>Ga0075163_10006327_pt1 | contig 15671 bp, 10 predicted proteins | sample JI1023141ADNA_FD_71478 | JGI IMG/M metagenome (GOLD analysis project Ga0075163, IMG submission 71478) | Wastewater effluent complex algal communities from Wisconsin, to seasonally profile nutrient transformation and Carbon sequestration -... | ecosystem: Engineered > WWTP > Effluent > Algae... | reverse complement strand
ATCGCTGTTTTGGTGTCGGTATCAACCTCGTCGGCTCGCAATTCACTGGCCTTGACCTCGACCACGTCATTGACAACGTCTCAGGCGAACTGCGGGCAGAAGCGGCTGAGCTGCTCGCAAAGCTGCCGCACACGTACACGGAGATCTCGCCGAGTGGGGACGGCCTACGGCTCTTCTACTGCGGGATGAAGCCCGCCGGAATGCGCGGCTGTGTGATCAAGAACGCGTTCGGGCCCGGAACCCAGCTCGAGGTCTACGACGGCAAAGGCGGTGGCCGCTACCTGACCGTCACTGGGCACGTGTGGTGGGACGGAGATCCGGTCCCGCTGGCCGAAGTGTCCGAGTCCGACCTCGCACCGCTACTAGTGGTGTGATTCACTCTGTTCCAGCCTTATCGAGTTTTGCGCGTGCACGACCGACCTTCTCAAGGATCTCGTCGGCGGCCTTCATCCAAACGATTGGCCTGGGGTTGTCGTTGTGGCTTTCGATGTAGTCCATGATCGCTTCGATGAGCTGCGGGACGCTGCGGAAAGCTGACCGCTTGAGTCGGTTGGCATCGAGATTACGGAAGAAGCCTTCCACGATGTTGAGCCACGAGCTGCTTGTCGGGATGAAGTGTATGTGGAATCGGGGGTGTTGCTTAAGCCAGAGCTTCACCTTCGCGTGTTTGTGCGTCGCGTAGTTGTCGACGATCACGTGGAGATCGAGTTCCCTGGGGGTCTGCTGGTCGATCATCGCCAGGAACTTGATCCACTCCTGATGGCGATGACGTTGCATGCACGTAGCGATCACTTCACCGTGTACCAACTCCATGGCCGCGAACAGCGTGGTTGTCCCATTCCGCTTGTAGTCGTGAGTCATCGTTCCACACCGACCCTTCACGAGCGGCAGGCTGGGCTGAGTCCGATCGAGAGCCTGGATTGAGGTCTTCTCGTCAGCGCTGAGGACCAGCGCGTTCTCGGGCGGGTTCATGTAGAGCCCGACGATGTCGCGGAGTTTCTCTTCAAAGTGAGGATCGTTGCTCACCTTGAATGTCTTCACCAAGTGCGGCTTCAGCCCGTTGGCCCTCCAAACTCGATGAACCATCGACTGGGTGACGCCAAGCTCTTCCGCCAGGCTTCTGGTGCTCCAGTGCGTGGCATTCAGCGGCTTGCGCTGCGTCGTCGCCTCAATGATCTGGCCCTCCGCTTTTGAACGCGCAGTCGGCTTGCGTCCGCCCCGAGGCAGGTCCTGCGTGATGCCCTCCACACCTGCTTCGATGAAGCGATCTCGCCATCGCCCAACAGTCTCTCGCGTGACTCCGAGCTCACTGGCGATCTCGGTGTTCTCCAGGCCCGTTGACGCGGCAAGAATGATCTTCGCGCGCACAGCAACACGCACCTCCGTCCGGCGACCCGTCGCCAGCGTGCAAAGCACTTGCCGCTGCTCATCAGACACGTCTACTTTCGGGGCAACTCGCATACAGGGCTATACGCTCGGGAGGCTGCAATCGGCTTTTATTTGCCTGGATATATGTGCATCACACCACTAGCTACCCATCATTCCGCCGGTCTGTTCGCCAGGCGCAAACTGGCGCGACCCATTCGGCCAGGGACGGCCTTGGAATGACCAATTCGGGGCGAAGCTCGGTCGGCGCCATTCTCGGACACCACGGCCGAAGACCGGCTCGGCCCAGTCTACGGACAGGACGGCCCCCGCATCGCCACCTCATGCATCGTCGGACTGACTGAGGCCTCCGACGAAGTCCGTGAAGGAGTGCGCCACCAATCGGATGTTGCCGGCAGTCTCCATTCTCCCATCCCACGCCCCCGGATCCGGCTCGTCCTCGTGATCCCAGAAGAACACGTGACCCTTGTGGTCACCGCTCACGGCGAGGCAGATCGCGTTGCCGAAGGGATCATCCATGATCCACAGCAAGGGTGATGGGATCCGCGAGCCGTAGAGGTACCGAGTGTCGAAAATCGACAGATATGACTCCGAGCGAAACCCACCAACATGATGCACGCCAACGTCCACAGGTCGTCCGTCCGGGGCTGGTCCGCGAAACCAGAGTCGGCCACCAACGAAGCCTCCGTTGCATGCGAGGAGGAACGACCGGTAGTCCGCGGGAAGCCTGCACGAGAGTTCTGATTCAAGCCGGGCCAGTTCCTTCTCGGGTGCAGGAGGAAGCCTGTCGTCTACGAATGCGAGGAACTCGTCGATTGACATCAAGGCACCTGGCTTACCAGCGCCAGTTTCTGCAGGTCTGACTAACGTCGACACCTTCGCGAGTAGCGAAGGGACACTGGCGGGCGCACCCGCCAGTAGAGGCCCCTGCTCCTGCCGCTCAGATCCCGTACTGCGCAGCTTCGCCGAGCATCTCCTCGATGCGCAGCAGCTGATTGTACTTCGCCACCCGATCACTGCGGCACGGCGCGCCGGTCTTGATCTGCCCGGTGCTGCACGCCACCGCGAGATCCGCGATCGTGCTGTCTTCGCTCTCGCCACTCCGGTGTGACATCACCGCGCGCATGCCGGCGCGCTTCGCCATGTCGATCGCTTCGAGCGTCTCGGTCAGCGTGCCGATCTGGTTCACCTTGATGAGGATCGCGTTGGCCGACTTCTCGTTGATGCCGCGCTGCAGCCGCTCCGTGTTGGTGACGAACAGGTCGTCGCCGACGAGCTGCGTCTTGCCGCCGATCGCGGCCGTAAGCGCCTGCCAGCCCTTCCAGTCGTCTTCGGCCATGCCGTCCTCGATCGAGAAGATCGGGAACTGGCTGCACCAGCTCTGGTAGAGCTCGATCATGCCCTTGCTGTCGAGCGTCTTGCCTTCGCCTTCGAGCGTGTACTTGCCCTTGGCGAACAGCTCGGTGACCGCTGCGTCGAGCGCCAGCATCACGTCGCTGCCGGCCTTGTAGCCGGCCTTCTTGATCGCCTGCAGGATGATCTCGAACGCCGCCGCGTTGGACTCGAGGTTGGGGGCAAAACCACCTTCGTCGCCGACCGCCGTCATCATCTTCTTGCTCTTCAGCTCGGCCTTCAGCGCGTGGAAGATCTCCACGCCCATGCGCAGGCCTTCGCGGAAGGAGGAAGCGCCGATCGGCATCACCATGAACTCCTGGAAGTCCACGTTGTTGTCGGCGTGGGCGCCGCCGTTCAGGATGTTCATCATCGGCACCGGCAGGCGGCGCGCTTGGGCGCCACCGACGTAGCGCCAGAGTGGCAGACCGGCTTCGGCCGCGGCGGCTTTGGCCGTGGCGAGGCTCGCGCCGAGGATCGCGTTGGCGCCGAGCTTGCCCTTGTTCTTGCTGCCATCGACCTCGCGCAGCAGCGCGTCGACGAGGTATTGGTCCTCGGCGGGTTGCCCGAGCAGCGCTTCGGCAATCTCGGTGTCGACGTGGCTGACGGCCTTCAGCACGCCCTTGCCGAGGTAGCGCTTCTTGTCGCCGTCGCGTAATTCGACCGCCTCGTGGGCGCCCGTGGAGGCGCCAGAGGGCACGATCGCGGTGCCGCGCGCGCCGGATTCGAGTTCGACGTCGACCTCGACGGTCGGGTTACCACGCGAGTCGAGGACCTCGCGACCTTGCACAAAGACGATGGAGCTCATGGTCTCTGCAAGGGATAGCGGTCGGCGCGGGGTCGGAGCAAGTCTGCTCTCGACGAAGCCCAGCGGCAATCGCCAGGGCCAGACCGCGGCAACGCGGTGGGAGCGGGGCGCCTGCGCGAGCGCCCGCAGCGCGCGCGGGTCAGTGACCGGTGCGCTGGCTGGGCCGAAGGGCGGAGTCGCTGCGCCACTGCGCGAAGCGCCTAGGCAGTCGATGGGGCGCGCGCGACGCATCGCCGTCTTCGAGGTCCGAACGACAGCTCGAGCAGCCGCAGCTCGCGCACGAGTAGAAGAGGTCGTCACCGCCGCCTTCGTCGTCCGTCAGGGGATGGCGCGCCGACCAGGTTGGGTTCTTGGGGTTCATGATTGGGGACAATCGTCCACGATTCGGGGAAAGAGCGCAGCCTCGATGCGCCTTTTGCCCTGTGGCACGGATGGCCGCAAAACCACCGGATTTCGCGCGAATTCGACGTTTCCGTAGTTCGCTGTCGGTGCGCCGGATGCCATGTGTACGGCGGTCCGCATACCGCGCCCAGCCAGCCGGAACGTGGGGTGCCCGGGCCGCATGCTGGGCCCGGTCGGGCGAGGGTCAGACCCAGCTGTTCGTCAGAAGTTCGCCCATGCCGCCAGCCCCAGGAATGATGTACTGGACGTCAGAAAGTCCCCGTTCTTCGTCCCAGAACAGGCCCGGTTCGGCCCCGAGAGCCCGCGGCGAGGAAAGGCCGCGGTCGAGTCGGCCCGAGTAGAGGCGCACGCCGGGGTGCATCGCGGTGACGCGCCGGATCGCTTCCGGGGTCACCATGAGGTGCGCGGCGACGATCGACTGCGGGCCTTTGCCCGGCAGGTCGCGGTAGACGTCGACGGCGCGGCAGACCGTGCCACCCGTGGCGCCCATTGGATCGGGGATCAGCACGATTGCATCGTCGACCGGGCCGCCGATCTTGCTGCCATCGAGGCGCACGCCGGTGACCTGATGCTGGTCGTCGGTGGTGCGCGACATGTTGAGGAAGTCGAGGCGGACGTGTTCGGGCGGCAGCACTTCGATGGCCGCTTCGTAGCAGGCCTGCGCGGGCAGGATGCCGGCGCGGATCACCGCGCAGATGATGAGGCGCGTGTCGGGGCAGAGGTGCGGGCCGCGGTAGAACGCGCGCGGTTCGCTCGCCGTCATGCGCGTCTGCGTATGCAGGTCGCGAACCGGGAACTCGCGCGCGAGCACTTCCTGGACGAGGCGGCGGTAGGCGGTGCGCACGAGGCCCGGCACCTGGGCGGTGCCGGTGTCCGGGCTGCTGATGCGCGCGAGCAGCGTCAGCAGGAACGGGTCGGCGAACAGGTGGACGTCCGGGCCGTATCGATGGGAGAGCATGGTCCGCTGCGCACCATACCACTGGCGGCTGGACGGGCCGATGGTCGAGTGAGGTCGCGTGGGCAGGGCAGGTGGCGGCCGCGACCGACGTAGCGGAGAGTGCGGTGGTGGTTTCTGTCTGGTATCGTCCGCCGATGCTCGCCGCGCTGATCTGCACCGTTCTGTGCTTCGCCCCGCAGGGTGGCGAGGCGGATCGGCCCGTTGGCCTCACGGTCGTCGTGGTCGACGTCGGGCAGGGGGACGGCATCGTCGTGCGCGCGCCGGATGGCACGATCCACGTCGTCGATGGTGGGCCACAGGGCGAAGGAACGGCGTCGATCCTGCCCGTGGTCGATGCGCTGCAGCCCGTGAGTTATGGCTTTACGTTCCTGTCGCACTTCCATGACGACCACCAGGGTGGCCTCGACGAAGTGCTCGGCCGCGGCTTTGTGCTGGCGTATGACCGCGGCGATCTGCGGCGCACCAATACAGGTTCGGCGGTGACCAACTACCTGACGGCCGCCGGGGCGCGGCGGCGCACGGTTGTACCGGGAACGGTCTACCAGCTCGGTGGTGGGGCGACAGTGCGCTGCGTGGCCGTCGATGGGCACGTGCAGGGCGGGGCGTTTGTCGATCCGATTGCGTCGGCGCAGGAAGAGAACTCGCGGTCGGTGGCGCTGCGGCTCGACTATGGCATGTTCTCGATGTGGCTTGGTGGCGACCTCACGGGCGGGGGCAACAGCACCGCCGATGTCGAAGGCCCGGCCACGCTCGCGTGTGGTGATGTCGATGTCTACAAGCTGAACCACCACGGTTCCAATACCTCGACGAGCACCAACCTCGTAACACGCCTCGCTCCCGAACTGGCCGTGGTCAGTTGCGGCGTCGGCAATTCGTATGGTCATCCGGCGACCACGATCGTCAATCGCCTCAATCAGGCGGCCGCGGCGCGGGCGCTGCTCAGCACGACGACCGGCAGCGCGAATACGATCGGGTTTGGCGTGCTTGGCAACGTGCGCATCGACACGGACGGCAGGCGGTATCGCGCGACGGCGCAGAGCGGCAGTTTCCTCGACTTCTACTGCGATGAGGTCGTGCTGCCGGCGTTGCAGGCGGGTGATGTGGCGATCAGCGAAGTGCAGCGCAACCCGAACATCGTGCCAGACACCAACGGCGAGTATGTCGAGGTCATGAACAAAGGCACTCGTCCCGTGTCGCTGCGTGGTCTGCAACTCAGCGACAATGCCTCGACGGTCACGATTGCGAGCAACTTTGCGCTGTTGCCTGGGCGGCCGATGTTGTTCCAGGTCGATGGCGCCCCGAGTCGCAACGGGCAGCAGCCGCTGGGCCTGGCGTTGCCGTTTGGTTCGGTGTCGCTCGGCGATTCGAGCGACACGGTCACGCTGCAGCAGAATGCGACCATCGTGGATTCGCTCGCGTATACGGCGGCGTTCCCCGGGGTGGCGGGCACGGCGATGGAACGGCGGGACCTGCAGGGCGCGCACGTCGCCAGCAATTACGCGGCGGCCTCGGCGGTCTATGGGCCGGGGGACCGCGGCACGCCGGGGCTGAGGAACGGTGCCGATACCACGGTGCACCCTGTGCAGGTAGCGGTCGTCACCGATGCGTCGGGTTTCACGCTGCACGGCACGGCGATCGGGCACGGCGGCCGGTGGAGCGCGTTTGGGATCGCCTACGGCAGTTCGCCGGGCTTCTCGTTCTTGAACGCGACGATCCCGTTGAACCTCGACCCGTTGCTGCAGGTCTTCCTCGGCCTGCCGGCTTCGATCGTACTGTTGCCGGCCGAAGGCTATCGCTCGCTGCGTGTGGCGATGCCGTTGGCCAATCCACTGTCCGGCGTGCCGCTGTATGCGGCGCACGTGATCCTCGACCTCAATACGCTGACCATTCCCGGTCTGTCGTCGGCCCTTCCGTTCGTGTTGCCGTGATGCCCCAGTCGTCGTTTCCTGCGTTCCGCGTCCTGTTCTCCAACGACGCGATTCTTCGCCGTACCCACGAACTTGTTCGCTGCATCGAGCACGACCTGCGCGTTGCCGGGGCCAAAGAACCGCCGTGCCTCGTTGCCGTGATCGAAGGGGCGAGGCCGTTTGCGCGCCAGGTGCAGAAGTTGCTGGCGGGCAACCTGCCGGTCTACGAAGTGCGCGCGTCGTCGTACGGTACGGGTACCGTGAGTTCGGGCAAGGTGGCGCTGTCGGGAGGCGCCGAGATCCCGGCGCGCGGGCGCCACGTGCTGCTGCTCGAAGACATCGTCGACACGGGCCGCACGATCAAGGCGCTGCAGGAGCACTTCCTGGGCCAGGGGGCCCTGAGTTGCCGCGCGGCGACGATGCTGAGCAAGCCATCGCGGCGCGTCGTGCAGGTGCCGCTCGACTACGTGGGTTTCGAGATCCCCGATGAGTTCGTGATCGGGTTTGGCATGGACCTCGACGGTCGCTACCGCGAACTGCCCGATGTCGTCGTCTACGAGCAGGACGTCGAGCGCGCGTTCCAGCAGGCGGTTGCGCGCTGAGCCGATCGGTTCGTCCGGCTCAGGCGCCCTGCTTCTTTCAGCAGCCCAATTCCTTGAGCAGCCGCGGGCTCGGGAACACCGATTCGATGACCCACAGCACGTAGCGGATGTCGACGACGACGTTGCGCGAACGATCCGCGTTCCAGCCGAAGTCGCCGGCCACCGCTTCGAAGACGCGGTCGAAGTTGAGGCCGATCAGGCGGCCGCTGCCGTCGATGACGGGCGAGCCCGAATTGCCGCCGGTGGTGTCGCCGTTGATGAGGAAGCACACCGGCACGTCGCCGAGCTTGCTGTCGACCCAGCGGCTCTGCATGCGGTCCTTGGCGGCGGCGAGCAGTGCCTTCGGGTTGGCGAACGGCTCCTTGCCCTTCTCCTTCTGCAGCAGGCCCGCGACCGTCGTGTGGGGGACGGCGACAAGGCCATCGCGGGGCACGTAGCCTTGGCATTCGGCGATCGAGACGCGCAACGTGCTGTTGGCATCCGGGTAGAACGACTTGCCGCGGAACGCTTCCTGCGCCGCGATCCAGCGCTGGCCCACGTCGAGCATCTGGCCTTGACGCTGGCGGGAGCGCTGCTGCCATTCGCCGCGTTCCTGGGCCACGCCGCGGGCGATCACCACGAGCGGGTCGGCGCTCTGCTCCAGGGCCTCGCGGCCCTTGCCGAATAGCTCCGTGCGCTCGGCGGCCGCACCCATCTTGGTGTCCGCGAGAACCCGTTCGACCGCGGCGGCGTCGCGCAGGGTTTCGGTGCCGGCCAGACGCTGGTCCTTCGACATCGCCGCAAACTCGCCGAGCAGGATGCGCAGCATCGGGCGCTGCACGAGTTCGTAGTCGGCGTCGATCTCGGGCCGGCCAAGGGCGTCTTTCAGGCGCGCGGGGATGCGTCCCTCGGGGGCGGCGGCGCTCGCGGCGCACGCTTCGACGAGCACGGCGAGCAGCGGCATCTCGTCGCTGAGCATGCTCGCAAACCACATCATCGTGTCCTTCTCGATCGTGCCGGCCTCCGCTTCGTCCATCGTGAGCAGTTCGGCGAGCACCGAGCCCCACTTCGTCTTGCGCTCGGGGTCGGCGTCGATCCAGGCGGCGAACTGCTCTTCCTCGCGCAGCTTGCGCGCGACGGTTGCGTTGTTCTGCAGGCCAAAGACCATGCCTTGCGCGTTCTTCTGCACGTTGGCGAGGCTCTTGATGCGATCGGACACCTCCAGCCCCTTCTGCTCGCTGGTCTTGCCGGCAGCCTCGAGCACGGCGATCGCTTGCGTGAGCACTTCGTCGCGCTTGGGATAGACGTAGCCTTCGCGCGTGGCGACGGCGCGGCTCGACTTGTAGCGCTGGGTATTGCCGGGGTAGCCCATGACGATCGCGAGATCGCCCTGATGGATGCCCTCGGTGGACACCGGCAGGATGTGCTCGGCCTTGAAGGGCACGTTGTCCTTGTCGTAGTCGCGCACGTTGCCGTCCGGCGCCACGTAGGCGCGGAAGAACGTGAAGTCGCCGGTGTGGCGCGGCCATTCCCAGTTGTCGACTTCGCCACCAAACTCGCCGATGGCGCGCGGCGGCGCGTAGACGAGGCGCACATCGCGGATCTGCGTGCGGTAGTAGAGTTGGTATTCCTTGCCCTCGAGGAAGCTGGCGACCGAGCACTTCGTGTTGGCTTCCTTCTTCTCGCCGTCGCGAACGAGCTTGCTGAGCGTCTGCTGCGTGATGCTCCAGCGGTCGATGTCGGTCTTGGCAGCGGCCTGGGCGGCGTGTACGACCGCGGTGACGTCTTCGATGCGCTTCAGCACCGACGCGACCATGCCGGGGGCCGGCAGTTCGGTCTCGGCCGAAGTCGCCGCGTAGCCGTCGCGCAGGTAGTTGTGTTCGGGCGTGCTGAGTTCGCTGACGGCGCCGAAACCGCAGTGGTGGTTGGTGACGAGCAGGCCGTCCTTGCTGCAGAACGACGCGGTGCAGCCGTTGATCTGCACGGTCGCGGACAGCACACCACCCTTCTCCGGGTGCCAGAACTCATCCTTGGTGAGTTTCATGCCACGCTTCTGCAGCGCGGCCCAGTCCATTTCGCGGACCTGGGTTGGCAGCCATTGGCCTTCGTCGGGGAGCAGGCAGATGGCGGCGAAGAATGCGAATAGGGGTCGCAGCATCATGGGATCATCTATACGGGCCCGGCGGCCCGCTGCGAAGTCCGACGTGGAGCTTTGACTAGCGGACAGTAACCGGCACGCTTCCGGCATGCGCCTAGCGGCCACCGGTCTTCTCTTGGTCCTCCCAGTCGTCCTGTCGGCGCTGTTGCCCGGGCAGAACTCGACCCGCAAGATCCGGCAGCCGCCGAGCGCCATGGCCCAGCGGGCGGGCAGTGCGGTGCCCTGGCGCGACAGCCTCGAGGTGGCCCTGGCCGAGGCCAAAGCGCAGAAGAAGCTCGTGTTCTGGTATGTGCCGTCGGTGGCTGGTTCGCCGATGGACCGCAAGCCCGAGATCGACAGATACCTGCGCAGTGGGCCGTTTTCGTGGCCGACGACGATCACGCTGTTGCAGACGCAGTTCGTGCCGGTCCAGGAGGTGCCGCGCGGGGAACTGCAGAAGCGGTTTCTTCTGCAGCGCAACGTGTTCCTGGAACCGGGTTACCTGGTGCTCGATGGGGATGGCAACGTGAAGTGCAAGGTCGACCAGATCACGACCTTCCATCCGGAGTGGTTCGAAGCGCCGCTGCGGCGGCTGGTCGGCGCCCCGATCGAGGGCTTCCCGTGCGCGCCGGCGCTGCGCGAGGCCTGGGACGCGTACCGCAGCGGCCAGCGCCCGCACGCGATCGAACTCGCGGAGGCCGTGCTGCAGAAACAACCCGCCGACGCGACGGCCGCCGAAGCCCATTGGCTCGTGGGAGCCGCGTTGTGCCGCGACAACCAGCGCCGCGAGGCCGAAGTGCGCTGGCGCTCGCTGGCCGAGAAGTTCCCCGACCAGCCGCTGGCCTGGAAGGCGGCGATGGAGGCCGAGGACTTCGGCGCGTTCGTGCATGGCTTCGAGGACTACCTGCCGCTGCCCCCGGCGGTGCTGCGCGACGATCCGACCGACGGCACGCGGGCGCGCGGCCTCTATGCCGAAGACGAACTGTGGGCGCGCAGCGTGGCGTTCCTGCTGGCGATGGACGACGGCGATGGGGTGGTGCGCGACAGCATCTACGACTTTGGCGGCACCGACAGCCTGCCGAACGTGCACGCCGCGGTCACCTGCCTCGTCGGGCAGGCGTTGCTGGCGGCGGATCGCCGTTGCCAGGCGGGCACGCTGAAGCTGCCGGCGGCGCAGCGGGCGCGTTTGTTGGCCATGGTCGCGCGCATTGCTGCGAACACCCGCGACGATGCGTGGCTCGCGCTTTCCGATCGGGACGAGATCCTCTGGGCGCGCGCCTATTCGCTGCGCTTCCAGGTCGAATGGCAACGGCAGCGGCCCGCGGCGCAAGGGGGCAAGGTCGATCCGGCTGGCAAGGGCGACGCCGAGGCCAAGGCGCAATTGCAGAGTGCCGTCTCGGCCTTGCTCGCGCTGCAGCCGGACACGGGCGTGTGGTTTCACGAGTACGGCAATCCGTTCGCGATCGCGACCGCCCTCGTGGCGCTGCACGACGGCAAAGCGGCGGGGGCCGAAGTCGACGCGGAGAAGATCGACAAGGGCCTGCGCGCGTTGGCGATGAACCGCACCGAGCAGGGGGCGTTCACGTATGGCCACACGAGCCGCGGCAAGCCGCGCGAGAGCCTCGAAGCGGCCGCCGGGCGCATGCCGCTGTGCGAGCTCGCGATGTTCTTGTATGGCCACTCGGACCAGGAGAAGCTGCAGTTCTCGGTCACCACGGGCCTGCGTCATCACGACCTCATGGCCGCCGTTCGCAAATACGACGACCACGCCGACAAGTACCACTACGGTGGGTTCTTCTTCTGGTTTGACATGCTCGGCCGCGCTGAGGCCCTCATGCAGATCACGGATGCGGCGCAGCGCGAGGGCCTGCGGGCGCAGCAGAAGAAGCTCGTGCTCGACCTGCCCGAGTTCGATGGCTGCTTCGTCGATAGCCACGAATTGGGCCGCTGCTACGGAACGGCGATGGCGCTGTTGTGCCTCGACGTGCTCGGTCGCTAGCGGGTGTTCAGGCCGAGGGCGGCACGAACTCAAGCAGCCAGGCCGGCAGCGGATGCCCAGCACCGTGCGCGGCGGCGGCCAGGCGCTGCAGGCTGTCGTCGCCAAGCTGCATGGTGAGGGCGACGAGTCCTTGGAGTCGTTCGCGATGAGGTAGCTGCTGTTCGAGCCACGGGCCGTGGCAGGCATGCACGGCGCGACTGCGCAGCTGCAGCGCGACCTCGGCGGGCACAGCGGGATGATGTTGGGCCTGTTCGAGCAGCCAGGCCGTGTTCGCCGCGTCGCCGCGCGCCAGCATGGCCGCGCAGAGCCCGTCGAGAAGGTGGGGGGAAGGTGGGCAGCTGAGCCCGCTCTCGGGATCGAGGTCGGCGAGCAACAGGCGCGCGGCCAGGGCCGGGAAGTTGGTGTCGTGATCCCGTTCGACGAGGGGCAGGAGCTTCTTCTTCGACTCCCCGGGCGAAGGCAACATCCACCAATCGGGGCGCAGTCCCGCCTGGGACGGTTCGCCCTCGCGCGGCTCGTCGTCACGGTGGGCCGCGAGCAAGAGGATGCCCGGCAGGTCGGCGTTGCGCAGTTCGGCGGCAATGTCTGCGTCGCAATCGGCGGCAGCGAGCGAAGCCGCCAGGGTTGCCACGAAGTGCTCCACGACCGTCGGGTCGATACCGCGGGCCAGCACGAGGTCGCCGATTCCGGCTTCGGCAAGCGGGCCAAAGGGCACCTCGCCGGGAGCGAACCGCAGCAGCTCTTCGTCGCCGTGACAGACCGCGCCTTGACGCAGGTGGAGCCGGATGGCCTGGTCCTGGCTCGCCAGCTGCAGCGCGGTAACACACCGGCGCACGGCATTCTGCCCGAGGCGCGGTTCTTCGTGGTGTTGCCGCAGCGTGCGCACTGCACCTTGCAGGGCGTGCACCGCTTCGCGCACCGCGGCGCGCCATTCGGAATCCGGCGAAGAAACCACGTCCGGTTATCGGCAATCTGGGCTGTTGACCCCAAAGAGCAGGTGCTAATCCCCGACCCTGTCTGCTAAACCATTGTCTGTTGTGAACTCCAGCATTCGCGCCTTGTGGGTCTTCTTGCTTGCGGCCCTGCTGCCGCTACTTGGCGGGGGGGTGACCCTGCGCGCCCAGGCTGCAGGCGGCCCGACCGATCCCGTAGCAGGAAAAGCGGCCGGCGATCCCACGGTCTACGTCGTGACCCTGCGCGGCAAACTTGGCACGCCGGAGTTGGCGCGTTGCCACCGGGCGCTGCGCGATGCCGAAGCGAAGGGCATCGGCTACGTGGTGTTCCGGTTCGACCTCGACGCGGGCACGCAGACGGAAGACGCCAGCGACCTGCAGAGCCTGTTCGACCACGTGCAGGGGACGAAGGTCGGCACGGTGACGGTGATCTCGGGGCGCGCCACCCAGGGGGCGGCGTACCTCGCGTTGTGCACGGACAAGGCGTTCTGCCTGCCGGGCGCGTTGTTCGGCGAGATCACGAAGCCCGAACAGGACTGGGACGAACTGCTTGCCGACGATTCCGACCAGCTCATGAAGCGGCGGTTGGCGGGGGTCCGGGAAGCGCTGCAATCGCGGCTCTCTGCGAGGAAGAACAAACTTCGTCCCGACGCGCAGAAGATGGCCCTGGCGATGGCGGACCCGCGCATGCAGCTCGTGCAGGCGACGGTGCGCGAAGGGGGCATCGAACGTTCGCGCGTGCTCGAAGTGCAGGAGATCTCCACCCTGCAGGCCAGCGGTGCGGTGGTGCTCGCGCAGGAGAAGATGACGCGCCCGCTCATGGTGGATGCGCGCACCGCGGAAGACGTGGGGCTCACGCAAGGCACCATTCAGGACCTCGACCAGCTGTGCACCGAGGTGCTCGGCTACCCGCGCAACTCCTACGTCGAGGTCCAGGACAACTGGGCCGAGAACATGGTGGGTTGGCTCGAGATCATGCAGCCGTTCCTGCTCATTGCGGGATTCCTGCTGATCCTGTTTGAGGTGAAGACCCCGGGATTTGGCCTGCCGGGCCTGCTGGGCGCGGGTTTCCTCGGCCTCGCGATGTTCCACAGCTACCTCGTCGGGCTCGCCGACGTGGGCGAGATCGTGCTGTTCTTCCTGGGCATCCTGGCGATCGGCGTCGAGATCTTCGTGCTGCCCGGCACGGTGATCTTTGGTGCGGTGGGGTTCTTGTGCCTCGTGCTCGCGCTGGTGCTGAGCCAGCAGTCCTTCGTGTGGCCGCACAACGCGATCGAAGAGGACATCCTGCTCGCCAATCTGGTGCAACTGACCGTGCAGTTCGTCGCGGTGCTCGGGCTTGGCGCGATTCTGTGGCGCGTGTTGCCGAAGGTGCCCGTGTTCAATCGGGTGCTGTTGCCAGCGCCCGAACCTGCGCCCGCCGGCGCAAGCGCAGGCAGTGGAATGGGTCTGTCGGATGACCGACTGACGGCGCTCGTCGGGCGCGTCGGCCGGGCCGCGACGGTGCTGCGGCCGACCGGTGCGATGGAGATCGATGGCGATCGCATCGATGTGGTGACCGAAGGTGAGTTCGTCGAGGCCGAGACGCCGATCCGGGTGCTCTACGTGCAGGGCAACCGCGTCGTGGTCGCCGCGCAACCACCCGTGACCGGCGATCGGGCCGGCGAACGTGGCAATGCAGGCGTGGTGCTGCTGCTGGCGGTGGTGGGGCTCGCGCTGCTGGTCGCCGAGGTCTTCTTCGTGTCGTTTGGCGTTATCGCGACGCTGTCGGGCGTCGCGCTGATCAGTGCCGTCTTCCTCGCCTTCCAGGACTCGGTGGCCTTTGGCTTCACAACGCTCGTCGCGGAAGCGATTGCGGCCCCGCTCGTCGTGATGACGGCGCTGCGGGTGTTGCCGAAGACGAAGTTCGGCAAGATGCTGATCCTGTCCGGGCCCGCCTCCGATCCCCACGCCGCCGCGGCGGACCCGAGTCTCTCGGCACTGCTGCACCAGACGGGCACCACGCTGTCACCGCTGCGCCCCGCCGGGTTTGCGCGCATCGACGGCAAGAAGGTCGACGTCGTAACTCGCGGCGAGATGCTCGACGCCAACTGTCCCATCAAGGTCCTCGAAGTCACGGGCAACCGCGTCGTCGTCGGCCGTTCTTGAACCTCCAACCCCCCGTTACAACACCATGCTCGCACAAGGTATCTTCGAGGGCTCGCTGAAGTGGGTCATCATCGGTTTGCTGGTCCTGTTGGGCCTGCTCGTCCTGGTCCTGTTGAAGTTCATCAACCTATGGATCCAGGCCTACATGTCGGGCACGCGCATCGGGCTCTTCCAGCTCGTGGGCATGTCGCTGCGCAAAGTCAATCCTTCGGTCATCGTGCGCGGGGCGATCTCGGCCACGCAGGCTGGCCTGCCGTTGAACGTGCGCGATCTCGAAGCGCACTACCTGGCTGGCGGTGACGTCATCAAGGTCGTTCGCGCGCTCATCGCGGCGGACCGCGCCAACCTCGGTCTCGACTTCCGCCAGGCAGCCGCCATCGATCTCGCCGGCCGCGATGTGCTCGACGCCGTGCAGACGTCGGTGACGCCCAAGGTCATCGATTGCCCGCCGGAGGGCAAGGTCGCCGCCATGGCGAAGAACGGCATCCAGGTGCTCGCCAAGGCGCGCGTGACCGTGCGCACGAATATCAAGCGTCTCGTCGGTGGCGCCACCGAAGAGACGATCATCGCGCGCGTCGGTGAAGGCATCGTCTCCACGATCGGTTCGTCGGATTCCCACAAGGACGTGCTCGAGAACCCGGATCGCATCAGCAAGGGCGTTCTGTCGAAGGGCCTCGATGCGGGCACCGCGTTCGAGATCCTGTCGATCGATATCGCCGACGTGGACATCGGCGACAACATCGGCGCGCGCCTGCAGGCCGACCAGGCCGAAGCCGACAAGCGCGTCGCGCAGGCCGCGGCCGAAAGTCGTCGTGCCATGGCCGTCGCGGCGGAGCAGGAGAATATCGCCGAGATCGCGGCCAACCGCGCCAAGCTCGTGCTCGCCGAAGCCGAGGTGCCAATGGCGATGGCCGATGCGTTCCGTTCGGGCAACCTCGGTGTGCTCGACTACCAGCGCATCCGCAATCTCGAAGCCGACACGCGCATGCGCACGCAGATT
>Ga0075163_10006326_pt1 | contig 15672 bp, 24 predicted proteins | sample JI1023141ADNA_FD_71478 | JGI IMG/M metagenome (GOLD analysis project Ga0075163, IMG submission 71478) | Wastewater effluent complex algal communities from Wisconsin, to seasonally profile nutrient transformation and Carbon sequestration -... | ecosystem: Engineered > WWTP > Effluent > Algae... | reverse complement strand
GGCATTGATGGCTTGTGCATTTCTAGAATCTTCGCCCAAAGACACTATACGTTTTGCGCCTAAGTGTTGAAGTGCTCTATTTGCGATTTCCACATTACTGGCCATTAGCGTCTCCCCATCATAGTGCCCATATTCACAAGCCTACCTATTGAATGTATCGTGTCTTCTATTTCAGGAAAGCTTCCGCCGTCGCTGGGCGCGAAATAAGTCCCTGGAAAAAACGATTTAGCAAAGAACCCACCTGCAAACATTTAGCCTCTATTCGTCGCTTGTGTCATGCGTTACCGCAGATCTATTTCCATTTGCATCTACCGTAGCCACTATTCTATTTGTTCCGTCTGTCGCACTTCTAATCGTAATCGTAGCCGTGCCCGCGCCGGAAACTTTTCCTGCAAGCGAAGCAAGTACAAGTCTTAGGGCTTCTCTTAAAGAGTAGCCTATTTCAATTTCCTGATTATCTAGGAGTTCTTGCGATAAGCTTAGCGGACTTAATTCAGTACCGGCGCCAATATCAATTTCAGCGGCTAGACTTCCTTTGCCTTTTAAATTAGCAGCGACCGATGCGGCACCTGTTAATGCTGCGGCTAGTGGAACAAGCGCAGATAGATTGGCAGATAAACTTGCGGCACCTGATATGCTGGCGGCAACACTCGATACCGCAGCGGCGGCGGCTGTTAATGTGGCGACACCTGTTAATGCCGAAGCCCCAGGGGTAATAACAGATAGCCCCGCTGTTACCGATGCCGACCCAGCCAAACTAGCAGTCGATAGCCTTGCTGTAATCGCAGTGGCCGTTAAACTAGATTCACCAAGTATTCTTAAGCCCGTCGCTAGACCGCCCGACTTAATCGGACCTAGATAAGCCTCACCTAAATTGTAACCCTCAGGAATACTTGACCGTGGAGCTAAGTTAATTCGACGTGCAGATAGAACACTAGGACCTGTCCAATTTGATTTAGTATTTGCAGCATAGGCACCAGCAGTAGAGGTCCCATTCGTAAAGAACGCATGGGATTTATTTAATACTGAGTGATTGCCTATTAACGCCAATGGTTAACCCCAACAAAAATCTAAATGCCCATAAAATGCACTATTCGTAGGTGTTGCGGCACCTGAATATAAAAGCCAGTAAAGTGCAGCGCCGTCGTAAACTCTTGGCATAGCACCTGCGACTTGAGTCATAAATTCGCGCTCACTCGCTACGCCAATCGTAGTCATCGGCATTGTAATTAAAGGCCTAACAAGACCGATTGAAACTTCACCTGAAACATAAGACACAGACAAATCGAAGTTATTCACTTGCGCGATTCCAGTGTCACCAGCTTGCAGTGGCATAAATGGCCCGTACTTACCGGCACCAGTGCCCGAGTAAACTACTAGGGTATTAGCCGCCGCAGTCTTACCCACTGGCAATACAGTCGGAGTAGCCCGCGCAGACGTTTGCGCAGCATTTGTATAGTTATCTAATTGCAATGTCGGAGTCGCAGCACCAAGCGGCGTCGCGTTCGTATTCCAGATCACAGCCTGCACACCTGCGCCTGATGTATACCTAGGCAATAAAGTATTTATCGTATGCGTGCCAGTGCCAGCATCTGTGATGTTAATCGCAGTTCCGGCTACCGCGTTTGCATAACTGGTGGCGAATTTACATGTGGTATCTGTAACCTTGATTACATAATAATCAGTCGCCAAGGCCAATCCTGCGGGTAGTGTGGTCGTAGTGGTTAATTGCACACGAGTATATGGATATAAATTGATATTCGAGTGTGTGCAAATGTCAGTGCCAGCATCAGCCGTAAATGTGCTGAATGCAGACAGTGTGTTAGTCATCGCCTGAGTGGTAGTCGTAGTTAATGAAGTAACCCGGTAAAAACCAACTAGATCAACTAGCACCGCAACGCTTGGCATGGTCGTAGCTGCTGCACTGAATGCACTAGCGTTAGTGATAAACTTATAGTCAGGGCTAACCGCGCCGCCATGCTGAATAGACGCTGCGCTTGTGGTAGAATCACTCACCGGCTGAAATGTTAAGTTTGTTCCAGTATTAAATAGAGCATCTGCCCCTGGGTTACCGGCACCTCTGGTCATGAAATGCCATTCACCAGCTAAGGCTGCAGTGGTCGGGTTAAAGTTTTTATTCCAGTCTTGACGATACTTTTTACCGTTTACCGTCGCTTCGTTTATGAAATCATCGTATGAAGAAAAACCCGCCATAAAATCCCCTTAGTTCCAAATAGTTTCTATTTCACCATGAAATGCTACGCCTGACAGTGATCCGTTAGGCATCGCCAATAATCCTAAAAATGCGTCGTCATATATTTGCGGCATAACGCCGTCGTTTGGCTGACAGACTTTTTCACTCGGTGCAGTTTGTTCGAGTATTACACCCGTCATTAGTGGCTTCACTAATACAAAGGATAATAGTCCAACATCTGTTCCTGTGACGAATGTCACTGATTCAATTGATCTAACGCCTGAGTCACCTGACTGTAATCCTATGAATGGCATAGTCGACACGGCACCTGTCGTAGAGTTAGACATAATCGCGCCGTTAAATGTGTTCGTCGATAAGGTATGTAATCTAGATGTCCTACCAGCAACACCAGCAGAATTTGTGTAGTTCACAGTAAACGTAGGCTGTAATCCCACCGAGCCCGCAACACTGACAGCCATGATCTGCACACCAGCGCCATCAGTGTATCGCGGCAGAGTAACACCATTTGTAAGTATCTGTTCGTCGTTCGTTCCAGTGTCTACGAATGGGTAATATAAAAGGTAATCGCATAATTTATACGGCATCGGTAAGCCTGTACCACTAGCTGACATCACCAAGAATCTAGATAGAAACTTCGATGCAGGCGTCACATTTGTCCCATGTGGGATGCCGCCGTCAGTTGATCGTTTCATCTGCTGTGCTATAAGTGGTGACGCTGCATAATACTGAGGCGCAGGATTTCCTGGCGACATAGACATATCGAACCACTGGCCCGCCACCGTAGTTTGTGACGGCGTTTTACGCCAAAAAGAATAGAACGACTTACCGTCATTTATCTTTTCGTTAATCTCAAATAGCCCTTTGTATCCAGCCATTAACTAAGCCTTGTCCCTGATCTGCCGAATAGTTGAGCTTCCATGGAAACCACGACGCCCGAGACTTTAAGCAGTTCTTTTTTAAGCGTTTCAAATATTGGTATCTCGTCGTCAGTTAACGGTTCACCGTTTTGTACGCGATCCGTTAGTTCGTTAAACAAACGAAGCTTGGCCTCTCGGTCGCCCTTTAAAATCGATAGCATTTCCTGATTCGTCATTTAAGCCTCTGTTACGGCTAATGCTGCAATCGCAAACTGTAGAGTAATACCAGACGATACGGCTCGAGATGCAGTCAAGGCACCGTGATATAAGATCTGCCCAGCGCCACTTGATGCTGTTCCAATTGCAACGTGAGTTACAGTTTCAGATCCTGATGTACATTCCGGGAATGCAATGATCGCTGTGTTAGATGCTGTGTCAGCCGATACTGTCCAGCCTGTGTTATCTCGGTTTACTTCCACGCGAGCATACGATCCAAACGCGCATTCGTTCGTTGTTTGCGAACCACCTTCACCAGGCGATGATGTATGCAAACTTACATATAGATCAGTGTTCGCATTCCATGAGTACGCCGTACCGTTAAACGTGAGTAGTACCACATCGTTTTCAAACGTATTACCTTTTGCTGACATTTAATCCCCCTATAGAACAGAAGCTTTTAGCTTAGCTATTTTAGATTCGTATTCATCTTTCAAAGCTTTAGCTTCGTCAGAATTTAATTTAACTTTCATTTCGCGTCCTGAAAGATTTTGTTCTTTTGCAGAAAGCTGCATTTCTTTTTCTTCTGACAGTTTTAGAAATTCCTGTTCTTTTCTATTTAGTTCGGATTCTTGAGCATTTATTTTTTTAGCAAATTGGGTATTAGCTAGCGCCTTCGCGACTAGTTCTTCTTGATCTGCCTGAAGCTTTTCTTCTCTTAACTTTAAGTCTTTTTCTTTTGCTTCAATTTCAGATTTCATTTTGCCCAAAAGACTTAAGCCTTCGGCATTTTCACTTTGAAGACTTTGAAGCTCAGAAATAAGTTCAGACAAATGTTCAGTAACTTCTTTAGTTTTCTTCACGTCTGAAACTAATCTTAAAACTTCCATGGCTTCAGAAACCGCATGACTACTCGGCGGCGTAATGTTCATATTCATCCCCATCATAAAGATCCTTACGTGTTAAGAATGGCAGCTACTTTGTCGCCTGGAATTACCTGAAAGTATTCTGTGGTGCCCGCAGCTAATCTTCGTGAACTTGTCGTAGCTGTTGGATTCGCGCCGAATTCTATCGAACAGATAGAGTCTGTGTGAATCGCGACTATTCGCGTGGCAGCGTTAAATGCCGCAGACTGTGTCGTAGCCCCAGCATTCGCAACTTTTTGCGTAGCTAGCGGAGGCATTTCAACTACCGGAACTAGCCCGCCCTGAACCACTCGTGAATGAGTGTGCTCCGTAATATAAATAAAAGCCATGTATCCCCCTTATGCTGGCGGCCAATTACCTTTTAAAATGTGATTTTTAATTTTATCTAAACAATCAATAACTTCTTGTTCTGAAATTCCGCGAGTCGTCGCGCCGCCAGCCGAGTCCCTTGAAACAACCGCAGTGGTCGCAAGTTCTACAGTAACTTCAACTGTGTCCGAATTGACGGCTGCGCCGACTTCTTCTACTACTGAAAATTCGCCTTCGCCAACTGAAAGTTTGTAACGTCGTGTAGCCATAGATTTCCCCTTTTTAGAAAACTAAGGGCGGGTTTTTATCCCGCCCATAGGTTTAGATACTGTAAAGTGCTTTCATAGAAATCGTACCGGCCGCAGTCACGTCATTCACTGTAACGCAAATGTCGTATTCACGAACTGGGTCTGCTGATAATCCTAGCAGTTCCCACAAAGGCATATCGCACTTTGCGTGATCTGTTGCAGTTGCTTCTAGCAAAACTTCTGTGAACGCAATCGCGCTCGAAATGTCCACGTCTGTTGCGAAAAAGTCTGCGTCTACAACCGCGCCGCCGTTAGCCGCAGTTTGATAAACGCCTACGTCTGCCGCAGTTGCGCCAGTGATCGCGTCAGTTGCAAGCTTCAAAGACTCAATACGAGCGTTTGAAGGAACGCGAACCAAGCGGTAAACGCTGGCTGCGTCGTCGGCTGCCAGTGTTTCCACTGTGCCAGCGGCACCGCGCATAAGACCGCCGTATTCTACTGCGTTCACTAGCACGACAGGTGATGCGTCGGCGTTGGTGATGTGGTTAGATTTCGTATTTGCTACTGCCATAAAATAATCTCCTTAAGAATTTAGTTAAAAGTTAGATGTTACAAGCGATCTGTACAACTTTTGCTTCTTCGATGCGCGTTGCACCAGCAGAAAGTTTAACGTATGCCTGCCAAGGTTCGCTCGACAAGTCATGGCGTTGAGAAATGCTAGTCTTGATATCTTCCCAGATTCCCAAGTGCATTCCGCTTTTTGCGTAGCAAGCTAGCAAAACGTCGCCTGAAGCCTGTTGTGCAGTCGCGGCAGCTAGTTCAGTGTGGATAATGTTGATGCCCATAAAGCGAACAACTTTACCTTCCATAAGAACTGGACGCTCGTTAAAATCCAAAGAGATAACTTGTGCTTCAGCTAACAAATTGTCGTGCTGAGTGGCACCTACGGGCAAGTATAGTTCGTCGTTTTCAACGTCTACGTTTGCGGCCATAAGTAGTCTTTTTGCTTCGCGAAGTTTAGCAACGGTTAGGCCTGTGTCAGCCGACGCGCCGAAGCTTACTGCGATTTTTTGTGCTGCGGGAAGAACTGTTGAAGTACCGCCTGAAACGCCTGTTTTTGCTGTTCCGATTGCGGCAGCTAAAATCAAAGCATCCATTTTACGACCGGCAGCGTTTACGGCGTTTTGCACGTAAGCTGATTTTGGATCAGTCAAAAGTCGCAATTGATCAAAACTATCAATCAACTGGGGAAGTTCGAAATCCTGTGGATATACCCAACGTCTGTCGGTAGCTGCATCTACGCGGCCCATGGCCCCGAAGCGTGAAGATACAGGTTGCATCTCGATTGAACCTAATTGGTCTACTGGCGATGCCTGGCTGCCTATGTGTTGACCGCTCATAACGGATTTACGAAGGCGAGAACCTTGTTGTTGAAGTAATAGGGATACGTTAGTTGCAAACTGCTGCGCATAATGCGTAGGAATATTGATAGACATGTTAATGCCCTCCTAGAAAAAAGTTTATGTTCATACTTATTTCGAAGGGCTTGTCGATTACTCGGGCCGTCTTCATTTCCCGAATTGGCTTCGGGCGGTCCACCGTCTTTGTCCGGCTGTCAATTCGGCCGGGCGTATTTGACGCCCAGTTATCGACTAATGCTTCAATGCTAATCGCATTATTGCGACTGTCAATCGGTAGCTTGCCTAAACTTCTAAAGTCTAGAATCAAGGGTTAGCCATTTGGTGTAAACGGTCCATTTCTTCTTTAGCTTTCACGTCGCCTTTTAGATATCGGTCCCTAAAAATATTGTCCTGTTTTAGGGCGTTTATCTTAGCTTGGGCTTGGGCCGGTGTTAACATCGCGCCTTCGCCAAATCCTTGACCTTGTTCACCTGCGACAAAACTATGCTCACCTATTTTAGCTCCGAGGTCGTGCATGAACTTCATAACCCCATCAAACCCAATCGCTTTTTCTAATGCTGAAACGGCTGCGTCTGGAAGTCCAAAGGTCCGGTATGCGTGTTGTGCGCGGGCCACGTTTTGGTTATATGCGCTGCCCCATTCCTTTTGTAACTCGCCTACTTGTTTTTGAATGGTCGCCGTATGTTGGGCTTTTTCCGCAGCTTCTTGCGCGGCCGCGAATTCTTGATATTGCTGCACTACTTTTTGACCTTGTTCAGCGGTCAAATTTAGTTTGTAGAACGTACTCTTAGCCCAGTCTGTAAACGCCGGATCGCCGTCTTTAGCGGTTTCTAATCCGTAGCCGTCCGGGGATACTGGTTTTCCAAGTTTCGTGTAAACGTCGTTCCATTCAGTCGCGTCCGCAGTTTCAGGTAATTTAAGAATGCGTTCACGAGGCACACCTTGAAGCTTTTCAAAGTTACGATAGCTTTCAAGAACCGCTGCCGGATCTTTAAAGCCTTTAGTCGTGGCGTACTCTTTAAATTCAGGATTTAGTGAATCAGTCCAGTTGCCTGAACTCGCGGGCGGCGGTGTCGCTGCGGCGGCCGCAGGCGCGGCAGGGGCAGCGGGCGGGGGCGTAGCGGCGGCAGGTGCGGGTGATGCAGGTTGAATTTCCATAAGTTATTCCTTCCGGTAAATTTCCCAAAGTTGATCGGGTGTTAATTTTAAATATTTCTGAATCCTAAGCCAAACTTCTCGGCGGCCTTCAATAACCGCGTGTACTCGGGGATCTGTGTGAAATGCAGATTCGTTCGCATGACAAAATTTTGCCAGGTCACGCAGGACTATCTTCCTGTCTGCGTCCGCGACTTCAAAAGTGCGCAGATATGCAAGTCTTCTAGACCTAAGAAGGTCTTTCACTTTATCTATAATTTCAGTCACTAGTTCGCCCTTAAGCTTTTTGCGCCTTAGTTAAAGCGGCTATACTCGGACCCGCTTGTATCATTTGTTGCTGCTGTTGTTGATCAGCTCTGCCTTGGCGGACGGCTTGGATTTGTTCCATACTTTTTCTCCAACGCACCGGAACTGCGTTGATATCAGAAAGTTCAGGAGTGATTGTATCCCAATCGAAATGATCTAGCGGTTCCGGATTACCCGTAACATTCACTACATTCAAAACGGATTCGATTGTTCGCATAAGTCCCGACGCTTCTTCGGCGCGTTGCGCTCTAGAAAGTGGGGAGTCATATTCAACTTTAAATTGTGCACCGGCTTCTCTTAACACCGGCGGCTGGGGCGGTAATAGTCCTTGCTGCGATAAAATGTCCACTTCGCGCTCGATCTGTGGACCCAATCTTTCAGACTGTTGCCGACCGATTGTTGGCGCAAGCAAGATGCCTTTTTCCCTAGTACGTTCTAAAACTTCTGTGGCTGTTTGTTGGGGATTTTCTGTCAAAATTTGAAATATACTAACTAGGAAATTGTCTTTAATTACTAGACGTTCTTCGTCCATCATGTCTTTACCGGCGGCAATATTTCCTACAGGTAGAGTGTGGACAAGGGGCCGTCCGTCTTTGTTGACGGCGCCAGCATTGGCGTGTCCGGGCTTCAATGAAAACGTATCTAGAATGCCGTCGTCATGGACTAACAGCACGGGGTCAACGGCCCGGTGTCCTTGTTTCAAATATGTTTTCTTTTGTTCGTTCAAAGTTTTAATGGCGGGCAGGACTTCCATTGCAGGGGAGCGCCCATAAACTTCGTTCGGAGCTTGTTCATAACGTGAGGGTGTGTAAGGAAATGTATTGTGTCCGCCTTCTTCAAGGTGGGTTTTTCCTTCCAGCGATACATAGCACGAATACCAGGGCATGCCCTTGTAGTCGATTCGTCCTAGCTGCATGTCTTCGTTTGGACCTACATAATGTAAAAATTTAAACTTTCGACCTGGATGCAATTTCGCGGCGTCTGCGATTACTTTCGGACATTTGTCGCCCCACTTCTGTACCGCTTGTCGTGCTGTAATATCGAAGTGTCGAATTAGTTGATCGACGTTGCCTTGGTGATTTTCAACTAAATACATTTCGCCTAGGTGACAGTTTTTGTAGCGAAGGCCCGGCTCATTCGCTGCCTTATCGATGTACATAACCGAGGTTCCAAAAGCGCCGAGCGACTTATTGAACATCATATTTTGAGAAGCGAAGTTTGCAACGTGGGCATATCTTTTGTTAAAAAGAATCTTATTCACGTCTTCAAAGTAAAGTCTTACAGCACGGTCTTTATTGAGTTCGTCTATGTCAGACTTAAGCGTGTGCCATCTAGAATTTCGGGGAGTTAATAGCGAATCTAAAATAGAGGCAAACCGATTAAGTGCAGTCCCGGCAGTAGCGTCAAATATCTCGCGATTTTGTTTCTCGCCCTCGGTGTTCGAACCTGTGAAATTTGAAGTGCCCGGATAAACCCGATCTTTAATTTCTTGCCAATGTGTTTCCCACATTCCACGATTGCCTGATTCTTGTTCAAAGAGTCGGCAGACTTCGTTTGCAATGTCTTCGGGTTTGCCCTTCATTTATTAGTAGCCTCTCAAAGTTTTTCGGCTAACTGAATCTTCTTCGTCTTCAAGGCCTGTTCCGCCTGTCAGAAGGGTGCGGGTAGCACTGTCGCCAGCCATACGTTTTGATTCGATTGCGGCGTCTGCGGCTGCGGCACGTTTGCCTTCTTCAGCTTTAGCGGCCATCCCCGCGTCGGCAGCGGCCTTTGCATTTGCAGCGTCGGCTTCTTGCTTCATACGTTTGTCTTTGCCGGAAGCCTTATCGATAACCATGTTACCGATACCCGTTGAAAAACCCTTCACTCGGTTTGCGGCATCAACTACCCCGTCCGCGCCCAGGGCCCGTGCAGTTTCACGAAACGGATTTACGACAACGTCGGTAGTCGCACGAATCAATTGTTTAAGTGGATTCTTTTTTCCCATTACAGTCTCCTAAGATAAGACTTTTCAATTAACGTGTAACCTAGTCTTTCGTAAACTGATCCCACGTCTAATTTTTCGGAAGCTTGACGCCAAACACTATTAAGGCCTTGCTTCTTCAATATGTCATCACAGAATTTTATAAACGCAATACCTATGCCACGGTGTTCCTTATCGACGAAGGTCGCGCTTTGTGTGGCCGACCTAATCCCCGTCTGAAGGATTTCGTCATCGATGAAAAATACTGAATATCCGATGATTTCGCCTTCTAGCCTGATCGACATAAATTTAAGATTGCCTTCGTCTTCAAGAAATATGAAGCGCCGAAGATCTGGGCGAAATGGCATGTCATTGTAGATTCCGGTCTCTTCGTGATTTCGCATCATAAGAGAAATCAATTCTTTGAGCGAGTCATTGAAGGACTCTTCTTGGAAGTGATATTCTTTCTTACCGACCGAAAACATCATAGTCCGTACCCGCTACCGCTCTGTTTGAACTACGCCTTTTTTGGGAAGCGTTTATGTCCGTTCGTGCTACTTTAACCGCGAACGTACATGCAAGTGCATCGCCGTTATCCGGGCTAGCTATGCCCCGGTCTTTCATCTTTTCCTTTGATTCTAACTTCACCCGTTCAAGCTTATCGAAACCGTATTCGGGCCCTACGAGGTCGTCTTTCAAATCGCTATCGTCGTCAATGCATCCGCCCTGTAGCCAGTCCCGCATCTTCGCCCACATTTCAGTACGAAGGTCCGCATACTCTTCTTCAGAAGCTTTGGACCCGAACCAAATTTCGTGCACCTTGTATTTCATTTCCCGGAGTCGATCTATCACGCCCGTGCCGTTACCGGCGTCAATGCAGACTGCATCGGGCTTATATTTTTCAATCCAGAAAGCGCATTCGTTTGCGACTTCCATATTGTCTTTACCTTTTAATTTTACAGCCGGGATAGATCTTGCGTCTCGGCCTCTACGAAATCTGAGGACTGTCGAGTCATCCCCAAAACGAGCGATATCCACGCCCATAATGAGGCCAGCGTATTGATCGGATTCGAGCGTTCGCGCAATACTTCCCTCAACAATTTCCCGTGATATGAATTGCTTATCCCCTTGTTTTGGGAATTCACCTTTAACTTCAATTCGGGCTTCGTCTGAATCATTGCCGTGCTTTTCAATAATTTGATTGAGGAGTCGTGTGTCGGTGCCTTCAACGGAACGCGAATCAAGATTTCGTCTGTTCCAATAGTTTCGTGATCTGTGGAAACATTCATAGAACTCCCCCGTATTTCGACGGGGGTTTGAAAAGCAAAACCAATACCTGTGCAATATTGGCTCGGTGAAAAACCCTTCCGAAACAGTCCAGATCGGCTTTGGAATGCCCGACGCTTCGTCGAATATCAGAATGATTCCGTTGTAATTGTGTACGCCAGCAAAGGCGTCTGGGTTTTCTTCTTGCCATAACTGAGCTTGAGCATAGTAGTAGCCGGTATCAATTTTCAATTGTTTCTTAAGCGAAGCTTCAAACCACGCTTGTGGGCGGAGTGAAAGTGCGGTTTTTTCAAACCAGTGTGAATTTATTAGTAGGGTGTGCCATTTCCCAAGTTCCGCCCAAGTTCTACTTTTTAACTGAGGTTCCGTGTTGGCGGTCGTGATCGCAGTTGACCCGAGTACGCAAGATAGCATCCAAAGATTCAGCCACGCCACGAGTGCTGATTTTCCGACTCCCCGGCCTGAAGCGGTCGCTGATTGATAAATTACGGGATTTTCCCCGCGAGAAATTCGTATCTTATTGAGACGTATGTGCTCAGCTATTTTTAACAACTCTTCTTTTTGCCATTTCCTAGGGCCTTTAAATCTTTCAAGTGGTGTGCCCTGCTGTCCCCAAGGAAACGCGAACATAACAAACGCATAGGGGTTTTCAGAAATTTGCGCGTCCCAAATTTCAGTCATTAACTTTTCGTCGTCTTTTACTGAGTAGGGACTATTTTGCAAAACTACTCCATATCAAAAAATATACTGATAACTAGTCGGCCATCCGTTTGCCCTGTGCCGTATTCACCTAAAGCTGCATGAATCAAATCCGCGTTTAAAATAAAACACCGATTAAAAACCGCGTTACACATGTGGGTTATTTCCCAAGCTTCAAAATTATTTGCTTCTTCGAGTAGAATCTTTCTTTCTTTTTCGTTCGCTGGATGTTTGGCTAGCCCCGTTTTAATATGAGTCAGTGTGGCAGTTCCAAACTGTTCGGCCTCTAATCCCGGTGTTAAATAAATAAGGGCCAAGAACTGCGCGATATTTCGATCACTGTGCGCCCAGTGCGGGGGCTTAGTGATTTCAAAAGAATACCTGCCAAAAGACAAAACTTCTCTGAACGACGGCCCAAACAGAGAAATCAGATTTTCATGGATTTCATTTTCGACGGCCTTGGGGAGTCTAATGATATTCGGGTACGTGACCCCGTCCATATCAAATTGATAATCTTTCATTTCAATCTGGTCCAGCGTACTTCGGACTTTTCGTGGGTCTTTAAAAAAGTCGTCCACGATCATACTATGATTTGTCATTAGTCGAAGATCGCAACTTCCGCCGGTCGCTGGCTAAGCTCCAGGTCTTCAATCTTCTTACGAAGCCGCGAAATTTCAATAAGCTGTTCTTGGATCAGGTTCTTGGCTTCTCTAAGTTTAATGTCCAGTCCTGCAAGGTCTGTCGCCCCAGGTATCCAAACATGACGGCATTGCCCGCAATAGTGCCTATTTGATTTGTCGGTCGCCTTCGCAAATACTCCCCAATTACATTTAGGGCATTTCTCTTTGTCGTGTCTGGACATTTTGTAGACTCCCGGTGATTAGTTGTTTCCCTTTAAAATATCCGGGGCTTTTACACCCCGGTCGCCAAGAGACTCCGCAATCCCCTGAGCTGCAACAACATGTTGAAAACTTAACTATTTGTTGCGATTGACGCAAGTATTGTCATTTTTTCTAAAAATTTTTATAAAAATTACGCGGCGTTCTCGTTTACATGCCGTTGGAGTAGGATACGGACGAAGATCTTGGGGCCGCCCGGCACCCACCCCGGTCTTTTTCTAAACTCCCGCAATTCATCACATTACCCGAGCGTACTATTTTTTGAGCATCCCTTGTTCTATGCTATGCGTTACATCTAATAGTGTATCATCCTGCGTCATCGGGAGTGCACGTTTACGCGCCTCGGCTAACGCACTGCCTATATCAATTGTCTGACTCACATGGATATCGACCTTGTCGCCATAAATAGAAGGTTTGCGTTTTGATAATAACCATTTCGCATTATCGGATTTTAATCTTGCACGTTGCACATCGTGCATTTCATCGGCTATCGTAATAAGCCCGTCTGCTATGTGTTCTAAGCCTTCTTGACGCGCCTGTTCGAAGCGATTCTGGAAATTTGGGTTATGTTGGCGGTACATATAGAACTGATATTCACTAGAACAGATCTGGCCAATAATAACCTTCAATGGTTCGCCATTAGTGGCCAATTCAATAGCTAAATCTTCCTGTTCCTTCGTATATATTGGTGGTTTTTGATTTGAATCTTCTGCCATAACCCATCCTTTCGATAAATTATCGGCATTTCAATAGTTAAATAGAACTCCCGTCAATCCTGGGCGGAGGTAATTGATCAGCTAATGCTCAATTAACTATTATATGGCCACGAACAATGAAAACTCCCGCTAATCAATTATTCCAGGTTACTTCCGGGTCATTTTATACATCCCGGAAGCCCGAAACCCTTACTGGACATAGGCATTCCGTTACTTCCACGTATTCCAATTAAATTTAATATTATATAGGAATACTAGTATATATAGGAATCTGTGGCCCCATATCTCTATATCCTGCTGAACTTCTAAAAGATCCCGGAATCCCGGTTCACCCGGAATAACGTGGAATATCAGCTACTTGCAAAAAAGCGAACATGGAAGTCTTCCGGGATCATGTCGGAATAATCAATTCCAGGTAGGTATTGGCCTTTTAGCTAAATTCCGATACGTTGGCCTTTATGGGGCAGAATAAGACAAAACATAAGTCTAAAATACCTGAACAGACTATTAGATCCGATGGCGAGATACGTTTTAAGGACGGCAAATTCGGGCCTAGATCTGAAGAAGAACGCCGCAAGTATGTATATCCACAGGCTGAGGGCATAGTTCGGAAGTTTGGCGGGGCTCGGGAACTTGCCCGAATCATTAAATATATGATGCCGGATCCGAAAGACCACTGGAATGCCAGTTCTATATACCGGTGGACATATCCCATTGAAGCCGGTGGGACTGGCGGGGAAATACCAGTGCGGGCGATTAAAACGGTATTGATGGCCGCAAGGTACGCAGGAATTGTTTTAACAATTGATGATCTGTACCCCAATTTAATTCCTAAATAGGATATAAACACTCCCGTTAATTCTGAATGCGTGATTTCATGTGGTTATGGACCCAAAAGGCTCATATTTAGCGCATTATTTGGCATATTTCGGGGATCGATCTGATAACGTGGTCGATCTAGTGACTTATGAGTCAGACGGGGTTATCGAAAAAGAGCACATACAGTTCCATGAAATGCCTTTGGGGAGTGTTGACCCCGCTGAAATAGCCAAATATAGGCATCCATGTTGGTGTGTTCCTGAACTTATATATGCGGATAGCAATAGAGGAAACGAAGTGTGGCTTCACAAGCGCCTGCAATAAAACTGATTGGGCGTGATTTTACACCACGAAAATTAGCTAAATGTAGACCTCTAGTGATGGGAATTGATCCGGGAATTTCTGGCGCATTAGCTATAATTGATCTAGACTCCGCGAAAATCGTAGATTTGATCGATTTACCCACATATAAGCGTGATTCAAAGTCCAGAAAACAAGGTTATCTAGAGTTCTTAGACGTTCACGCACTGTCTTCTTTAATAGATGCGTATTCACCACTAACAGCCCTCGCAGTGCTCGAAGAACCTGGGTCTATGCCGAATCAAGGGCTTCAATCTACGTTCACTTTTGGGCGCACATGTGGCCAAATTCATGGGGTTTTAGCGGGTCACTATATACCTGTGGCTACCGTGAAACCGGGCGTATGGAAGTCAGCCATGGCGCTAACATCTAATAAAGACGACTCCCGAAACCTAGCATCAATTGAATTCCCAGAATTTAAGAGTTTATGGCCTTTAAAGAAGCATAATGATAGGGCCGAAGCCGTTCTTTTAGCCCTTTATGGGTCTAGATATATGGCAAAACTGATCGAATTATCCAGGAAGTAACCGATATATGTGCCAGAACACGGCACAATTCCTACATTTGGGGCCCGTCGGTGTCTTCCTTCTTGGGCAGTTGACGGGCCTTCCTCAAGACTTTTCCCATTCCTTCAGTGCTTCACGGGCCACATTTCGATATCTTTCTACAGGGCAATGGTCTTGAATTTCTGTTAAAGCATCGACTAGTTTTTCTGCCTTGGCCTGTAGGGATTCGTAGGCCGACATTTCTATGTAATAAGACCCTGGGGTACTATCATCGCCTGGGTTCCAAAATAGCCGAGGGCCGTTTGAGTTAGTCCCACCAGATGTGGTCAATGGCGGACATTCACATGGTTGCTTAGAGCAATACCCGCAGAATTTATGAAACTGGTTACTCATCTTTAGCCCCCGCCCCGTCGGTTTCATCTAGATACCCAAGCCATTCAAAGTATCTTTCAAGAACGCCGTCCATAATAAGCCTTGGGCGCCTTTGTCTGGGCTTATAAAATATCTCGCGCATAAAGAGCCCACCCGCGCCTGTTATTAAAATTAAGTCGCCAGTTTTCTTGAACATCCACACGCCTTCTTTTGGCGGGTCTGGAAATATCGCAAATCCCATTCTATTCCCCACTTTCCCCGACTAGGGTTTTGATTTTGGCTGAAGCCGCACGCGCTATATTGCCGGCTAACACGCAGCCGTCTTTTCCTTTTACATCTGACGGACAATGCTTATTCATGTTTTCAAATGCCTCAACCGCCACATCAAGCGCCTGCTT
>Ga0075163_10006325_pt1 | contig 15673 bp, 13 predicted proteins | sample JI1023141ADNA_FD_71478 | JGI IMG/M metagenome (GOLD analysis project Ga0075163, IMG submission 71478) | Wastewater effluent complex algal communities from Wisconsin, to seasonally profile nutrient transformation and Carbon sequestration -... | ecosystem: Engineered > WWTP > Effluent > Algae... | reverse complement strand
CCTCGGTCAGCGTGATCGCGGGCGCGGCGGCGCCGTCGACCAGCGCGACGCGCAGGCGGCGCGGTTGCTGGGCGACGAGCTCGAGGGCGAGGGCGGCGTCGACCATGACGTGGGAGGCCTGCGCGAGGGCGCGGACGCAGATCTCGATCCGGCCGGGGCGCGCCAGGGCGCGGATGCCGCGGCGGGTGGTGGCGGACGCGCCGCCGTAGACGCCGGCCGATGCCGGGCCGGGCAGGTCACACAGCTCCGGGTTGACGCCGTCGAACGTCCACGATGCGGCGCCGAGGCCGGGGCCGACGTCGAGCGCGAGCCAGGTCGAGCGACCTGGTGTCCGCGCGCCGCGCAGGTACGCGCGGACTTCAGCGACGACGGCGGCGGTGGTCGGCGCGGCGGGCGGTCCGACGAGGAAGTCTTCGAACGCTTGCTCGCCGTCGACGAAGTTGGCGAACGCGGCGGGGTTCATGTCGAAGCGCAGCCACACCAGCTCGAGCGAGCGCAGCACCGTCAGCGCGGCGTCGCCGCCGGCGTTCCACGTGCGCGGCGTCAGCGCGTCGTAGCACCACGCGTCGGGGCCTTCGTCGTCGGCAGCGGCCACGCCGCCACGGTACACCGGCGCCTCACGCCGGGGCGACGGGCTGGATCACCTGCGTCACCCAGTCGGCGGGCGCGCGCCCGTCGGCGGGGTTGGTCAGGTAGACCTCGCGCACCGCGTCGCTGCGCGTGCGGTGATGCTCGGCCAACCAGCGCTCGAGGGTGGCGTAGGTCGCCATGAGCTGATCGTACGGGCCGACGTGGGTCAGCAGCACCGCGGGGCCACCGGCGAGCTCGATGGCCGCGACCCGACCGCGCACCGCGACTGGCGCGCGCACCGGCATGACTGCCTCGACGTCGAAGCCGCTGGCGTCGACGCGGTGGTAGCGCGCGAACGGTGGGCCGGCGACCTGCGCGCCGGCGCACGCGGCGAGCTCGCCGAAGGCCGGCCCGAAGAACGCGGGCAGCTCGGTCGGACCGAGGGAGGCGCGGATCGCGATCGCCGCGGTGCCTGCCAGCGTGACCAGCTCGGGGGTGGTGTCCATGGTGCCCTCCTGCGCGTGCCGTCGCGGGCGCCGGCGAGCGAGCCCCGCCGCGCCAGCGAACCGACCGCATCCCGAGCGCGTGCGAGGGGTGTGCCAGCTGCGCGGCGTGTCGCGGCGCGGCTCTGTCGGGGCGCGCCTCGCAAGGCTTGCCGATCCACCGGCGCGACGCGCGTCGCTTGCGCCGCGCCGCCGACGGGCTCAGACGCCGCCGTGCGGCTGGCAGGTCGACACGGTCTGCCCGTGCTCGACCTCGACCTCGCACTCGAGGCCGACCGCGCAGTCGGCGTCGACGGTGCACGCGGCGCCCGCGGTGCCGGTGCCGGTGCCGACGCCGCCGTCCTCATCGCTGCCGCCGCCACCGCCGCCGCCACCGCCACCGCCACCGCCACCGCCGCCGCCGCCGTGCGGCTGGCAGTAGACCTGGCCGTGCTCGACCTCGGTCTCGTAGCCGGCGGGGCAGCTGCCGTCCGACGACTCGTCGGCCTGGCAGTAGCTGGTGGTGGTGCCGTGCTCGACCTCGACCTCGCACTCGAAGCCGATCGGGCAATCGGCGTCGGCGGCGCACGGGGTCTCGATGATCGGGCGGCTGGCGGTGCCGAGCTCGTCGACGCAGGCGGGGAGCGCGATCGCGGCGAGGAGCAGGGAGATGCGGGCGGCGTGCTTGAACATGGGGGACTGCTTTCTTTCGTTCGCGCTCGGCCGTGGTGGCCGGTGCGTGCATCGATGTCTACCGATCCGCCGCGTCCGCGACGAGTTTCCCTGGCTGTCGAACGCCTCGCAACGGTGACGCGATTCAATATTTTTCTATTCATTTCATATATATAATCGCGTCATTGAAACGAACAAGACGCCCCACCGCACGCGGCGAGGCCGCGGTCGGCGACACCGACCTCGCGCGGCGGTTCTACGCCGGGCTCTACGCCGAGATCGTGGCGCTCCACGACGCGGGCGACGAGCCGGCGCGCGCCGACGTGGCGTTCGTGATCGGCGCGCTGACGTTCGTCGATCGCGTGGACGAGGCGCGCGCGGGGTTCGACGCCTGGCGCGCGCGCACCGCCGCGCCCGATCCGCGCACGCTTGCCGCCGGGCGCTTCTTCCTCGGCCTGGCGCTGGCGCGCGCGGGCTACTTCGATCGCGCCGCGCCGCTGCTGGTGGCGGCGGGCTTTCGCGACCGCCACCACGCCGACCCGTGGGTTCGCGCGCTGGTGTTCCAGGGCCTCGCCTGCCAGTGTTACTTCACCGGCCGCTTCGCCGGGGCCGCGCGCCACGCGCTGCGCGCGCTGACGGCCGCGCACGAGGCGACGTTCCTGTACGCGGCGATGCTCGGCACCGATCTGCGCGGCCACGCGCTCGTCCAGCTCGGCCAGCTCCAGCGCGGCATCGCGCTGCTCGAGCAGGCCAACCGCCAGGCCCGTCGGCTCGGGCTCACCAACAACGCGTTCGCCGTCGACACGTCGATCGCCACGTACACCGCGCGCTTCGTGCCCGAGCCGGTGGCGCTCGATCGCGTCGAGGCGCTGTTGCGGCGGCGAGCCCACGACTCGTACTCGCGGCGCGCGCTGCTCACCGAGGCCGCGGTGCAGCGGGCGTTGCGCGGTCGCCAGCGGGACGCGATGGCCGCGCTCGAGGCCGCCGATCGCGACGCGCTGCGCGGCGACACCCGGCGCGGGCGCGTCGTCAGCTTGCTGGCGCGGCTGTGGGTGACGCGCTGGCGCGCCGGGCCCGCGGCCTGCGCGGCGCTGGTGGCCCAGGCGCGCACGCTCGTCGAGCCGCGCGACATCGGCTTCGTGGGCGAGCTGCTCGGCTTCGAGGTGCTGGTGGCCCGGGCGCGCGGCGACGACGGGGCCGCGCGCGCGGCGCTCGCCGGGCTGCGGACGCTCGCGCGCGCCACGCATCACGTCGCGGCCAAGGCCGCGCTGGCGCAACACGACGAGGCGCCGCCGAGCACGAGCTTCGACGAAGACACGCTGTCGCCGCTGCTGCGCGCGGTGGCGCGGCGCGACGCGACCGCGCTGTCGCGGCTGCTCGCGCTCGGGCTCGTCGGCGCCGTGCCCGAGCTGCTCGGCCTGACGCCGGGCCGGCGGATCATCCTGATCCCCGCCGAGGATCTGCTGCTGCTCGAAGATCATGGCGACGTGATCGTGCGCCACCACCCGCCGCGCTGGTGCCCGACGCTGCTGCGCCTGCTGGCGAGCGGCGCCGCCAGCAAGGAGCGGATCGTCGCCGGGCTGTGGGGCCTGCGCAGCTACCACCCCGAGCTGCACGATCCGCCGGTGCGCACCGCGATCCACCGGCTGCGCGCGTTCCTCGCACCGCACGGCGCGTGGATCGAGGTCGGCGCCGACGGCTACCGCACCGCCGTGCCGGTGCACCTGGTGAGCGCGGCCGCGCCGCCGCCGATCGACAGCGCGCCGCTGTGGGACGAAGGCGAGCTGCCGTCGCTGGCCTCGCCGTTCGCGGCGCCGGTGCCGCGGCCCGCGGCCATCGCCGATCCGACCGCGCGGGTGCTGGCGCAGGTGATCGAGCTCGAGCGCGCGACGGTCCCTGCGCTGGCGCGCGCCCTCGACCTGTCGGCGAGCACGGTGCAGCGCGCGCTGCGCGGGCTGCTGGCGGCGCGGCAGATCGAGCGCCACGGCTTCGCCCGCGCGACCCACTACCGCGCCCGGACCTGAGCTGCAGGGGGGCTGGTCGCCCAGCCCCCCCGTCCGCTTCTTGCACAATGGCGTGAACGCCGATGCGCGGCCGCGGGGCCGCGGGGCCCGCGACACCGCGCAAGCGCGCGACCGCGGGCGGAGGCGGCGCTGGCCCGACGCGTGCAACAGGCCCGCGCGTCATGCGGATCTGCGCGTCGCTGTTGCTGCCCCTGCTGTCACTCGCGGTCGGTTGCACCGACGCGGCCTCCGACGATCCCGGCGCGGCGGCGCTGCCGACCACCTCGGGCGCGTTCCGCGGCGCCTACGCGGTGCCGGTGCCGCCGGAGCTCGCCGCGGCGGCGACGTTCGCGGTCGATCACCTCGACTGGACCGTCGTCGGCGACACGGTGACGCTGCACTACGACCTGCCGGTCGGCCTGGTCGGCGGCGACGTGCGGGTCGATCTCACCGGGCGCCTCGCGCCGGGCGCCACCGAGGTCGTGCTGACCGGCCCGGCGGGCACCGGCACCTGCACCTCCGACGGCCAGCGCCTCACCTGCGTCGAGCAGTTCACCGGCCTCGGCGCGCTGCCGCGCGACATGGCGCTGGTCGAGCGAGCCGCGGCAGCGGAGTACGCCGGGCCGGTCGCCGATCGCGTCGCCGTCGCCACCGTGTTCGGCCAGCCCGATCCGATCGGCATCGCGACGCTCGAACTCACGCAGCCGGTCGTCGAGGACTGACGCCCGCGCTCAGCGCGCCGCCCGCGCTCAGCGCGCCGGCCGGCAGGTCGCGCGCAGCTCGTCGACGGGGACGTCCCCGGCGCCCGCGACGCGCTCGGCGCAGGCGGCGAGCGCCGCCGTGGCGGGATCGAGCGGCCGACCGCACGGGCGCTCGGTGGCGAGGCGCTTGCCGCGCCGAGGAGCCTCGAGGAGGACGCGGCGATCGTTGACCGCGGCGCACGTGGGCGCGGTGATGAAGCGGAACCTCGCGCGCGCGACCGCCGCCACCAGCTCGCGCAGCGCCGCCGGCGCGACGCAGCCGGCGCGATCGAGCGGTGGGGCGTCGCCGAACGCGGGGTCGCCGTGCCGGGTCCAGGTGCCATCGGGGTAGATGGCCAGGACCTGCGCCGGCGTCGGTGCGCCCGGCGTCGGCGCGGCAAAGCCGGTCTCGGTGACGCGGTAGATCGGCCGGCCGCGCGGGCGCTGCCGGCACTCGGCGGCGGCGCTCGCGTGATCGATCGCGCCGATGAGCGCGACCGCGGCGAGCGTGGCGAGGGCGACGCGTCGACTCATGACGAGGTGCAGCTCCGACGGACGCCTGGCATCGCCTCGAGAAACGCGCGAGCCGTCGCGTGGATCTACGACCGCGCCGGGCGCCGACGACGACCACCGAGCGCGACGCCCAGGGCCAGGGCCAGCACCGCCGCGCCGGCGCTGCCGCCACCGCTGGCGCTGCAGCCGCCGGTGATCTCGGCCGGCCGCTCGAACGGCTCCTCGGGATCGGCCGGATCGCTGGGGTCGGTCGGGTCGGTCGGGTCGGTCGGCCCGGGCTGGTTGGCGTTGGGGTCGCCGACGCCCGACGGCAGGTTGGTGACCGGCGCGCCGACGCCGACCGCGTACCAGGCCAGCTCGGCCGCGGCCAGCGTGCCGGGCTCGTCGGGGTACAGCTCGAGGGCGGCCTGCTTGAACGCCGCGCGCGCGCCGACGAAGTTGGTCGACTGGTTGAAGTACGTGGTCCACGCGCGATAGGTGATGGCTTGCGCGCGATCGACGCCGAGCGCCGGCACCTGCACGGTGCCCGGGATGCCCGCGGTGCCAGCGCGCGGGTGGGTGCCGCCGGTGACCAGCAGCTTGAACATCAGGTTGGGCAGCCCCGAGTTGCCGTGGACGTAGCAGTAGTCGTTCTCCTCGGTCGGCGTCGTGCACGGCTCCATCACCGCGGTGTGATCGCTCGAGTACTGATCGCGCGCCGGGTTGTCCATGTAGCGGAGCGCGTCGCCCGGCGTGCCCGGCGTCCACACCTCCTCGCCCATCAGCCACGCGGCCGGCGTGACCGAGCCGACCTCGTGGATGTTGCAGATCGACGAGAACACGTCGCTCATCGCCTCGTTGAGGGCGCCCGACTCGCGCTCGTAGACCAGCCCCGAGGTGTGCTCGGTGATCGCGTGGGCCAGCTCGTGGGCGACGATGTCGCTGGCGACCAGCGGCGCCGACTGTTGACCGTCGCCGTCGCCGAACGCCAGCTGGCTGCCGTCCCAGAACGCGTTGATCAGCTGCTGATCGTAGTGCCCCGAGCTGGTGATCGTCGCGCCGGCGCCGTCGAAGCTGTCGCGGCCGAACTGCACCATCGCGCACTGGTACGCCTTGGCGACGTTGGCGTGGAGCGTCGTGAGCGTCGCGTCACCGCCGCTGGTCTGGGTCTCTGACAGCCGCAGCGTCCCGGGCAGCGCCTGGGTGTTGTTGGCGGTGTACGTGCGGCGGTTCTGCGCGGTGTGGATGCGCGGGTGCACCGCGACGACCTCGCCGGTCGCGGCGTCGATGAACACCTGATCGACCACCGGCTGGGTCGGGGCCTGGCCCCGCACCCACACCACCTGGCAGCGCCGGGCCACGCCGGCCGCGTCGACGACGTAGGCCAGCCCGTCGGCCACCGCCTGGCGGTTCGCGAGCCGCGGGTAGGCCGCCGCGGCCCGCGCCTCGGCGCGCGCGTCGTCGATCGCGATGGCCGGCGCCGGGCCGATCGCGCGCAGGGTCGAGACCGCGGCCACCACGCGGCCGGCGCGGTCGGCGTGGATCGACAGCTCGGCGCCGATCACCGGCAGGCCGTCGTGCACCTGCTGGTACCGCTCGTGCCGCATGCCGAGCGCGTCGGTGGTCGTCGAGGTCGGCGCCAGGTCTGCGGCGGCGACGCCGTAGAGGCCCGCGACGGTGGCGAGCGCGGCGCCGGCGGGCAGCCCGGCGAACCGCACCAAGAGCGGCCGCTGATCGGCGCCCAGCTCGACGGCCGTCGCGCCGGCGGCGGCGAACGCCGCGGGGACCGGGGTCGTCGGCGCCATCACCCGGGCCGCGGCGGTGCCGGCCGGTCCGGGCGGCGTGGCGTCGAGGCACCCGGCGAGCAGCGAGACTCCCAGCATCGAGACCATGGTGGTGCGGCGCATGGCCACCGCTATTTCAAGCGGCGCGCCAGCCCGCGGGACTCGACGATCCACGCGGGTCCGCGAGCTTGGCCGAGCGCGCCGCGCCGCGGGGCCCCAGGGTGCCGACCGCGGGCAGCACACCGGCCCCCGCCCCACCGCGAACCTTGGTGCGCGCCGCGATCACAGCCCCAGCGACGCGGCGATCGCCTTCTGCAGCTCGGGGTCGAGCTGATCGATCGACCCGACCACGCCGCCGTCGACGTCGGTCCGCACCGCGACGCCGGCGTTGCCCCAGACCGGCACGAAGTGATTGCCGCGGTGCAACAGCAAGCGCACCTGGCCGTTGCCGACCACCGGATGGACCAGGACGCGACCGTCCTGCCACTGGAGGATCTGGGTGGCGAAGCCGCCGTCGCGGCGGAACTGGGTCATCAGCGCGGCGCCCGCCCCGTCCTGGTACGGGTCGAGCATCTCGTCGCCCTGGGCGGTCCCGGTGTCGATCATCGCCTGGCGGATCCGCGCGACCCGCGCGTCGGGCGCGGCCGGCGCGCCGCCGGCGAGCTGGACCATCGTGTGGATGAGGCAGTTCATGCCGGCGCCGGTGGCGCTGCCCAGCGCGAGCGCCAGCGGCCCGCCCTGGGCGTTGGTCAGGCCCCCGAGCCCCTGGACATCGCTGCCGCGCTGCGCCATCTGGCCGGTCAACGGCGCGAACAGCTCGTCGGGCAGGTGCTGCTCCCACTCGACGCCCTCCTCGAATGGCTCGTCGTCGAAGTCCTCCGCGGTGGCCATCCGCACGACCCGCTGATACATCGGCTTGAGGCCGCCGATCTCCTTGGTCGAGAACGTCGGCCCGGTGTACGTGCCGGCGATCCACTGTTCGAGCACCACCAGCGCGTCCTTGGCACCGGTGCGGCGCAGCACGTCCTTGAACGGCGCCATCAACAGCTCGCGCTGATCCTGCTCGTTGAGCTTGGTGGACTTGGGCTTCTTGCTCCGCCCCGGCCCGTCGACCAGGACGTCGACCGGGAACGTGTGCAGCGACAGCGTGCGGATGCCGACCAGCCCGGCGACGTCGAGGGTGCCCGAGGTGGACCCGTAGATGCCGATCAGCCGATCGCCGAGCATCGCCTTGATCGCCAGCAAGAGCTGGACGTGCTGGACCTTGGTGTTGAAGCCGCGCCGCCCCCAGTCCCGGCCGTCGGGGCCGGCGCCGACGAAGGCCGGCGACGACGAGCGCTCGTCGCCTTCGCTCGGCCCCTCGTCGTGGCAGCGGATCGTGTAGTGCGCCAGCGTCTCGTCCTTGGCGATCCGCTCGCGGATCGCGGTGAACTCGGGCCCCTCGCTGTTGTGCTGCTCCTGGTTGGTGGCCTTGCGCTCGCTGAACAGGATGAGCCGCTTGGCCTTGCCGACGACCTCGGCGATCTGGCGGAGCTGCGCGTCGATCCACTGCTGCGACGCGGCCCGTGTCTCGTCCGGCACGTCGTCGTTGTAGGTCGAGAACCGCTTGGCGATCGCCGCCATCACCTGCTTGGTCCCGGTCCACTGCATCATCCGGGCGATGAGCGCGGTCGACACCTTCTGATCGAGCACCGAGGTCTCGGCGTCGTCCTTCAGGATCGCCTTGCGGGTGTCGTCGAGCTTGGCGTTCATCTGGCTCGACTTGCCGCGCGGCACCGGCAGCTTGCGCACGTGATCGCCGAAGCCGATCGCCACCGCGAACTCGATCGCGCGATCGGCGTGCTTCTCGGTCTTGTCCTTGCCGCCGTCGCCGACGAAGTAGCCGATCACCACCTTGGGCAGCGGCAGGCCCTCGGAGGCCAGGCAGGCCATGAAGCCGAGCGTGTGGTAGATGTCGCCCGAGCTGTCGAGCGGCGGGTTGTTGAACGTGTACTCGCCCGAGGTCAGGAACTCGCCGAGCAGCCCGACCAAGCCGCTGCGCGGGGCGCGCTCTTCGGGCAGCTCGTCCTCGCGCGGCTCGACCGCGTCCTGGAGCGAGATCCGATCGCTCGCGACGTCGTAGGTGATCTCTTCGCTGGTCTCGACCGCCCGCAGCTTGAACACCGTGCCCGCGCGTGCGACCAGCGTGCAGACCACGCCGTTGAGCCGGCAGCGCTGGCCCTCGCGGATCAGCCCCTGGATGCCGAGCAGATCGCGCGCGACGCCCCACATGCCGTCGCCCAGCCACACCAACAGCGCCGCTTGGGCGACCGCGATCGCAGGCGAGGCGGTGCCGCTGCCCGCCTCGGCGACCCGCTCGCCCCGCGCGGCCCGCGCGCCCCAGTCGTCGGCCTCCGCCTCGAGGCTGGCGTCGCGGTTGAACCCGACGCCGGCGCCGGTCGACGCGTCCGCGACCCGGCCCGCGCGCTGCTGGACGACGTGGGCTAGCTCGTGGCCGATCAGCGCGTCGCCCGCGGCGGTGCCCGGCGCGTAGTGGCCGGGCGCGAAGTGCAGCTCGTCGCCGGTGGCGTAGGCCCGCGCGCCGAGCGACGCGACCATCGGGCTGTCGGCGTGGACCCGCACCCCGGCGAAGTCGGTGGCGAACGCCGCCTCCATCGTGGCGCGTAAGACCTCGGGCAGCGCAGCGCCGCGGCCGGTCGCCGGCGGGGCGACCAGGGCGGTGGGCGTGAGCTCGACCTCGAGCTTGGCCTGGGCGACCCGGCCGGGCGGTGTGGTCGGGCCGGGGGCGTGCCCCGGCACCCGCATCGTCAGCGTGCGCTTGCCGGCCCAGCGCGGGCGCGGCGCGGGCGCCGGCTCTTCCTCGGGCGCGTGCTCGGCGGCCTTCCACAGGTCGAACATCAGCGCGCCCCCGGGCGCGACTCGAACGCGGGCATGCCTGACCCTACCGAGTCGTGCCGGGGCGGCCGATATCAGGCCGATGTCACGGCCCTGGGCGCGGCCGGGAATAACCGCCGGCGCGGCGCGGTCCGGACCGGCCGAGCAGTCCTCGATCAGGAGAAGACCGATGAGCAACGCCAAGCAGACCCAGGCTGCCGCCGGCAGCTCCCCGGGCTCGTTCGACACGGCGCGCGTCGCCGGCCGCATCGCGATCGCGTCCGAGGATGACGTCCGTCGCGCGGCCATCGCGCGCGCGCTGGTGCGCGACGGCCACCGACCCGCGACCGCGCGCGCGGCGCTGGAGTTCTTCACGCAGGCCGGCATCGCTGGCCCCGACCTGCGCCACCCCGGCCGCCCGGCGCTGGTGATCGTCGACACCACCGGCGCGGCGTGGGCGACGCACGACCTGCTCGAGGTCGTGTGCGCGGCGCCCTGGCGCCTGCCGGCGATCGCGCTGGTCGCCGACGCCGACGCCGCGGCCCGCGCGCTGACGCTGGGCGCCCGCGCCGCGCTGCGCCTGCCGCTCGATCCCCTCTTGCTGCGCGCCGAGGTGATGACCATCGTCTCGCCCGCGACCCGCGGCGCGGCCTAGCGCCGCGGGCCAACGCCTGATCAACACCTGAGAAGAAAGGAGAGCGCTATGCGTACGACCCTACCCTTGGCCCTCGCCTCGATCCTCTCGCTGGGGATCGTCGGCGCCACGCCGGCCGCCGCCGGTGACGGCACCGCCACCGCGCCGCTGCGCGTGTTCGGCAAGTCGATGTGCTTGCCGTCGACACCGGCCACCGCGCGCTGCGACGTCAGGCTGGCCCCGCCGACGCCGGGCGTGGTGCGCGTGTTCGGCCAGACCTGGTGCCTCGGCGCGCCGGCCGGCACCCGCTGCGACCTGACGCTGGCGACGCCGCCACCGGCGGCGACCACCGCGACCGCGCCGCGCGCCACGCCGACCCCGCCCGCCGACGGCGTGTTCTCCCGCTGGCTGCGCGCGGTGCGCGAGCGCGCCGCCGGCGAGCGCGGCTGAGCCCCGTCAGGCGCCGTCGCGGCGCCAGGCGATGACCTTGCCGCCGCCGCTGCCGAGCGCCGGGTCGATCACCACATCGAACCGCGCGTCGCGACCGAACAGCTCGCGCAGCGTGTGCTCGAAGTCCTCGCGCGGGATCGGCACGCCCGGCAGCGGCCGCAGCCGCAGCTCGACCGAGCCGTCCGCGCGCTGCCAGAGCGCGTGCTGGACGAACGGCGCCAGCGGGCGGATGCGGCGCGCGATGTCGATCGAGGTGACCGGGCCGCCGTCGGTCGCGCGGAAGCCGACCGGCGCCCGGCCCTCGAGATCGAGGATCGTCCGCGCCGGGCGACCGTCGGGCAGCGTCACGGTCGCGAGCCGGCCGAAGTCGCCGGTGCGGTAACGCACCAGCGGCAGGTAGCGGTTGCGCCCGCCGGTCACGGTGAGCTCGCCGCGCGCGCCGTCGGGCAGGCGCGCGCCGTCGGGGCCGAGCACCTCGACGAACAGATCGGGCAACAGCACGACGTGGCCCGGCACGCCGGGGACGCTGGCGGCGATCGGCCCGGTCTCGGTCATCGAGTACAGGTCGATCACCGTCGCGCCCCACGCCGCGCGCAGCGCCGCGCCCAGCTCGGGCCGCAGGCTGACCGCGCTCGACACCACCGCGGCCGGCGCCAGCGGCAGCTCGAGCCGCAGCGCCTCGGCCAGGGTCACCGGCTCGGACGCGACGAAGCGCGGCGCGAAGTCGCGCAGGAAGCGATCGCGCGAGGCCGCGCCGCCGCCCCAGTCGTGGGGCGCGAGGTTGAGCTTCGCGAACACCGCGCCGGCCCAGCCGCTCATCGTCGTCGCGAAGACGTAGGTCTGGCGCTGCATCGACGCGTTGATCGCGACCGGCTCGCCGCACGTGGGCGCGAGCGCGACGCCGTGGAGCGCCAGCGCGCGCTCGAGGTGCGCGAGGTTCTGCACCATCGCGGTCGGATGGCTGGGCACGATCACCGCGTGGCCGGTGGTGGCCGAGGTCGAGTAGACGATCGCGTCGTCGATCGCCAGGTCGCGCGGCACCAGGTCCTCGAGGCGGTGCGCGATCGCGTCGCGATCGGTGGTCGGCAGCGCCTCGAAGTCGCGCGCCACGTCGAAGCCGTCGGGCAGCTCGTCGAGCAGGAACAGCCGCGCGCGCTGCGCCTCGACGAAGTCGACGATCGCCGTCGACGGCGCCGCCGCGGCCTCGCGCGGGGCGGCCACCAGCGCGGCGCGGCAGGCGTCGAGCGCGGCCAGCTCCTCGACGCCGACCCGGTCGCCCAGCGTGCGGTTGTAGCGCGGCGCGTCGGGGTGCTCGAGCACCCGCGCCAGCCCGGCCCAGGCGCGCTCGGTCATCGCCGGCGCCCGCGCGCCCCACGCGGCGGGGATCGCGGACGGCCCGGCGGCGCGCTCGCTAGTCTTCATGCGTGGTCCGGGCCGCCTGGCGCCGCTCCTCTTCTTCTTGCTGCCGCAGCCGCTCGAGCTCGGCCTTGCGCCGCTGCCGCTCGGCCTCCCGCGCGCTCTCGCGCTCGCGCGCCTCGCGCAGGAGCGCCTTGCGCCGGACCGAGTCGAGCACCGCCAGCCGATCGTCGGCCGCCGCCGCGGTCTCGCCCTCGGGCAGCCGGGCCAGCGCCGCCAGGCACGTGCGCACCAGCTCCTCGCGCCGCTCGGCGTCCTCGACGAACAGCCGCGGCACCACCGCCGCGGCAAGCGCCGCCAGCCGCTCGTCGAGCAGCGCCACCAAGGCCTCGGTCGGCGCGCCGGCGAAGGCGGGGTCGTGGAGCAGCCAGGTGGCGATCAGCACGAGGTCGAGGTGCCGACCGCGCGCCGCGCTGGTGCCGCCGCGGAAGCGCGCGAGCTCGTCGGCGCCGAGCCCCCGCGCCGCGCGGTCCCGGCACAGGTCGGCCACCACGGCGTCGAGCTGGACCGCGCGCCGATCGCGGAACACCGGCGGCACCCGCGCCAGGCGATCGGTCAGGCGTTCGACGCTCGGCGACGCGGTCACGGCTTCCCGAAGGTACGCCGGGCGAAGGCGCGGGCAAAGGCCACCAGCTCGGGCTCGCTCGCCACCAGGTACGGCGTGAAGCCGGCGGCGCGCAGCGTGGCGAGGTGCGGCTCGTAGTAGCTCGCGGCGCCGTGCAGTCGCAACACCGCGCTGGCGCCGCCGCCGGCCCGCTCGACCGCCCGCGCCGCGAGCGCCCAGCCGTCGGCGGTGCCGTCGATCTCACCGAACAGATCCGAGTCGCTGACGATCAGCACGTGCACCGGCCGCGGCGGCGACGGCGCCTCGACGAAGGTCTTGACCAGGCGCGGCAGCCCGAACGAGCACCCCGTGCCGAGGTAGTCGGTGAGCACGCCGAGCAGCGCGCGCTCGTCGCGGATGAACCCGGCCGACTCGGTGAACTGCCCCTGCCCGTGCCACTCCCCCGACAGGCACGCCATCACCCGGGCGCCGGCGCGCAGCGCGCTGAGCGTCAAGACGACGCCCGCGACCACCGGGTACGCCAGCTGCTTGGCCGGGTTGCCCATCGAGCCCGAGCAGTCGATGCCGACGTAGAGGTCGGGCGGGCGCCGCTCGGGCTCGCCGCCCTCGGTGACGCCGTAGGCGCGCTGCACCGTCGTCACGCCGGGGATGACCACCGGGCTCTGCGCCAGGGTCTCGAACCAGTCGATCGCCTCGAGCGCGCCGCCGGCCTCCCACGGATCGAGGCCCTCGGGCAGCGGATCGCCGGCGCGAGCCAGCCGCTGCACCGGGAACGGCAGCACGTGCGGCATCGCCAGCTCGCGGTAGTAGCGACCGACCAGCTCGCGCGGCTCGCGGCGCACGCCGACCGCGCGCATCAGATCGAGCCACTCCGCGGGGCCGCGCGCGACCTTGCGCCGATCGGGGCGGCCGTCGCCGCCGGTGGCGCGCCCGGGCTGGTACCGCTTGGGCGTCGTCGGCTCGGCCTCGGCCTCCGCCTCGGCGTCGGCGTCGTCGCCCAGCGCCGGGTCGACCGCCGGGTGCTTGATCGCGGCGGGGTCGAAGTCGTCGTCGGTCAGGCCGTCGGGCACCAGCTCGCCGACCGAGGTCCCGGCGGTGTCCATCCACGGCGCCAGGCCCAGGCGATCGGTCGGCAGCTGCGCGAGGTACGGCGCGATCAGCAGCGCGAACGACGGCGCGCCGTCGAGCCAGCGATCGCGGAAGGTGCGGACGATGCGCGCCATCAGCTCGGCGTCGGCCTCGATCGCGGGGTCGACCGGCGCGGTCAGCGTGTCGGCCGACAGCGACCACAGCCGCTCGTAGGTGCGCATGTACACCGCCCACAGCGTGCTGGCCTCGGGCCGGCGCAGCGCGACGTAGACCGCGGCGATGTCGGCGGTGCGCGCGCGCTGCAGGCGGTCGTTGAGCAACAGGTCGGTGTACAGGTTGCCGACCAGGCCGGCGTGGCACGCGAGCTCGGTCGGCAGCGTCCGCCGCAGGCGATCGTGCAGCCGCACGTGCTCGCGCAGCGACCCCGGCGCGTGGACGTAGTGGCCGACCTCGTGGGCGAGGATCGCGTGGGCGTGATCGCCCAGCGCGAGCGCGACGATCTGCTCGAGGCCGATCACGATCCGCTGATCGCGCACGCGGATCATCGCGAACGAGCCCTCGAGCCCCTCGCGCTGCTCGTCGGCGGGCGACCGGCACAAGATCGGCGGCGCCAGCCGGGTGTACGGGCTGAACGCGGTCAGCGCGCCGGGCCAGGCGTCGGCGAACCGCGCGGCCGCGGCCTCGACCGCCGCGGCGTCGGTCACGCGCCGGCCTCGCGGCGACCGAGCACCCGCACGTGGTGGCTGTCGGCGACGGGCTCGGCCACGACGCCCGCGCACGGGCCGGCGGCGGGCGCGGCCTGCGCACCCGCGTGGGCCCAGGCCGCCGGCACCAGCCGCGCGCCGAACACGTCGGCGTGCAGCTCGAACGTCGCGTCGCCGTCGGTGCACACCAGCCGGTCCGCCACCACGGCGGCGCGCGGCGGGCGCCGGAACGGACCACCGAAGCCGACGAAGCCGCCGACCGTCGCGACCTGCGCCAGCGGCCCCAGCGGGCCGGTCGCGCCGGGCCGACAGAACCGCCGCGCCGGATCGGCGTCGATGACCGGCGCGCCGAACAGCGCGGCGATCAGCGCCGGCTCGAAGCGACCGACGCGATCGAGCGCGGCGTCCCGGGCCTCGGCGAGGCCGGCGCGCCAGCCCAGCACGATCCCGAGGTCGAGCAGCGCGCTCGGCTCGGGGCAGCGCGGCGCCGCCGCGGCCAGCGCCTCGAACCACGCCGCCGCGGCCTCGGGGCCGCGGGCCCGCGCGACGTTCAGGTAGCCGTTGCCGAGGCCGCGCAGCACCAGCCCCGGCGCCTTCGCGATCAGCGGCCGCAGCCCCGGCGCCCGCGCCACCAGCACTCGCTCGAAGCGGCTGGCCTCGGCCTCACCGCACAGCCCGACGCGCAGCCCCAGCGCGCCCAGGTCGAACAGCGCCATCAACGCCGCGACCGGCGGCTCACCGTCCCAGCCGTCGAGGATCGGCACGACGGTGCGGCGCATGAACGCCAGCATCGCCTCGGGCGCCAGCTCGCCGCCGTGCTGGGCGAACCGCGCGTTCAGCGCGTCGCGCCAGGTCGCGAGCAACGTCGCCGCGCCGCCGCTCATGGCGCCGCGCCGCGCGCGCGCAGCCACGCGCGGTAGTTGGTGTAGCGCTGGTGCAGGTACTTCAGCGCCAGCACGTCGTCGAACAGGTGGCCGTAGAGCTTGCCGCCCTGCTCGATCTCGCGCAGCCGCCGCTCGAGCCCGGCCAGCCGCTCGTCGACGGTCGCCTCGTCGAGCCCCTCGAGGCCGCGGTCGAACGTCGCCAGCGCCTCGCCGACCGGATCGGCCTGATCGCGCCCGAGCCGGTCGTACTCCGCGCACGCGCGGTCGAACAGCACGCGGATCCAGCCGACCAGATCGGCGCGGTACGGCGCGTT
>Ga0075163_10006323_pt1 | contig 15674 bp, 15 predicted proteins | sample JI1023141ADNA_FD_71478 | JGI IMG/M metagenome (GOLD analysis project Ga0075163, IMG submission 71478) | Wastewater effluent complex algal communities from Wisconsin, to seasonally profile nutrient transformation and Carbon sequestration -... | ecosystem: Engineered > WWTP > Effluent > Algae... | reverse complement strand
CCTATGTCGAGTTCGCGCCGGGCGTCGCCGTGCGCGAGATGCCGCCGCTCTTCGTCATCACTGCCGAAGGCGCCGAACTCGCGAATTATCGCGTCGCTGGCCAGCGTCTCGTCGTGGATCGGCTATTTGACCGCGCTGAACTCCGTATGGGCGTACGTGCGCCGGTGATCGTGCGCATCGAACGTCACGGCGCGCCAGCGGAGCGTCGCGGCGCCCGCAGGGGAGGCCGGCCATGACCGCCGCCGCCCAACCGGCGCCGGCGCCTGATGTGGTCGCCATCCGCGCGCGCCCGCCGTCGCCGAAGCGTTTGTCGCGCAAAGTCCTGCTCGCCGGCGCGCTCAGCATGGGCGCCATTGTCGCCGTGGCGCTGATGCTTGGCTTGAGCGAGCGTCCCGACCGCGCCGGCGGCGCCGATCCGCAGGCCAACGCCGCGACGGCCGGACCGCCCGAAACCATCCGGCTCGCGCCGCCCGGCTATGATGCGTTGTCGATGGAGGGCGCGGCGTTCGATGACGGCGGCGCCGACGCGGACCCGCCCGAATTTCAACCGCCGGCCGATGCAAGCTGGACCGGCGCGCCGACGCCGTCCGCGCCGCCAGCGGCGCCGCGCGCCGACCCCGAAGCGGAGGCGCGCGCGTCCAGTATTCTGTTCGCCGCATCGGGGCGCGCGACCACAGCGGAGGGCGACGACACCCGTCTCGATGCGCCGCTCCGGCCGCCGCGTTCGCCTTATGAATTGATGGCTGGAAGCCTCATTCCCGCGGCGCTCGTCACCGAGCTTAATTCCGATCTTCCGGGCCGCGTGATCGCTCAGGTGACCGCGCCTGTCTACGATAGCGTTCGCGGCGAGCATTTGTTGATCCCGCAAGGCGCGCGGCTGATCGGCTCGTATGACAGCGAGACCGATTACGGCGACAGCCGGCTTGTGCTGATCTGGCAGCGTCTCATTTTGCCGAACGGCTGGAGCATCTCGCTCGACAATATGCAGGGAACGGATCCAACCGGCGCTGCGGGCCTCCGTGATCGCACTGACAATCACCTCGATCGTCTGGGCCTTGCCATCGGCTTGTCCGCCATCGTCAGCGTCATCGCCAACGAGTCCGAGGGTGAAGACGATCAAAGCTTAAGCCGCAGCGTCGGCGACGCTGCCGCGCAAGAAGCGGCGCGATCTGGCGGCCGCATTGTCGATCGCGACTTGTCGGTGCGGCCAACACTGCGCGTCCGCGCCGGCGCGCCGGTGCGCGTGCTGGTGACGCGCGACATTCGTTTGCGACCGTACCGGCCATGACGATGCTGCTCGAACATCCCGAAGATGAGCTGCCTGAAGACTTCGTCGATGCATTGCTCGACCGCCGCGAGGCCTCGGCCTATCTGGCAAAGATCGGAATCAAACGATCGCCCGCCACCTTGGCGAAGATCTATTCGACCCGCGATGACGGTCCGCCGTGCCGCCACCATGGACGCATCCCGGTCTATCCCAAGCGGCTCCTGCATCTATGGGGCATGGGACAATTGAGTGTGCTCCGGCGGGGCTCGCGCGAGCGGCGCGCGCAAGAGGCGTTGGCCGGGCAGGGCGGATGCGTCGACGTTGCGCCGCAGGCTTGATAAAGTTCGCGACAGAATCGGGCGGAAGCGGGAAGCGAAACTTTGCCCTTACGGGTCTTCATCAGCAGCGTGCAGAGCGAGTTCGCCGAGGAGCGGCGCAATCTGCGCGACTTCATTCGCTCCGACGCGACGCTGTCGCGCTATTTCGATGTGTTCCTGTTCGAGGATCAGCCGGCGCAGACGCGCAGCCCGACCGATCTCTATTTGGACGAGGTCGAGCGCTGCAATGTCTATGTTGGCTTGTTCGGCGTGCGTTATGGGTACGAGGATGCGGAGGGGGTTTCGCCGACCGAGCGCGAGTATGACCGCGCCGTGCAGCACCGCAAACACCGGCTCGTCTTTGTGCGCGAGACCGACGAGGAGCGTCATCCGAAGGAAGACAAGCTGATTGGCCGCACCGAGGCCGCCGTGGTGCGCCGCCGCTTCGTTGGCTTTCCCGATCTCGCCGTATCGTTGCGCGTCAGTCTGATGAAGGTGCTCGAAGATGAGCGCATCCTGATCACCAAACCCTTCGATGCTGCGCCGGCGCAGCTCACGCTTAAATTCATCGACGATCAGAAGGTTGAGGACTTCCGGGCGTTGGCCGATAGCAAGCGCGGCTTTCGCCTGGTGCGCGCCAAGAACACCAAGGATGCGCTGACCCAGCTCAACCTGTTTGACGACAATAGACCCAATAACGCGGCTATTCTGCTGTTCTCTAGCAATCCAGAGCGCGTCGCTTCCGGCGCCGAGATCAAGTGCGCGCACTATGCCGGCGCCGTTCCAGCGCGGCCGGCGCTGTCGTTCAAGATCTTCAACGGCTCCCTGTTCGAACAGATCGATCTGGCGGTCGGGTTTGTGATGGATCGGCTTGGCACTTCGCTCGGCGCGCGGACAGAAGGCGCGGGCGCGCCGATTGCCCACGAGATACCGCGGGACGCCGTCAACGAGACGATCGTGAATGCGATCGCGCACCGCGATTACACTTCAGCCGCGGGCGTGCACGTGAACGTGTTTTCCGATCGCGTCGAGATTGCCAATCCTGGCGAGTTGCCGCGCGGCCTGACGCCCGAACATCTGCGTGAGATCCATTCCTCGATCCCGCGCAATCCGCTGCTGGCGAAAGCGTTCTTTCTTTCGGGCTACATGGATACGGGCGGCACCGGCACGTTGGAAATGATCCGCGTGTGCCGCGAAGCAGGCCTGCCCGAGCCCAGCTTCGCGCAGCGCGGCGATCAGTGGACGGTCACGCTTTGGCGCGACTGGCTGACAGAGGCCTACTTGAATGCGTTGTCGCTGAACGAGCGGCAGCGCAAGGCGATGAGCGCGATCAAGATGCGCGGCCGGCTGGACAATTCTTCCTACCAAGAGCTCACCGGCGCCTCGGAAGCGACGGCGCTGCGTGATTTGCGTGAACTCGCCAAGCACGGCGTCGTCGTACGCGTCGGCGGCGGGCGTACCGCGAGCTATGAGCGCGCCCGGGAAAAACCCGTCATAAACCCGTCAATCCCGTCACCGGCCGCCGCCGTGGAAACCCGTCATAAACCCGTCAAAGCCGTCACGCCGGCGAAGAAGACGGCCAAGAGACCGGCAAAAAAAGCCAAGAAATCATCGGACTGAGGGCGCCTCAGGCAGCCATCCACAGCCGCCCCATGGCGCGAGGATTGACCCCAGAACATAAAGGGAACATTATTCCCGCTCCGCAATGACAAGCGAGAGTGGGATGTCGCCAGATCAAGACAGCGAGGAGGCCGCCTTCGTACTCGATGATGACGATGCGGTTGTCATGCTTGCGCCCTTCTACGACGCGCGCCCCGCGCGCCAGGCTTGGCGCGCCGATCCCGACTGCGCTCCGTTCGACAAACCGGTTTATGCGCGCGAGCCGGAATCGATCCGCATCCTGATCGCGGTGCGTGACGAAAACGGCTGGGTCGCGATCCGCCGCGACGGAGAATTGCGCACGCTTGAAACGGTGGCCGCCTGGGCGCCGTTGTCGGCCGCGATCGCGTGAGATCACTACGCGCGCGTGACCATCAACGCTGCGCCATGAGCCCCGTGTTCGATCCGCCGGAGGCGCATCCAAGGATGGAGAGGGACGCGCCCCGCGTCCCGATGCTCAAGAGCGGCCGCCGCGCGCAGCCCGCGTCCAGGGCCGCGCTAAAGCGCGGCTCGCGTCAGCCCTGGACGCGGGCGAGCACGGTGGCACCGAGCTGGCGCTGATGCTTGCCGTCAACAACAATACGAGTTCACGCCGCTCATGGTCTGGTACAACGATAAAGACCGCGGCTGCCGGCTGGGCTCGTGCACCACGCTTGGCATCTTCATCTCCTGCACCAAGTGCAATCATTGTGCGCGTATCCGCTTGGACACGGCGCTGCGTCTCTGGGGCGAGCGCGCCTTCGCGCGCGACATCGCCCGCGATCTCCGCTGCAGCAGATGCGGCGCGCGCGCCGCGTGCACGCACACGATCTCGGATTCGCGGCCATCCTGGGTCATCAGCGAAGATCCGGGCGGCGGCTTTGCGCTCGGACCCGAATGGCCGATCGTCGATCCCCCGCCCGCGCCCGCCACGCGCGCCGCCCTTCAGGGGGGGTGGAAGTAGGCGAGGGCGTCTTATGTCGCGAGGACGGGCACGATTCCGCCCATCGACGTCTTCACGCTTCGATGCTTCGCTTCGTACCCAGCAATCTCCACCTGGAGCCAAGGATGCACGCGGGCCAACCCATCATGCCAACGCAACGGCGCCGCCCGCGCCACGCCGCGCGCGCCACCTGCGTCGCGTTGGCGGATATGCCAGCTTACCCGCCCGCACTCGTTGACATGGTCGAACGCACGTTAAGGGAGCTGCCGCGCGGTCGGCTCTGGTTCACCTACAAAGATATCAAGTTCTATTTCGGCATCTCGCGCGCGACCGTCGCGCGCCGTTTGCGTGAAGGTCTGGTGCCCGGCGTTTTGATGGAGGGCGACAGCGTCATCGAGGACGCACCTGTGCGCCGCTTCGATCTCGAACAATTACGCTGGCTCTTGCTCGCGGTTCGCTTCCACAGCCGGCGCCGCCCCGATGCGAGCAGGATATGACCCGGCGCGTACACGAGGGCGCGCGCTTGATGGATGGTGTTGCTGCGGGGACCGTCAACGAGGGACGCCGTAGCGAGCGGGTCGCCGGGCGCATTCGAAACCACTACGCAGAGCGCCGAGCTTGGTTACCAAACTTCTGAGTTTCCGGTGTTAATTTACGCCTGACAGCACTGCCGCATTGACGATGTCTCGACCCTTTCGCAGTATTGTGGGGTCATGCGCCGGTTCTGGCCCTCTTTGGTCGTGGTTGTAGCGCTCGCCTCTGGCGGGATCGCGAACGCTATGGTCATGGCCGATTGTCCGATGTTGGAGCGTGTGACTGACGCGGCGATGTCCGGCGATCATGATTGCTGTCCTGACGACACGCCCGCCGCGCCAAGCGAACAGCCCGCCAAGCAGATGGGCGATTGCGCGATGGGCCAGGCGTGCCGCGCTGGCCCCGCGATGGCGCCAACCATCGAGCCGGTTTCCATCGTTCTGCAGGCGATCGTTGCGCGCGATCCCGTCGCGTCCGACACAGGCGCCGCATCGCGCGCGCCGGACGCGTTCTGGCGACCTCCACGAACCATCTGACACCGAAGAATAGCGCCTTGTTGCGCGCGCCAGCGCGTGCTCGCGCTTTGGTTTGTCAGATAATCTGGAGCATCTTTCATGCGCGCCGCATGGTTAGCATGCTGCGCAATCGGGTTCAGCCCGATCGCACATGCGCAAGAATTGAGTTTTGCGGACGCGCTCGCGCGCGCCGCAGAGGGGCCGAGCGTAGAGGCCGGGCGCGCTTCAGCGCGCGCCGCAGAACTCGCCGTGGGTCCAGCCGGACAATTGCCCGATCCCGAACTCGTGCTTGGCGTCGAGAATGTGCCGGTCAGCGGAATAGACCGCTATCGACTCGACCGCGACGAGATGACCATGCAGCGCATCGGCATCATGCAAGAGATGCCGAACGGCCTTGGCGCCCGCCGCGCCATGGCCGAAGCGCAAGCCGAACGGGCGAGCGTGGATCTCGATTTGGCGCGGCTCGAAGCCCGATTGGGCGCCGCTCAAGCCTGGATAGCGCTCCATTATGCCCAACGCCGCACCGCCACCTTGGCTCAGTTGTTGGACGAAGCTCAAGCTTCGGCCGCCGCCGCACGCGCGCGCCTTTCAAGCGGCGCAGGCAGTGTCGATGACGCCATCGCCGCGGAAATTGAAGCCGCGCGTCTGGAAGACCGCGTCGCCACACTCTACGCCGACGCCGTGCGCGCCCGCGCCGAATTGCGGCGCTGGATCGGCGACGCAGCCGATGGGGATCTATCCGCATCAGCGCCCACATTCGAAATCGATCCCGAGCATATGCGCCAGCATTTGCGCCGCCATCCAGAACTCGCTGCCTTCAACGCGGACGAGGATGCAGCAGAGGCGGGACTAGCTCTGGCGCGCGCCGAGCGGCGTCCGGACTGGTCTTGGGAGCTTTCCTATGGCCGGCGTGATCCAAGCTTCGGCGACATGGCGTCGGTTGAAGTTCGCGTCGGCTTGCCGCTCTTCCAACCTTGGCGCCAGGGGCCATTGGTCGCCGCCCGACGCGCGGACTTAGCGCGTGTCGGGGCAGAACGCAGCGCGGTCGAGCGCGAGCATGCATCGATGCTTGAAGGCTGGCTGGCGGAGCATGCCGCCACCTCAAGCAATCTTGCTCGTGCCCGAGACATACGTCTGCCGTTGGCGCGACGTCGCGCTGCATCTGCGATGGGCGCCTTTGCCGCAGGCACGACGTCAACAAGCGATGTCATCGAAGCCCGGCGCGGCCTGCTTGAAGCGGAGTTGGAGTTATTCGATCTCGAAGAGCGGCGTGCGCTGATCGGCGCGACGCTGACGCTCCAGTACGCGGAGCAAACGCCATGATCATCGCTCCGAGAACGGCGTTTCTTGCAGGCGCCGCCTTGATCGCTCTGTTGGCTGTTGGCGCCGGCGGCTATTGGCTGGGCGCACATCGCACGCCGATGAACGCCGCGTCGCAATCCGAGGACGGACGCCGGGTGCTCTATTGGTACGACCCGATGGTTCCCGATCAGCATTTTGATGCGCCGGGCCAATCGCCTTTCATGGATATGGAACTCGTCCCACGCTACGCCGATGAAAATCCGGCCGAGGCCGGCGTGCGCATTGATCCCGGCGTCGCACAAAATCTTGGCGTGCGGCTGGCTGCCGTCGAGAGCGAGACGGTGGCGCGCTCGCTCACTGCGGCCGGAATTATTGCGTTTAGCGAACGCAGCATCGCCAATGTGCAAGCGCGCGCTGGCGGTTTCGTCGAGCGCACCTATGGCCGTGCAGTTGGCGACGTCGTCAACGCGGGCGCGCCGCTTGTTGATATTCGCGTCCCCGAGTGGGCGGCGGCGCAAGCGGAATATCTAGCGTTGCGCGGGGAGGCGGGCGATCTCGCCGCGGCGGCGCGCCAACGTCTTGTGATGTTGGGCATGCCGCAATCTTTGATCGAGCGCGTCGAACGCGAAGGCGCCGCCCGTCCTGTCGCCACCATTGTCGCGCCTGTCTCGGGCGCCATCACCGCACTCGATCTGCGGGCCGGGATGACGGTCGCACAAGGCGCGCCCATCGCATCGATCAATGGTCTATCGCCGGTCTGGCTTGTGGTGTCGCTCTCCCAGGCGGATGCGGGCCTTGCGCGGCCTGGCGACCGGGTCGTCGCCAGCGTTCCAGCTTATCCGGGCGACACCTTCTCGGGACGCGTCGAGACAATCTTGCCCGCGGCAAACGCGGCGACGCGCACGATCGAAGTGCGCATCGCGCTCGTCAACAATGATGGACGCCTGCGGCCGGGCATGACTGCGGATGTGCAATTGTCAGAACGGCGTTCTGCGCCGGCGCTGATGATCCCCGCTGAGGCCGTCATTCGCACCGGTAGGCGCACACTGGTCATCGTCGCCGGCGAGAACGGCCGCTATGCGCCAACCGAGATCGAACTCGGGCGGCGGGCCGGAAATCGAATCGAGGTGCGGCGCGGTTTGAGTGAAGGCCAGAACGTCGTTGCTTCGGGGCAATTCCTGATCGACTCCGAAGCCAACCTCAGCGGCGCGTTGGCCCGGCTTGAAGGGTCGTCGTCGGCGCAGGCAGCGACGCAGTCCCACAACGCCACCGGCCGTGTCACCGCGCTCAATGGTTTGAACGTCACAATCGCACACGGTCCGGTGCCTAGCCTGCAATGGCCAAGCATGACCATGGCTTTCGTGCTGGAGCGCCCTGAACAAGCACGCGGCATTGCCATCGGCGACACGATCACGTTTCGCTTCCGCCAAGACGGCTCTCGTTATGTGATCGTCGATATTCGCGAAGGCGAGGCGCGGCCATGATTGCAGCGCTCATACGCTGGTCGGTCGCCAACCGTCTTCTAGTCGTGTTGGCGACGCTTGTGCTTGCAGTTGCCGGCGCGCTCGCGGTGCGATCGGCGCCTGTTGATGCGCTGCCGGATTTGTCCGACGTGCAGGTCGTCATCCGCACGACCTATCCGGGGCAGGCGCCACAGATCGTCGAGGATCAAGTCACATATCCGCTGACGACGACGATGCTCTCCGTGCCAGGCGCGCGCACCGTGCGTGGATACTCGTTCTTCGGCGATTCATTCGTCTATGTGATTTTCGAGGATGGGACCGATCTCTATTGGGCGCGCTCGCGGGTGCTCGAATATCTCAACCAAGTGCAGGGGCGTTTGCCAGCGTCCGCCCGGTCCTCACTCGGGCCCGACGCGACCGGTGTGGGATGGGTCTATCAATATGCGCTCATTGATCGAAGCGGCCGGCACGACCTTGGCCAATTGCGCAGTCTCCAAGATTGGCTGCTGCGCTTTGAACTGAAGAGCGTGCCCGGTGTCGCCGAGGTCGCCTCGATCGGCGGCATGGTGCGCCAATATCAGATCGTCTTGGATCCTGGGCGGATGGCGGCTTACGGCGTATCGCAGGCGCAAGTGGCCGAAGCCGTGCGCGCCGCCAATGGCGAGACCGGCGGCGCGGTCGTGGAGGTAGGCGAAGCCGAGCACATGGTGCGCGCTTCGGGCTATCTGCGAACGCTCGAGGATTTCGACGCCATTCCCCTGGGGCTCGGCGCCAACGGAACGCCGGTGCGGCTTGGGGATGTTGCCTGGGTGCAGATCGGCCCCGAGATGCGACGCGGTATCGCCGAACTCAATGGCGAAGGCGAAGTGGCTGGCGGCGTGGTCGTCATTCGCGCCGGCGAGAATGCGCGCGCGGTGATCGAAGCGGTACGTGCGCGCCTGACCGAATTGGAGCGTAGCCTGCCCGAAGGGGTGGAGGTCGTGACGACGTACGATCGCTCGTCCTTGATTGACCGCGCGATTGAGAACCTCACCAGCAAGCTGGCCGAAGAATTTATTGTCGTCGCGCTCGTATGCGCGCTCTTCCTGTTTCACCTGCGCTCAGCCTTGGTGGCGATTGTCACGCTGCCGCTCGGCATCATGGCCGCGTTTTTGGTCATGCGGGTGCAAGGCGTTGACGCCAACATCATGTCGCTCTCGGGCATCGCGATCGCCATCGGCGCCATGGTGGATGCAGCAATTGTCATGATCGAAAATGCGCACAAGAAGCTGGAACGTTGGCGCAGCGCCCATGACGGTGAGATGCCTAAAGGCGAAGATCATTGGCGTGTCATCACTGATGCAGCCGTGGAGGTCGGGCCCGCGCTCTTCTTTAGCCTGATGATCATCACGCTCTCTTTCGTGCCGGTCTTCACATTGCAGGCGCAGGAGGGGCGGCTCTTTGCGCCCCTCGCCTTCACCAAGACCTATGCGATGGCCGCTGCCGCGGCGCTCGCCGTCACTTTGACGCCGGTGCTGATGGGATATTGGATACGCGGACGCATACCTCACGAGAACGCCAATCCGCTGAACAATTGGCTCGCCGCGCTCTACCAGCCGGCGATCGATTTCGCGCTCAAGGCGCCGAAGGTCATTCTCCTCATCGCCGCGCTCGCACTTGCCACCACAGCATGGCCGCTCTCGCGCATCGGCGGTGAGTTCATGCCGATGATGGACGAGGGCGATCTCCTTTATATGCCGACCGCGCTGCCGGGCCTGTCCGCGGCGGAGGCGTCGGAATTGCTGCAGCAGACCGACAGGCTGATACGCACGGTGCCGGAAGTCGAAAGCGTGTTCGGCAAGGCGGGGCGGGCCGAGACCGCCACCGATCCCGCCCCGCTCGAAATGTTCGAGACCACGATCCAGTTTCGACCGCGCTCACAGTGGCGTCCCGGCATGACGCCTGAGCGCATCATCGAGGAACTGGATCGTACGGTGCGCGTGCCGGGGCTGACCAATGTCTGGGTGCCGCCAATCCGCAACCGCATCGATATGTTGGCGACAGGCGTGAAGACGCCGATCGGCGTCAAGGTCAGCGGGCCGGATCTGGCGTCCATCGACGTGGCCGCGCGCACCATCGAAGGCGTGGCGCGGAGCGTGCCCGGCGTTTCATCAGCGATTGCCGAACGCATCTCCGGCGGGCGCTATATCAATGTCGATATCGATCGCTTCGCGGCGGCGCGTTACGGGCTCAACGTCGAAGACGTGCAGGCGGTCGTGTCCGGCGCAATCGGGGGCGAGAATATCGGCGAAGTGATCGATGGACGCGCGCGTTACCCGATCAATTTGCGCTATCCGCGTGAAACGCGCGATTCGCTCGAAGCTCTGATCGCGCTCCCCATCGTCACGGAAGCGGGCTTGCGTCTGACTTTGGGCGAAGTCGCGCGCGTTAGCATCGCTGACGGCCCGTCCATGATCCGCAGTGAGAACGGCAGGCTTTCGGCGTTCGTCTATGTCGATGTGCGCGGGCGCGACCTCGCCTCGGTGGTGGGAGATTTGCGGCAAGCGGTGGCAAGCGAGCAATTGCCTGCCGGCGTCAGCGTCGCCTATTCGGGACAGTTCGAATATCTCGCCCGCGCGAGCGAGCGGCTGATGCTTGTCGGGCCCGCCACGCTCGCGATCATCTTCCTCTTGCTCTATCTCACCTTCCGGCGCTTCGACGAAGCCGCGATCGTGATGGCCAGTCTGCCTTTTGCGCTGACCGGCGGCATTTGGCTGGTCTATTTGCTTGGCTACGATTTCTCCGTCGCCGTCGCGGTTGGCTTCATCGCGCTCGCGGGTCTCGCCGCCGAGTTCGGCGTGGTCATGTTGATTTATCTGAAGAATACGCTCGGCGAACGCGTCGAGCGCGGCGAGACGATCACCGCGCAAATGTTGATGGAAGCCGTGCGCGAAGGCGCGCTGCTGCGCCTCAGACCAAAAGCCATGACAGTCGCCGTCATTCTTGCCGGCCTTTTGCCGATCCTTTGGACAGGCGGCGCCGGTGCGGAAGTCATGCGCCGGATTGCGGCGCCTCTCGTCGGCGGCATGGTGACTGCGCCGTTGCTCTCTTTGTTCGTTATCCCCGCGGTCTATCTTATGATCCGCCGCCGCGGGTTGGAGCGTAAACCGCTGCAGCAAACCGAAGGGCGGGTCGCCCATGAGACTGGAGACTGACAATGAAGGCGCTTGTGCTTCCGATCGCAATACTCGGCGCGGCCTGTTCGCCGCCGGCCCCCGAACCCGCCGCCACATCCGACATGGGCGCCATGGAAGCGCCCGCTGAAACCCCGTCGGGGCCGATCACGTCAATGGGCACAGTTACAGCAATCGACGCCGGCGCTGGCACGGTTTCGCTCGATCACGAAGCGATCGCTGCGATCAATTGGCCGGCAATGTCGATGCAGTTCACAACCGAAGACCCCGCAATCCTGCAAGGTATTGCCGTGGGCGACCGGGTCTCGTTCGAACTCAAAAACGCGAGCGAGACCCAAGTGATCACGGCGATCGCGGAGCAATGATGCGTCGGCGGGCGCTCCGGCGCCCGCCGAATGACCATCGCGCGAGGCGAGGCGGCTAACTCTAGTCGTAAACGGTTCCACTCGGGGCGCGCTTGCCGCCGCCGACGTGGGCATCGCGATGGGCGGAGGCGCTGATGTCGCCATTGAAAGCAAGCTGCCGCTGCGCCTTCTGACGCGCCAACTGTGCGGAAGATAATTCCTGAGCTCACTCGATGGGAAGAAAAGCGAGGATGGGGCTGGACGATCATGGTGCGGGCGCAGAAGCCCACGTGAGTGGGTGAATCTGACTTAGCTGAGGCGTATTTCAATCACGTTCGTCAATGCGAATCCTCCCTTGGCCAAGTTCGATGTAGGGGGTCGATAACGAATGGGTGCGTGTGCACGAAGCCATCGGCATCCGCTTCGGCGCCCTCCAGATGTTCGTGTCCAGCTGCGATGCCTTGGTGCCGGTGGCGCAGCTGCGCGTGGTCGGTCGCGGGCCAAAGTGCAGCGGCGGCGGCAGCGCCAATCGCTGCGATGAGCGCCAAGGCGACAAAAGCGGCGTTCGTTCCGAACGCAGCGCTCACAAACCCCGCGACAGGATAGGCGATCAACCAACAGGCGTGCGAGAGCGCAAATTGGGCGGCGAACAGCGCCGGGCGATCCTCGGCGCTGGACGAACGGCGCAGCACGCGCCCGATCGGCGTCATGGTGAGAGAGTACCCAGCGCCCAGGACGATCCAGTGCGCGATCAAAAGCATGTAGGACGATGCCGCCATTGCCGATGAAGTCAGTGTGAGCGCCATCACCAACGCGCCCGCGAGGACGACGCTGCGGTCGTTGACGCGCGACAGCAATGGCGGCAGCGAGAACGCGGCGATGATCGACCCCGCGCCGAACGCCGCGAGTGCGAAGGCCGTTTCTCGTTCGCCAAGACCGAACTCTGACTGGACGAGGACCACCGTGTTGACGAAGGCCATCGCGCCGCCTGCGGCCGTTGCAAGCGACAGCGCGAAAACACCGCGCAGTCGTGGCGTAAGAGCAAAGAGACGGATGCCCGCGGTGAGGCGGTCCAAGAACGGTCGCTGAGTCGGCGCGGCCGTTTTTGGAAGCATCGCTGAAACGACGAGCGCTGCGGACAGTACAAAGCCAAAAGCAGTGCCCGCAAAGAGGTCGTTGAAGCTTATGAAGGCGAGTAGCGCTGCCGCGAGAATGGGGCTCGCCAGGCTCTCAAGGTCAGCGGCTAGCCGCGAAAGCGATAGCGCCTTTGTATAATCCTCCTCCGCCGGCAGAATGTCGGGGATCATGGATTGAAAGGCCGGCGTGAACGCCGCCGAGGCGACGTAGAGCACCGTCATCAGCGCATAGACCTGCCAGATTTCGGCGACGAACGGCAGGCATGCGGCCACGCCGGCGCGCACGAGGTCGAGCGACACCAGCAAGCTCTTGCGTGGAAGCCTGGAGGCGAGCGCGCTCGCGATCGGCGCGACAGCGACGTAGCAGACCATCTTGATCGACAGGATCGCGCCCAGAATTTGGCCAGCCTGCGCGCCGGCTATGTCATGGGCGAGCAGTCCAAGCGCAATCGTTGCGAGACCCGTGCCGAGCAGGGCCGCGATCTGGGCGAGAAAGAGGTGTCTGTACGGCTGGTTCTTGAGCGGGGAGAGCATGCGTCAAGCATAGCATGAACGGCATCGCTGCGGTGTCAGATGTCCATCCATGTCATTCAGCCGCCTCCATCGTGAACCGGATCGCATGATCCCGCGGTAGAAGACCGGCCTATGCCTCGATCCCATCATTCCGTGGCGGCGAGTTCCGACAGAACGAGATCATACAATTGCTGTGGACCGAAATTGGTCAGCGGCCGTTCGTTGACGAAGAATGTCGGCGTGCCGCGAACGTTGAGCGCTGTGGCGTCGGCCACATCCTGGCTGATCGCCGCGTTGATGCGGCGCGAATTCATCGCGGCGCGGGCTGCATTGACCTCCAGTCCCGCACCCGCCGCCGCGTCCCAGGCCAATTCCATGCGCGATCCCTCATGCGCGGCCCATTGCGGTTGAGCCTGGAACATCGCGCTCAACACCGGCTCGAACTTGTTCTGCATGCGCGCGGTCTCGATGATGCGCACGGCCTCTTCGGAAGGCGGTCCGTGAAGCGGCGTGTAGCGTAAGACGAGACGAACGTCGCGCGGATGGCGGCGCATGATCTCGTGCACGATGGGATAGAACGCGCGGCAAGCCTCGCATGCCGGGTCGAAAAACTCGACAATGGTCACGCGCGCATTTTGAGGACCGATTACAGGAGAGTGCTCGCGCACATACTGGTTCCAGCGCGGCGCGGGCGCCGGCGCGCTCTCGGCTTCAGCATTGACGGCGGGCGCCGTGGCCTCCGTCGTTTCTCCGCTCACCGGCGCGTCGGCGACGTCGCCGGCTGGGGCGCTGACTGGCGTTTCAATCGTTGCAACGGGCGGGTCAGCGGGACGGTTCAAGTAGAAGAGGGCGCCGCCCGCAAACAGCGCGATGGCCGCCGCGGCGATGGCGATGACGATTGTGCGTCGGTTCATGGCACTCTCCTGCGCGCGAGAAAGAGAAAGATGCTGATCGCGCTGAATGCGATCAGCGAAAGAAATGGGATTGGGAGCCATCCGAAGAGGCTCATATTGGCGCCCGAACACGATGGCCCGGCGCCGCATTGCACGATCGGCTCTGCAATGATCCCGCCGTAGAGAAGGCTGTGATAGAGCGCAAAACCGGCGCCGATCAGCGCCAACGGCAGCGCGTAGCGCCAGATCCCGGCGTCCTCTTTCACGCAGGCGATGAGCAAGATGAGCGCCAGCGGAAACATGAAGATGCGCTGGTACCAGCAGAGCAGGCACGGCGTTTCGCCCATCACTTCGCCGATGAACAGAGCGCCAAGCGTGGCCGACAGCGCGACGAGCCAGGCGGCCAGCAGCAACCACCAGGTTCGAGACTGGCTGGATACTCTGGTGTTTTCGGTTTTGGTCTCTGTGCTCATTGGCGATCGGTTTCTTCGCGTTGCGCGTGGGTCGAAGGGGCGGCGCAGCGCCGGCGCGATACCGGCGCAGCGGTGTCGGCGCTATTGCACCGTGAAGTGCAGCGTGCCTTCCATCGCATGACCGTCGCCGGTCGCGTTCCAATGCACCTCATAGGCGCCCGATGTCAGCGTCGGCAGAGCGATGGAGTAGCTCGTTGATGCGGCGGTCGCCGCCGTGAAACTGATCGGCACGGCAACCTCGCCCGCAGCATGGACCTCCACGCGCGTCAGCACCACTGCATGTTCGAAAGTGAGCGAGATGGCGGTGGGCGCTTGCGCCAGCACCGCATCGTCGGCCGGTACCGAGACCACTTCTGCGTTATCGCCATGCGTGTCCTGGGCAAACGCTGCAGTGGCCGGTGCAAACGCCAGTGCAAGCGCCATGATCAAACGTTTCACGCGATCTTCTCCTTGGTTGAAATTTGCATCGTTGCGTTGCCCGCCAGTCCCCAACACCATCACCCTCGTTTTTCCGCGAGCGCCATCAAGGTCCAGCCGAAGCCTGCCGCGCCCAGGGCCCGCTCGACGGCGCGTCCGGAGATGAGGCGCATGGCGCGGCGGGCTTGGTGGCCGGCGACAAGTCGCATCGGTCCTTTGTTGGCCATTGGCGTCATGGTGCGGAGTTCGTGCACGGCGAAATATGGCGCCAGCAATTCAGCGAGCTCGCCGCGATCAAACCAGCGGCGAAGTTGCCCGGGCTCAGTCGGCGCGACAGTGTTGTACCGTTCGAGAACCGGACGGTTTTGCGTGGCCAGGATCAGTAATCCGCCGGGTCGGAGGAGGCGCGCTATCTTGGCGACGAAGGCGGCATGGTCGCCAACGTGCGAGAGCACTTCGAGCGACACGACGGCGTCGTATCCGCCCTCGGTAAAATCGAGCGCCATGAAGTCGCCGGCGATGAACCGGACGTCCGGCACGCGCACAGAGGCCCGCGTCAGCACTTCGGTCGACAGATCGGTCGCGGTCACACGCCCGAATGTTTTTAGACTTGGGCAGAGCCAGCCCGCACCGCACCCGACTTCAAGGATGTTGAGATCAGTGCGCCCCAAGCCATCGAGCCAGCGCAAAACCCAGCGTTTTTGATCGAGCGAAACATCGGAAATCTTTCGCTCACGGAAGGCGGT
>Ga0075163_10006322_pt1 | contig 15676 bp, 14 predicted proteins | sample JI1023141ADNA_FD_71478 | JGI IMG/M metagenome (GOLD analysis project Ga0075163, IMG submission 71478) | Wastewater effluent complex algal communities from Wisconsin, to seasonally profile nutrient transformation and Carbon sequestration -... | ecosystem: Engineered > WWTP > Effluent > Algae... | reverse complement strand
GCGGCGCATCGGGCGCGAGCGGCCCCTGCGTTCCCGATCCCGGCAACTTCGAGATTCCGGGCAACGGCTGCGACGACGACGCCGATGGCCAGACCGACAACGCCGCGGCCTGCGACACCGGGCTCGCGGTCACCGGCGGCGCCGAGGACTTCGCCAAGGCGCTCGGCATCTGCCAGAAGTCCGACGGCACCAAGTGGGGTCTGGTCTCCGCCGAGTTCACCAACGGCGTCGGGGTCAACTCCGCGCCCAACGCCAAGCAGCACGGCATCCTCACCAAGTTCGGCAGCGTGCTCAAGCCCCAGGACGGCTCCGCTCTGGGCGTCCTCTCCACGGGCTTCGCCCGGGAGTACAACGGCGACACGGGCACCACCTCGTTCAACCGCGGCTCCCTCGACGGCCAAGAGGCGGTCGGCATGCCGATGCAGGTGAAGACCGGCGTCCTTGGGTCGACGCCCATCCCCGGCACCGCGCCCGCCGGCTACCCCAAGAACACCAGCGGCTGCATGCCGTCCAACGGCAGCGTCTTCGACGTCATCAACGCACGCCTCAAGATCAAGGTTCCGAAGAACGCCAAGGGTCTCTCCTTCGACTTCAACTTCCTCACCAGCGAGTGGCCGAAGTATCTCTGCACGCCGTACAACGATTCGTTCATCGCGTACCTCACGAGCAAGAAGGGCACCGACAACGTCTCCTTCGATTCGGCGAAGAACCCGGTGAACGTGAACCTCGGCTTCTTCGATCGTTGCACCGCCGGCGTTCAGACCGGCTGCTGCGCCTCGGACGAGGCCGCCCAGGGCCTCTGCAAGACCGGCAACACCAAGACCTCCACCTGCCCCGGCGGCCCTGGCGAGCTCGCGGGCACCGGCTTCGGTCGCATCAGCAAGTCCGGCTCGGCGACCGACCTCGACACCCAGACCTACTGCAAGGACAACTCGACCGGCGGCGGTGGCACCGGCTGGCTGCAGACGCAGGCTCCGGTGGAAGCTGGCGAGACCATCACCCTCGAGTTCGTGATCTGGGACACCGGCGACCCGCTCCTCGACTCGAGCGTGCTCCTCGACCACTTCACCTGGCAGCCGGGTGAGGTCACCGTCAGCACCGGTCGCCCCCGCTGAACCGCTGAAGGTAGCGCGCGGCCCCGGGGTCTTTCGGGACTTCCGGGCCGTCGTGCGTCAGGCGCCGGCGGTCACGGTCACGCGCGCGCGGATCTCCGACAAGATCGAGAGCGACGTGTCGAGCGCGCTCGCGCGGATCAGCTCCGGCAGCCGCAGCTCGGCGGTCCCTTGGTGCAGCACCAGCGTGGGGACGCTGCGCGTGGAGAGGTTCACCAGTGCCTGTCGCACCGCCGGCGAGAGCAGCGCGTGTACGTCGTCGCCCAGCTCTGCGCGCACCACGAACATCTCGTCGAAGCGCGGATCGCCGACCTTGCGATCGACCGCGCCGAGGAGCAGCACACGCAGCGTCTCCGCCAGCGTCTCCGGCACCAGCATGAGCGAAGGCGCGCTGTCGGCCACCGAGGTGGCCACCGAGAAGCTCGCGCCGCCCGCTTGGTCGATCCATGCGCCGACGGTGTACGGCGTCTCGTCGCGGACCAGCTCCGCAACATAGGCGAGGACGCCCGAGCTCTCGACGCTGGCGCCGGGGTCGTGCTCTTCGATCAGCGCACGGAGCTCGAGCCCGAGGTCCTGCGCGCGAAGGAGGAGCGAGTCACGCGCCCCGAACACCACCGGCACACGCACGTGCGGAAACAGCGAGCGCCCGGCCCGCCGCTCGCGCTCACGGCGGGCAACGGCGTCCTGGGTCGTCCGTTCGAGCTCGGCGATGTACGACTCGAGGGCGAAGAACGCCCGATTGTGGGCATCGAGCCCCGCCGGCCTCGCAAAATGCGGCCGCGCCTGCGCCACCTCGAGCAGGGCGTAGCGGGAGATGGCCCCGAGCCGGGACTCGGCGGCCTTCGCCTCCGCCTCGAGGTCGAGGAGGCGCATCTGCAGGGCACCTTCGCTATCGCGATACACGCCGCTCTACACGCCTTCGGTGGGGAAGCCGCGCTCGGTCCAGCCGCGGAAGCCTCCGGCCATGGAAGAGACGCGTGTATATCCCATCTTTTGCAGGCTCTCGGCGGAGAGCGCGGAGCGGCCACCGCCGCCACAGTAGAGGACGATGTCGGCATCGAAGCTCGGCACCTTGCCCTCGATGTCGCGCTCGAGAATGCCGCGCCCGATGTAGGTGGCGGCCGGCAAGTGCCCCTTGGCCCACTCGCTCTCTTCGCGGATGTCCACGAGCAAGAAGGCCTCCTTGGCGTCGAGGCGCTTCTTGACGTCGTCGATGGACACCTCGCGCACCTTGGCCTTCGCGTCGTTCACCAGCTTCTCGAATGCGGGTGCGTATTTCATGGGCGAAGGTTGGCCGCCGGGCGCGGGATCTGTCAAGGCGCGCGCCGCGGATTCACGCTCGCGCCCCGGCTGGTGTAAAAGGGGGCCCCATGGCCCCGAGCAATCTCCCCGAGTTCAAGGCGCTCCTGGCGCGCGAGTTCGACGCCGACTTCGTCACCACCGACGAGGGCGATCTCCAGGCCATGGGGCGCGACTGGACGCGCGTGTTCACGCCGGCTCCGAGCCTGATTGCGTTGCCGCGCACCACCGCCGAGGTGAGCCGCTTTCTCGCGCTCGCGAGTGCCCATCACATCGCCGTCGTCCCTTCGGGCGGGCGCACCGGGCTTGCCGGAGGCGCCGTGGCGAGCCGCGGCGAAGCAGTGCTTTCGCTCTCGCGCATGCGCCGAATGGATCCGGTGGACGACTTGGGGGCCACGGTGCGGGTGCAGGCCGGCGCCGTCACCGAGGCGGTCCACCAGCACGTCGAGCCCCATGGTCTGACCTGGCCGGTGGATTTCGCGTCCAAGGGCACGAGCCAGGTGGGCGGCAACATCGCCACCAACGCGGGCGGCGTGAAGGTCATCCGCTACGGTCTCACGCGCCAGTGGGTGCTCGGCCTCCAGGTGGTGCTGGCGTCCGGCGAGGTGCTGGAGCTCGGCGGCGCTCTCGAGAAGAACAACACCGGCGTCGACCTGCGGCAGCTCTTCATCGGGAGCGAGGGCACCCTGGGCGTGATCACCGAGGCCACCCTCAAGCTGGCGCGCATTCCCAGCCACCTCTCGGTGTTCCTCTTCGCGGTCGAGGATCTGGCCGGCGTCCTCCAGCTCTTCCGCGCGGCGCGAAAGGGCCCGTTCCAGATCTCCGCCTACGAGTTCTTCACCGAGGCTTGCCTCGCGCGCCTCATGCGTCACCGGCATGTGCGGCCGCCCTTCCAGTCCCCCTCGCCCTACTACGTGCTGGTGGAGGTCGAAGACGGCAAGGACCTCGACACGTGGGTGGAAGGACTGTTCGCCGGGGAGCTGGTGGCCGACGGGGTTCTCGCGCAGCACAGCGGCGAGGCGCGCGCCCTCTGGGAGCTCCGCGAGGGCATCAGCGAGAGCCTCTCCGCCACCGGCTTTCCCCACAAGAACGACGTGGCGCTCCCGATTGCCCAGCTGCACGGCTTCACCACCGAGCTGGAGCAGGTGTTCGCCGCCAAGTACCCGGGCTGGGAGATCTGCCTATTCGGGCACATCGGCGACGGCAACCTCCACATCAACGTGATGAAGCCCGACGACCTCTCCAAGGAGGCCTTCCTCCACAAGACCCACGAGGCCGACGACGTGCTCTTCGCGCTGGTGAAGAAGTACCAGGGAAGCATCTCCGCCGAGCACGGCATCGGCCTACTCAAAAAGAGTTACCTGCACTATACACGTTCGCCGGCAGAGATCGCCCTCATGCGCGGCATGAAGGCGGTCCTCGACCCGAACGGTATCTTGAACCCCGGCAAGGTCTTCGCCGAGTAGCGGGGGAAGCGCTACTACTCGAGGACGCGGGTGCGAATGCTGGTCTGCAGGCCGGCGATGTCGCTGGAGACCTCGCGCACCACGTCGCTGTCGAGGTCCATGATCAGGTAACCGACGTTGTTGTCGGTGGCCAGCAGCTGACTGCGGATGTTGGCGTTGCGGTCGGAGACGATGCGGTTGATGTCGCGGAGCACGCCGGGGACGTTGCGGTGCACGTTCACCAGACGGTGCGTCTGATCGGCCCGCGGGAGCTCGGCGCCGGGGAAGTTCACGGCGCCGGTGGTGGTCCCCTGCTCGATGTAACGCAGCAAGCTGATGGCCACCTCGCGACCGATGGCCGCCTGCGCCTCCTCGGTGGAACCGCCGATGTGCGGCGTGAGGAGCACGTTGGGCAGCCCCTGAAGCGCGGTCACGAAGCCGTCGGAGTTCGTCTCCGGCTCCTCCGGGTACACGTCCACCGCGGCGCCGGCGATGTGGCCCGATCGCACCGCGTCGGCCAGCGCCTCGATGTCGACCACCGTGCCGCGGCTGGCGTTGATGAGGTACGACCCGGGCTTCATCTTCCCCAGCTCACGGCGCCCCATGAGGTTCTTGGTCTGCGGCGTCTCCGGCACGTGGAGGGTCACGAAGTCCGACGCCGCGAGCAGCTCGTCGAGCAGGTCGAGGGCCCGGGCGTTGCCGATGGACATGGTGGTGCGGATGTCGAACGACACCACGCGCATGCCCATGGCCTCGGCGAGCACCCCCACCTGAGAGCCGATGTGGCCGTATCCCACGATGCCCAGGGTCTTGCCGCGCACCTCGTAGCAACCGCTGGCCACCTTGCGCCAGGTGCCGGCGTGAACCTCGCGGCTGCGATCGCCGAGCTGCCGCGCCAAGAGCACGATCTCGGCGATGACCAGCTCGGCCACCGACCGCGTGTTCGAGAACGGCGCGTTGAAGACCGGCACGCCGGCCAGGTTGGCATCCGCGAGGTCGATCTGGTTGGTGCCGATGCAGAATGCACCGACCGCCATGAGGCTCTTGGCCTGGGAAAGAACTTCTTTCCGCACCTGGGTCTTGCTGCGAATGCCCAGGATGTGGACGCCCTCGAGGCGCGCCAGGAGCTCGTCTTCCTTGAGCGCGCCGTTCAAAGTCTCCACCCGAAGCCCCTCGGCGGCCAGCATCTCCCGGGCCGAAGCGTGGATGTTCTCGAGGAGCAGGATGCGGAGGTCTCTCGGATCTTGCGCGAGCGCCGTCATGCGGCACGTATAGCCGAAACCGAGGGTCCCCACGGGTGACTTTGTATCGATGCGTCAATTTCATCGACGCAATTCCGGTCCCGCCGCGGGCAATTTTTGCCGGAATATGCGGCTGAGGGCGTTCGCCGAGAGGAATGCTTGACGTACCGCATCCAGGACGCATCTTCTATGGAGCCCATGTGTCCCCATTGCCGACAGAATGCGCCCATCGTGAACCGGGGCGTGATGGGCTACTGCACCGCGTGCGGAGCGGCGCGCGGTCCCCTCGCTGCGAAATCCGTGTCCCTCGCTGGCCAGCCTTCGAAGATCGGTGGCACCGTGGCCCGCGTGTTCGGGTGGATTGTCCTCTCCGTGGGCTGGGGCGTCGCGCTCTTGCTGTTCACCTTCTTCTTCGTGCTGTTCGGCGCGGCGCCGGTCACGTGGATCCTCTCGGCGCCCATCGCGCTCATCGCCACCTGCGTCTGGCTCCTCTCGTTCATGGGCGGTAAGTCCCTCGCCAAGAGCGGCGAGAAGGAAGAGCGCACCACCCAGGAGCAGGCCATCTTCGCCCTGGCGCAAACCCGGCGCGGTCGTCTGCGCGCCATGGACGTTTCGGCCTCGCTGGGCATGCAGCTGATGGATGCCGATACCCTGCTCACGGACATGGCGAAGAAGCTCCCGGACCACATGGCGGTCGACGTCGACGACCAGGGTGAGCTCATCTACCGCTTCCCGCGCATCGATCTCGAGCACCGCACGCGGGTGGTGGAGGCCGAGGTCATGGCCAGCGACGCCGCGGCCGCCAGCCGCGCCCGGGTGGAAGACGCACGCAAGCCGCGGGTCGATGCAGCGGACTTCGCGGACTACGTGGACGAGGAAGCGGGACGTGAACCGGCCAAGCAGCAGCAGCATCGCCGCTGAGGCCTTCGTGCATGTTGCATGCGTCCTGCTCCTCTCTGGGTGCGGGTCCGGGTGCGGGCGCAGCGACCCCGGCGATACGCCCAGCGCCGCCCGGCCCGGTGCGACGCCGCACGCGCCGAGCGCCGTGACAGCGAGCGCCTCGGTGACCGCAGTGTCGGCTCCCGCTGCGACCACGACCGCCGCGCCCCCGCCGTTCGCCGAGCCTCCGCCGCGCACCTTGGCGGCGCTCGATGCCGCGCTCTTCCTCGACGCGCCGGCCGGCTCCGCCGACCGCCTGCGGACGTGTGCCGCGGAAGCCAATCCCGGCCACTGCCTGCTGGGCCTCCGCTTCACGCGCGATGCCGCGGCCCGCACCATCGCCGAAGACATGCTCGATCGCTTCGACAGCCCGGCTGGCGTCGAGCGCGACCACATCATGGACGGCGGCTACCGCGGGATGATCCACATCCTCCCGCGAACCCCCGAAGGCGCGAACCGCATGCACCTCGCATGGGTGCGCCAGACGCTCGACGTGTTCGCGACGTTCTTCCGCGATCTACGGGCCGCCGCCGGCCGCGCGGGCCCCTTCCCGCGCTACCGGACCACGCACATCGACTTTCGCTTCATGGAATCGGAGAACCGCACCACCCCTTCCGCCGACGCCCTCGACTGGCGCATCGGGTACAACGTGAAGGGCTCACTCCTCAAGAGCCAAGACGCGGTCACCGAGACGCTCTTTCACGAGATCTTCCACCTGAACGATCAGGCGCACGACGACTACTCGGTGAAGAAGCTCACCGACGTGTTCGAGCAGGTACGCCGCAAGTGCGGCGCGCGCACCGCGTGCCTCGCGCCCTATGCGCCCGGCGACACCATGGTGCGCGGCGGGACGTACTACGCGTTTCAGCCGGGCAACGACGTGCGCGAGTACGCCGCGGAGCTGGCGGTGCGCTACTTCCGCGAGCAGAGCGCGATGCTGGCGAAGAAGCCGCTGACGAAGCCGGCGTTCAAGTGTGGCCCCCCGGAGAACGCCCTGGCCTTTCGGCTGTTCGTGGACGAGTTCTTCGACGGCGTCGACCGCACCCCCGCCTGCCGCTGAGCTTCAGACGCCCTTTTCCAGGCTGGCGAACTTGCGCAGTGAGGGGAACAGGAGCATCCACACCACCACCACCAGGCAGGTGCCGATGCCACCCAGCACCACAGCGTGCACCGGGCCGAGCCACTTGGCGGTGACGCCCGACTCGAACTCGCCGAACTCGTTGGACGCGGTGATGAACACCAGGTTCACCGCGCTCACCCGGCCGCGCATGGCGTCGGGCGTGCGGAGCTGCACCAGCGTGTGGCGCACCTGGACGCTGATCATGTCGGACGCGCCCACCACGAACAACGCGATCACGCTGAGCCACACGTGGGTAGAGACGCCGAACACCATGGTGGCGACCCCGAACACCGCTACCGAGCCGAACATCACCAGCCCCGCGTGCTTGCGGATCGGCACCAGCGTGAGGAGCAGCGCCATGGCCACCGCGCCCAGCGCCGTCGCGCCCCGAAGGAGGCCGCCTTCGCGAGGCCCCGCGTGGAGGATGTCGGCGGCGAAGAACGGGAGCAGCGCCACGGCGCCGCCGAAGAGCACCGCGAACAGATCGAGCGACACCGCGCCCAGCACCGGCTTGTTGCTCCACACGTAGCGAAGCCCCTGGCTCACCGCGACGAGCCCCGTCTCCTTCTTTCGTTCCGGCGGCGGCGGCACGCCCGGAATGGACGAGAGCAGCAAGAACGCCGCGAAGAAGACCGCCGAGCACACGGTGAAGGCGTGCTCCGGCATCTGGCGCTTCTTGAAAAAATCGTAGACCAGGCCGCCCAGCGCCGGCCCCACCAGCGTGGCGAGGTTCAGCACCACCGATCCGGCGGCGATCGCCCGGTTGAACGACTCGGGCGGCACCAGCGTGGGCAAGATGGCTTGGCTCGCCGGCCCGGTGAAGGCGCGCGTGATGCCCAGGAGAACGAGTGCAGCATACACGGGCCCCATCCCCAGATCGGGTCTTCGCGCCACCAGTACGAACACGCCACCGATGAGCACCAGCGCGGCGTGGCACACGGCGATGATGGTCCGGCGGTTGAAGCGATCGGCCACCACGCCCCCCACCAGCGCCATCATGAGCAGCGGCGCGAACTGCGCGAAGCCCACCAGGCCTGCCGCGAGCGGATCGTGGGTGCGGTCGAAGACCAGCCACTGCACCGCCATGCTCTGGACGTTCCAGCCCGTGACCGCGAAGAATCGGCCTATCTGGTAGCGCACGAAGGCCGGGTGCGCGGCGGCGAAACGGAAGGCGGAGGAGGGCGCGACCAAGGCCCGGGCACCATAGCAAGGTCGCGGCGGCGCGGCGCGGCATCTTGCAACCCGGGTCGCTTCGCCGTATGGCACGGCCATGCCCCTCGAGCCTGCCTTCGTCACCGACTTCTTCTACGGCGAGGGCGGCTTGCTGCTTGACGAGATCCTCCTGGTGGACAAGGAGACCGGCACCGTGCGCGCGCGCATGCCCACGCACGACGATCTGCCCATCACCCGGGAGCAGAAGGTCCACCCGGTGCGCCACCCGCGCCATGTGTCGGGCGGGCTCATGGTGCACATGACCGGAGTCATGGGCTTCGTGCACGCCTACTACGTGCTGGGGCTGCGCCACGCCGAGGGCTGGGTCGGCTACGGCGGCAAGATCCACAGCGCGCGATTCAAGGCCATCGCCCGGCCCGGTGAGCCGATGGAGCTCGAGTGCACGCCCAAGCAAGTGCGTCGCCTGGGCGCGGGCATCTTCGCCCGCTACACCTTCCACTTCTACCAGGGCGGCGTCGAGGTCTACGAAGGCGATCAGACGGCCATGTGGCTGCGCCCGGAAGCCATCGAAGAAGGCGCCACCATCCTGGGCGTCGACGTGAGCGCTCCCCCGTCGAAGTAGCCAGCTACGCGATGTCCACCACCCGCGCGCCCTTGCACAGGGCGTGCGACGCGAGCACGTCGGCCATCTTCGCGCGGAGCGTCGCGCGGGAAGGTCCGTAGAAGTACAGCGCGGTCTCCTCCGGTCCTTGCCAGTGGCAGCGCATGCCACCGTCGTCACCGAGCGCGCCGTCGAGGCGGTCGATGAGCTCGTTCACGTCGGAGGTCTCGTACACCTCCTTCGGAAGGCCCACGCCGTCGAGGTACACGCCCACGCCTTCTTCCTTGCCGAAGGGCAGCGCCACCTCGCGATCACCATCCTGGTACTCGAGGCGCGATCCCGCCGGCGCCCCCAGCTCCTCGAGGAGCCCCACCAGGAAGGGAATGCCTTCCTCCAGGTCCTCGAGCTCGATATCGACGCCGCAGAATTCGATCTCGTGGTTCTCGGTGAGGCCGCAACCGCCACCGGTCACCGTTCCGAGCTCTTGCTCTTCCAGGGCCTCGAGGAGCGGGTCCTCGAAGGACTCCCCGCGATCGATGGGCTGCATGCGAATGTTGATGTGGGCGAACACGAAGGTCGACATGGCGCTCTTTCTAAAGGTCGATCTGGTAGCCGACCTCGATGACCTGCTCCGGCGGAATGGAGAAGTACGCGGTGGCGCTGCGGGAGTTGCGGGAGAGGAAGGCGAAGATGCCTTCGGACACCGGGCCCATGCGTCCCCGCTCGGTGGCGAGGAAGGTCTCCCGCCCGAGGAAATACGTTACCTTCTTCGAGGCTGGCGCCTTGCCGCGGAACGGCGAGGCATCCTCGTCCGCGGTGGCCCGCGCCAGGAGCTCCGGTACGTCCGGCGTGTCCATGAAGCCATAGCGGGCGATCACGCGCTCGAAGCCCTTGCCGAGATCCTGGGTGGTCACCCGCGCTTCCGGGTCCACGTGGGGAACGTGGTCGAAGACGATGGTCACCAGGAACACCCGCTCATGCAGCACGCCCAAGCGCTCGGTGTGGTGCGCGAGCACCGGCGGCACGCCGCTCGACTGCGAGCACATGTACACGCCCACCCCGGGCAGCCGCACGTTCACGTGCTCGTCGAGCGTCTCGATGAACGCGTCGAGGGGCGGCGACGTCCGCTGGATGTAGTCGGTGAGGTAGCGGCGCCCGGTGCGCCACACCAGCATCACCACCAGGAAGACGATGGCCACGCAGATGGGCACGTAGCCGCCCTGGAAGAACTTCAGCGCGTTGGCCCCGAAGAACGGCAGATCGAAGGCCAGGAAAAAGACCAAGAGCGGCAGCGCCTTCCAGAGTGGCCACTTCCACGTTTTCCGCACCACGACGAAGTAGATGATCGACGTGATGCCCATGGTGCCGGTGACGGCGATGCCGTAGGCCGCCGCCAGCCGCTCCGACTTCTGGAACGCCAGCACCAGCGCGATGCAGGCCACGCCGAGGAGCCAGTTGATCTCCGGGACGTAGATTTGCCCCTCGGCCTCGTGCGACGTGTGCTTCACCGTGACGCGCGGAAAGAAGCCCAGCTGGATGGCCTGGTGGGTGAGCGAGAACGCGCCGCTGATGAGGGCTTGCGACGCGATGACCGTCGCCATGGTGGCGAGGACGCACAGCACCGCCGCCGGCGCGCCGCTCGGCACCATGGAGTAGAACGGGCGCTCGATGGTCTCCGGGTGCGCGATGAGGTGCGCGCCCTGGCCGAAGTAGTTGAGCACCAGGGCCGGCATGCCGAAGAACAGCCAGCCCACGCGAATCGCGCGGATGCCGAAGTGCCCCATGTCGGCGTAGAGCGCCTCGCCGCCGGTCACCGACAGCACCACCGAGCCGAGCACCAGGAACGCGTGATAGCGATGCGCCACGAAGAGGTGAATCGCGTACGCCGGGTTGACCGCCTTCAGCACCGCCGGGTTCTGCGCGATGTGATACGCGCCGAGGGCGCCGATGACGAAGAACCAGAGCACCATGATGGGCCCGAAGAACCTCCCGATGCCCGCCGTGCCCTGACGCTGCACCGCGAAGAGGCCCACCAGGATGACGCAGGTGATGGGCACCACGTAGCTCTTCAAGGACGAGGTCGCCTCCTCGAGGCCCTCCACCGCGCTGAGCACGGAGATGGCGGGGGTGATCATGCCGTCGCCGTAGAGCAGCGCGGCCCCCACCAGCACCAAGAGCGCGATCCACCCGACGCCGCCGCCCCGGGACTTCTGCAGCGACTCCGGCACCAGCGCCAGGAGCGCCAGGATGCCGCCCTCGCCCCGGTTGTCGGCGCGCATCACGAAGGTGAGGTACTTGACCGTCACCACCAACGTGATGGACCAGAAGATCAGCGAGAGCAGCCCCAGGATGTTGTCGGCCTGCGTGCCATCGAGGCCATGCGGAGACGCGATGCACTCCTTGAGCGCGTAGAGAGGGCTCGTCCCGATGTCACCGAAGACGATGCCGATGGCGCCCACGACGAGGGCTCCGAGCTTGGCCTTGTGACCGTGTGGCTGCGACATGGCCGAGAGGTATCACAGGACCTTTCCGCGAGGGCGACGTCACTGCGCGAAGCGGAGGCGATAGGGCTTCGAGAAGCTCGGCGGCGGCAGGTCGTCGCGGAGCGCCATCGGAAGAGCGCCGCCCGGATGAAAGACCCGAACCACGTAGCGGCCCGCGGTGGGCGCCGCCGCGCCGAGCACCACGGCAGAGGTCGGGTCACCCGCGTGCTCCTCGGCGACGAGGTTGCCCGAAGGGTCGAAGAGCGCAACCGCGAGCGCCACGTGGGGCACCTCGTCGAGCGTGACGCGCACCTCGCCGGCCTCCAAGTCGACGGCGTAGTAGTCGTCGAAGGCTGCCGCCGGCGCCGTGGGCCCGAGCGACGCCGCGAAGAAGTAGCCGAATACCGGCGTGTGCAGGGGGACCACCGGCGCGCTCGACGGCGTATCGTTGGGCTCGTAGGCGTCGGGCACCGCAACGAAGGACGCGCGCACCCGGTAGCGCAGAGCCGTCGTCGCCGACACCTCGACGTCGTAGCGCGCGCCACCGCACACGGCGAACGTGAGCAGCTGTGGCTCTCCTGGCGTTCGCGTGGCCGAGACCGAAAGCCCCACCGCTTCGCCGTCCAACGCGCGTACCCGGAGGGCCGGCACGCCCTGGCTCTCCACCCGTACCTGCACGTAGCCCTCGCGCGGTGCGACGAACGCGTAGGAGCCGGGCTCCGTCGAGAGGGCGCACCCGGAGGCTCCGCCCTCGAGGAACGCGCTGGCCAGCGTTGCCGCCGCCGCCACGCGGCAGGGCGCATCGATGGAAGGCGACGCGAAGGCCGCCTCCGACGGGGCCGGGCTCGCTTCCATCGACGGATCGTCACTGGCCCCCGCGCACCCCGTGTTCCCGAGGACCACGCTCAGCAGCGCGGTGAAGACCCACCACAGCGCGCGCACCCCGGAGAGCAGCACCCGACCGACCCCACGCAACACCTCGGAACCCATGGCTCGCCACCTTTCGAGGAGCCGGAAAGCCGGCTCGCTCCCCCCTGTCGGCCGAAGACCCGGGGAGTTGCGTGGACTTCGACCGATTCGGTCGCGGGAAAATGGCGGGATCCTGACGCGTTCCTGACAAGCCGATTGCTACCAAGAATCCATGAGCGCTCGCGCGGTTACCCGAGGTCCCCACGCCATCCACTGGCTCGTGAGCATCCCGTTCTTCGGGGTGCACGTGGCCGCCCTGGCAGCGCTCTTCTGGGTGGGCTTCTCCTGGCAGGGCCTGGCCTGGGCCATCGGCCTCTACGTGATCCGCATGTTCGCCGTCACCGGCGGCTACCACCGCTACTTCTCGCACCGCACCTACAAGACCGGCCGGGTCTTCCAGTTCCTGCTGGCGGTGCTCGCGGTTACCAGCATGCAGAAGGGCGTCATGTGGTGGGCCGCCCACCACCGGCACCACCACAAGTACTCCGACACCAAGGACGACGTGCACTCGATGAAGCTCGAAGGCTTCATCTGGTCTCACGTGGGCTGGATTCTTTCGTACAAGCACGAGGGCACCGACACCTCCAAGGTGCAGGACCTCATGAAGTTCCCGGAGCTCCGCTTGCTCGAGCGCTTCCACCTGATCCCGGGCATCGCCCTCGCCGTCGCGCTCTTCTTCATCGACGGCAACCGCGGGCTGTTTTGGGGCTTCTTCGTCTCCACCGTGCTCCTCTGGCACGGCACCTTCACCATCAACTCGCTCTCGCACTGGCTGGGGCGCCGCCGCTTCGCCACGTCGGACGAGAGCAAGAACAGCTGGCTCCTCGCCATCGTCACCCTCGGCGAGGGCTGGCACAACAACCACCACTACTACCAGCGCGCCACCAACCAGGGCTTCTACTGGTGGGAGTACGACGTCACGTTCTACATCCTGAAGGTGCTGAGCTGGGTGGGCCTGGTCTGGGACCTCACGCCGCCGCCCCAGCACGTGCTGGAGCGAGGGCGGGCCGCGGCCGACAGCGGCCATGCGCTCGAGGGCAAGAAGGCCCTGGGCTTGGTGCTCACCCGCCTCTGAGGGTCGCGCCGCAGCCGTTGCGCGGCGACCACACGACGCAGCGACACACGACACTTCCATCGCCGTCGCGGAACCGCTCAGGATTTTTCGAGCGCCCGCGACGGCGATTTGCGTGTGTGGCCGCAACCGCGCAAAAAGACGCAGATCTGCCCTCCGGCGGACGGCTCGATTCGCACTGTCTGCGAACCGCCGTACGCGGCCAAGCGCATGAGAATTTTCAGAAAAACAACGGTAGGCCATTGGTCGACATCCCAGTTTCCGAGTAGAAGGTCGGCAGCTGGTGAAACCCATGGAAGAAGCAATCCAAAAGGATGATCCCAAACGCGCAGCCCAGCGGCTGCTCGACAACACCCGCGCCTTCGCGAAAGAGAACCGGACGAAGAGCTGGATCCTGCTCTTCATCACGTTGTTCGTGTACGGCGCCTTCACCTACGGCGCGGTGACGAGCCCCTGGATGGTCGCGCGTTTCGCGTGCGCCATCGCGGCCGGCCTCACGATCGTTCGCCTCTTCATTTTTTATCACGACTTCCAGCACCTCGCGCTGTTCCGCAAGTCGCTGGTGGCCAAGGCCATTCTCAATACCTACGGCGTGCTGGTGATGACGCCGCCCCAGGCCTGGCGCGACTCGCACAACTACCACCACGCCAACACCGCCAAGATCGTCGGCTCCCACGTGGGCTCGTACGCGATGGTCACGGTGGGCATGTGGGAGAAGATGTCGAGCAAAGAGCGGTTCATGTACAAGGCGATCCGCCACCCGCTCACCATCCTGCTCGGGTACTTCACCATCTTCATGCTCGGCATGTGCGTGTCGCCGCTCCTGCGCTCGCCCAAGAAGAACTGGGACTCGGCGGTGGCGCTGATCCTCAACTGGGGTCTCACTGGCCTTCTCATCTGGAAGTTCGGCTTCGCCATCTTCTTCTTCGGGATGTTCCTCCCGCTGGCGACGGCCACCGCCTCCGGCGCGTATCTCTTCTACGCGCAGCACAACTTCCCCGAGATCCAGGTGCAGCCGCGCCACGAGTGGAGCTTCACCAAGGCCGCCCTCGAGTCTTCGAGCTACATGAAGATGGGCGCCATCATGAACTGGTTCACCGGCAACATCGGGTACCACCACGTGCACCACCTGAACCCGATGATCCCCTTCTACCGCCTGCCCGACGCGATGGAGACCATCCCCGAGCTGCAGCACCCGCCCACCACGTCGCTGTCGCCCTCCGATATCCTCTCGTGCTTCCGCTTGAAGCTCTGGGACCCGGATGCCGGCAAGATGGTGGGCTACCCCGAGAGCAAGGCGAGCGACTCGGCCATCGCGGCCTGAGGCTCGCGCCTCCAGTGCGCGTCAGTCATCCTTGAAGCGGCGACCGGCCTTCGTCTGGCCTCGCCGCTTTTTTTCGTCCACGCGCCTCACCTTCGAAGAGAAGCTCGGCTTGGTGGCCTTGCGCTTCTTCGGCTCCACCAGCGCCGAGGCCAGGAGCTCGCCCAGCTTGGTGCGCACGTCTTCCAGGTTCTTGCGCTGATCGCGGGTCTTCTGGCTGGTGAGCAGGATGCGCCCCTCGCCGTCGAGACGGGTGCGGGCCAGCACGCGCAGGCGAACGCGGACGCGCTCGGGCAGTGAAGCGCTGCTCTCGAAGTCGAAGCGCAGCTCCACCTTCGAGGAGACCTTGTTCACGTTCTGCCCACCGGGGCCGGAGGCGCGCACGGCGACCCACACCAGCTCGCCCTCCGGAACCCGCAGCGGCCCCACTTCGAGATCGTCGCTCATGAGCTCTTCGCGCGCGTCGTGACTACCACTGACCGACCGCGCCGAGGCCGGCGCCACCGGGCATGGCCATGGGGGCGATCTGATAGGTGGGAACGAAGGCGGCGCGACGCTTGGCGGCGTTGCCCTGACGCGTGACGTTGCCGTCGCTGTCGTCCTTGAGGTCTGCGGTGAGCGCGGCGGCGAGCGAGGCGCCGGCGAGCCCGGCGATGCCCGTGAAGATGAAGCCACGCCGCACTTCGCCGTCGGCCACCAGGTAGAGCGGGAAGACCAGGGAGCCGGCGACGGTGCCGAGACCGTAGCCCGCCCACATCCATTTCTGCGTCGCCAGCGAGGGCGTCCACACGGCGGCCAGCGCTCCCGCGCCGACGGTGCCGAGCGTGTAACCGACCACGCCGCCGACCGCGAGGGCGTCGCCGGCCGGCTTGAGATCGCCGTCGAAGCGCGGGCTCGAGCT
>Ga0075163_10006321_pt1 | contig 15676 bp, 10 predicted proteins | sample JI1023141ADNA_FD_71478 | JGI IMG/M metagenome (GOLD analysis project Ga0075163, IMG submission 71478) | Wastewater effluent complex algal communities from Wisconsin, to seasonally profile nutrient transformation and Carbon sequestration -... | ecosystem: Engineered > WWTP > Effluent > Algae... | reverse complement strand
TCGGCCGGTGCGCGCGTGAATCAGGCGGACGCGAATGCGCCCGTCGGAGAAGCAGACGCCGTAGCGCTCGTGGGCATCGGGCCGGTCGGCGTCGAGCTCGTAGGGCGGCAGCTTGAACTGCCCTGCGACGCGGGCCGCGTCCGTCCGCAAGCGCTGCACCAGCTCTCGGTAGCTCTCGATCGAGAGTCCCCCCTTCTTCTTGCGCGGGCGGGCAAACGACAGCGGCAGCTGGGCCTTGGCGGGCGGCATTTTGGGGCCAGCTTACTACAGCGGACCCGCCCCACAACCATTCAGCCCTTCAGCGCCCGTGTCCGTCGCAAGAGCCCCCAATCCTCCCCGGCAGCGATCGACGGAGAGCAGGGAATGTGCTTTGATCAAAAACACCAGAGTCTGTTGCAGGCGGTGTGAGAGGGCGCTGGAGCGGCGTGTCGCATCTGATGGCCAGGTGCTTGTCCGGGTAGGAGCGCCGTTCACCAGGGATAACTCTGGTTGGTAAAGTCCCCGCTTTTCGTGGTCGCGGCTTGCCCGAAGTTGAAGCTGAAGGGTCAATGCCAGGATAGACCAGGGTCTGCTCGGGGCAACAGGTGAGGGAAACGTGGCATCCGAAGTGTTCGACGCAGTGGTGATCGGCTCGGGCTTTGGCGGGGCCGTGGCAGCATGCCGACTTGCGCAGGCCGGTCTGCGCGTGCTGATCCTGGAGCGCGGCCGTCGCTACCCGCGCGGCAGCTTTCCCCGCAGCATGGACAAGCTGGAAGCGTGGCGCTACTCGGAAATGGAGCAGGGTCTCCTGGAGATGAAGCCCCTGCTCACCGAAATGCTGGCCCTGCAAGTTGCAGGGTTTGGCGGCGGCTCCCTGCTCTACAACAACGTGCAGATGCGCGCGCCCGAGAGCCTCTTTCAGAAGGGCTGGCCCTCTTCGCTTACGCGCAGGACGCTGGATCCATATTACGACCTTGTGGCCTATATGCTGAATGTTGTGCCGCTCAGCGATGGCCAGCCACTGGGTCTGCCCGAGCGCACGCGCCGGCTGCGCATGGCCGCGCAGCAGCTGGGCCGCAGCGAGCAGTTCTTCCTGCCAAACCTCGCGGTCGACTTCGGCGAGCCGGGCGTTCTGCACAAGAACAAGTTCGGCGTCGAGCAGGCAGGCTGTACGCACTGCGGCGAGTGCATCATCGGCTGCAATCAGCACGCGAAAAACACGTTGGATCTGAACTACCTGGCCATTGCGGAGCGCAGCGGCGCCGTCGTGCGCACGCGCTGCCAGGTAAACGGCATCGAGCCGGATCGAAACGCAAAGGGATACCGCGTCCTGTTTCAGGATTTTGCTGCGGGCGGCTCCCATCAGGCGGTCGCGGGGCGGCAGGTCTTTGTGTGCGCGGGCGCGGTCAACTCCACCGAGCTGCTGCTGCGCTGCCGGGACGAGCAGGGGACTCTTCCGCACATCAGCTCGCAGCTCGGGCACGGCTACTCGGCAAACGGCGACTTCCTGGCGTTTGTCTTCCACTCCAAAGAGCCGCTGCTGCCTTCGGGCGGACCCTGCATCAACAGCGCCATCCTTTACGACCATCAGCGCAAGGGCAAGGAGCACACCTGGTTTCTGCTCGAAGACGGCGGCGTTCCCGAGCAGCTGGCCGTGCGCGGTCAGGCCGTGGATCCCCGAAGATCCAAGGTCAAGAGCGGTCGCGCGCTCTGGGATGATGTGCTGCGCGTGATGGGCGCTCATCTGGCGGCGCCCACAACCGACGAAGACACGCGCCACAGCACCGCGCTGCTGCTGATGGGGCAGGACTCGGCCAACGGCGCGCTGTCGCTGGATCGCATCACCGGCGCGCTGCGGCTGCGCTGGGCGCTGGCGCCGAACTTTCCGCTGTACACCACGCAGACGCGCCTGGTCGCAGACGTCGCCGCCGCGCTCGGGGGCGAGCCGGTCCTGAACCCGACCTGGAAGAAGCTGCACCAGCCCATCACGATCCACAACCTCGGCGGCTGCGGCATGGCCGAGAGCCCCAGCGACGGCGTCACCAACGATCACGGCGAGGTGTTCGGCTACCCGGGACTCTATGTCCTGGACGGATCGACCATTCCGCGCGCAATCGGCGCCAACCCTTCGCACACCATCGCCGCGGTGGCCGAGCGCAGCATCGAGATCATCATTCGCCGCACCACGGGAAATCCGCGATGGACGGCCCCCGAGCGCGCACTCTCGCCGCAGGTCCAAGAACCCCTTGATAAGGTGCAGGTTCCCGTCGGTGGAACCGCTGAACCGGAAACACCCATGATTGGCATATCGTTTCAAGAGAGCATGTCTGGATTTCTTCAGTCGGGCTGGCAGCCCGCCGATGACTTCGCAGGTGCAGCGAGCGCTGGCAAGCACGCGGGCGCCAAGCTGAGCTTCAACCTCGACATATCAGCGCTCGATGTCGATGAGTTTCTGCGCGATCCGGATCACACCGCAGTTGCCACCGGCCGCCTGCATGCTCCGGGCTTTACGGGCGCGCACGGAGCGCAGATCAGCGCTGGCGTCTTCAACCTGTTCGCCGAGACCGGGCAGGCCGACGCCCGCAAGATGCTGTACGCCCTGCCGTTCTATGGCGAAGACGGGCAGCCCTACCTGCTCGATGGATTCAAGGATGTGCGCGATCACGGCCACTTTGACGTCTGGCAGGCCAACACCACGCTCTATTCCGTGATCCGCGAAGGGCACAGCAGACAGGGCGAGATTCGCGCCACCGGCATTCTGTATATCGATCTGCCGCAGGTCCTGCGGCTGGTCTCCACGATGCACGTGAGCGGCGCTGCCAATGCCGCCGAGCGGGCCTGGGTGATCGAGCGCTTCTGCGCTGCCTTCTTTGGAACGCTGTGGAAGGTGTACATCGAGCCGAAACTTCCCAAGCTATTTTAAGGAGCAGCTTCGATGAAGACAGTTCGCGCATTTTCATTTTTCATTTCGCTGGCCCTGGCAACCGCGAGCGGCTGCAACACCAGATCGACCTCAACCGGGCCCGCGCCCGAGCCATCCAAAGATCCCGCGAAGGCAGCGGCAGTGGGCGCAGCTGCCGGCAGCGCGGGTCCCATATACACAACCTCCTTCACGCCGGCGGAGCGTCGCGATTTCTACCATCTGCCCGAGGGCGGTGAGCTGCTTCCCCTGGAGCTTCTGCGCAACCTGGAGAGCATCCGGACCTTCAAGCCGTTCATGGAGGATCTGGATCGATTCCGCCTGATTGCGGATCCCGAAGATCCCGACGGTCTGCCGGTCGGCATGTCCGCGATGCTCAGCAATGGCAAGCGCGCCGAGCCGCGCATGGTCTTTTTCAACTGCGCGGCCTGTCACACCTCCGAGATCACCTACCAGGGCAAGGTCCTGCGGATCGAAGGCGCGCCCGGACACGTGGATGTGGCCGGCTTCATCGGCGAGCTGCTCTCGTCGATCGATTCCACGCTGGCGAATCCGCAGCGCCTGGCGGCCTACGTGGGGCGAATGAAGCCGCAGCCGCTGCCGCTGGCCGAGGGAAAAAAGCAGCTCCAGACCGCGCTGGATGTCACGCAGCTCCTCAAGGAAAAGATTGTCTACCTGCAGCGCCTGCGCGGGCTGCGTCCGACCACCACCTCGGGCTATGGTCGGCTGGACGCTTTTGTGGCCGCGCGCAACCTGCTGTTCGGCGAAAAGTACGCCATCGATGTGAACTCGCCGGTGAGCCTGCCGCCTATCTTCGGGTTCACGCGGCTGGGCTGGTTTCACTTCGACAACAACACCAACTCGATCCTCCAGCGCAACATCGGTGAGGATCTGGGCGTTGGCGCAGTTGCGGATCTGAACAGCGGTGAGTCCACGGTGCAGCTGCGCAGCCTGGTGCGGCTGGAGGCGCTGGCCGCCAAGCTGACCATTCCCAAGTGGCCAGAGTCGCTGCTGGGCAAGCTCGACGCTGCGCGCGTTCCCCGTGGCGGGCTGCTGTATCAGCAGCAGTGCGCGACCTGTCACGAGACCAGCGTGGATGGCAAGTTCCCGGATCGGGTCGTGAGTCTTGCGCAGATCGGAACTGATCCCAACCGCTCGGTGAACTTCGGCCGCCCGGTGGGCGCGGATCCGTTTGCCAAGGTGCTGGGCGCTGCGCTCGACAAAGTGGAAAAGAAGTCCTTTGAGCGCGAGGGCGTGACCGCCGCGGAAGCCGCGACCCTGGAGCCACCCCAGGTCATCTGGCGCACCACGGCGGGCTACTCGGCGCGACCCATCGATGGCATGTGGGCCACCGCGCCCTACCTGCACAATGGCAGCGTTCCCACGCTGCATGATCTGCTGCTGCCGCCGGCCCAGCGCCCCAAGACATTCCTGACCGGCAGCCGCGAGTTCGATCCCAAAAAGGTCGGCTTTGCAACCGACGGCGCCGCGGGTGCCACCTTCCTGCTCGATACTTCCCTCGACGGCAATCACAACAGCGGCCACACGTACGGCACCGCGCTCTCGGATGAGGAGCGCCTGGATCTGCTGGAGTATCTGAAGAGCCGCTGATCTCCACCGCAGCCAACCTACACGCGGCTGACAGGCGATTCCCGAGAGATATCTCGCCGGGCGGAATTGAGATAAAATTGCATGCAGTTTTATCCGATTGGTCAGGGGGGAGAATATGCGGAGCGTGGAACTGCGCCCAGTGGCGGCGATGCTGGCGATATGCGGAGCCTTTGCCTGCGGCGATCTGTGGAAGGGGCTGACCCGCAACAACGAGCGAAACTGCGTGGCAAATCCCGGGCTCTGCGTGTCGCCCCTCATCTGCAATCAGTCCACAGGCGACTGCGTCGATCCATCCTGCGGCCCCAGCGGCTGCCCTGATCTGGCCGGCGTGCAGGGCCCGCCCGACGATGGCGGCACGGCCTCGGACGGCGGCGTCTTTTCCGATGGCAGCCTGAGCTTCGATGGCAGCTTGCCTCCGGACATGACCGCACCGCCGCCCCAGGTCTGGGCGGTCAACGCCTCGGGCGAGATCTGGCAGCGAACAGGCACCACCTGGGCGCTGTCCAAGTCGACGGGCGGCTCGCTCACGGGCATCTGGGGCTCCAGCGCCACCGACATCCTGGCCGTGGGCGGCGGCATGGCCTGGCACTGGGACGGAGCTGCATGGACAACGGTGAGCGCCGTCGGCAGCAGCATGCGTGCGGTCTGCGGCGCCGGCACGGCCGATGCGTGGGTCACGCAGGACGGCACCCGGACGATCCTGCATCGCGACTCGGGCGGAGCCTGGTCCACCATCACGCCTCCGACCGGCGCCTTCTACGCCTGCTGGGGCACCACCGGAAAGGTGTTTGCGGCGGGGCAGAGCGGTGAGTTCATGCGCTGCACCGGAACGAGCTGCGTCCAGGAAAATCCGCGCCCCTCCGGCTCCAGCATCTACGGCGTGTGGGGAAGCTCGATGAGCGATCTCTGGGTGGTCGGCTCAGGCTCGATGGTCTACCACAGCACCACCGCCAACGTCTGGACGGGCTCTGCGACCAGCGGCACCACCTTCCGCGCCGTGTGGGGCGCCGGCGCCAGCGACATCTGGGCAGTGGGCGACAGCGCCTCTTGCGCGCACTTCACCGGCGCGACGTGGGCAGGCTGCCCCGGGGGGCTGTCGGGCAACCTGGGCGGCGTCTGGGGCCGCAGCAGCAGCGACGTCTGGATCGTCGGCGCCAGCGGCAAGGTCTTTCACTGGAACGGCGCGAGCTATGTGAGCGAGACAGCCGGCACAGCCAACCTCCAGGCGGTGTGGGCCACTCCCTGACTTAGGGCTATGTTGGTTACCAAGTGGTAACGCTAATAGCGCCTTCCGATGTACTGCCATAGCGCCGCGATTCCTTGGTCCTGAACAAGGGCTTTCCCTTGAGTACTAAAACTCCGGATGGGCCTCGTTGCCCAGGCAGACTCCTTTATCTACTATCAATGCAGAATGTCGCGCCCATTTGAACCGATCCGCGAGAGGCTGACGCAGATCCTTCTCCTGACGCCCGAGGAGAACATGTATGCGGACGTGCTCGACCTGCTGCTGGGCGTCTTCGAGAGCGAGTTTGGCTACTTCGGATACCTCAACCAGGCCGGGGATCTGGTCTGTCCTTCGATGACGCGCCACATCTTTCCGGCCTGTCAGGTGCCCGACAAGGACATCGTGTTCCGCCGCGAGATCTGGGGCGGCCTCTGGGGGCGCATCCTGCGCGAGCGGCGGTCGCTCGTAAAGAACGCCAGCCACGGTGTTCCCGAGGGGCATCTGCCCATTCAGCGCTCGTTTGGCTGCCCGATCCTGTATCGCGGTGAGCTCATCGGCCAGTTCCATTTCGCCAATCGCGCGCGCGACTACGAGCCTTCGGACACCACGCTGCTTGAGCAGATCTGCGACTTTGTTGCGCCGGTCCTGAATGCGCGCCTTCGCCATGACGAAGAGGAGCGCGCGCGCCGCAAGGCCGAAGAGGAGCTGCGCAGCGCCAACGTGCAGCTCATGGACAAGGTCAGCGAGCTGGAGCGCGTGAATCAGGCCCTGATTGATCGTGAAGAGCGCATGATCGAGCTCAAGGCAGAGATCGCGCGACTCAGGAAGTCATGACGCAGCTGGCGCCGTTCGACCTCCAGAGCGCGATCCAGCTCGGAGGCGAGCTCCGGCGACGCTGCGCGGGCGAGGTGTCGGCCCGGGCCGCGGCCGAGGCGCTGGTCGAGGGGATCTACGCTCTCCAGCAGCGCGGCCAGCGCGTGTGTGTGCTCGTGCGCGCCATGGTCACGCGCAAGCTCGGCGAGCTGCCGGAGGCGCTACGGGCAGAGCTCCTGGCTGCTTCGCCGGGGCTGGGCAGCGACGCGCCGTGCGTGCAGCTGATCGCGACCCGCGGCATCGAGCCGCGCTGGAATGCGGTGGAGCAGTCGCGGCGCCATCAGGTGCTGCTGCTTGGGAGCGACGGCGATCCCCTGGTCGCGGAGTTTGCGCGCCAGCTCAAGCTGGGCGAGACCGAGCCGCCCGAGGGTGCGTTCTACCTGGCGGAAGCGGCGACGAGCGGCGCGGTCGCAGACAAGCAGTTTGTGTCCACGCATGGCGTGCGCTCGGTGCTCGGATTTGGGACCACGCCGTGGCCCGGCGAGTCGCTCATCGTCATCGCGTTCGTGCGCCGGTTCGTCGAGCGCTCGGCCGCGCGCATGTTCGCAGCGCTCGCCCTGTACGCAAAGCTCGCCTGGATCGGAACGCCTGAAGCGCGGGCCGCGCTGGGGGAGGCTGGCCAGATCCGCGTCCGCGCTGGCGCGCTTGAAGAGCTGGCGCAGGCGCACGAGACGCAGCTCATCGATGCGGAGCTGCGCATGGATGGCATGCGCGCAGAGGTGCAGCGCGCCGTCGATTCGGGCGCGCGCATGGTCGATGCGCAGAACCTCAACCTGCGCCGGACGCAGCGCGCGATGCTAAATGTCATCGAGGATCTGCGCGAGGCGCGCTCTGCGCTGGAGAGCAAGGTCGAGGCACGCACGCATGAGCTTGCCCAGGCGAACGCCGAGCTTGAGGCGCGCAACCGCGAGCTGGAAGAGTTTGTCTACATCGCCTCGCACGATCTTCAGGAGCCGCTGCGCACCGTTGCTGGCTACCTACAGATGATCGAGCGCCGCTATGGCTCCAAGCTCGGCGTCGAGGCCGATGAGTTCATCCGCTTTGCGATCGATGGCGCCCAGCGCATGCAGGCTCTTATTGAGAGCCTGCTGCTCTATTCGCGCGTGGCCAAGAAGGAGCGCGTCATGGAAGAGGTCGAGCTGAACGAGGTGCTCGACATCGCGCTCCAGAACCTGGCCGCCCGCATTGAGGAGACCGGCGCGTCGATCGAGCGCCTGCCGCTGCCGCGCATCCGTGCGGATCGGATGCAGATGGTGCAGCTGTTTCAGAACCTCTTGTCAAACGCGCTCAAGTTCGCCGGCGACAAGCCGCCGCGCATCCATGTGACCGGCGAGTCGCTGGCCGCTTCGGAAGCGAGCTCCGGTGCCTGCACCGTCAGCGTGCGCGACGAGGGCATTGGCTTCAACCCCAAGTATGCCGGCCGGATCTTCCAGGTCTTTCGCCGCCTGCGTCGCGACACCCCCGGAACCGGAATCGGCCTCTCGATCTGCAAGAAGATCGTCGAGCGCCACGGGGGGCGCATCGAGGCCCACTCAACGCCGGGCGAGGGCGCAACCTTCACCGTTCACTTCACCGACAACTCCACGCTCCGAGGCGCCTCATGATCGAAATCCTGCTTGTCGATGACTCTCCTGCCGACGTTCGCCTGACCATGGAGGCGCTCAAAGAGGCCAAGGTCCGCAACACCATTCATGTCGCGTACGATGGCGAGTCGGCGATGGAGTTTCTTCGCAAGCCCGGCCAGCGGCGCCCGGATCTGATCCTGCTCGATCTCAACCTGCCGGGAATGGATGGACGCGAGGTGCTGGCAGAGCTCAAGAGCGATCCCGAGCTGTCGATCATTCCCATCGTGATCCTGACGACCTCGCACGCCGAAGAGGACATCCTTCGCACCTATCGCCTTCATGCCAACTGCTACATCACCAAGCCGGTGGATCTGAACCAGTTTATTCGCGTCGTGCAGTCGATCGAAGACTTCTGGTTCTCGGTCGTGCGGCTTGTGCCCCACGGAGACAAGAGGTGAACGAGACGCGGGTTCTGCTCGTCGAGGATGAGCCAGGCTACGCGCGATTTCTGCGCGCGGTCCTCTGCGAGATCGAGGGCACGGTGCACCACGTCACGTGGGTGGCGACGCTGGCCGAGGCGCTGGCGCAGCTCGGGAAGGGTGCTTTCGACATCATCCTTCTGGATCTGGGTCTGCCCGATGCCGATGGCACCGAGGCCCTCACCTCGGTGTCCGCAGCCTCGCCGGCAACGCCGATCGTGGTGCTGAGCGCGCTCAACGATCTGGATGTCGCCATCGAGAGCATGCGCACCGGCGCGCAGGAGTATCTGGTCAAGGGTCAGTCGGAGCACCTGCTCTTGCCGCGCGCGATCCGCTATGCCAAAGAGCGCAAGCGGCTTCAAGATGTCGTCACGTCGGCGCGCGCCGAGGCCGAGCGCGCCAATGCGGTCAAGGATGAGTTCCTGGCCATGCTCGGCCACGAGCTGCGCAATCCGCTGGCGCCAATCGTGATCGCGCTGTCCCTGATGAAGCAGCAAAAGCCCGTCGGCATCGAGCGCGAGCTGGTCATCGTCGAGCGACAGGTGCAGCACGTGGTGCGTCTGGTCGATGATCTGCTGGACATCTCGCGCATCACGCGCGGCAAGATGGAGCTGGATCGCAGAGAGACCGATGTTGCCGATATCGTCGCCGATGGCATCGAGACCGCGAGTCCGCTCATCGAGAGCCGGCGCCACTCGCTGACCTTGGATGTGCCGCGCGGGACTCTCTTTGTCCACGGCGACCGCCTGCGCCTGGCGCAGGTTGCAGCGAACCTGCTCACCAACGCTGCGAAATACACGGATCCCGGCGGGCGGATCGAGATCTCGGCCTGCGCCGACGGCGATGCGGTCGAGCTGCGCGTGCGCGACAACGGCACCGGAATGCCGCCCGAGCTGCTGGGGCGCGTCTTTGAGATCTTTGAGCAGGGCACGCGCACGCTCGATCGCGCGGCCGGCGGACTGGGGCTGGGGCTCGCGATCGTGCGGAGCATCGTGACGCTCCACGGCGGCTCGGTTAGCGCGGCCAGCGACGGTCCGGGCCGGGGCAGCGAGTTCGTGGTGCGCCTGCCGCGGCTCACGTCCCAGGCCCGGCCGGGCGAGCCGCAGCCGGCGCCGCAGACGCCCGACCAGACGCAGCTGCGGGTGCTCATCGTCGATGACAACAAGGATGCCGCCGAGATGCTCGACTCTGCGGCCCGCCGCATGGGGCACACCACCTGCATGGTGAGCGACGGTCCGCGCGCGCTGAGCGCGGTCCAGGGCTTCCGGCCCGATGTTGCGCTGATCGACATCGGACTGCCGGTGATGGACGGCTACGAGGTTGCGCGTCGCCTGCGCGCGTCCCTCGGCGATGCCACACCCCTGCTGGTCGCGGTCACCGGCTACGGCCAGCCCACCGACGTCGCCCTGTCGCGCGCCGCCGGCTTCGAGCGCCACCTCGTCAAGCCGCTGGATCTGGCGCAGTTTGAGCAGCTCTTTGCTTCGATGCCGCGCCCGGTCCGCTCGCACTGAGCGCGACCGGTGGCGACCTGCCGCCCGGCGACGTTACGTTGGAAGACGCGACAGCTTGGCCGTCACTTCGGCGAGCAGCCGCTCGACAAGCGCCGCTTCTGCCGGCTTGGTCAGGTGATAGTCGAACCCAGCGTCCTTGCTGCGGCGCTGATCCTCGTCGCTGCCCCAGCCGGTCAAGGCGACAAGCGTCGCAGCGCGCAGGCCCGGATCCGCGCGCAGGCGCCGGGCCACTTCATACCCATCCATCGCAGGCAGACCGATGTCCAGAAAGACCACATCGGGCCGGAACCTGGGCGCCGCTTCCAGCGCCTCACGGCCGCTGTGCACGGTGCGCAGCTCGTGGCCCATCAGCTCCAGGTACATGGCCATGCTCTCTGCGGCGTCGACATTGTCATCCACCACCAGCACGCGCAGCCGGGCGGCGGCCGGCTCCGTCCGACCTCCGTCTGACCTGCCGATTCCGGCCACCAGCACGCGCCCCGCTTCGGGATGCAGCGAGTCTGGCAGCCCCGAATCCTCAGACATCACTGTCCAGCACTCCCAGAGCCTGCCCCTCGTTCCCGCTGATTGATGGCATGAGCTATTCCTTTTTGCCGTCGAGCTCTCAGGTCCCGACGCCACTCGATTCACGGTAGTTCACTTCCTGATATGTCACCATCAAATTCTGGAGCTTTTAATCAGTAGCAATGCAAAGAATTCTGGCAGGGGAAAACACGAGTTTAGCAATTTTTATCGGCATTAGTTCGGTTTATGTATATGAATAAATATACAAATAACGGATCCCGGATATCGCTTTAATTGCCTGACAATGGTTGGCGCCAGTCCTGCTGTGCGAAGCTCCGTATGCTGTTCGGAGCTCGCATCCGCTGCGCTACTTGATCTCGGCCTTCTTGGGCAATGACCACAGGACCCGCTGCGCTGGGGTCGGCGTCGCCAGCTGGTAGTCGCACGTCGTCGGGTTCTGCTCCAACGGATAGAAGATGATCTTGGTGTTCAGATCCGCTGCCTGCGAGCTGCCCTGGAGCTCCATCTGGACGAAGCCGTGGCGCCGCCACACCCGGTTGTTCGGCGGCAAGCAGCCATCCACGTCCGCATTGGTGTTCAGCTCGCCGCCCGATCCAGAGATGATCTCGGCGACGTCAATGGGCTTGTCCGAGGTGCACTGCAGGCCGTGATCCGTCTTCTGCAAGGTGCCGTGGCACTCCCTGACCTTGGGGATCCAGCCGAGGAAGTGATCGTGCCCGGCGACCAGTATGTTGATCTTCAGCTTGTCGAACAGGAGCTCGCGGAAGAGCCCCTGGATCAAGAACCCCGAGAGGGTCTCATCCCGATCCTTGGAGATGTTGTGGAACGGGTGGTGGGTCAGGGAGATGACGTGGGTGCAGCGCTTTTTGAACACCCCCTGGGCGTACAGCTTCTCCAGCCAGAATATCTGCTCCTGAGCGCGCTTCGACCATACCGGCAGCAGCGCCATCGAGATGAGGGTGCGGCGCACTGCCTCATCCAGGTTGTCCATGGGCACCCGCTCTTTTCTCTCTTTGCTCTTCGCCTTCTGCAGCTCTTCTGGGGTGCTCTTGTCCTCCGTGTCGAGCGCGCGCTCGAAGTCCTCGCGCTCCTTTTCCTGGCACGCCTCGCTCTGCGGGTACTTGGCGGTCTCGATCGTCGCTGGCGCCGCTGGCTTTTTGCAGGTGTCCTTGGGCTGCGCCTCGTTGGGCGTCGCGAACGGAGTGGTGTCGAGCGAGAGCAGGCACAGCCCCTTTTTGCCCGGTTCGGCAAGGACGTCGAGGTAGTAGGGGTTCGGGAACTCGTACTTGTGCGGCGGGTCGGGGAGGTTGGGGGCCTTCGCCCGCTGGGGGGAATTTTTCGAGATGTCCAGCCAGACATCGGGGTTCAGGTAGTAGTCATGGTTGCCGAGCACCATGTACATGTCGGGCTGGAGATTCCGGAAAGACCTGTAGAAGTTTCTTTCGAGCAGCCCGGACTCTTTGACGCTCTTGGTGTCGTTCAGCCCGACGTAATAGATGATGTCGCCGAGGTGCCGCACCTCATCGCAGACCGGCTTGCCCTGGTTGTCCCGGCCGCTGAGCAGCTGGGCAACCTTCAGCTGCGAGCCCTGACCGTCGCCGGTGTCGCCGACGAAGCAGATGCGATAGTTCCTGGACTTGGTGCCGCGGTTGAAGATGAAGTCGGGAGCTTTGGGGTGATCGTTGCGCGCATACGGCTCGTAGAGGGCGTTGAACGCCTGCTTGAACTTTAGCTCGATGAGGAACGAGCATTTCTTGCTGGCCAGCAGGTTCGCACGCCGGTAGCAAGGCGACTCCTTGTCGCTCAGGAGCCTGTCGATCATCGGGGTGAAGCTGTCGACCACTGTCTTTCGCGCTTGCGCCCGCTCGCTCTCGCACTGAACGCGGTCCCCAAACCCCCGGCAGCTCGGAATCATCTCCGATACCGTCTGCTTGATTTCCTTTTCGAGCGCAATTGCTCTTTCTGAGTTCGCATCAGCGGTGTTCGCATTCGCAGCGCTGAGCGGCCACAGGACGAGCAGCGCCGCCGCCAGGATGAACTCGCCTGGGTCAGGTCTGAGCATCGTTTATTCTCCCGATCGGGCCGCGCTCCCAGCCGCCGCCGCGCGGTTGGCGATGGTCTGGTTGCGGCCGTGACACTTGGCATGGTAGAGGGCCTGGTCGGCGCAGCTGACAAGCTGCCGGCCCTGGCCGGCAGCGTCGGAACGTGGCGACGCCGAGCGACAGCACGCAAGCGGAGGGACCCTTGTGGCTCTGGAGGACCAGCATCTGGACCTCCTAGCGCACCCGCTCGGTGAACAGACGGTCGCCGTCGAAATCGGTGCCGTCGAGCAGAACGGCGAGCTCCTCGACGCCACATCTGTTTACATAAAAGATAGTTCTCTTGTCCCGTCACTTTCCATACGATGAACGTCCCTATGCGGTCAAGGACCACTCTGCCGCATCAAGACCTACATCCGGCCTGCCTCCCATCCAATACCCCCCGACCTCCCATGGCGCGGGCTGCCGCCAAGGTCACCAATCCGTGACAGCCCCCCATGCCGAGGTCGTCAGGGCTCCTCTTCGGGCAGCTGCAAGAGCGCCATCGCCGCCGCAATGCTCAGGACAACCTGCGCCAGGTTCGCCCATGCCAGCTGCGATGCCAGCTGCCCATATGCAAGCGGAGCCAGCGCCAGTAGCGTGCACACGCCGAGCAGCCCCGCGCGCACCTGCGCCGCGCCCGCCCGCAGCAGCCGATAGGCCACCAGCAGCGCCAGGGCCGAAGTGACCGCAGTGCTGACCCGCAGCCCCAGGACCATCGCGGCCAGCGAGCCCCCTTTTTCATGCAAGAAGATGCCGGTGAACAGCACGGCGAGCGGCAGCGGCGCCGTGACCATGAGCAGCACGCCGACCGCACGATTGCTGAGCAGGCCGGTCAGAAAGTCGCCCGAGCGAGCCTCTTCACTCGACGGACGCTCCCACCAGTAATTGGTCAGAAATGCTTCCCGCTCCGCTGCCGCCCGCGGCGCCGGGCCGCTGCCTCGGCTGCGCAGCAGCGCATTCAGATGGTTCTCGATGTTCAGCCGCTCGGCCACGGAGAGCATCCCGACATCCAGTGTCAGCCGCTCGCGCGCTTCGCCCACCGCAGCCTTGATCGCCGCCCATGAGAGCTCGCCCGACTGGAGCCTGGCCGCGACCGCCTGCGCCTCCGCTGTCCAAACCGTCAACGGAGCCGCACCCGACCCATCGCTGAAATCGAACTTGATTCCAAGCACTTCGGCGATCGGAACCGACTTGACCGACTCCACAGCTCCGGTTCGATCCAGCCGCTCGACCTGGATCTGCGCAGCGTCCACCGTGACCCGATGCGCGCCGCCAGCGCTTCGCCAGATGTTCCACATGCTGCCCAGAAACACCAGGCCGCCGACGCCAGCCATCAACTTCAGAATCCAGTCGACGGAGTGGTCGCCCGCATGACCCAGGCGGCTGAAGATGAAGATCAGCGAGAAGAACGTCGCGAAAAAGAGCAGCAGAAAGAGCATCATTCCCAGCGAGAACGGGTTGCGCCAGGTCAGGCTCACAGCTCGGTCGCTCTCGTCCCTGCGAATGTGTGCAGGCAGCTGGGCCGCGGGCAGCGAGCCGCAGACGCGATCCAGTCGCACTCCGCCTGTGAGCAGGGCGCAGCTGGCAGCGGCCTGCGCCTCGCTGCGGTAGGTCATCAGGTCCCAGGTGCCCCCGCTCTTGGTCTGAAGCGCGACGACATGGTCCGTGTAGTACATGCGGGTCGTGCTGCTGCCTGTGGTGCCCGAGCTCCGGCGCGTCTCGGCGCGCACCGTGAAGCCGGCCAGCTCCTGATAAGGCAAAAATCCTCGCGGGGACTCGTTGGGCCGCCGCTGCAACACCGCCAGGAACGCGCCCTCATTATCAAAGACCAGCTCGCGCGGGTCCTGCGTGTTGCGCTGCGACACTATCCACCCTGGACCCACAGAGAAGAACGCCGCGCCGACGATGAATGCCCAGCCGATCAGCACAGACTGACCGCTGCCGCCGAGCACCATGCCGCCTCCGACCATGCCAAACAGCACTGCGAACAGCACTCCCAGGCCCGAGACGATGCTGCTGGTGTTGGTGCGGCGCAGGCGCAGACCCGCATCGCTGACATGGACGATCCGGTAGCTCATGATGCCGCCATCGAGTCATGGATCTTCGCACGGTCAGCAGGGTCGCGCAGGAAATTTGCGCAGGCCAAGGCGGCGCCTGCGCTCGGCGCCAGCTCCTCCAGAAACAGCTCGCCTGGCGAGTCAGGCGATGGGAGACCGCGACTTTTGCCATTCTGAAGAGCCCGATGTGCACCGGTGCCAGATGTAGGTGCAATCAGGGCGAGGCGGGTATCATCTGGGCATGCGTGCGATGATTTTCGATGCGCCCGGGCGGCCGCTGCGACTTGGTGAGGTTGCGGCTCCCGTTCCATCGCCCGGGCAGCTCTTGTTGCGGGTGCGCGCCTGTGGGCTCTGCCGGACCGACCTGCATATCGTTGATGGCGAGCTTGCCGAGCCGAAGCGGCCGCTGATTCCAGGGCACCAGATCGTTGCGGAGGTTGTGCAGCGCGGTGCCGCGGCGAGCCGCTTTGCGATTGGCGATCGCGTCGGCGTGCCCTGGCTGGGAGCGACCTGCGGCAGGTGCCGCTACTGCCAGAGCGGACGCGAGAACCTCTGCCCGGAGGCGCGCTTTACCGGCTATCAGATCGACGGCGGCTTTGCCGAGCTGTGCGTCGCCGATGAGCGCTTCGCGTTTCCCATTCCCGAAGGCTATCCAGACCTACAGGCGGCGCCGCTCTTGTGCGCGGGGCTCATCGGCTACCGCGCCTACAAGCTGGCCGGCGAGGTTCAGCGCCTGGGCATCTATGGCTTCGGCGCAGCGGCGCACATCCTGATTCAGGTGGCGCGCTTTTTCGGCAAAGAGGTCTTCGCCTTCACCCGCAGCGGCGACGAGCAGGCGCAGCGCTTCGCC
>Ga0075163_10006320_pt1 | contig 15677 bp, 11 predicted proteins | sample JI1023141ADNA_FD_71478 | JGI IMG/M metagenome (GOLD analysis project Ga0075163, IMG submission 71478) | Wastewater effluent complex algal communities from Wisconsin, to seasonally profile nutrient transformation and Carbon sequestration -... | ecosystem: Engineered > WWTP > Effluent > Algae... | reverse complement strand
GGGGGCGGTGCGGCCGCCATCCCAGCTCGGCGCGCCATGGGGGGTCATGCCGGGGTCACCCCCGGTGTCCTCCCCCTCGATGGGGATACCCTCGGTGCAGCCGAAGGTGAGGCCACACAACAGGGCGAAGAGAGCAGGCAGCCGGCGGATTGACAGGGCGTGTCGCATGCGCGATTCGCAACGCAATATCGAGGCCAGCCCTCGACCGACCGGAAATGGCCGGCCCGCGCGCGTTTTGGGGGGTGTGGAGAAGGTCTGGGGGCCGCCAACGAGACCTGGATGTCTCACCGGGTGGGGCCTGGCTCGCCCAGCAAGATGGGCGCGGTCTATTCCAGGTGCTTCCAGCTCGCGCTGGGAAAGCCGCGACCGCCGGGCGCCACGTTGGCCAACACATAGGTGGCGCGGCGGTTCTTGGCCTCGTCCACATTGTCGCCGGTCTCCACCGCCAGGGCGCTCTCACCGAAGCCCTGGAAGGACACGGGCAGCTTCACGCCGTGGCTGCGGAAGTACTCGGCGATGGCGCGGGCGCGCTTCTCGCTGAGCTCGCGGTTGTCGCCCGGGCTGCCCACCGTGTCGGTGTAGCCCGCCACATAGACCTTCAGGTCCACCTGGGCGGCCTCGTCGCCCAGCTCCGTCTTGAAGCGCTGGATCTCCGACTCCAGCCTGGCAAATACGCCGTCGAGCTTGGGCGCCTCGGTGGCGCGGATCTCCCACTTGCCCGACTCGAACACCACGTCTTCATGGGGGATTTCCGCCGACCAGCTCACGATGCGCACGGCCGCCCAGAAGCCCCAGGCGTCGTGGACCTTCATCTCGAGGCGCTTGAGGTTGGCCCCCTCGGGCACGCTGAACTGCACCGTCACCGCGCCGGTGCTGCCCGCCAGATCCACCTCTTCGCTGAGCACCTCGGCGCCCCCGTCGCCGTAGCCGGTGACCTCCGCCTTGGCGACTTCGTGGCTGGGGTGAATCACCACCCGACCCGCCGCGAGATCCACATCGGCCTTGTCGAGGCGCACATCCAGCGGCTCGATGGCGGCCACCTTCATGCTGATTTGAGCGCTCGTGGTGGCCCCATCGGCGGAGCCCACCAGCTCACCCGACCACTCCGAGATGCCCCGTGGCACCGGGAACTTGAGCGTCTGCACCTTGCCCGGAGCCAACTTCTTGAAGGCAAAGGTCTGGGAGAGCCCGTCGGGTCCGCTCAGCACCAGCTTCACGTCAAAGGCGCCGTTGGCCGACGACAGGATGATCTCCGCCGGCTGGCCGGGCTTGACCCGGTCCTTGACTTTGTATTGCCACGCCGGGCCCTCGGCCAGCGCGAGGGTGGGCAGGCACAGGAGCAACCACCACAAACTCTTCACGGACCCTCCCCTTCCTGCGCCGGCTCCGGCTGCAGGATGAATGGATAGTTGACCAGGACCTCCCCGTCGCCTTCGGCCTCGAACTCCACCTCGGCGATGGCCTTGAGTGCGCACATGCCGAGGAAGGGATCTCCCAGGGAATCCTCAGTGATTTCAGCATCTTTGAGGTGGGCCTTGCCCCCCTCGGCGTGGAGGGTGAACTGGACCTTCAGCGTGCCACCCAGCGTCGGGTTGCGCTTGAGGGACTGCTCATAACACCCCGCGATGGCGGGCTTCGCTTCGAGCACCGCCTCGCGCACCGCCTCTTTGCGAATCACCCCCGGCTCGGGCGGCGGGGTGTCGGCGTTGGTGGGATCACCGATGCCCGGCGCGGGGGGCGCTTCCTGGGCGATGAGCCGCCGGGCGCCGGCGCGATCGAGGGGAATCGCGGGGTTGAGCACCGCCGCGGGCGGCGGCTCGGTGGCCGTAACCACCGCCACGCGCTTGGGCACCGGGGGCGGCTCGGCGGAGGCCGGCGCCAGCGGCGGCAAGGGGGCGAGCTGTGAAGTGGGGGCCGTCGAAGTGGGCGCGGCGGTGCCAGCGCGCGCGGGCACCGGGGCCGCCGGCCAGAGGGCCCACACCAGCGCCGCTGCGACCACCAGGAGGGCCAGGGGCAGGAGAGCTCGGTTCATCTGCGCCGCCTCCGCGGTCGGTCTGGGTGCGGGGGGCATGCTGCCACGCCCCTTCCAGAACGGCAACGACCCTACTGGTCGAGGAGTCTTGCCAACAAATCGCCTTGCAGATCAGAGACTTGGAGCTTGTCCATCGGATTGCGCTCCAACCGTGTCAGCGCCTGCGGATCCGGGGCACCCGGCACCTCCTCCCCCGCCGCCAGCCACGCCTCCACCGCGGGCGTGGGGGGCAGGTCCACCACCAGGTGCAGCCGGCTCGGCCCATCGTTGATCACCCCGTGGGGCCGGCTGTTGTCGATGGCCCAACACGTGCCCGCCGGCAGGTGGAGGAAGCGCCCATCCACGCACAGCCGGGCCGCCGGATCGGTGCGCAGCGGCACGTGCACGCGATGGTGGGTATCCCACCACTGCAAATTGTCTACGTGCAGGGCGATGGTGCTGTTGGGCGGGGAGCGCCCGATCCAGGCGAGGGGCGCGGGGGCCGGCAGGCCGGTGTCCAGGAAGGTGCGCAACGCCGGCAGATCCGCGAGCACCGGCGCATCCACCCCGCCGCCCGTGGCCAGCGCGCTGCCCGGGATCGCACCCGGCGGTCCGCCGCGCAGGATGAGAAACCAGGTGCCGAGGTGCCACTTCCACTGGCTGGGCAGCCAGGCCTCGGGCGGCAAGGCGTCCAGCTCCGCCAGCAGCGGCGCGACGACCGGCGAACCGGCCAACCGGCGGAAACGATAGGCTTTTTTGAGGGCATTCGGGGCGGGCTGGTGGGGGCGCTGGTACAGCATGATCGCGAGCCTACCATGGACCTGGGCGGGGTCACGGACCTCCGAGGAGCCACCGGCCCATCATGGCCCCTCGGTGGTCCGTGTGGCACTGGAGGGAACTGCCCGTGGATGCCCGGAGCTCGGGCGCCGGCTCCGGGCATCCACGGCTGATTGCCTTCTGGCCGAGGCGGCCTCCGTGGTATCCAACCCGTCATCACAGCGCCGGGTGGGGATCATGGGCGAGGTCTTGAGACTGCGAATCGGAGCGTCGGAAGCAGGGTGGCAGGTGGCACTTGAGCCCTGGGCACAGACCGCGACCCCCCGCCACATCAGCGGGGTCCAGCTCGACACCCTGCGGGCGGCGCTGGCCTCAGCCGGCGAGGATCTCAACGCCGCCATGGGCCGGGGTCCGCTGGTGGCCACCCGCGACGCCGCCGTGACCCGCGCCGAGGAGGGCCTGGGCCGCGTGTTGGGAGAGGCGGTGCTGGGGCACGCCGCGTTCGCCCGCACCCTCGGCATGGCCCGCGGCGCGGGGGATCCCACGGTGATCGCCATCGATGCCCTCGGGCCCGACCTGCCCCCACTGCCCTGGGAGTTGCTGGCCGAGCCCGATGGGCGGCCACCTCTGGAGGCCCATGGTCAAGCAGTGGTCGTGCGCCTGGTGGAAGGCCCGCGAGCGGCGGAGCTCGCCGCCGATCGCCGGCAGGTGCGCACGGTGCTGGTGCACGAAGCGGGCGAGGATCCCCAGGTGCAGCGGGTGGTTGAGGCCATCGAGCGCACCACCGAGGCGCTCGGCCTGTCGCCCCCGGTGGCCCACCTGGCGCAGACCGATCCCGGCGATCTGGTGATTGTGCATGTGGTGGCCCATGGCGAGCAGCTCGATGGGCTCTTCAGCCTCACCGGCTCGGGCCAGGGGGCGGGCACGCTGGTGTCGCGCCTGGGCGACCTGGCGCGCGCTGATCTGGTGGTGGTGGGCATCTGCCAGGGCGGCCGACTGAGCAGCGACGGGGTGGCCGAGCTGCCGCAGCGCTTGCTCAGCGCCGGGTGCCGCGCCTGCGTGGCGCCGCGGGGTCCGCTGCGCACCGCCGCGTTGGAAGTGTTTGTGAGCGGCCTGTACCACGCCCTGGTGGGGGGCGAGGATCTCGTCACGGCCGTCGCGTCGGCCCGCCGCCGGGTGCGCAGCGAGGGCATGCCCCACCCCGACGCGCGCTGGCACCGCTTCGGCCTCACCCTGGGCGATCTGCGCTGGGTGAGCACGCCCCCGCGCCTGGTGGAGGGATGGCGACCCGCCGGGTGGCCTCTGCCGGGCGCCGCCAGCGTGCCCGTGCTCTTGCGGGTCCGGGCGCTGGGTGCCGAGGAGGGCTTTGTGGGCATCGAGCACCTGATGCTGGCGCTGGCCGAAGCGCCAGGCCTCGGCTACCGCCTGCGCATGCTGTTGGAACAGGCGCGGCCGCCCATTGCGCAGCTGATGGGGCGCCTGACCCACACCGGTCGGCTGGGGGCATGGACGGGCACCCCGGGTTTGCAAGCGCTGGGGAGCCTGTTGACCGCGGGCTTCTCGGTGGCGGATCTGGGGCGCGCCCTGGAGCATGGGGCCGCCGACCAGCTCCGCGCCTTGGTGCCCGCCGTCCGGGCGGCCCCGCCCAGCGGCTCGCCCGAGACCCAATCCGTCCTTGCACACCGGGTTGGGGCCACGGCGGCGCTGGAAGTGTTGCTGGGTCCCGAGGGCGGGCGCCGACTGCCCGCCATACCCGGTGCCACCATCGGGCGGTGGGATCCCGGCACCCAGGTGGAACAGGCGCTCTACCAGGGCACCGCGGTGGCCGACCGCACCCTGTCACGCCAGGCACTCCGGTGGCGGGATGCAGGCGTTCTGGAGGACACCCGTACCTCAGAAGTCCTTGAACTGACACTGGATTTGCCATTCCTGCTGGGCCGAGGCACGTGGCTGGTGGCTCGGGGTGCGCCGCCATGACGGGCCGTCCCCACGCGGCGCTGCCCCGCCACCTGCAAGCCGAGGTGGCCGCACGGGCCTTGCACCAGGGCGACTGGGAGCCGGCGCGGCACCTGCTGGCCCACGCGGGCTGGCGGTGCGCCCTCGATCCAGCGCTGGCGGACCGCTTGTTGACCTGGCTGTGCCACCACCCACCCCGGCCCGACACCCGCGCGTGGGCGGTCCTCGAGGATGAGAGCCCACTCCTGGGCCGACCCGAGGCCTGGCCCAGCGCGCCGGGTACGCCGCTGGGGGCGCCGGTCGCCGTGCTGACATGTGCATTGTCAACACTTGCCATGTTGGGCGCCCAGGTGGAGCACCAGGATCGCCACCTCTGGGCCACGCGCTGGGCGCAGATCGATCGGCATGAGGCCCGCGATGCCGCCACCCATCGGATGTGGGCCGCCTGGCCCACAGCGCCATTCAGCATCATGGCCGCGTGGGAGAAGGCCTTTGCCCCCGACGCCGCGGCCGCGTTCCTGGCCATCGCAGAGGAGCGGGGTGCCCGGCCCGACTTGCGGCGCGAGCTGGCGGAGGGCTTCTTCTTTCGGTGCCTGGAGCCCGCCACCAGCACCCCTGTCTGGCGCCGCATCTATGCCCGGGTGCTGGAGTCGGGGCCCGGTGGCCCCATCGCGGCCCTGACCCGCCACATCCCCGATGGCGCCTGGCCCGCGCTGGCGCTGGCCATGGTGAGCCAGGGCACTCGCGCTGCCACCGCCCGCGTGGCCTTGCCCGGGCTGGAGGGGGTGCGGGTGCGCGCCGAGGCCGTCGCCGCGCGGTGCCGCGCCGACGTGGGGGGCTTGGAGGCCCTGCTTGACCTCCATGTCGCGCTGCGCCTCCTGGAGACCTGGCAGGATCCCGAGGCCTGGGCGCCCGAGGCCAGTTGGCGCGTGGTGGCCCAGAACCGGGGCCGAGCGCGCGGGCGGCTGCGGGCGGTCCTGGCCAGCCTGCCCACCCCACCCCCGCTCGATCCCCACGGGCTGCATGCTGCCACCCGCTTTGCTGTGCGGCGATTCTTCCATGATCTCGCGCTTGAACAGCGCGGTCTGGGGTTCTCCTTGGGCACCACACCCAGCGTCGATCCGCCCTGCACCCTCAACGCCCCCCCAGAGACCCTGGGCGCGGAGGCGGAGCGCATGCTGCGCGCCTTTGTCCTGCGCGGCGTGCTTTTGGGTCACCTGCCCCACCTGCGCACCTGGGTCAGTACGCGCCAGGCCGAGGGCCGCACGGCCTTCTATCGCTACCTGGAGGATCTGCCTGCGGTTTTGGTGGTGCCGCAACCCGGAGATCGCGCGGGCCGGGAGGGTGTGCGCGCTGCCCTGTACCGCCAACTGGAGACCCTCCTGGAGGCGCTGATCCCCGTGTTGCGGACGCTGACGGCCTTGCCGCCCGTGGGGCTCGCCGCCGCCATCCGCCAAACGCTCCTGCCTCATTGGCACTCGGCCGTGCCCCTGCCGAGCGGCCGCACCCACACCTTCATCGCCCATGCCGCTGCCGCCCTGCGGTCGCTGGAGGTCGAAGCCCCATGAGTATCAGCGACACTGCCTTGCGTCTGTTCCTGACCGATACCCTTGAGCCCGGCCCCGCCGAGGCCATTCGGCGCGCGGTGGCCCACAGCCCCGCCCTGCAGCGGCGGCTGGACGACCTCCAGTCTGCCGGCTGGCCCCCCGCGCTGCCCCGCCCCGATCCCTGGCGCGTGCCCCCCGTGGGCCTCGGCTGGTCGGGTGCGGCGGTGAGCCCCGGCACCCTGGGCGGCGGGGTGCATCTGGGTGATGTGTGGCGCATTCACATCGAGGCCCCCCCCGATGCCCACCAGCGCGAGGTGGTGCTCCTTCAACGGCTGGCCGATGGCCCCTGGACGGTGGTCAGCCCCACCACCGCCGACGAGCGCACCCCGGTCGACCTCCTGGAGGTGGAAGCCGGCCGCTTGTGTGTGGATTGCCTCGCTCGGCCCCCCGTCGGCCCCCAGCGTTGGGCCCTCGCACTGCCCACCTGCGCGCTGGTGGACGCCACCCCCCTCGACCCGCCCGACTGGTCGGTTTTGCAAGCCGCCGTGGACGCAGGGGAAGTGCCGCTGGCGGCGGTGGACATCGAGGTGGAGCCGTGATGAAGTAGGGGCTCAAAGTTCCGCCCAGGTAGGACATGGAGCCCACCCACACCGGTGAGGGCAGCTTCTGGTTTTTGGTGGCCGACACCGAAACCCAGCCCACGCCGATCTTCGACGAGGCGCCGCCGCGGGTTTGGCCTGACCGAGTCGCGCAGCGCTATGTGCTGGGTGCGCCTCTGGCCGCCGGCGGCTTTGGCACCGTTTTCCGCGGTTTGGACGAACGCACGGGGCAGGCGGTGGCCATCAAGCTGCTGCCGAGCCTGGGATCGGCGCAGTGGCGTGCGGTGCGGCGCGAGGTGGTGGCCCTGCGCCGCGCGCGGTTGCCCGGCCTCGTGCGGCTGCTCGACGAAGGGGTGGAGGGCGTCCACGGCTTTCTGGTGATGGACCATGTGGAAGGCAGCCGCTTCCCCGGCCACACCTCGAGGGACTGGGCGCTGCTGCGACCCTGCCTGCTGTCGTTGCTGGAAGCCCTGGCGCGGCTGCACGCGGCGGGCTTGATCCACCGCGACCTCAAGCCCGCCAATGTGTTGGTGGACACCCATGGCCACCCCATCGTGGTGGATTTGGGCCTGGCCACCGCCATCGACCGCATCCCAGAAACCTCAGGCGGTACGGCCGCTTACGCCGCGCCCGAGCAGTTTTGGCCGCGGGAACCCCAGAGCGCCTCCACCGATCTGTATGCCGTCGGCCTGATGGTCTACGAGGTGCTCTCGGGCACCCTCCCCCACGGCGCCCACGGGGCCCGGCACACCGGCAACTGGCAGGAGGTCGGCTGTCGGCGGCTGCTGGAGCCCGCCATCCCGCTGCATGCGTTGGCGCCCCACGTGCCCCTCGCAGTGGCGCAGGTCATCGACCGCATGCTGTGCCGCGAACCCCAGAACCGCTACCCCAGCGCCGTGGCCGTCATCACTGCGCTGGGCGGCGAGCCTGAGCGCATCCATCCGCGCCTGGATCACCTGCCGTCGGAGAGCACCGCCGAGGCGTTGGAGGCCCTCTTTCATGGGCCCGAGGCCTTTTTGCACCTGCCGTCGGACGCCGCGCGCGAGCTCTGGGCGCGCACCGCCGGTCGCGCGGAGGCCGTGCGGATGGAGTTGGGCGCCTGGATTCGCAGTGGGTTGGCCTACTTGGAGGGTGCCCAGGTGCGCATGGGCCGCGAGGCCATTGAGCAGCTGGCCGACGGCCTGTGTGTCGATCCCGCACCCCCCCGGGCAGTGCGCCTCAGCGCCGCGGCGCAGCGGGCCCTGGCGCGCCTGCGCGTCGTGTGGCCCGACACCCACCCCACCCTCGTGAATATCGAGCTGGAGGCACAAAAAGAGCTGGAAGATCAGCACCTTGTGTGGCCACTGCCCGACGGTCGCCTGGGCCTGCGGCCCACCCTCGATCACGGGCTCAGCCGCGAAGAAGAGCGCGCGCTGCACCGCCTCCTGGCCGACCGCCTGACCGATCCCGCCGCCCGCATTCGCCACCTGGTGGCCGCCGACGCCGACGTGGCCACCCTGATGCCCACACTGGAAGCGCTGGTCAGCAGCGGCGACACCCGCCAGGCCTGGCCCGCCGTGCTGTCGGCCCTCAGCCTCGCGCGCGACCGCCAGGACGCCACCCAGGCGCGCCTGCTGGAGCTGCTGGTGACGCTGGCCATCACACGCGAAGCCCAAGAACCCTTGGAGATCGCGCTGTTTGAGCTGGAGCGTAGCCCGGTGGAGGCCGAGGCCCTGGAGATCCTGGTGCGGGCCACTCAAGCGGCCCGAGGGGGCGAGGCCGAGCGGGCGGAGCTGCTGCTGGCGCGACTGGCGCCATTTGCCGATGAGGCGTTGGAGCAGTGGCGAGGCAGCGCCCTGGTGGAGAGCTGCCACAGCCGGCCGGTGGCGCAGGCCGAGGGGGTCTTGGAGAGTCTTGCTGGGTGGGCCGGCCGCGGCACGCCCGACCGCCAGGCACGCTACCTGGGGTGGTTGGGCAACCTCCGCTATCGGCAGGCTCGTTTTGAAGAGGCCGCTGACCTGCATGGCGCTGCCCGAGCGGGCAAAACGAGCGCCTTGGGGCGGTTGTCTTCCAGATTGAACAACGCCATGGCGCTGCTGGACGGCCTGCGGCTGGAGGTGGCCGTGGCGGAGGCGCAGGCAGCCCAGGCCGAGGCGGTCCGGCTTCGGCAGGCCGACTATGAGGCCTTTGCCCTCTACCTTCAGCGCAGCGCCCTCTTTCGGCAGGGCAACCCCTGCCCGCCCGACCTCGAGTTGGTGGCCGCGGCCGGGGAGGTGCGGCCACTGCGGGAGGGCCTGCTGGCCTTCGCGGAGGCGGCGTCTGCCCGTGTGCTGGGCGATGGCGCCGCGGGTCTGGCGCTCGCCCTGCGCGCGGATCGCCTGTTTCGCAGCCTCAAGCTCAAGCCACAGGCTCTGCTGGCGCTTGCTTTGGCCGTGAGCCTGGGTGCACCCATCAGTGCCGCCTCGCTCGCCGAGGTTCGAGGCGCCTTGCCCACACTCCCGCCCGGCCTCGCTGTCCAGGTGGTGGGTCTGTTTGGCGCGACGGGCATCGGCTTGGGTGGGGTTCGACCGGAGTGGTTGGCCTCCCGACCACCGAGCCAGTGGCCGATACCGCTGGAGGCGATTTCCTTCTCGGAGGCCCTGGTGTGGGCACCTCCGGGCATCAGTGGCACGTTGCCATAGAATCGGCGGTACGGAGCCGCCTGGGAGGTCTTTCGATGGCCGATGAACGAGGTTTGGTGTCGATTTGGCGGGCGCTGCGCAGCGCAGTGGACGGCTACCTGGAGCCGCAGGCGGTCCCCGCCAACAGTCCTGTGGCCCCCTACTTTGAAGGGCTGAAGGAGGGTGACAGCTTTCCCTTCCCCAGCCAGGATCAGATTGGCGTCGGCACGAGTGGCCTGGTCCGCGACACCGCACAGGAGCTGATGGCCTGGATTTTTGCCTCGCGCGCCGAGGTGACGTCCGGCAATACGATGGCCGATGTGTTGATCGAAGACTGTGTCATCAAGGAGGGCGAGCTCAACCGATTTGTCCAGATGACGCCCTCGGTGCGCCTGCGCTACATGGGCGAGTACGACACCAACAACACGGATCTGAACGCGAACACCCCCGAGTCCTACAACGGGGCGGAGGCCGCGATCGCTGCTCAGAACGCGCTGAACAAGTCGGTCTACCGCTGCACCTGGACGTCGCGGCACTATGCCCCGCCCTCCGCCACGACGGTGGATACCATCGTGCCCGAGGGCACGCTGATCAGCGGGCGGTCGTTCAAGCTCAAGAACAACGCCGGGGAAACGGTGGGCCACCTCTTCCGACACACGTCCCTCAACACCCAGGGCGAGACGCTGGCATCGGATGCGTGGCTGTTGCGCGCCAACTATCAGATTCCACAGGGCACCGGCACCACCGCCAGCTGGGTGGACATCGTGCTGGAGTCGGCCACCGCCGACCTGCGCTCGTTCCTGTTGGCCCAGATCAACTCCACAGACACCAGCCTCGATGCGCTCGATCTGTACTCGGCCACCAGCTACCGCATCCGCAAGTACTCGCCCTGATCGGACTTTCTCCGCCAGAAGGACCCTCTCCTCCAGAAGGTTGGCTCCATGCCGCACACCCTCCTGATCCAGGTCGTCTCCCCCGGCGCCGCCGATGCTCAAGTGCGGGTCCTGTCCCTCTCGGTTGCCGGCGAGGAGGGACAAGTAATGTTCGACCCCGTTTCCCGCCTCCACGTCGCCCACGTCGATGAGGGCCTGCATCGTGTGGTGGTGTCGTTGGGCGAGACCTACCTCACGGAAGACCGCATCGTCGAGGCGCACGATCGCGTCCGGCGACACACCTTCCACCCGATTCCCAAGCCGAAGGGCGATCTGCCCCCAGGGTACGTGCTCCGCAGTGGCGCGCGCTTTCCCATCCAGATCGAGAGCGGCCTGCTGGCCGTCGCTTCGGCGGAAGGGGAGCCCTTCGCCAGCCTGATCCGGCGCGCCACCCAGCTCCTGCGGCGGGCCCGTCCCTTCCCACTGCCCGCGTCGGTGGGCAACGAGCTCTTTGACCGGTCCTTTCCTGACCTGCCGGTCGCCCCGGGCATCGCACCCGCCAATTGGGCGAGGGCCTTCGCCACCGAGTGGGCCGCCCGTGGGCTGCCGCTGCCGGAGGGTGCGGCGGCCAGCCTGACCGCTCAAGGGCTCGGTGCACCGCACGACGCAATCGTCCTCATGCCCTGGGATGGCCGTGACGTACCCACGCTGGTAGCGGCCCGGGCCATGCGGGGGTTCGCCGGACCCGCGGTCCAGCTCGACCGCCGCTCCGCCGCCCTGCTCCCCGCTGTGTCCCTGGCCCTCCGCCCCAGCCTGCGCCCCGCCGAGGTCGCCCGGATCACCCAGATCATGCGGCCTCAGCCCACTCGCATTGAGCCACTGGAGGGCCAGGCCGGGCTCTTCATGCTCGAGTTTGCGGCCACCGTTGGGTTTGAGATTGTGGCCCTGGCCCAAGACCTGGCGACTCAACATCCCGAAGCCGTCCTGAGCGCCGATGTGGAGGTGGCCATCCACCCAGTGGCCGATGGCAACGCCTTCACACCCCTCTTATGGCATCTGGAGAAGCTGGGCCAGCCCGCCGCTTTGGCCCTCGCCACAGCCGATGGCCGAACGACCTCCTCAGTGTCGATCGCCGTTTTTGACAAGTCTTTCAATGGGTTGGACCTCACCCGCTTCCCGGATTGCGACCGCAGTCTGGCGAGCTCCAGCCCCACTGCAACCCGCAGCATCGAACACGGGGCCATGTGCGTCGCCGCCGCTGCCGCCTTGGATCCAGACGTGCCTGGGGTCGCCCCCGGCGCTCGCGTCATCCTGGCCAAGCCCGGTCCTCGCACCGAGCCTGTTCTGAGGCCGCTCGAGCGCGCCGCCGGCCTCGTGGGCCCCCTCGGGGGTCCGCCTGCGGACATCATTTCGGCCAGCCTGGCGGTCGGCTCGGGCGTGACTGCAGTGGTCGACGTCGCCCTCAAGCGCTTGGCGCGCCGCGGCCGCGACCATCGCGGCTGCGTCATCTTCATGTCGGCCGGCAATGGCGGGCGCAACAGCCACGCCTCCACCGCACGGCCGATGGGCGCCGCTGAGGAGGTCCTGTCCTGTGGCGCCACCAGCCTCATTCCGCAGGACGGCCTGTTGGTGGAGAGTCTCGCCAGCTACTCCAGCGAGGGCGCGGAGCTCTGTGCGCCCAGCTCGATGGTCTTTCCCGCCAACGAGATGGAGGACCAGCCGATCCTGGTCAATCGCCTTGGAGAAGCGGGCGCGGGCCTCGCGCTGGTGCTCCAAGACTGCACCGCCGACCGCCTGCGCTTTGTCACCCAGCCCAACTGCCAATTCGACGAGTTCCTCCGACTCAGCCGAGGCGACGAAGCCTGGATTGCCCATGTCACGGGTACGCCCGCCCAGGACGCCCCGGCCGACACATGGTCGGTCGCCATCGAGCTGCTGGGCGAGCGCACCGACCCTGACGGGTTCCTGGCCTTTCTGGCCGAGCCCAACGTAGACGTCGCGCGCCTGGCCGATGTGGCCTACTTTGGCGGCACCTCGGCCTCCACGCCCATCTGTGCTGGGGTGGCGGCGCTCATGCTGACCGCCAACCCGGCCCTGCCGTGGACCATGGTCCATGCCATCTTGAAGCAGACCGCGGTCAACACGGGCATCTTGATTCAGGGCGAGGAGGCCCAATTTGGGGCCTCCGATCTCAACGCCTTCCTCGGCAGCGGGCGCGTGTATGCGCACTCGGCGGTCGAGGCGGCATTGGCCTACACCAACCCCACGCTGCGGGTCATCCTCACCCTCCGGCGGGCCGATGCCGACGTGGATACCTTTGAACGCGGCGCGACCCATACCTTGGCGCTCGTCCTGGCTCGGGACGATGGCGAGGACTCGCCACCGGTGGCGCCCGTCAGTGTCCGTATTCTGGTCTGCCAACCCGACGCTGGTGGTTTTGTGCCCGCATTCCCCGACGGCTGGGACGCGGTGGAGCTGCCTCCCGCCCCCGCCACCGACTGGGGGGTCAAGCCGCGCTGGCTCGCCGAGCCGGCCTTCAGTCCCACCTGGGGCGGCAACGAGGCCAGGGTCCAGTGGGACCCGGTGCTGGTGCCCCCGGGTAACGAGGTGGCCCTCCTGGTTGAAATCACGCCACAATTGGGCGTGGGGCCGTGGGGCACCACCCCCGGCACCGACACCAACCCCAACCTCTCCATCCACCGCTGGCCCATCGTCGACCCCATCCCCCCGCCTGACCCAAACCTGCTATAACCTCCGGGCGACCAACAGGAGGCCGTGTGCTGGAGTCCCGAGACTGCGTGGTGATGGGCGGGGGGCCAGCGGGGGCCACCTTTGCTGCCATTCTCAAGAAGTATGCGCCCGAGGTGCAGGTGACGGTCCTCGATCAGGACCACCAGCCGCGCCACCACATCGGGGAGTCGCTCATTCCGGTGGTGAATGGGGTGCTGCGCGAGCTGGGTGTGTTCGAGCAGTGTTATGATGGGCGGTTCATTCGCAAGATCGGCATCTCCTTTGTGTGGGGCAAGGATCGCACGCCCTGGAATGCCGACTACCTCGACATCGCCGACATGCAGCCCGGCGACGATCGGCAGATCATCGATGTGGTGGGGCAGGACTTCAGCGAGCTGATGCGCCGCGAGATGCGGCGGGACATCCCGCTGACCTCCATCAATGTCCTGCGCAGCGTCTTCGACAAGATGTTGCTGGATCAGGCGCGGCACTTCGGGGCGGAAGTCCGCGAAGGCACTCGGGTTTCTGCCGTGGTGCGCGACGAAACCGGCCGCGTCGTGGGTGTGGACTGGCGCGATGAGAGCGGCCGCAAGGGCCGCATCGAGACGCCCTTTGTGCTCGATGCCACCGGCCTGAGCGCCCTGGCCACCCGCGGCGACCGCGTCTACGACCCCACCATGAACAACTTCGCGGTGTCGGGCTACTTCAAGGGGGCCGACTGGAAGGTGGTCTTCCGCGGGCGCCGCGATGCCACCACGGTGTTCATCTGCACCATCGATCACGGCTGGATCTGGTACTTTCCGGTGGCCGACGATGTGATGACCGTCGGGGTGGTGACCCGGGCTCAACACTTCCAGGACGCCCTCCAGTCGGTGGACCTGGAGACGTTTTATTGGAACTCTCTGCGCGGGTGCGCCGAGATCTGGCCGCTGCTGGCCAACGCCGAGCTGCGAGATGACATCTTCCCCGATGGGCGACGGCTGCAGAACATCAAGGACTGGTCCTCCTGGACGCCCCACCCGGTGGGGCCCGGCTACGCCGCGGCCGGGGACGCCGCCATCTTCATCGATCCCATCCTGTCCACGGGCCTGACGCTGGCGCTGCAGAGCGGGCATCGGGCGGCCTGCACCTTCAACACCCTGCGCAAGCGACCCGAGCTGGACGCCACCGAGATGTGGCAGGCCTATGCGGACTATCTGCGGGGCGAGGCGGGCAGCTTCCTGACGCTGGCGCGCTATTTCTACGGCAACAACCGCGCGGCCGACTCGTGGTGGTGGCAGGCGCACCGGGTACTCAACCGCGCCGGGCACCTCGACCTCGACGACAAGCAGGCCTTCACCATGGCCACCGCGGGCTTCTTCCCCACCCCCCGGGCCATCAGCCTGGAGATCATGGCCCCGCTGCTGAAGGGCCTCGTCGGCTCGGAGGCCGACCTGCTCAACGTGTATCACGAGGGCGGTGTGTCCACCGAAGCGATGCCCGAGGCGGGCATCCAGGTCAACACACCCTTCCGGCTGGCGCTGCGGGCCGAGCCCCCCCTGGAGGGGCGGGATGGTCTGTTGGAGACCTACTACGATCTGGTGTGTGATGGCTACGAGCTCGCCCACCGCCTGGCGGCCGCGCCCTGCAAGATGGGGCGCGATTTGGGCCCGGTGGCCGAGGCGGCTCAGCGCCACCAGCGGGTGGCCGATCTGTTGGCCGAGGCCCCCGCCCTCGTACCCACGGTGACGCCTGAGGCCGCCCGACGGGCCACCCTGGGCCTGCTCGCCAACGCCGCCAAAAAGGGCTTCATCACCCTCACGCCCTGAGTCTTCACCTGTTGCCGTCGGTGGATGCCGGCCGGCGCAGCGCGCCTCGGCCAGGTCTCGACCTCGCGCCCTCCAGCCCCGATCTCGTCAGTCGGTGACGCCAGCGCGCGTGCCCCAGACACACCGCTGGCATCCCTCGGGGGCGGGTGTTATCACCGCGATGTATCAGGGCCGTTCGCGGAGGCCACGGCAGCCCAGTATGGCATGCCGGGCTGTCTTGGGAGGTATGTGCGATGCAGGAAGCGCTCACCACCACCATGCTCGTCATCGTCATCTTCACCTGCGGGGGTATCCTGGGTGCCATCGCCCGCAATGCCGATGATCGCTCCGCGCTCCAGGTGCTCCGCTCCAAGCCGGCACCCGCCGCCAAGAGCTCCGGCCTGACCGTGCTGCTGGTGCTGGCCGCCATGCTGAGCGTCCTGGGCCTGGTGCTGCTTGCGCTGGCTGGGCCCGGTCCGAGCCCACCACCGCCACCCCGCGGACCCGCGGGCACGCACCCACCGTCGGCCACCCACCGCTCCGGCACCGACGCCGGTGTGCAACCCACCCCGAAGTGTGCCGGCGGCCACCGGGTGTGCGGGTGATCCCAGGTGTGCTACACGCAGGCCACCCACCACCGGGAGGCTGCATGGGCGTCGAGATCGAGCGCAAATTCCTACCGAGCACCGAGGCCTGGCGCGCGGTGGTGGGCGCGGGCACCCGCTATGTCCAGGCCTACCTGCTCACCGACCCCGATCG
>Ga0075163_10006319_pt1 | contig 15678 bp, 15 predicted proteins | sample JI1023141ADNA_FD_71478 | JGI IMG/M metagenome (GOLD analysis project Ga0075163, IMG submission 71478) | Wastewater effluent complex algal communities from Wisconsin, to seasonally profile nutrient transformation and Carbon sequestration -... | ecosystem: Engineered > WWTP > Effluent > Algae... | reverse complement strand
GACCGTCGGCGGAACGAACTAGCCGATCCACACCGTCTGCAGGTTGCACAGCTCCAGCATGCCGGTGCGACCGAGTTCGCGCCCGTAGCCTGAAAGCTTCACGCCCCCCACGGGCAGGCGCGGATCAGACGCGGTCACGCTGTTCACGAAAACGCCGCCCACCTCGAACCGGCGCGCGAGCCGCGCGGCGCGTTCCAGGTCGGCGGTCCACAGCATTGTCGACAGGCCGAACTCCGAGGCATTGGTCATGGCCACGGCCTCATCCGCATCGCGCGCCACCTGCAGCGCCGCCACGGGGCCGAAGGTTTCCTGCGCCACCACGGGCATGTCCGGTGTCACAGCATCGAGCACGGTGGGCGCGTAGAACCAGCCGGGGGCATCGCCGCGTGTTGCGCCCGCCAGCACCCGGGCGCCGGATTTCACCGAAGAGGCCACCTGCGCTTCCAGTTGTTCGCGCAGGTCGGCGCGGGCCATCGGTCCGATCTGCGTGTCCCGGTGCAGGGGATCGCCACTGCGCAGCGCCGTCGCCGCGGCGGTGAATCTCGCGGTGAACTCCTCCGCGATGCGCGCTTCGATGAAGAATCGCTTGGCCGCCAGGCACACCTGGCCGCAGTTGGTGAAGCGCGCGCGCACGGCGGCGGCCACCGCGGCCGGCAGGTCTGCATCGGCGAGCACGATGAAGGCGTCGGAGCCGCCCAGTTCCAGCACGGATTTCTTGCACGCGGCACCGGCCTGCGCGGCCACCTTGCCGCCGGCGGCAGGACTGCCCGTCAGCGTCACGGCCGCGACGCGGCGATCGGCGATGATGCCGGCGATGGCCTCCACCGGCGCATGCAGGTTCTGGAACAGGCCGGCGGGCGCGCCGGCTTCGGCAATGATCCTCGTGATCAGCTCCGCGCAGCCCTGCACGTTGGGAGCATGCTTCAGCAGCAGCGAGTTGCCCGCCATCAGCGCGCCCGCGGCGCAGCGGAACACCTGCCACACGGGAAAATTCCACGGCAGGATGCTCAGCACCACGCCCAGCGGCAGATGCGACACATAGCTGCTGCGGGCCTGCGTCGGCACCACGTCATCGGCCAGCCAGCCCGGGCCCTGCTCGGCCACGTAGTCGCAGTTCCAGGCGGATTTCTCCACCTCGGCCTCGGCCTCGGTGATCGGCTTGCCCATCTCGAGCGTGACCAGGCGCGCCAGTTCCGCCTTGCGGGCGCGCAGTCCGGCGGCGGTGGCCCGCAGCATCACGCCGCGCTCTTGAGGGGGAACACGCCGCCAGGCGGCCGCGGCGCTCGCGGCCGCCTCGATGCAGCGTTCGATCTGCGGCGGATCCGCGTAAGGCCAGTGCGCAAGGGCTTCGCCGGTTGCCGGATTGATGGACGCGGACGCGTTTCCGGTTCCGGGGTTCTGCATGGGCGCGGGTGTCAGAGAACCTGCGTCTCGCCGTGCGAGGTCGATGCGGAGTCTTCGGCCTCCGCGGCGGGATGGCTGCCGGTCTGGGCGTTGCGGGGACCCGTGCGTTCGTCGATGTAGATCAGGTCGTGCCGTCCGATGGTGACCACGTCGCCATCGTTGAGATTGTGCCGGCGCACGCGCTTGGATTTGACCGTGATGCCGTTGGTGCTGTTCAGATCCTCGACGATGCAGGCATTGGGCTTGGTGATGAACTGGCAGTGGTGCCGGCTCACGAAGCGGCTGTCGATCTGCAGGTCGTTGTCGGGCGTGCGGCCGATGATGGTGCGGCCCGTGCGCAGCGCCAATTCGCCCACGGTGCGGCCGTCGGTGACGACGATGAGCTTGGCCAGCGGCGTGTCCGGCACGGCCTCGTGCGTGCTCGTGTCGTTCGGTCCGACATACAGGCCCGGACCCCGGCGCGATGCCGTGCCGAACCGGCCAGTGGAAGAGGTGTCCGTGCTCGCGGTGTCGGATGCCGACGGGGCATGCTGCGCAGGCGACTGCACTGGCCGCCGGATGGCGCTGCGTTCGGCGAATTCAGGCCACTGCAGCTCCTGGATCGCTGCCCGCACATCATCCGCCAGCACATGGTCGCGATCCGCGGTGAAGGCCGACATCATCGCGGTTTCACACAGCGTGTTCACCAGCCGGGGCACGCCGCCTGAATAGCGGTAGATGATATCGAAGCAGTCCGGCGCGAAGATCTCGCGCCCGCCGGAGCCCGCCACTTCCAGCCGGTGCAGGATGTAGCCGCGCGTGTCCTCGTCGGTGAGGGCGGTGAGGTGGAAGCGCAGTCGCACGCGCTGCGCCAGCTGCACCAGTTCCGGCGAGTCGAGCTTGGCGTTCAGTTCGGGCTGGCCGGCCAGGATGATGCGCAGCACCTTGTCCTTGGTGGTCTCGACGCCCGACAGCATGCGCACCTCTTCGAGCGTGCGCTGCGAGAGGTTCTGCGCCTCGTCGATGATCAGCAGCACCTTGCGTCCCGCCGCGTACTGCTCGATGAGGAAGCTGTTCAGCGTCGCGATCAGCTCCGCCTTCTTCATCTTGAAGGGCGAGAAGCCGAACTGCACCAGCACGGCCTGCAGGAATTCCACGGCCGAGACCTGGGTCTGGTTGATCTGCGCGACGACGACGTCTTTTTCAAGCTCGCGCAGGAAGGTTTCGATCAGCGTGGTCTTGCCCGCGCCGATCTCGCCGGTGATCACCACGAACCCGTCGGTGAACCAGATCGTCGACTCCATGTACGCCTTGGCGCGGGAGTGGTTCTTCGACAGGTACAGGAATTCCGGATCCGGGCTGAGCCGGAAGGGCAGTTCTCGCAGTCTGAACAGGTCGGTGTACATGACAGCGCCCGATTCTAGAGGGATTCGATCCGCCGCAGCAGCCGGTTGGCCCGCAGATCGGCCGCCCGGGCCGTGGTTTCGACGAAAGTGACATGCCCGAGCTTGCGGCCGGGCCGTGGAGATTTACCGTAATCGTGCAGATGCAGTCCGGCCTGGCCCAGCAGCCACTCCCGCTGCGGCATGGCGCCGATCAGATTCAGCATGCCGCTGTGGCCGCGGGCGGCCGTGTCGCCCAGAGGCATGCCGCAGATCGCGCGCAAATGATTCTCGAACTGACTGGTTATCGCCCCCTCGATGGTCCAGTGGCCGGAGTTGTGCACGCGGGGCGCCATCTCGTTGGCCAGCAGCCGGCCGCGCTGCACGAAGAACTCGATGGCCAGCACGCCGACGTAGTCGAAATGCTCCATCACGCGTTTGAGCGTGCGCCGTGCCGCGGCTTCCAGCGCGGCCGACTTCCATGGCGCGCGCGTCAGCCTGAGGATGCCGCCCTGGTGCAGGTTGCGGTTCAGCGGGTACATGCGGAACTCGCCGCTGCGCGAGCGCACGCCGATGGCCGAGACTTCGTAGTCGAAAGGCACCATGGCCTCGTACAGCAGCGGTGAGTTGCCCAGCGCCTGCCACGCGGACTCGATGTCCTTGTCGCTGCGGATGACCTGCTGTCCCTTGCCGTCGTAGCCCAGCCGGCGGGTCTTGAGCACGCCAGGCAGCCCGATCTCGGCCGCGGCGCGGCGCAGGTCGGCCAGTGAATCCACCGCGCGATTGCGGTTGGTGGGCACCTTCAGGCGCGCGAAGAGTTCCTTCTCGAGCAGGCGATCCTGCGCGGTGGCCAGCGCCAGCGGCGGCGGCGCGATGCGCGTGCGCTGCGCCAGTCGTTCCAGCGCCTCGGCGGGCACGTTCTCCCAGTCGAAGGTGACCACCTCGCTGCGCGAGGCGATCTCATCGAGCAGCGCCGGATCGGTGAAGCTGCCGAACAGCGAGGGTGCGACCTGGTGCGAGGGTGTGCCCGGCTCGCGATCGAGGAACAGGAAATCCAGGCCCAGCGGGTAGCCGGCCAGGGCCAACATCCTGCCCAGCTGGCCGGCCCCCAGCACGCCGACTGTCATGGCGCCTTGCGGGGATCCGGCTGCGCCAGCACCGCCTCGGTCTGCGACTGGCGGAAGCTGGCGAGTGCGTTGGCTACCGCCGGATTGCCCAGCGCGACGATGGCCGCGGCGAACAGCGCGGCATTGGCCGCGCCGGCAGCGCCGATCGCGAACGTCGCCACCGGCACGCCCTTGGGCATCTGCACGATAGAGAGCAGCGAATCGATGCCGTTCAGCGCCTTGCTGGTGACGGGCACGCCCAGCACCGGAACGCGCGTCTTGGCGGCCGTCATGCCTGGCAGATGAGCCGCGCCACCGGCGCCGGCGATGATGGCCATGAGCCCGCGAGATTCAGCCGCCGAGGCATATTCGAACAGCAGGTCGGGGGTGCGATGGGCCGAAACCACGCGCACCTCGTGCGCCACTCCCAGCTGTTCCAGCATGTCTGCCGCCGGCTTGAGGGTCTCCCAGTCGGAAGTGGAGCCCATGATAATGCCGACCAGCGGTTTCATTTGCGAAGTCTAGCACGGGCCTTCTGGGCCTCGTCCTGGGCGACCAGGGCGGCCTCGATGGCCGGCACGTCTTCTTCCCGCATCAGCTTGCCGATGTACTGGAACTGCCGCGCCAGCGCGCCGCGGCTGGTCAGGCGCCGGGCTTCGGCAATCGCCTCGCGCAGTGTTTCGCTGAGCGGCAGCTGGGAGCGTTCCTGCTCGCGCATCGCGACCAGGTGCTCGCCCAGCTTCTGCATCGCTTGGGCGGCCCGCTTGCGCGAACTCTTGCTGGGCGGTAGTGGGGCGTCTTCGAATTCTTCCATACCGTACAATTATGGACTATGTCCCAGGCCGTTGACGCCACGCGTATCCCTGAGCTCTCCGATGTCGTCTCGATGGCGCTGGCCGAGGCCCGTGCCGCGGGGGCCACCCAGGCAGAGGCCGACTGCAGCCTGCAGCAGGGCCTTAACGTCACGGTGCGGCTGGGCGAGGTGGAAACCATCGAGTACCAGCGCGACCGCGCCCTGGGCATCACGGTGTATTTCAACGGCGCCAAGGGCAGTGCCAGCAGCGCCGACCTGCGCCCCGAGGCCGTGCGGCAGATGGTGGCCAAGGCCTGTTCCATCGCGCGCCACACCTCGCGCGATGAATTCGCCGGGCTCGCCGATCCGGCCGACATGGCAAGCCAGATCCCCGACCTCGATCTCTACCATCCGTGGGATCTCACGCCGGAACAGGCCATCGCGCTGGCGCATGACTGCGAGGCGGCCGGCATGGCCGTTGACGCGCGCATCACCAATTCCGAGGGCGCCACACTGTCCACGCATCGCGGCGTGCGCGTCTACGGCAACTCGCATGGCTTCCTGGCCGGCTATCCCAGCGCCAGCCACTCCATCAGCTGCGTGCTGCTGGCGCAGGATGAAGGCGGCATGCAGCGCGACTACTGGTACACGGCCTCGCGCGTGCCCGGTGAACTCGATGACCTGGCGCAGGTGGGTCGCCGCGCCGGTGAGCGCGCGGTGGCGCGACTGGGCGCTCGCCAGCTTTCCACGCGCAGGGCGCCGGTGCTGTTCGCGGCCGACATGGCGCGCGGATTCTTCGGACACCTGGTTTCCGCGGTGCGTGGTTCCAGCCAGTACCGCAGGTCTTCCTTCCTGCTCGATGCCTCAGGCGAACAGCTGCTGCCGGCCTTCGTGCAGATGCGTGAGCGGCCACACCTGCGGCGCGCGCTGGCCAGCAGTCCCTTCGACGCGGAAGGCGTGACCACGCGCGACCGTGAGCTGGTGAAGGATGGCGTGCTGCAGGGCTATGTGCTGGGCAGCTACTCGGCGCGCAAGCTGGGCCTCAGGACCACCGGCAACGCCGGCGGCATCCACAACCTGCTGGTGGAAAGCAGCGCCGGAGCACTATCCCCCGCGCAGATGCTGCGCCAGCTCGGCACGGGCCTGTATGTCACCGAGATGATGGGGCAGGGCGTGAATGGCGTGACGGGCGATTATTCCCGTGGCGCCAGCGGCTTCTGGGTCGAAGGCGGCCAGATCGCCTACCCCGTGCACGAGGTGACCATCGCCGGCAACCTGCGCCAGATGTACCAGCAGGTGCGCGCACTGGGTGATGACGTGGACACCCACGGGGCCATCCGCACCGGATCCGCGCTGGTGGACGAGCTGACGATCGCCGGCAGCTGAGAGCCTTCAGGGCTCGCGGGGTTTCAGTTGCCTGCGCTGCGCTCCGCGATCAGGTCAACCAGTGTCCGCTCGCCGCAGGCCGCTCGCCAGGCCTCTTCCAGCTGTTCCTGCAATTGCTGCACGCCGGGCGTGCTGGCGCGGGGATGCGGATCGTGCCCGCTGCTGCGCGAGCGCACGCTCTCGATGATCTGCCGGACCTGGATGCTGGCGATGTCACGCGCCGGGAACAGCCGGCCATCATCGGCAATGGCCAGCAGGCCCGCGCGCTCCAGGTGCTCGGCCATGTCACCGATGGTGGAGCCGGGCAGCCCCAACCATCGTGACAGCGATTCGATCGTGCCCGGGGCGTCGCCTGCGTGATGGCGCTGCGCCACCTGGGCCATCAGGTCAAGCGCCAGTCGCTCCTGCTCGCTGCCCGACAGTCGCAGCACCTGGTGGCCCACCCTCAGGTTCTGCGGGTTCTGCAGGTAGAACGACAACTGCGCGCCGGCCAGCAGGATCAGCCAACCCAGGTAGGTCCAGACGAATGCCGCGATGACCACGGCAAAGCCCGCGTATACCAGCGTCAGGCGCGAGGTGGAGAGCACCAGCGCGGTGAAGGCCTTGCCGATGGCGGCCCAGGAAATGCCCGCCGCCAGCGCGCCGCCCAGCGCCGGCAGGAACCGCACGCGGGTGTTGGGCACCAGCAGGTACACGGCCGTGAACAGTCCCGTGACCAGCACGTAGGGGGTCAGCGCGATCAGGTTCCGCGCGCCGTTCATGTCGAGGCCAATGCCCTGGGCGGCCTGGCTTGCGCTGTCGAAAGCCATCTTCGAGAAGCCGATGACGATCGCCGCCGCGATGGGTCCGACGATCAGCAGCGCCGCGTACTCGACCATCCGGCGCGCGATGCTGCGGCCGTTCTGCACACGCCAGACGAAGTTCAGGCTGTCTTCCACGCGCTTGACCGTGCCCAGCAGCGTCCACAGCAGCAGCGCGAAGCCCACGATGCCCACCAGCGAGCCGCTGACGTTCTCGGCGAAGAGCATCAGGCGGTGGGTGATCTGCACGCCCGCATCGCCCACCGGGCGGAAGAATTCGAGCAGGAAGGGTTCAAGCTCGCGGTGTGCGCCGATGGCCTTGAGTACCGCGAAACTCAGCGCGATCAGCGGGATCAGCGCGAGCAGCGTGGCATAGACCAGTCCGGTTGCCCGCAGCGTGAGCTCGCCTCCAAGGAGGTCGCGCAGGATGGCATACGGGAAGCGCAACACCCGCAGCGCGCGGGCGAAGAGATCGTCACCCAGCGTGTGCGGGCCGAACAGCGCGCGGTCCAGCATCCGCCAGAACCGATCCCATGGCGAGATGCCCGTCACCGTGGGATCAGTCCGCCGCCGGCCCCGTGAGGCGGCGCAGGGCTTCGGCATATTTCTGCACGGTCAGCTGGATGACTGCGGCGGGCAGCTTCGGGCCCGGCGCCTTCTTGTTCCAGTCCAGCGTCTCGAGGTAATCACGCACGATCTGCTTGTCGAAGCTCGGTGGGCTGATGCCGGTGCGGTACTGATCGGCCGGCCAGAAGCGCGAGGAGTCGGGTGTCAGCACCTCGTCCATCAGGATGAGCTCGCCGTCGGGCGCAAGGCCGAACTCGAACTTGGTGTCCGCGATGATGATGCCGCGCGCCGCGGCGTGCACGGACGCGAATTCGTACAGCGCCAGCGAAATCTCGCGCACGCGCGCGGCAAGATCGACGCCGACGCGGCGGGCCGCCTCGTCGAATGAGATGTTCTCGTCGTGGTCGCCCACCGCGGCCTTCGTGGCCGGCGTGAAGATGGGCTGCGGCAGTTTCTGCGCCTGCTCAAGGCCGGCCGGCAGCGCGATGCCGCAGACGCTGCCCGTGGCGAGGTAATCCTTCCAGCCCGACCCGATGAGATAGCCGCGCACCACCGCCTCGATGGGCAGCGCCTGCAGCCGCCGCGCCACCACCGAGCGGCCTTCCACCTGCGCGCGCTCCGTGGCATCGGGCAGCACCTGGACGAGCGGCGTGGATAGCAGGTGGTTGGGCACGATGTGGCGCGTGCGATCGAACCAGAAGTTCGAGATGCTGTTGAGGATCCGGCCCTTGCCCGGTATCGGGTCGGGAAGGATGACGTCGAAGGCCGAGAGCCGGTCGGTGGCGACGATGAGCAGGCGCTCGGCGTCGATGGCATAGACGTCGCGCACCTTGCCCCGGTGCACGCGAGTGAGGCTCTTCAGGTGGGTTTCGTGGAGACTGGAAGGCGGCGTATTCAAGCTTGCTACCATAAACCATATGCAGTGGACGGGAAAACTCATTGGTGGCGCGCTGGGCGCGTTCTTTGGTCCCGTGGGGATCGCCGTGGGGGCGGCGATCGGGCACGGCTACGACTCCGGTGCGCTGGGTGGTCCGGCGCGCCGGCCGGCCGAGCAGTTCTATCGCAGCACCTTCCGCATCATGGGGCACGTGGCCAAGGCCGACGGCCGCGTCACCGAGCGCGAGATCGAAGCCGCCCGGTCCGTGATGCACAGCCTGCGCCTCGGCCCGGACCAGGTGCAGGCGGCCATCGCGCTGTTCACCGCGGGCAAGCAGCCGGGCTTCGACCTGGAATCCGAGCTGTCCGAACTGCGCGCGTCATGCGGCGCGCACCCCGAGATCCTGCGCGTGTTCCTCGAGATCCAGCTGCGCTTCGCGCTGGCGGGCAGCGACATGGTGGGCGCCGTCCGCGCGCGCGTCACGCGCGTGGCGCAGGGCGTGGGCGTCGAGCCGCCGCTGCTGGCGCGCATGGAGGCGGCGCTGCGCGGTGGGGATGCCCGCGCGTCCGGCGTGGCCGGGCAGGCCGGCATCGATGACCGCATCGCCGCCGCCTACCGCACGCTGGAGGTGGACGCGGACATCACCAACGACGAACTGACCAAGGCCTATCGGCGGCTGATGAGCCGCCACCACCCCGACAAGCTCAAGGCCAACGGGCTGCCGGATTCCATGCTGGAACACGCCAAGCAGCGCACGCAGGCCATCCGCGAGGCCTACGACCTGCTGCGTGAGCGGCGCGGCATGTAGAATCCCGCGAGAGAGGTTTTCATCGCCATGAACACGCCCTGGATCGCGCCTTCCATCCTGTCGGCCAACTTCGCGCGCCTGGGCGAGGAAGTCGATGCCGTGCTCGCCGCCGGCGCCGACATCGTGCACTTCGACGTGATGGACAACCACTACGTGCCGAACCTCACCATCGGGCCGCTGGTGTGCGAGGCGCTGCGCCGGCATGGCGTTAAGGCGCCCATCGACGTGCACCTGATGGTCAGGCCCGTCGATCGGATCATTCCGGATTTCGCGAAGGCCGGCGCCTCCATCATCAGCTTCCATCCCGAAGCCAGCGAGCATGTCGACCGCACGATCGGGCTGATCCACGAACAGGGCTGCCAGGCGGGGCTGGTGTTCAATCCGGCCACGCCACTGAGCTGGCTCGACCACACGCTGCACAACCTCGACCTGGTGCTGATCATGTCGGTGAACCCCGGCTTCGGCGGCCAGAAGTTCATTCCCGGAGCGCTCGACAAGCTGCGCGAGGTGCGCCGTCGCATCGACGCCTCCGGCCGCGCGGTGCGGCTCGAGATCGACGGCGGCGTGAAGGCCGACAACATCGGCCAGATCGCGAGCGCCGGCGCCGACACCTTCGTGGCCGGCTCGGCGATCTTCGGGGAAAAGGATTACCGCGCGGTCATCGGCGCGATGAAGCGCAACATCGCCGCCGCGCGCGAACTTACGGCCTGAAACGAAGAAAGGGACCGCGGGGTCCCTTTCTTTTCGATGCGCCGCGCGCGAGTGACGCGCTATTCGTCATCCTCGTCGTCGAAATCATCGTCCTCGTCGTCATCGAAGCGCGAGGCGGCGGGCGCCTTCGCGGCTGCCTTGCCGCCCACGGCGGCCTGCGCCGGCACGACCACGGGGCGCGTCTTCATCTTGGGCCGGGCGTTGAACACGACGATGGTCTTGCCGGTGGCTCGCAGCAGGCCCTGTTCTTCCAGCACCTTCAGCACGCGGCCCGCCATTTCGCGCGAGCAGCCCACGAGGCGCGAGAGTTCCTGGCGCGACACCTTGATCTGCATGCCTTCAGGATGCGTCATCGCATCGGGCTCGTCGCACAGGCCCTGGATGGCATGCGCCACGCGGCCGGTGACATCGACGAAGGCGAGGTCCCCCAGCTTGCGGTTGGTGCGATCCAGGCGCGTGGCCAGCTGCGTGGCCAGTTCGAAGATCAGGCCCGGCGATTCGGCGGCGATCTGCCGGAAGCGCGGGTAGGTCATTTCGGCCAGCTCGCACTGGTTGCGCGTGCGCACCCAGGCGCTGCGCGTGGGCTGGTCGTGGAACAGTCCCATCTCGCCGAAGAACTGGCCCTTGTTGAGGTAGGCGAGGACCATCTCGTTGCCTTCCTCGTCCTCGATCATCACCTCGACCGAGCCGCTGATGATGTAGTAGAGGACGTCGGGCAGGTCGCCGGCGTGGATGATCACGGTCTTCGAAGAGACCGTGCGGATGCGGCAATAACTCAGGAATCGGTTGATTGCCGGAATGTCGCTCAGCGGCTTGATGCTGTCTTCCATTGTTATTTTCGTCCGTGTTTCCCAGGGGTCGGACCAAAGCGTCCGGCGATGACGGTCTTTGTATTACATAACGCTGCGTGCAGGCAACCACTGCCCGCGTGACGCAGGTCGCACTGGGCGCAAGTGAAGCGCAAAAGCGTGAACTAGACCCACTTTGCAGTGGTGGTCATGACCCGCGCCGTGGCGCTCATGATCTGCCGGACCGGGAGCGGCAGCTCGGCGCCGCCATGTTCGCGCGCCAGCCTGCCATGGGTGATCTCGTCGTCGCGCATCTGCTCGAGGATGGCCCGGCTGCGCGCATCGGATTCGGGGATCTGCGCCAGGTGACCATCCAGGTGCCGCTCCACCTGCCGCTCGGTCTCCGAGACGAATCCCAGGCTGATCCGGTCGCCGGCCAGGCCCGCCAGCGCACCAATGGCGAAGGACCCCGCGTACCACAGCGGGTCGAGGCGGCTGGGTCGGTCGTGAAGTTCGCCCAGGCGCTGTTCGCACCAGGCCAGGTGGTCGGTTTCCTCGCGGGCCGCCTGCTCGAGCAGGGCACGGTTGGCCGGATTGCGGGCCACCAGGGCCTGCCCGTGGTAAAGCCCCTGGGCGGCGATCTCCCCGGCGTGATTGACCCGCATCAGGCCCGCGGCATGACGCCGTTCGGTGTCGTTAGCCACCGCGGCGGGGCTGCCTGGCGTGGGACGGCCGGCGGCCGCGGGCGCCAGCACCGCGCGCAGCGCGCGGTCGGCAGAGATAAGTATTTGATCCAGAAAGGGACGCGCGCGTTCCATTGCACTACTATATATGTCCCGCAGCGGGCCCGGCAGGGGGCCCGAAAAAGGGGCTGGCGTTGGCTTTGCTTGCGCTTCGGCCTTCGATTACACTCTGCGGCCTTTTTTATGGCCCCCAACCAACACCGGCGGGGGGCCCAGATGCCGGGAATTTCAAGATGAGCACCACATTCGCCAATGCCGCAACCGTCAGGGCCGACTGGTACGTCGTGAACGCCGATGGCAAGACGCTCGGACGTCTCGCCACGCAGCTCGCGCACCGCCTGAAGGGCAAGCACAAGGCCGACTATTCGCCCCATGTCGACATGGGCGACAACCTGATCGTGCTGAACGCCGAGAAGATCCGCGTCACCGGCGCGAAGCTCACGGACAAGTTCTACCACCAGCACACCGGCTACATGGGCAACCTGAAGTCCATCTCGCTGGGCAAGCTGCTGCAGGAACACCCGGAGCGCGCGCTGGAGTTCGCCGTGAAGGGCATGCTGCCGAAGAACACGCTGGGCCGGAAGATGTTCCGCAAGCTGCATGTGTTCGCCGGCGGCCAGCATCCGCACTCGGCGCAGCAGCCCAAGTCGCTGGACCTGTAATCAACTGATATTTCGCCAGGAATCAAAGCAACATGGCATCGACCCAGTACGGCACCGGACGTCGCAAGACCGCCACGGCCCGCGTCTACATGAAGGCCGGCACCGGCAAGATCACGATCAACGATCGCCCGATCGATGAATTCTTCGGTCGCGAGACCGGTCGCATGATCGTGCGCCAGCCGCTGGCCGTCGCGCAGGCCGAAGGTCGCTTCGACTTCACCGTGCAGGTCGCCGGTGGTGGCATCACCGGCCAGGCCGGCGCCATCCGCCACGGCATCACGCGCGCGCTGATGGAATACGACGAAACCCTTCGCCCCTCGCTGCGCAAGGCTGGCTTCGTCACCCGCGATGCCCGCGAGGTCGAGCGCAAGAAGGTCGGTCGCCGCAAGGCGCGTCGCGGACCGCAGTACTCCAAGCGCTAAAGTCGAGGGCTGCGCGCCCATGGCGCGCAGCCGCTTGAACCCGGTGGGAGATCGTCCAGCGGTAGGACTACGGACTCTGACTCCGTCAACCTAGGTTCGAATCCTAGTCTCCCAGCCAACTGTCTCCCGGCGCCGCCTTCAGCGCGGCGCGTCAACGCGACGCCTTGGCCCACGAATCCCGCAGCGTCACCGTGCGATTGAACACCGGCGCGCCGGGCTTCGAATCCATCCGGTCAGCCACGAAATAGCCGTGGCGCTCGAACTGGCAGCTTGAACCGGCCTCGGCCTGCTGCAGCGCCGGCTCCAGTTGCGCGCGAATCACGCGCTTGGCATCCGGATTGATGTCCAGCAGGAAATCGCGGTCGCCGGCGCCCGGGTTCGGAACTGCGAACAGGCGATCGTAGAGCCGCACCTCGCACTCGATGGCGGCCTGCACGGCCACCCAGTGCACATTGCCCTTCACCTTGTACTGCTCCGCGCCGGCGGATCCGGAATGCGAGTCGGGGAAGTAATTGCAGTGCACGGCGGTAACCCGCCCAGCTTCATCCTGGTCGAAGCCGGTGCACTCGACCACGTATCCATAGCGCAGCCGGACGCGATTGCCCGGATAGAGCCGGAAATAGCCTTTGCTCGGGGCCGCCATGAAGTCGTCCCGCTCGATCCACAGCTCGCGCGCGAACAGCAGCTCGCGCGTGCCGAGTTCCGGTTTCTGCGGGTGGTTGGGCGCGACGCATTTCTCGGTCTGCCCTTCAGGATAGTTGTCGATGATGAGCCTCACCGGATCCAGCACCCCGATCCGCCGCGGCGCCATCTCGTTCAGGTGATTGCGCACGCAGTCTTCCAGCACGCCCATCTCGATCCAGGACTCGGACTTGGAAACGCCGATCCGCTCGGCAAACGCCCGGAACGCCTCCGGCGTGAACCCGCGCCGGCGCGCGCCCGCCAGCGTCGGCAGGCGGGGGTCATCCCAGCCGTCGACATGGCCCTCTTCGACCAGTTGCATCAGCTTGCGCTTGGACAGCACCGTGTAGCTGAGATTCAGGCGGGAGAATTCGTACTGCTGCGGCAGGGGCTGCGCGAAGCATCCCGCCTCGTGCAGGTGCTCCAGCAGCCAGTTGTAGAAGGGCCGCTGGTCTTCGAATTCCAGCGTGCACAGGGAATGGGTGATGTTTTCGAGCGCATCCTCGATCGGGTGCGCGAAGGTGTACATCGGGTAGATGCACCAGGCATCGCCGGTGTTGTGGTGATGCGCGTGGCGGATGCGGTAGATGGGCGGATCGCGCAGGTTGATGTTGGGCGACGCCATGTCGATCTTCGCCCTGAGCACATGCGCGCCATCGGGAAACTCGCCAGCCCGCATGCGGGTGAAAAGGTCGAGGTTCTCGGCCACGCTGCGCGCCCGATGGGGGCTGTCGGTGCCCGGCTCGGTCAGCGTGCCGCGGTTGGCGCGCATCTGCTCCGGGCTCTGGCTGTCGACATAGGCGTGGCCGCGCTCGATCAGCGCCAGGGCGCAGCGGTACATGGCGTCGAAGTAGTTCGAGGCGAAGTACAGGTTCGGTCCCCAGTCGAAGCCCAGCCAGCGCACCACGTCGATGATCGAATCGACGTACTGCTGCTCCTCGCGCGCCGGGTTGGTGTCGTCGAAGCGCAGGTGGCAGGCGCCGCCGAATTCCCGCGCCAGGCCGAAGTTCAGGCAGATCGACTTGGCGTGCCCGATGTGCAGGAACCCGTTGGGCTCGGGCGGAAAGCGCGTGCGGATTCGCGCTGGGTCGATTGGGCCGGACGCGTGCCCGGTGGCTTCGCCGGGCTGGCCCGACCAGCGACGCGAGGCATACCTGCCTGCGGCAAGGTCTGCCTCGACGATGTGACGGATGAAATTGCTCGCCGGTGGTGCGGGCGTGGATTCTTTGGCGGCCATGGGCTCGGTAGTCTACCCAATCGGCGAGGGCGAACATGCCCGGCGACACGCCGGCCGGGTCTCAGTCTTTCCCCGAATCGCCTGACCCGGACTCAAGTCACAGGTCCTCCCCGCCGTTATGGCGCGTATACCCGATACGCAACGACCGGCGGAGAAAACCTTGAAGATTCCCAGTTGGCTCAATCCCGGCTCCCGCGGTGCCGCCGCCGACCTGCAGGCCGCGACCGCCCAGGTCGCCGCGATCAATCGTTCGCAGGCGGTCATCGAATTCGACCTGGAGGGCACCATCCTCACGGCCAACGGCAATTTCCTGAAGACCCTGGGCTATGAGCTGGACGAGATCCGCGGTCACCACCACAGCATGTTCGTCGAGCCTGCCCAGCGCGAGTCGGCCGAGTACAAGCGTTTCTGGGAGAAGCTGGGACGCGGCGAGTTTGAAGCCGCGCAGTACCTGCGCATCGGCAAGGGTGGCCGGCGGGTCTGGATCCAGGCGACCTACAACCCCGTCTTCGATGCCGAGGGCCGGCCAGCACGGGTCATCAAGTTCGCCACCGATATCACGGCGCAGAAGCATCTCGAGTCCGAGTCGAAGGGCGTGCACGACGCCATCGACCGCGTGTCGGCCGTGATCGAGTTCGAACTCGACGGCACCATCCTCACCGCCAATGCCAATTTCCTGAAAGTCCTGGGCTACGGGCTGGAGGAGATCCGCGGTCGCCACCACAGCATGTTCGTCGATCCGGCCCAGCGTGATTCGGCCGAATACAAGCTGTTCTGGGAGAAGCTGGGTCGTGGCCACTTCGACGCCGGGCGCTACATGCGCATTGGCAGGGATGGCCGGCAGGTGTGGCTGCAGGCCAGCTACAACCCGATCTTCAACGCCGAGGGCAGGGCCTACAAGGTGATGAAGTTCGCGACCGACATCACCGCGGAAATCACCGCGTCGCACCTGAGCGCCGTGTACCGCGGGGCGCTCGACAACGCCACGGCCAATGTCATGGTGGCCGACAACGACTGCAACATCATCTACATGAACCGGGCGGCCAGCACGCTGATGGCGGCCGGGGAATCGGACTTCCGCAAGGACCTGCCGGCGTTCAATGCCGCGAAGCTCGTCGGCGGCAACATCGACGCGTTCCACCGCAATCCGGCGCACCAGCGCAGGATGCTGGCCGGGCTGAACGGCACCTTCACCTCGAAGCTCAAGATCGGCGGGCGCACCATGCGCATCACGGCCAATCCGATGAGCAATCCGGCCGGCACGCGCATCGGCACCGTCGTTGAATGGGGCGACCTGACGCAGGAACTGGCGACCGAGACCGAAGTGCAGGA
>Ga0075163_10006317_pt1 | contig 15681 bp, 10 predicted proteins | sample JI1023141ADNA_FD_71478 | JGI IMG/M metagenome (GOLD analysis project Ga0075163, IMG submission 71478) | Wastewater effluent complex algal communities from Wisconsin, to seasonally profile nutrient transformation and Carbon sequestration -... | ecosystem: Engineered > WWTP > Effluent > Algae... | reverse complement strand
TGGGCCCCTCGGCATAAGCACGCAGCGAAGCCAGGGTATATCGAGCGTCGTTCATCCGGAGGCCCGCCGCCCGGGCCACGGCCGAGGTGGCCCCGTCCGCGCCCACCAGCAGCCTGCCCGCGGCCCGGTGCGGCTCGCCGTCGAGCGTGGCAATCACCTCGACGCCCCGCGCCGTGACCTCGAAGCCCTTGACCCGACACGACTCCCGCCCTTCGGCCCCCGCCGCCAGCGCACGGCGGAACAACAGATCATCGAGCTCCTTGCGCGGGATGGCGAGCCCGTGGGCGGGCAGGCCCGACACGCGCGGCAAGGTGCCCTCCACGAGCCGGTCTCGATTCAGGTACAGGCGCGACGCCCGGATCGGCGTGCAGCCGAGCCTCCTCACCGCCTCTCCACAGCCGAGCGCGTCCAGGCGGGCCAGGCCGCGCGGGCTCACGTAATCGCCGCAGGCCTTGTCCCGGGGAAAGCGGGCCGCGTCCATCAGCAGCACCGAAAGGCCCTCTCCCGAAAGCTCGATGGCCAGGGCGCTCCCCGCGGGGCCCGCGCCGGCGATGATCACGTCGTGGATCTTCATCGCGGGGCCCCGGCGCGCGTCGCTCGCCTCACGCGCCGAGCTCCAGCCCGGGCGCGATCGCCCGCGCCAGCGGCGCCATCTCCGGTACGCCCTCGCGCTCTGTCCAGGCCGTGACCTCCGCGAGCAGCGGTTGCCCAGCGGACCCGCCGATCAGCCGTCCCAGGTGCCAGCGCGCGACCTCCCGGTGGATGGCCATCCCCGCGGCGCCGTAGCCGTGTAGCGCCTTCCTGAGCTGGGGAATCACCGCGTCCGTGCGCCCCTCTACCGCCGCGATCCCGGCGCGCAGCGAGGCCGCGTGCGAGGTCGCGGCGCGGATCGTGGCCCGCTCGATCTTGCCAGTCAGCGACTCGACCTGATGGAGAAGCCGCCTCCGCTCCTGGCCGCCCCTGCGGGACGCGAGGGCCAGCGCCGCCCGCGCGCGCGTCCATCGCAGCTCCGTCGCCGGCAGCTCCATCCAGAGGAAGAGCCCGGCCTCGAGCTCCGGCCAGTCCTCCTCGATCCGCGCGACCGCCGAGGCCGGGTCCTCGACGTAGAGATCGGCGGCCACGCCGGCGAAGACCCGGTGATAGGCGTGCATCTGGTAGAAGCCCGGCTTCCAGGTCTTCACCACCTTCTGCACGTCCGCCTGCACCTCGCCGATCTGACCCGCGGCGATGCGACCGAGCGCGTGGAAGCCACCACGATAGTTGTTGGCGGCAAAGAGATCTCCCCGCGCGTCCGCCTCGCGGATGGCCGCGGGGATCCGCTTGACCAGCTCGGCGACCCGGCCTGATTGACCGAGGGCCTGCAGGCTGAAGACCATCGCCACCGCGGCCTCGTACTCCGCCCCTCGGCACTCGCTGCGGAAGCCCTGCGCCGCGGCGTCGCAGGCGCGCACCGCCTCGTCCCAGTCGCTGTGGAAGAAGGCCGAGGACCCGGCGCCGAGCTCGTGGAAGGCGCGCTCGTAGGGGCCGCTGCCCGCGCCGAGCCAGAGGCGATTGCGCTCCAGCAGCTCCTTGGCCTTCTTGCGGAGGCGGTGAGTGCCAATCAGGGCGGCGAAGGCGGCCTCGTAGCCGAGCGAGCGGGCCACGTGCGAGGTCTCGCCGGCCTCGAGGGCCTCCAGGAAATGAAGCAGGCCCACCCCGTCGGCGCGCACCGGATCCATCATGGAGAGCGCGGTGGTGGCGGCCCAGAGGTCGTCGAGGCGGCTCCGCACCTGGGGCGCGATCTCCGCGCTCGCCCGCGGCTGGAACTCGAAGCCTCGGAGATAGAGCTGGACACGGCGCCTGGCCGACACGGCGAGGGCGCCCTTCCCGCTCCTCGGCAGCGCGACCTTCGCGTCGGCGAGGAAGGCCTCCATCAGCCGGAGCCCGTCGTTGAAGTGACCGGCCTTGAGGTACTGCTCACCCGCCCTGCGCCGCAGGAAGCCTCGCCGCTCGATCTCCCAGGGCGCCTCCCGCTCGACCGCCGCGAGCGCGCGCTCGAACTCCGGGGCCGCGTCGGTGCTCAGCCCCGCGTTGGCCTTGGCCTCGGCGAGCAGCGCGTGCAGCGCGGCGCGCGGCGCGCTGGCCTCGGCCTGCTCGAGCGCCACGGCGTAGAGGCGCGCGGCTTGGGCGAAGGCCAGCGCGGCCTCGGCGCGCTCCGCGGCGGCCCTCGCATGCGTATGCGCCCGGGCCCGCTCGCCCGCGGCGAGGGCGTGGTCCATCAGCTGCTCGGCGTCGGGGGAGCGTGAAGCCTCCAGCACCGACAGCAGCGAGCGGTGGTGCTTGACCTTCGTCTGCGGATCGAGCGCGCCGACGATGAAGTCCCGGAGTCGATCATGATAGATCTGCACGACCTCGTGATCGTCCTCGCCTGTCCAGCGCAGCAGGCGCATCACGCAGAGATCGCGAAATCGGCTTCGATCCTTGGTGCCCGCGGCGTCCATCAACACGGAGGAGGGCTGGGCCGCGCCCGAGAGCGCGGAGAGCTCGAGCAACGCGCGGTCCTCCGGTGACAGCGTGCCAATCCGCGCGCGCATCAGCGAGCCTGCGGTCGCCACGAGGGAGCTTTCGCCCTCCAGCGCCGATCGCTCGGCGGCGAAGTGCGCCAGCTCGAACACCAGATAGGGCAGGCCCGCGGCCGCGTCGACGATGGCCTCGATCGTCCCCGCCGACACCGCGCCCTCGTGCTCGGCGATCGAGCGCGCCAGGTACTGGGCAGACTCGGCGCCGAGCGGGCCGAGATCGAGGCGATATGATGTCCCGCGCTGCTGGGCTTGGGCGATCGCCCCGCGCAGGGCCGGTTGGACCGTCTCCTCGTCCGGTCTCCGCGAGAGCAGGAGGGCCACGGGAGGCGCGCCCTCCCCGCCGAAGACGCTCTCCAGCAGGGCCACGCTGTCGGCGTCGGCCCAGTGGAGATCGTCCACCCAGAGCACCACGGGCCGGATCTCACACAGCTTGCAGAGGACCTGCTGCAACGCGCCGAAGCCCGATTGCCGCAGCGCCCGGGGATCGCCGCGCAGATCGGCCCCGCTCACCCGGGCGGCGAGCCTGGGGACCCGGAGCAGCGCCGGGAAGAGGAGCGCGAGCGCCTCGATCCCCTCGCTCGGGCAGAGCGAGACAGCGATGCTCTCGTCGAGCCCCATCCAGTAGCGGGCCAGATCGTCGACCACGGCGTCGAAGGCTTTGTAGGGAATCGACTCGTGAGGGTGACAGCGCGCCTCGAGGACCAGCGGAGCCGCCGCCCCGCCGCCGCGCAGCGTCCCGAGGAAATGGCGGATCAACGCGGTCTTGCCGATCCCCGACGGCCCGACGATCTCCGCGGTCGCGAAGCGCCCCTCGATCGCGCCGACATAGGCCCGCTGGAGCGTGGCAATCTCCCCGTCCCGCGCGACGAAATCGCGCTGCACCTCCGCCCGGTGCGACGACCAGTAGACGCGCGCGCCGGGCTCGTCGCCCATCTCCCGCAGCCGGGCACAGACCTCCTCCGCGCTGGGCCGATCCTCCATCGCCGGTGCGAGCAAGCCGAGGATCAACCGCTCTGCGGCCTCGGGGATCGCTGGAACCGTGAGGGAGGGAGCTGGTGGTAGTCGGCGCTTGGCCTCGCGCTCCTTTTTGTGATCGTCCGTGAAGGGACGTTGTCCGACGATCGTTTCGTAGAGCATGACCCCGGCGCTGTACCAGTCCGAGGCCTCCAGCGGGCGAGGCTCGTCGTACTGCTCCGGCGCGATGTAGGGGAGCGTGCCGACGAGCACCCCCCGCAGGGTATCGAGCAGCACCGAGCGATCGACGAGCCCGGCGATGCCGAAATCGAGCAGTACGACCTTGTTCTGCGGGGTGACGAGGACGTTGCTGGGCTTCACGTCACGGTGACACTTGCGGAACTCGTGGACGGCGCGCAGCGCGTCGGCGAGCTGGAAGCCGGCGCGGCAGATCTTCCGGATCGCCGCGCGCTGAGCGTCCTCGGGGCCTCGACGATCGAAGTCGAGCCTGTGAGTGAAAGGCTGACCCTCCTGGACGATATCCATCGTGAAGAAGCACCGAGCCCCCTCCACGTGGAGATGGCGCAGCCCGACCAGGTTGGGATGGGCGATGTCCCACAAGGCCCGGTACTCCTCCTTGAGCCAGACTCGCAGGTCGGGTGAGGGGCGGGAGATCGTCTTCAGCGCCACCTCGTGGCCCAGCTTGGTGTCGAAGACCCGATAGACCACGCCGAAGGCCCCTGTGCCGAGGAGGCTCAAGATCTGGTAGCGGCCTTCCCCGAAGGAGGTGGGAGGCTCGTCGTTCCCCCCGGAGGGAGGGTTTGGCCTGGTGGGCGTCATGGCTTGACGGGCGCTCCTCCCTTGCCGCCGGTGAGCAGGGAGAGCAGCGCCGTCATCGGCGATCCCTCGCCGCCATGGGCCCCACCGAGCTCCTTGCCGAGCTTGCGCGCGACCTCCATCAGGCCATTCAACCCGCTCACCACCTCTCCGGGTTGAACCCCCCAGTCCTTCGTGGCGGTCACGCCCAGCGCCGTCGCCAGGGCCTGCCCCGAGGTCGGCGTGGGGTGCTGGAGGTCCGCGATGCTGTCGAACTGGAGGATGTCCGCCATGTGCGGCTTGCCCGCCTTGAAGAGCATCTCGTCTACCCGCTTGAAGAAATCCAGCTCCGGAAGCTCGTTCTGCTCGATGTCCCAGATCTGACAGTAATCCCCCGACACGATGGACTTCCCCCCGCTCACGCCGCGCGGCTCCTCCTTCTTCACGTAGGCGAGATAGTCGAGGATGGCATTGACTGCATGTCGCGCCGACTCGTTCGCGGCTTCCATGGTGTTCATGCGGGTGAAGGTGCGCATGTATTGCCCACAGAAGACGACCTGATCGCGGTGGACGCGATAGCCTCCATAAGGGGCCTGCCAGACATCGGTCCCGTCGGAGGGAGCGACGCTCACGAACTTGCTCTGCCCCGGCACCCAGGGCATGCAGCGCGGCCTCCGGGCCCAGTCACCGGCGTTGTTGATCAGGAAGGGCGTGCGGTTGCTCTTGAGCCCCGTGGCGCTCATCACCAGGTTCTGGTCGAGGTGATAATGAACCGGCTCGGGCAGCGGCAGGCTCGTCACGAGCGAGGTCACGCCGCGCGTCGTGCGCAGGCTGTTCTTGATCTGCCTCCACACCTCCTCCGCGATCTGGTCCGGGGAAGACTCCACCAGGGCCTTGCCCGTGAACGAAGAGGGGTTCTTGCAAGCCCCGATGTCGACCGACAAGATCCCGAGGATGTCTTTGGGGAGCGAGCTCTGCGCGTGCCACCAGAACTGGCTCTGAGAGATGGCCGAGAGGCCCCAGTCCGTGTCGGGAAAATAGACGTGCCCGCGGACCAGCTTGAAGTCGTGCTTGAAATAGTACTGGATGCCCGTGAAGGTCTGGAATCGATCGCGCGGGTCCTCGCCGTAGACCTGATCGGGGAGCCTCGGCGTCCGGATCCGGGTGGGGCCTTTGAGCCACTCCGGAGCAGAGCTCGTGAGCCGCACCTCCTGGTCCTCGGGCACCCAGAGCGCCAGGGTCTGCTCGATGCGCCGGATCTCCTCGGGCCCGATCTTGCGCTGGAACCAGAGCGAGACCCGGAACTCCTCGACGGACTCCCCCTTCGCGGGCAAGAGCTCTCCAGTGGCCCGCGTGAGCGAGCGGAGGGTCGAGCGGATCACCGGGGGCCCGCTCGGGCTCTCCTGCTCGTGTCGAATGCGGCGCAGCAAGCGCCGGAGCCGCTCCTCCGCCCGCTGCCTGTGGACGGGCGCAGGGAAGGGGACCGAGACGTCGTAGCGATCGAGGCGGCCCGTGAGCTCGACATCGAGGTAGCTGGTGAACCCGCGAAGCTCGGAGGGAACACCGGTGGAGTCCCACCCGCTCGTGGCTTGCTCCGCCTCCACCGGGTCGAGCGCCATCACGTAGAACTCGGCGTGCTTGACGCGCTCGATGAGCGCACTCTCCGTCGGCTCTTCGTCCTCGTCGTCGGGGAGGGGCGTCGCCGACGGCGTCGGCGCCTCCGGCAACGTCGGCGACAGCTCCAGGATCACCTCCAGACCGCCGTCTCCGCAGCCCTGGGGGGCGATTGGCGGTCCTGCGTTCTTGTCGTGACGGATGCTGAGGAGCTTTGCGTTCACGAAGCGCACCTTCAACTTCTTCAGGTAGTCTCGCCAGGGGATGAACCAGGCTGTGCTCGTGGGCCCGCGCAGCGTCGAGTCGGTGTATTCCCCGCCGAGGATCTGGTCCATCAGGAGCTGGAGATAGACGTTGCCCTGGGTGCGCGCGTCGCAGACGGTGGCGTCCATGGCCACCAGCGCCTGGGGAGCTGCCTTGATCTGCTCGAGGAAGGTCGTGGAGTAATGGGACTCTCCGCCGAGGAACTCCATGAAGGTCATGTCCTCGTACTGCGCTGCCCGGCGCTGGGAGCAGGTCGTCAGGTAGCGAACCAGCTTGAAGAAGAAGCGCGCCAGATCGCGCCGCTCGAAGCCGAGGCCCTCGGTCAGGTTCATATACTCCCGGCGAAACGCCTCCAGGCTCCGCGGGCGTGAGCGGCTCAGTGGGACAGCGCTCGTCCGCTGCGCGAACACCTGCTGGAAGGTAGGCTGGAGCTGGTCGAGCGCCGTCGGGTAGGTCCCGTTCCCCGGCGAAACGAGCGGGGTTCGCTTCATGGTGTCGAAGACGTGCCGGTAGAAGCCAGGGAACAGGCGATATCCATGCTCGCCCGGGAACACCTCCTTGCTGGTGGAGGGTGGGATGGTGGTCAGCGGGACGAGCGGCTTCTTGGACTTGTCCTGTCGCGCGCTCCACTGCGATCGGGCCAGCCCGCCCACCTGGACCGTCTCTTCCTCCTGGAATGTCGGTGGGGCGGCCTCCACCACCGTCACCTCGAATCCGCGCTCGGCCAGCTCGTGCGCTGCAGTCAGCCCGGCGACCCCGGCGCCAAAGATGGTGACAGTGCCGGGAACGCAGGCGCCGGGGAAGTTGACGAAGGTCGCGATCCTCTCGGCTCGCTTCACCCCGGACGCGGCGATCTTCCACCGGGCCACCTGCGCTCCGTAACAGAACGAGGCGATCTTGAGAGGCCTCGCGTTCCGCCCGTCCGGCGACGTCGGGGGCTTGACGAAGGAGGTCCACCAGATGTCTTCGAGGCGGGACAGCTGCGTTCGCTCGTCCGCCGAGAGAGGCACCTCGTCGTCCTTGCCCGATACCTGGGCACGCGGCGAGCTGGCCTTCTCCCGACGCGAAAACTTCATGCATGATTGAAGGAAATCCTCGCGAGCCTCCTCGAGGATCCGCGCGTCTTCCGGCCCGGCGCTCCGGTCCTGGTCCGGGCTGTCGATGTTCGTCGCCGCCCGGACGATGCTCATGACGCGCGCTGGATCGAAGAGCCAGCTCTGCCGTCCAGTCGGCAGCGCGCTGGCAAAAGCCCGAAGACTCTTTGGTTCGCTTCCGCCGGGGCGGCTCTCCTGGGGGGTGATCAAGTTGATGATCCAGGTGGCAATCGGCTCCTCGAGCCCATCCAGGGAGAGGATGGCATTCGCCGTGCTCTTCCAGTCCTGGATGAAGTGCCAGAGGATGCCGGTGCGCTCCGCCGGAGCCGCGGAGATCAGGAACTTCTCGAGGTTGACCCGGGCGGGCACGAGGCCAGTGAAGTACCCGTCTTTCCAGCGCTTCTCGGTCACGAAATGAACCTGGCGAGCCGCCGCCAGGCTGTCATCGTAGGCGTTCACCGACGCTCTACCGCCGAGCGGGAGGTCGGCGAGGATCTCGATGATCGTGGCGTCGGCGAAGGAGAGGAGCTCTCCAAGGATCCATGTGCGCCACCTCTCGACACAGCGATCGATGACTCCCTTTCTACGGCTGTCCCAGATGTCCCCGATGGCCGGCACCGTCATGGGAGGCGCCTCTTCGCTGGGCTCCTTGAGCTCGGAGGTCAGCTCCTCGCCGAGCGCATACTGCACGAAGTAGTAGACGACGTGCTGCCTCACGAAGCGGTCGATCTCGTCCGTGACGCGGTACGCGGGAGGGTCGTCCTCCGTGCCCCGCTGCGGAGCACCCTGGGACGCGCTCCGGCGGCTTCTCCTGTCGCCTTGGTAGAATTTCCCCTTCGACTTCGCCGGGCACTTGCCGAGCGCCGCGAGGAGGACGGCGCGCCAGTCGTCGCGCTTCAAGATCTGATCGAGCGGCTCGTCGTCGCCGCTGGAGACCCTCACCAAGCCGGTGCGCAAGACCTCCTCGAGGAAGCTCGCCCGCCTCGCAAACTTCGATGACAGTGCCTCGATGATGTCCTTCAATGTCTTCGTCTCGGAAAGGTCCGTCATTGCTCACCCTCCATCTCGCGGCCGAGCTCTTCGGCCTCGTCGATCTTCAGCAGCGCACACACGAAAAATTCGAAGGCCGAGAGCCCTCTTCCCAGGGCGCCTGTCGCGCCGGCGAGCTCGATCGCCCCGCTCCGGATCGCCGCGTTCAGCGTCGAGGTCCCCGCGAGCAGCGCCCGCACCGTCGCGCGATCCGTGCGGAGGCGGATCGCCGCCCGCTGGTTCAAAGGCTCCTCGCGAAAGGCGCCTTCATTGCAGGAGAGGCGCAGGCTGTCCTCCACCGACACCGACACATCCAGCCCGTCGAGGCTCGCCGCCATCGCGGCGTGGGCCTCGGGGGCGCGCGTCTCCACCAGGTGCAGCGCCCGGAGCAGCAGGCGGGTCACCGGCTCAGCCACGGACCACCTCCAGCAGGCCGGGGCCCTCGAAGCGCACGGGGGCGTCGTCGCAGCGGCCTTCCAGGCGCACGCGGGTCTCCACCTCATTCAGGCGGACGACGCGGCGGAGATCGCCCTCGGCAGGGATCAACACCTGACCACGTCGCTGGGCCTCCACCTCGCCTCTCAGCACGTCGTCGCCTCGTCTGGCCTCGAAGCGGGTGAGCTGCGGGACGTCGCGATCCTCCTCGGGCACCACCAGGGCGGCGGCCGGGGGGATTCGGCCTCGCGGTCGGGGGCTCATCCAGCCTTCGTGCTCGAAGCGCACTTCGGCGTTGCGGAAGTAGCGGAGGTGTCTCCCCTCCTTCAGCAAGAAGAGGCTGGTGGCGGTGGTCCTTCGGCGGGCCCGATCGTGCATCCGGGCGAAGACGACGGTGAAGGGAGATCCGGGGTCGTCGGGCAGCGCGCAGCCCCAGTCCCAGGAGAAATCGCCTCCCCAGCCGAAGCAACCCCAGTTGTGATCGTGATAGGCGAGGCAGCCTTCGAAGGAGCTGCGCTGTCCGTCGACCTCGAACCAACCCGAGGCGAGGAGTCGAGGGACGAGGCACCAGCTCAGGTGAGCGCCGGGGCCCAGGTGGATATGGTGGCTGAGCGAGGGGAGGGCCACGGGGACGAGCGTGGCCTCCAGGCGAACGCCGTCACCGAGCTGCCAGATCTCGTAGTGACCGCCGCGAAAGCGCATACCGGAGAGGCCGAATGTCGCGTCCAGGCGGCCCGGGCGGAGCACCGGTGTGGCACAGCGGGTCACCCGGCCGTGCCAGCCCTGGTGATCGACGATGGTGATGGTGCGGCCTTTGCCGTCGCCGTCCAGGTTGAGGTTGAAGAGCAGCGTCCAGCTCCCCCCGAAGAGGACGAAATGCTGCCACTCCTTGTGAGAGAGAGGAGGGGTCGCCTCGGCGGGCGGCCCGCGCCAGTAATCGGCGTCCTCGAGGAGCGGGCGGAGCTTGGCGGCGGAGACGCTCACCGCAAGATCTCCCCCGTGAAAGGTGCTCCGTCATCAGGTGTCAACGACGTGGACGGAGCCTCCTCCACGGCCCAGCGCTCGGCGACCTCGACCACCTTCTTCCGGAGATACAAGGCCCCGAGCAGCGCGTGGAGCAGGGCGTCGTCGACGGGCGGGCTCTGCTCGTCGGGCGCTTCGGCGATCGCGGCGTCGGCGAAGGCCCGGACCTCGTCGCCTGCGGCGAGCAGGCCGAGCAGCGCGTGGAGGAAGGGGTCTTCGCTCTCGAAGTCCGTCGCTGCACCGAGGAGACTCATGGGTCCTCTCCCACTCCGCCCATGTCGGCGAGGACGTCCTCGAGCTCGCGATCCAGGGCGCGCAGGAGGCCGTCGACATAGGTGGAGGGCAGCGCCCCGCCGTGCTCGGTCACGATGCCCCTGGCCAGGCCCTCGAAGAGCGTCCGGGCCTTGGCCAGCAGCGGTGAGCGGGAGAGCCTCCGCTTGTAGCGTTTGCCCTCCTCCGTCTTTGCGTAGCTCCTCCCCTCGCGCACGAGGGCCGCGAAGGCCGCCTGGCTCGCCACGGGGTATTTCACCAGCACGGCCTGGGCCTCCTTCAGGCGGCGTAGCGTCTCGTCGTCGTCCTCCGGCTCGCCGCGGGCGCGTCGGGCAAACACCTCGTCGAAGTCCCGGTTGTATCGCGACAGCAAGCCTTGATAATCACTCACCGTGCGGAGGAGGGCCTGCATCAGCGCCTCGCGCCCGCCTTCACCCACCCTCTCGCCGGGCCCGATCGGCGCTGCGTCGGGGACAGGGGAGCGCCTCGCCTCCGCGGCGAAATCGGGGAACTCGTCCTCGTCGTTTGCCGGGCTCTTCGCGGCCTCCTTCAGGAAGCGGGCGAGGGAGATCTCCGGGCCCTCCGCGGGCCTGGGGCCCTCGTGGACGCGACAGAGGGCCTCGAAGATCGCCTGTTCGTCCATGGCTGTCGGGTTCGCCGGAGGCTTCGTCGCTGATCCCATCTCCTCACCATTCTCGCTGGATGACATAGTCCTTCAGCCAGCCCAGGAAGCGGGCGTGGGGGCCCTCGGGGAGCCTCGCTTCGAGAGCGATCCACTCGGATTCGGCGGCCTCCGCGTGCCGCGCCAAAACCCCGCGCGCGTGAGCGAGGCTCTGGTGCTCGTCGATCAAGGCCTGGAGAAAGGCGACCTCATCGGGCGTCTTCTCGGCCGGGGAGGCGCCTCGGCGCGCGAGATAGGCTCTCATCGCACGCCGGGCGCCGTCGTCGATCACCCGGTCTCGCGCCATCTCGTCGAGCAGCGCGCCCAGGCTGTCCGTCGGGCTCGAGCCGGTGGGTCGAGGTTTGGCGAGGATGGCGAGCGCGCGGGCGCGATCACCCTCGCTCGCGCAGCGCAGCGCGTGGAGGAGCATCAGTGTCCGCTTTCCCTCCCACAGGTCGCCGGCCAGCTCTTTCCCGTAGGCGCCGCGGTCCTGTTCGAGGTTGAGCACATCGTCCTGGATCTGGAAGGCCAGGCCGAGTCGCTTCAGGAAAGAGACCAGGCGAGCCTCCATGTCCGGGGTCGCCCGGGCCACTGCCGCTCCGACCAGGGCGGGGGCGACGAAGCTGTAACCGCAGGTCTTCTTGCAGACCATCGCCTCGTAGTCGTCGTCGCCGAGATCCCAGGCGCCCTCGCTGATCCACTGGAGCTCTCGGGTTTGACCCTCGAAGGACTCGGTCACCATCGCGGCGTAGATCTCGAGGATGCGCAGCGCGCGCCCGAGCCCCAGCTGATCGGTGTTCTGGAGGAGCGGGCGCAGGGTCAGGGCGAGGAGGCCGTCTCCGCAGTTGATCGCCGCGGGCACACCGTGGGTCTGGTGCAGGGCCGGGTGCCCTCGCCGCGTGAGCGAGCCGTCCTCGATGTCGTCGTGGATGAGGAAGGCGTTGTGATAGATCTCCAGCACCGCCGCCGACGGCAACACCTCTTCCAGGTCCCCCCCGAGCGCCCGGCAGACGGCGATGCACAGCGCCGGTCGCAGCCCCTTCCCGCGCCGGAGGGGGTAATCGAGCATCAGGGCATAGGTCGATTCGTCACCCGCCGTGCCCGCGCGGATGATCGCCCGGATCTCGTCGAGCACCAGCGGCCGGCACTCCGCGAGGTAGCGCTCTCCGAGCGCCGCGTCGTCGAATGGCCGGGGCGCGCTCGGAGCACCGATTTCCCTTGTATGAGCGGCATCCGCCGCAAGCCGATCTGCCCCCTTGACCATTACCTTCAGCTAGTAACAGGGCTCACGGAGCTCCGCAAGAGCGGTTTTTGTGGGCATGTGCCGCAATGTGGGCTCTTGTAGTTCAGCGCGGGGGGCGCGCCTACTTCGGCGGGGGAGGGGCGATGGCGTCGAGGTTCAGGCCACCCGGGTATTGATAGCTGGTATAGGCCCCATAGCCCATGACCTGGATACCGACAGGCGCGGTGGCCGTGAGCACGTGGGCTCCGCCGTTGCCGGGGCCGAGGTGCACGCGGGCCACGCCGAAGCCGGAGCCGATCGCCTGCGGGCCGGGGGCCGGGCCGCCGTCGACGGTGACCATCGCGCTCATCGGCTGGATCACGTCGACGTAGCTCTCGTCGTAGTCGCCGGGGGCGAGGAAGATGTACTTCAGCCGGAACTGCTCGACGGCGGTGCAGAGGCTCTGCGCCGGATCGCCCTTCTGCTGCTCGAAGGCGTTGGGGTCGGCGAGCTCGGCGCCGAGCTGGAAGGAGCCGACGGCGAACTCGTGATCTCCGGTGATCTCGAAATTCTTGCCGACCTGGCCGAGATCGACGACCTGCCCTGCGTCGATGGTGCCGGGGCCGCCGGCGGGCTTGCCCGCAGGATAGGTGAGCTTGGTCCCGTCCACGTTGCCGTAAATGCGCACCACGTGGCCAATCACCGCCCCTCCAGGCGAGGTGGGGACGGTGACGAAGTAGTGCTTGCCCAGGGTCTCCGCGGGGAACACGCTCTCTTCGACGTGATCGCAGGCCTGGACGCCAATGGGCGACTGGGCGCAGGGCATGCCGGTGATCACCTGCACCGGCGCGGTGGCCTGCACCAGGCTCCCGCTGAGATCCGAGCCGGGGGCGCCGACGATCTCCATCACGTCTCCCTCGTTGAGGGAGAAATTGGCGGTGCCGCCGCCGGCGACCGCGCCGATGCCGCCGCCCGCCACGATGGTCCCCTTGCTCGACACCTTCACGCTCACGTCGGTGCCGTTCTTGGTGCCGGTGATCGCGAAATAAGCGCCGATGTTGGCCGCGGGCCAGCCGGCCTGGCCGGTGACGCGGTAATTGCCAGTCATCGCCGTGCTGGGGAGGAGGAGAGACGCGTCGTTGCTGAAGGAGAAGCAGCCGATGGCGGTGAAGGTGTCGAAGCAGGTCTGGTTACCGGGGCAAGCATTCCAGTTCTTGCCGGGCGGCCCGCCCGCGCCCTGGTATTCGAGGGCGTTGAACTGATAGACGGTGACCGGCCTGGTCGAGACCAGGTGATAGGCGCCTCCGGTGGCGCGCACCGTCGCGGCGAGGGGCGTGGCAGAGCCGCACTCGTCGGCGTCGGGGCCCTTGAGCGCAGCGACCCAGGGGAGGTAGATGGTGCGGAGATCGTTGGGCGGGATCATCGCCGAGCCGGCCATGTTGCCCTGGCGGGTGACGGTGACCTGCGCGGGCTCGCTCCCGGCGTTGGCGACGACGACCGCGTAATCGAAGATCGACCAGACGTTGTTGGCCACGACCGTCGGCCAGAAATCACAGCCGATGTAGGTCTTGTTGGCCGCGGCGTCCTCGCAGGTGGTGGGGTCGCCGCCCGAGCCCGAGCTGCCCCCGCCGACGTTGCCGCCGCCGAGGCCGATGTCCTCCCCGCCTGCCCCGGCCGTCCCGCTGCTGTTCGTGCCCGAGCCGCCCTCGCCGCTGGTGCTCGAGTTGGTGAAGGTGTTGTTGGGGCCGGTCGCGGCGCAGGCCGCCATCGAGGCCGAGGCGAGGAGCGCGGAGACAAGCAAGATATTGCGCGTGCGAGCTTTCATGCCGTCCATCATCCAGCGAGGGCCGCCCGACGGGCAAGCGGAACCCTCTACCATTGTGATCGAATCGTGCGCGGCTCGCGTGTCGTCCTACTTTTCCGCGAGCAGCACCATGCTCTTCCAGAGCAGCGGCGCCCGGCCCACCCCCTCGAATCGGACGTTGCGAAAGCCCACCTCGCGGGCCATGTCGCCCAGGGTCTTCTCGGAGAAGAACTTGATGTGCCCGCCTTCCCACGCCGGGCTCCAGTGTCGATCCCAGCCGTTCATCAGCGAGATCGCCAGGTTCTTCAGGTAGCCATGGTAGGGCGTGGAGAGGATCAGCGCGCCGCCGGAGCGGAGGATCGCGTGGGCCTGCTCCAGGAGGCGCTTCGGGGAGTAGAGGTGCTCGATCACCTCCAGCGAGATCACCGCGTCCACGTCGGTGCCCACGATGGCGGCGAGGTCGTCGTCGTAGACGGAGGCGACCTCGAAGCGCAGCTCCGGGTAAGCCTCCTTCGCGATGGCGATGCCGTCGGGCGCGGCGTCGATGCCGATCACCTCGTGGCCGAGGCCGTGCAGCTTCCTGGTCACGTAGCCGTTGCCGCAGCCGAGATCGACCAGGCGGGCGGTGCGACACTTGATCTCGCCCAGCCGGCGCATCACCGCCGGGAGCAGGTACGCGTGCGAGTGATTCATCTCGGCTGTCTGCCAGCCGTAGCTCCGGTGCTCGTTGCTCATACCGCTCTCCCGATGACGCGCGTGTAGACGCCGATCATGTCCTTGGCCACCCGCTCCCAGCTGAAATCCTGGGCCATCCAGGCGCGCCCACGCTGGCCCATCTCTCCGAGAGGCATGGCCCGGGCCCTGGTGATCGCGTGTTGCAGGCTCGCCGGATCGTTGTCCACCCACAGGCCCGCGCCCCGCGCTTCGAGGCCGCTCCACGGGGTGCCCCGGCCGGCGATCACCGGGAGCGCGTGGGCGAGGGCCTCGGCGATGACGATGCCGAAATTCTCGGAGTGCGAGGGGGCGATCAGGAGATCGGCTTCGGCGAAGAGGCGCGCCTTGGCCTCACCCTTCACGGCGCCGACCAGCTTCACCCGATCACCGAGCGCGTGCTCGCCGATGAGCGCGCGCAGCATCGCGGTGTAGCCGGGCTCGCCCTCGCCCGCGATGATCAGCGAGAAGGGGAGCGCGCTCTTTTGCAGCGCCGCGCAGGCCTGGATCAAGAGGTCGACGCCCTTGATCGGGTGGAGCCGGCCGAGGTAGAGCAGGCGCAGGTGATCGGCCGGGCGTCGCTCGGCGAGCGCGTCGGGGAGGGGCACACCGTTGGGGATCACCACCGCTTCGGCCCGGGGAAAGCGGCATGCGCTCTCCGCCCGCTCCTGGTCGGAGGTGCAATGAAGCACCAGGCGCGGCGGCGCGGCGAGGCGACAGACCGCCTCCCAGGCGCTCTTCGCGGCGGGGTTGCGCACGCCCTTCCAGCGCTGGAGCGCGCCTCTCGCCGACCAGACCACCGGGCGATCGAGGGCTTTTGCGGCGAGCAAGGTGGGGATGGTGGTGAAGTTGTAGACCGCGTTGAGCTGCACCACCTCGGACCAGCGCACGAGCGGGTGGAGGGCGCGGAGCAGATCGGGTGAGGCTGCGTGCTTGTAGAGGCGATGGCAGTAATGCGCGCGCAGGCCGGGGGAGAGCTCGATCTCGCGGGTGGTGTCGAGATCGAGGACCCGATCGAGGCCGTCGGCGTCGGTGGTCAAGACCCGCACCTCGCAGCCCTCGTGAGCGAGGCTGCGGCTGAGCTGATAGGCCGACTCGGTCGGCCCGCCATAGGCCTGTGCCGGGTGAAAGGCGGGGGTGACATGTGCGACGCGCAAAGGCAGCTCCCCTCAGCGGTGCATCGTCGTCCAGGCGGTGCGGAGGATCTCGTGGAGATCGGTGAT
>Ga0075163_10006316_pt1 | contig 15681 bp, 16 predicted proteins | sample JI1023141ADNA_FD_71478 | JGI IMG/M metagenome (GOLD analysis project Ga0075163, IMG submission 71478) | Wastewater effluent complex algal communities from Wisconsin, to seasonally profile nutrient transformation and Carbon sequestration -... | ecosystem: Engineered > WWTP > Effluent > Algae... | reverse complement strand
TACCTGTCATCTTCCAGCGGCAGCACGCTCGCGCGCGTGCGCGCGCAGGGTATCGCCCAGTCGTACCTGTCGGAGGTACTTTCCCGCCCCTTTGCCGATCCTGATGCAACGCCCGTCGAGGCCTCGCGGGCGCTGTTCGACGATATCGGGGACTACGCCGGCCTGGATGACGCCGCCGCCGTCGATCAGGCAGGCGCCGTCATCGCCCCGTACCGGGTCCGCGTGAGCGTTACCCCGGCCGCGCTCGGCAGCGTGCCGGCCACCCATGCGCGGCGCGTGGACGTGCAGGTGGACCTTCCCGATGGCCAGATGGTGCTGGCCACGGGCTTTCGCACGCGGTATCCGTGATGCGCCGCGCTGCCGGATTCACGCTGGTCGAACTGGTGGTGTCCATCACGCTGGCGGCCATCGTGCTGGGATTCGCCGGGATGCTGATTACTGCGCCGCTGCAGCACTACGACCTGCAGTCCCGACGCGCGGAACTGGCGGATTCGGCCGGCGCAGCCCTGCCGCAACTGCAGGGCGACCTGCGAGGTGCGCTGCCCAACAGTGCACGCGTGCGGCGCAATGGCAGCTTCGTGGCACTGGAGTTCCTCGCCGCCGTCGACTGGGTGCGCTACCAGGGGTCACCCGGCGCCCCGTTCACCACCTCGGGAACATTTCGGGGCATCCCCGTCCCGTTCACCGGCACAGGCCTTTTCCTCAGCGTCAACAATCGCGGCACCGGGATACCCGGTGGCGATGCCTGGACGCCCGGCGGCTCGCTGAGCGCAGTCGGCAGCAGCATCAATATCGTGGCTGCCGCGCTGCCCGGCGAGCAGCGCGTCACCGTGACGCCGGCACCGGCGTTCACGGCCGACTCTCCGCGCCGTCGGGCCTATCTGGTGTCGGGGCCAGTAACCTTTCTTTGCAACGAGGCGGCTGGAACCGTCAGTCGCTACACAGGCTATTCGCTCGCCTCCGCGCACAGCGCGCGGGACACGCATGCCGAACTCGTCGCTGCCGGCGCCAGCGTCCGACTGCTGGCGCAGGACATCACGGGCTGCAGCTTCACGGCCGGGGCCGCAAGCCAGTGGGCTTCACAGGTTGTCTCGGTGCGCTTCACCGCCTCGCGCGCCGGCGACCTGTTCGAAGTCGCCGACCAGATTGCCCTCGAGAACCTGCCATGAAGCACGGCGCCCAGCGCGGCATGTCACTGGTGGTGGCGCTGTTCGTCGTCGTGGTGCTGGGCCTGCTCGCGGCTTTCGCGGTGAACATCGGCACCTCGCAGCGCGAAACCGCGAACCTGCGCCTTGCCTCAGACCGGGCGTTGCTGGCAGCACGCGCCGGCACTGAATGGGCAGGCACCCGGGCGCTGGTGAACAACGCCTGCGCCGCCAACACCGTGATGAATCTCAACCAGGGCGCGCTCAATGGCTTCAGGGTGACGGTCAGCTGCAGCGCCACCAGCCACTCGGAAGGCGCGGTGAACTATCGCGTCTACGACGTGACCTCATTCGCCCAGTACGGCAGCTTCGGCTCAGCCGGATACGCTTCACGGACCCTGACGGCGCGCTTCACCAGCGCGCCCTGAGCGCTGCCGCTCGGCCCATTCTGCCGCGTAGTCGCGCCCTGCGGCGCGCTGCGCCAGGGCAAGTGCCCCGATCGTGAGCGCGGCGCCAAGGCTGGCCAGCGCCATGTCCTTGTGCGCATCCCACACATCCCCCTGCGTGCCCAGGTACGCCATGCCCAGCTCGCCGCCGAACACCGCGGCTGCGGCCCATTCGATGAGCTCATACAGCATCGAGGAAGACATGGTCAGGTCCAGCGCGAAGAAGTAGCCGGGAAATCCGCGCAGGTTCCAGGTCCGCAGCAGCAGCTCGCGCACCGGATAGGCCAGCAGCAATCCGTACGCGAAATGCACCACGCGATCGAAGTTGTTGCGCTCCCAGCCCACCATCGAATTGAAGGTGCGGCCAGTCAGGCGCTGCATCCATGCGTCATACGGCACTTCCGCATAGGTGTAGTGCGCGCCGATGGTGTGCAGGCACAGGAACAGGAAAAGCAGCACGTAGGAAGCGCGTGAGAACGCGTGCCAGCGCCAGGTGGCGGCCAGCACGGCGATGCCCAGCAGCAGCAGGACATTCTCCAGCAGCCAGTCGGCGCGATTCCAGGGGTCGATGGCCAGTGGCGCCCAGAGCACCATCAGCAGCACCAGCAGGATCAGGGCGAATCTTCCGTTGCGCATTCGCGCAAGCTTACAGGCCAAGCTCCAGCTGCGGCATGTCCTGCCGTGGCGGACGGAACAGATCGGTGCGCAGCATCACTTCGCGGTCGCTGCGCATTCCCAGCCGGCGCGCGGCCAGCCGGAACCGGTCGGCCAGCAACTGCGCCCAGGCGCCGGTGCCCAGCATGCGCTGGCCGAAGCGCGGATCGTTGTCCCGCCCTCCCCGCGCCGCCTGGATCAGCGACATCACATGCTGCGCCCGATCGGGCATGTGCTGCTGCAGCCATTCCCGGAACAGGTCCTTCACCTCGTGCGGCAGTCGCACCAGCGAGAAGCCCGCTCGGCGAGCGCCCGCCTGCGCGGATCGCTCGAGGATTTCTTCCAGCTCGCTGTCGTTCACCGCGGGAATCATCGGCGCCGCCATCACGCCCACCGGCACGCCCGCATCGGCAAGCGCGCGCATGGCGGCAAGGCGTGCGGTGGAGGACGCGGACCGCGGTTCGAGCTTTCGCTTCAGGTCCGCGTCGAAGGTGGTGATGCTGAGGAAGACGCTGGCAAGGCCATCGCGCGCCATTCCGGCGAGCAGGTCGAGGTCGCGCAGCACCAGCGCGCTGCGCGTGGTGATGGCCACGGGATGGCGCGTTTCGGCCAGCACCTCGAGCACGGCGCGGGTCACGCCCAGCTGTCGTTCGACGGGCTGGTAGGGATCGGTATTGGCGCCGAGCATGATGTGGCGGCACTGGTACCCGGGCCGGGCGAGTTCGCTGCGCAGCAGGCGGGCCGCATCGGCCTTGAACATCAGCTTCGTTTCGAAATCGATGCCGGGCGAGAAACCCAGGTAGGCATGCGTGGGCCGCGCATAGCAGAACACGCACCCATGTTCGCAGCCACGGTAGGGATTGATCGACTGGTCGAAGGGAATATCCGGCGAATCGTTGCGCGACAGGATGCTGCGCGTGGTGTCGGGGCTGAGCGTCGTGGCGATGGAGCCTTGGGGTTCCTCGCGATACCAGCCGTCGTCCACGCCTTCGCTGCGCTGGTGGTCGAACCGGTTGTGCGGATTGCTGAGCGCTCCGCGCCCCTTGAATCCGGCGGGGGGAATGTCGGTGGACACGCGGCTACTGTACATCCGTACAGTACCTACCGCAACCGCCCCTCCAGCCACTGTATCCAGTGCTGCACCGGCACCTGGCTGCCAGAGGCCAGCTGCACCATGCAGCCGATGTTGGCGGAAAGGATCCGGCTCGGCGCCCCCTCCTGCAACGCACCCAACCTCGCCTCGCGCAGCCGCGCGGAGATTTCCGGCTGCAGCAGGCTGTAGGTGCCGGCCGAGCCGCAGCACAGGTGCGAATCCCGCACGCGGGTCAGCGTCGCGCCGGCAGCAAGCAGCAGCCCCTCGACGACTCCGCGTGACTTCAGGCCATGCTGAAGGCTGCAGGGCGCATGGAACGCCACGGTATCGGCAACTGCATTCACCGACAGCTGCCGGATTCGGGGTTCGAGCGGTGCCAGCAGCTGCGATAAATCCCTCGACAGGCTGCTGACGCGCGCCGCGCGCTGTGCGTAGGTCGGATCATCGCGCAGCAGCCAGCCGTACTCGGCCAGCTGCGTGCCACAGCCCGTGGCGTTGAACACGATGGCCTCCGCGCCCTGTTCCAGCAGCGGCCACCACGCATCGATGTTGCGACGCGCGTGATCGCGCGCCGTGTGCTGCTGGTCCAGGTGCTGGTGGATGGCGCCACAGCATTGCGCCTCGCGCGCGATGATCACCTCGATTCCCAGCACGCCCAGCACCCGCGCGGTGGCCGCATTCAGGTCCGGCGACAGCGCCGGCTGCACGCAGCCGCCCAGCAGCAGCACACGGCGGGGCTGTGTCTGCAGCGGCCAGTCTCCCGCCCGCTGCCTTGCGGGGATGCGCTTGGCAAGGGTTGCCGGCATCAGCGGTCGAAGCGCCTGCCCCAGCGCCAGCAAGGGAGCGAATGCGCGACTGGTGAGAAATCCCGCGAGCAAGCGGCGCTGCAGCCGCGCGAGCCAGGGGCGCGGAGCGCGCTGGGCAAGCACTTCGCGCCCCATGTCCACCAGCCGCCCGTATTCAACGCCCGAAGGACAGGCGCTCTCGCAGGCCCGGCAGGTCAGGCATCGATCCAGATGGCTACGGGTACGCGCGGTGGGCGTATTGCCTTCGAGCATGTGCTTGATGAGGTAGATGCGGCCACGCGGCCCGTCGCGCTCATCGCCAAGCAGCTGGTACGTGGGACAGGTGGCATTGCAAAAGCCACAGTGAACGCATCGACTGATCAGTCCGGCGGCTGCGGATGCCAGCGCATCGGGGGGCTGCTGTTGCGGAATCTGCGTCTGCATCAGAACTCCGGATACATGCGGCCCGGATTGAAAATGCCTGCGGGATCGAATTCCCGCTTCAGCCGCTGGTGGATGGCCAGCAGCGCGGGCGACAACGGCGTGAATGCCTGTGGCCGGGGCAAAGCGGCGCGGAACAGCGTAGCGTGTCCGCCGAGTTCGCGCGCGCGCGCGCGAAGGGCATCCGCTGATGCATCACTGCGCAGCCAGCGCAAGGCGCCGCCCCATTCGATGAGTTGCGCACCCGGCAGCGCCAGCGGCGCGGCGTTCGTGGGAATGGAAAACCGCCACAGCGGTCGGGCACCTTCAAAAAAAGGATGCTGCTGCTCCCGCACCCCATGCCACGAATCCTCCGCCAGCGTTGCCGGCTCGCGCTCGCCGCCAAGCACCCGTGCAGAGGCTTCCACCGCCGGCTGCGCACCAGCCAGTCGCACGCGAAGGGCTCCTTCATGCCAGCAGCTGGCCGACAGCGGCAGCGGCTGTCCCGCCCAGCTGTTCAGATGCCGCAGGGCCTCGCCTTCAGTCATTTCGAATCGCAGCGTCAGTTCCGAGGCAGGCCGCGGCAGCACCTTGATCGAGAGTTCTGCAATCACGCCCAGCGTTCCCAGCGAGCCGGCCAGCAGGCGCGACACGTCGTAGCCGGCCACGTTCTTGATGACGGTGCCACCAAACTTAAGCAGCCTTCCGCGCCCATCGAGCAGTCGCGCTCCGAGCACCGCATCGCGTACCCCGCCCCACGCGTAGCCCGCGGACGCACGGCGAGGTCCGGCCAGTCCGGCGGCAATGCAGCCACCCAGTGTGGCGCCCACTCCGAAATGCGGCGGCTCGAAGGCCAGCATCTGGCCCTTCGCGGCGAGTTCGGCTTCGATCTGCGCCAGCGGCGTGCCGGCGCGCGCGGTGATGACCAGCTCGCTGGGCTCGTAGCTTTCTATACCCTGCCAGTCACGCGTTTCGAAGGTCTCACCGCGCGGCTCATTGCCGTAAAAGTCCTTGGTGCCACCGCCGCGGATGCACAGCCGCGTGCCGCTGACCGCGGCCGCCGCGATGCGCTCGCTCCATTGCGACAGCAGCGTCATCAGAACCTCGGCAGGTCGGCGAAGGGCAGCTTGCCGCCATGCACAGGCATGCGGCCGTACTCGGCACAGCGATGCAGCGTGGGGATCACCTTGCCCGGATTCAGCAGCCCGGCAGGATCAAACGCGCGCTTCACGCCCGAAAACACGTCGAGTTCCTCGCGCGGGAACTGTGAGCACATCTGGTTCAGCTTCTCCATGCCCACGCCATGCTCGCCGGTGATCGTGCCGCCCAGTCGCAGGCTTTCTTCGAGGATCGCCGCACCGAAGGCTTCGGCCCTGGCGACGGAATCCGGATCCGCGTCATCGAACAGCACCAGCGGATGCAGGTTTCCGTCACCGGCATGGAACACATTGGGGCAGCCCAGGCCGAAGCGCAGCTCCATCTGCTGGATGGACTTGAGCATGCGGCCGATGTGTCGTCGCGGGATGGTGCCATCGGTGCAGTAGTAGGCGGGCGCCGCCCTGCCCGCCGCGGGAAAGGCGTTCTTGCGACCGGCCCAGAATCGCTGCCTCTCGGTTTCATCCGCCGAAACCTGCAGGCGCGTGGCGCGCGCGCCTTCCAGCACGCGAAGCATCTGCAGGATCTCCGCCTCCACTTCTTCCGGCGTGCCGTCGGACTCGCACAACAGGATGGCCGCCGCGTCCAGGTCGTAGCCGGCCTTCACGAAAGGCTCCACCAGGCGGGCAGCGGCCTGATCCAGCATTTCGAGCCCCGCGGGAATCAGTCCTGCCGCGATCAATGCAGCCACGGCATCACCGGCATGCTCCACATCGGCAAAGCTCGCCATGATGCAGCGGGCCAGGCGCGGCAACGGCACCAGGCGCACGGTAACCTCGGTGATCACCGCGAGCATGCCCTCCGACCCTACCAGCACGGCAAGCAGGTCGAGCCCCGGGCCATCGAGCGCGCCGCCACCCAACCGGATTTCTTCGCCATCGGCAAGCAGCGCGCGCACGCCGAGCACATTCGGCAGTGTCAGGCCGTATTTCAGGCAGTGCACGCCGCCGGAATTCTCCGCCACATTGCCGCCGATGCTGCAGGCGATCTGGCTGGAGGGATCCGGCGCGTAATACAGGCCGAACGGCCGCGCGGCGTCGGAAATAGCGAGATTGCGCACGCCCGGCTCAACGATGGCGGTCCGCGACTCGGCATCCACCTTGAGGATGCGATTGAACTTCGCCATCGACAGCAGGATTCCATCGGCCACCGGCACGGCACTGCCGGCAAGGCCGGTGCCCGCGCCGCGCGGCACCACGGGAATCCCCCGCGCATGGCAGTGGCGCAGCAGCGCTACCAGCTGCGCGTGCGTTTCGGGCAGCGCCACCACCGGCGGCCGCTGGCGGATCAGCGTCAGGCCATCGCACTCGAACGGCCGGGTATCTTCCGCCTCGGTGAGCAGGCAGTGCTCTGGCAGCATGGCGCGCAGTGGCGCGAGATCCATGCTCTGCGCCCGAATCATCCCTTCTCCCTGCGCGCAGCCTTCCTGCGGAGGCCAATGACGAACCACACCACCAGGACCACCAGCAGCAGCGCCATGACGGGAAACAGCAGCGCCACCGCGCTGAGAATGGCGGATCCACCGAGCTCGCCCGTGGCCACCACGGGATTGCCGAGCCCGCCGGTTGCCGCGGCGGACTTGGCGCGCACCAGGGTGCTCGCCGCCTGCGTGATTCCCGCCGCTCCGCCGCCGGCGATCAACGCGACCGACCAGCGCAGCAGCGGCGGCAGATCGCCCAGTGGCACCGCCATCAACACGACGCCGGCCACCAGCGCCAGCGGCGTCATCACCAGGTCGAGCAGGTGATCGAGGCCCGGCACGTAGTACGCGGTGATCTCCACTGCTGCGGCCGCCCCGAAGGTGGCCACGGCCGACAACGACGCGAGCCATTCGAATGATGGCGCCAGTTCGAGGTAGTCGAAATACGCTGCCAGCGACACCACCAGCAGCGGCACGAACACCCGCAGCCCTGCCGCCGCCGCCAGCGCCACGCCCAGCGCCAGCGCCATCAGGATTTCGACTGCGGATTCCACCTGCGCCGTCAGCGCGCGGGCATCTTCACCCGCGGATCCTTCTCACCGAGCCCCGGGTAGAACAGCGCACGGTTGTCGCGCGATTCGTTGTAGACATGGCGCTTCTTGAACAGCCATTTGCCGTTCACCTTCACCATCTCGTCCTCGTAGTGCCCGAAATACAGCAACTGCACGTCGCCCTGCGGCGTGTTGTTGGTGAACGCGAACCAGTAGGCCGTGGACTTCGCCGTGTTGCCGGTCACGTCGATGACATGGTTGATGATCTGGTGACGCGTGCGGGGCCGCGACGTGGCGCCTTCCGGGATGTTCTGCGGCCGAGCGCCACCAAATCCCGACATCGCCTTGCGGATGGCCGCCTTGCCCACTTCCGTGCCGAACACCCACACCAGCAGCCCATCATCTGCCCAGGTGCTCATCACTGTTTCTATGTCACCGGCATCGACGGCAACCATGTACTTGTTCGAGACGTTCTCGATCTCCGCCCGGTCATCGGCATAGCCCGCCCACGCCGCTCCGGCAAACAGGCTGGCAGCCAGCGCAATGGTCAGTCGAATGCTCTTCATTTCAGCTCCTCATGCAGGAAGTTGGCCACGTCGATCACACTCTGCTCATTTATAAGGTCCGGAAACAGCTTGGGCATGGGCGCCTTCGGATCCTTGATGTAGGTGATGGTCGCCGCCAGGTCGCGGCGCTGCCCCAGGTTCTGCAGCTTGCGGTCGGCGATCATGTTGCCGTCGGCTCCATGGCACGACATGCAGATCTGCCCGTAGAGCCTGCGGCCGTTGGCGAGGTTCGGCGCACCAGCAGGTCCGCTGGCTGCCGCGGCGCTGCCCGTCACGTCCAGCCGCTGCGGCGCGGCGCCCGGATTCAGCGCCATGATCACCACGCTGGGCAGGCCCAGGTCACCGAAGGCGTTGCGCGAGATATTGCCGGCGGCGAAGGCCACGTATTGCCTTCCCCCAGTCTCGTAGGTAACCACGCCTCCAGCCATCGCGCCGCCCGCCCTGGCCTTGTGCACGACCTCGCCGGTCTTGCTGTTGAACACCAGGAAGTTGCCCGCCAGGTCGCCCGCGAAGGTGACGCCACCGGCCGTCGGCGTGACGCCGGCCACCACGGGCTTCTCCGCGTGATACTTCCAGCGCACCTCGCCCGTATCGCGGTTCACGGCGGTGATCCAGCCCGTGGCCGGACCATCGGGCGCCACGCTGCCGCCCCAGTCGGCTTCGCCCGGCTTGTATGTTGCCGAAGCGGCAAGCTTGACGATGAAGCACACATCCACCGCGCCCACGATCAGGTTCTGGTTGGCCGGATCCAGCGCGGGTCCGTTCCATTCCACTCCGCCTGCGTATCCCGGGCAAAGGCGCGTGCCTTCGGGCTTCGGCGCCTTGTGGATGTGCTCCACGGTCGTCACGGGCGTGCGGTAGGCCACGCGGTGTGTATCCCGGTCGACGACGGTGAGGTAACCGTCCTTGCCACCGATGGCCACGAAGTCCCGCGTGCCGGAACGGAACAATGCAGGCGCTGCCGCCAGATCCAGGTCCATCCAGTCCCCGGGCGCCACCTGGTGCCACCATTTCAGCGCGCCCGTGCGCGCATCCAGCACCAGGATCGAATTCGTGAACAGGTTGTCGCCAGGCCGGTACGCGTGGTCGATGTCCGGCCAGGGATTGCCCACGGGCACGAACAACTCGCCGGTGGTCACATCCAGCGTCATCGCGCCCCAGAATCCACCGCCACCGGTTTTCGCTGTTTCAGGACGCTTCCAGGTTTCGGCGCCGGTCTCCTTGCCCATGGGAATGGTGTAAAAGCGCCACAGCTCGCGCCCCGTGCCGGCGTCATAGGCCATCACTCGCCCGCGGATGCCCACATCGCTGCCCGCGATGCCCATGTACACCACACCGCCCCAGGCCAGCGGCGCACCGGAAGTGGACTCGCCGTGCTTCTGGGAGGCAATCACGCTCTTCCAGAGCAGCTTGCCGGTGGCCGCATCCAGCGCCACCAGCCGGCCATCGCATGTGCCCCGGAAGATGCGCCCGTTCAGCAGCGCCACGCCACGGCTCGATCCGCCGCAACGCGCCTCCTCGGGCTGGTAGACGAACTTCCACTTCAGCGCGCAATTGGTGGCATCCAGCGCAACCGTCTCGCGCGCGGTGCCCGTGTAGATCACGCCATCCTGCACGACCAGGCCGCCATGAAAGGAGGTGGGGCCATCGATCTGCACCCTGCACACCTCGCCCAGCTGCGCGGCATTGGCAAGCGTGATCTGCTTCAGCTGCGAATAGCGCTGGCCATCGAGCGAATTGTTGTAGCTCGGCCAGTTGGCTCCGGGCGACGCTTCCTGGCCGGAAACGGCGGCCGAAAAGACCAGCATCACGGCAAGCGCGAATCTCATGCAGGCTCCTGGAAATCCCCTGCCCTGTCCCCGGGCGTCCGCGCCAGCCTAGCACCCCGGGAGGCGGGTTGACACCGTCACTCGAACAGCCGCCACTCCGGCTGGTAGTTCAATCCAAGCTGCACGATGCGGTTCAGCAGCTGCTCATAGGAAATGCCGGCCACGTCGCCGGATTCCGCGAAATCCTCGCCATAAGTAAGGTTCGGATTCGCATTGGCCTCGAGCACGAAGACGCTGCCATCGGCCTTCAGGCGCATGTCCATGCGCGCATAGCCGCTCATGTGCAGCGCGCGATAAACGCGCCGGGCAAGCTGCGTGATCCGGGCCACCTGCGCCTCGGGCAGATCCCCGGCGGGGCCCGTGCGGATGCCGTGACGGCGCTGGTAGGCCGGATCCCACTTCACCTTGCGCGTGGCGATGCCCGCCTGCACATCCGACAGCTTGCCGAAATCCAGCTCCCATACCGGGAATGCGGTCAGCCGCTCATTGCCCATCACGCCCACATACAGCTCGCGCCCTTCTATGTACTGCTCGGCCAGCGCATCGCTCTGCGCCTGCTCGTGGATGAACTGCACGCGCTCGCGCAGGCGCTCCGGGTCGTGGACGATGGAAGCCTGCGAGATTCCCAGCGAGGCGTCGTCCGTGGCGGATTTGACGAACAGCGGGAACTCCAGCCCCCGCGGCTCGCGCCAGGCCTTGCCCCAGGGAAACAGGTGGAACCTCGGCGTGGGAATGCGGTGATACGCGAGGATCTGCTTGGTCAGCACCTTGTCACGACTGAGCATCATGCCGCGCGGATTGCAGCCGGTGTAAGGCTGGCGCATCAGTTCAAGCAGTGCCACCACGTAGTGGTCGTAGGTCACGATGCCGGAGAACTCCTCCAGCAGGTTGAAGGCGATCTCAGGGCGCCAGTCACGCACGACGCGGCGCAATTCTCCGATCTTGTCGCCCATGCCCAGCACGCGCACCTCGTGCCCGGCGTTCGACAGCGTCGAGAGCACGTTGTATTCGGTGCGGCAGGCCTCGATCTCGTCTTCCGACAGGCCGCGCAGGTCGTCCGGTGGAATCAGGTCAGCGTTGACCAGCAGCAGGATTCGCCGCTTCTTCACAGTGCGTAGTTCTCCCGGTTACGTTTGAGTATGCCCCTCACCACGCGCTGCGCCAGCGCGCTGAACTCGCGGCGCGCGCCGCGCCGGTCGGTCTTGAGGTGCAGGTGCATGTGGCTGCAGCGATGCAGCAGCACATCCAGCGCATGCTCCACCACGTAGTGATGCAGGTGGGCGCGCCGGACCAGCTGGCGCTCGAGCTCCGGCCGGATCGACCGCAGGTAGCTCGCCGCGGCGTCGCGCCGCCGCGTCGGCCGTCGCGAAAATATGCGGCACAGCGCCCGGTCGTAGCGACCATCCTCCAGAACGTAGCGGCTCGCCTTGCCCCGATAGTGCTCGGCCAGGGTGCGCCGGGAGCGGGCGACCGGCTCCACCTCCCGTCGCGTGCGCACGCATGGCGCGCGCGCGGCGATCTCGCGCATCAGTTCATCCACGTACTCGAGCTTGCGCAGCGCCGGCCAGCCGGCGTATTCGCGCCGCCAGCGAGCGCGGGGCGACAGCCAGACGGCAAATGTCTCGGCGAAGTCCTCAGTTGGATGGCTCTGCGCATACCAGTGGTCCAAGTGCAGCACGTAGCGACGGCTCGCCGGACGCGGCCGGTAGTCCTCCGGATATTTCTCGGCCGCACTGCCGAACACTCGCCGGAAATCCGCCCGCCGTCGCAGGCCATGAGCCGTATCAAGCGCGTGCCCCGCCTCGTGGCGCAGGATGCGCATCAACCACTGGCTGCTGCCACCCTCGACCTGGTGCATCAGGCTGCGCTCGAGCCGCATCAACCGCGGATGCGACAGATAGAACGGCAGCGCGATCCCGGGCACGCCATCGGGCGAGAACCATTCCTCGGCGTACCAGAAATGCGGCAGGAAGCGCAGGCCGCGGCCCTTGAGTTCGCGGTGGAGCCTGCGCATGTGGTCGGCAACCCGCCCGCGGGTGCGCGACAGCGGCAGGTCGCGGAATGAAAGGCGCAGCAGCTCGTCGTCCGTCATTCGCGCGAGCACGCCGGATGATGGCGTCACCACGCCCTGCCTTGCCTTTGTGTCCTGCGCCACCGCGGGTGACTATAAACCAAAGGCGGCCGCGGGCACCGCCTTCGCCCGCCGCTCAGTGCAGCTTGAAGCTGACGCGGAACTCCTTGCAGGACGGGACCGCGACACCTGCTCGCGTGGCCGGCTGGAAGCGCAGCGCCTCGCTCGCCCACTTCACCGCGGCGCCATCCAGCAACGAGTCACTGCTGGACCTGACCACCGACGGACCGCCGGACAGCCGGCCGCGCGCATCCGTGCACGCCCTGACAATCACCGCCCCTTCCGATGCCATGCGGATGGCCTGCGGCGGGTAGTAGTCATCGGTGGGGCGCACGGCCTCGAAGCGCAGCGGCGTATCAGGCAGCACGCTCGCCACGGGCTGGCTGTTGTCTGCCGGGACCTGCGGTGTGATGTCCATCGGCTGCAGCGGCACGGTCACGATGGGCGATTCATCGACGTCGAAATCGGGAATCTGCGGCACCGGCTGCGCCACGTGATCAAGGTTCTGCAGCTTGGGATCGATGGGCTCGGCGAACTGAACCGGCTTGGGCTTCTCGTCTATCCTCACCAGCTGCAACGGCGCCGCGTAGTCCTTGACGACGTCCACCACCTTGATCGCCAGCAACCCGGCAACCAGCGCCACGTGCACGCCGATCGTGACGGCCAGCGCCATCGGCCTTCCTTGCGTAATTCCTCTCTGGGCAAGAACACTCATGTTGAATCCTCCCGTGAAAGCAACGCACGCAGGCATTGTGCGCTGAAGGTAGGACGCGACAAGAGCGGTGGAACCTTTGTTGCGTGAGAACTTGAATGCCGCGCTGCGCGGCGTAGCATGGATCGGGCAGACCACAGGTGCCTGTCCATGCAGGCAATTCGTGCGAATCAACGGCGACCGATGATTTTCGGGCGCCACGTATTCATTGCCCTGATCCGAGTTCGACCTCCACGCTGTAGCGGCCAACCACCTCACGGACCGCCTGATCCTGCTTCGCCGCAACCGCATCGCGCCGGTAATCGTCCCGCAGCTGCACACGAATCTCGGCGAATCGCGGATCACGCTCTGGCGCGTGCGCCGTGACCAGGACCAGATGCCACCCCTGGTCGGAGCGAAGCGGCCCTTGCCAGCGCGACGCGTCGACGGGCAGCCCCGCAAGCAGGCTCGCGAACTGCGCGCCGAAATGGCTGCCGACGTACTCGCCCGTGCGATCCACGTAGTTCTGCAGGTAGGGATAGCGATCCGAGAACCGCGGCGCGTCGTTGAATCCCGCGCGCTCGCGGTTCAGGCGCGCCAGCAGCGCGCGCGCGCGTGACTCAGCTGACTCACCCGGCTTCACGGCAGGGTCCACGAACACGTGCGTGAACGTCCAGGAGGCTGCCACGCGGTACAGCGCAGCGTTTCGAGCCAGGTACTGCTGCAACTGCGCGTCCGTGGGCTCGGTCACCTGCTGCGGTTCGAGCAGGAAATTCATCTTCTGCACCAGACGCTGGCGCATCACGTAGTCGCCGCGCTCAAGTCCCAGCGCCCGAGCCTCGCGGTACAGCGACTCTTCGCGCACATAATCGGCGATGAGTCGGCGGCGCTGCGGGTCATCCATTGCATCGAGCCGCGCCTCGAAGGCGCCTGGCTCGAAGTCCTGGGACTGGTACTGCATGAATCGCAGCAGTGCGCCGCGGTCCACGACGATACGGCGCGATGCATCGGCCGACGGCCCCCAGTGCGCCCAGCCGGCGTAGAGGGCCGCACCAGCCAACAGGAAATGCAGCAGCGGTTCGCGGATCAGTCGTCGCAGCAATCGCATCGCGATCCGCCGGTCCTCAGGGCTTCGAGCCGAAGACCTTGCGCAGCAGGGCATTGGCCTGCCCCAGCGGATTCTTGCGGATGGCGGCCTCTTCCCGGGCCATCACGAGGAACAGCCCGTCCAGCGCCTTGCGCGTCACATAGGCATCGAGGTCCGCGTCTTTCTGGTCCACCAGCCCCAGCGAGCTTGCCCTGCGCGCCACCTCGTTGTACTGCCTGGCCAGCTGCACGTCCTGCGTGGCCTTGCCGACGATCGGCAGGAACCGTTCCGTCAACTTGCCGGACATGGCGCCGCGGAAATACTGCGTGGCCGCGTCTTCCGGTCCGCGCAGCAATCCGACGGCATCAGCAAGGCTCATCTGTTTGATGGCGTCCACGAACAGCGCCTTCGCCTCGGGCACGGCAGCCTCGGCGGCGCGATTCATCGCCAGCTCCAGCGCATCGGTCTGCTTGGACATGCCGAGCTTGCGCAGTTTCTTCGCGGCTTTCTGCAGCTTGCCCGGCAGCGGAATGCGTACCTCTGGATTGGCCAGGAATCCATCGGGCCTGCCGAGCGAGGTGACGGCCGTGACCACCGCCTGGTTCAGCGCGACCTTCAGCCCATCGGCCGTTTCGGCCTTCGTGGCCGCAGGCGTGGCGGCGTTCAGCGGCACCGCCACGAGCACGCAGGCCAGCGCCGCCACCACCAGCAGGCAGCGGCCTGTGAGGCTGGAAAACCTCGATTCCAGCGTCATGCCCGTTCTCCCTGAAGATAAGGACGCGCCCACGCCAACCCATCCTTCGTGCCCGCGGCAGGCAGGTATTCGCAACCGACATGCCCATCGAAACCGAGCGCATCGACATGGGCCAGCAGTCGCCCGAAATTGATCTCGCCGGTGCCGGGCTCGTGGCGGCCGGGGTTGTCGGCGATCTGTATGTGACCGATCCACGGCAGCAGCCGCTCGATGGACCGCATCAGGTCGCCCTCCATGATCTGCATGTGGTAGACGTCATACTGCAGCCGGATGTTCGACCTGTCCGCCGCGGCAATGCACTCAAGCGCCTGGCGCGTGCCCTCCAGCAGATAACCCGGCACATCCACGCGAGTGTTGATCGGCTCGATCATCACTTCCGCGCCAACTTCCGCCAGGCGATCGGCCGCGCGCGCCAGGCTGCCGACGAACTGGTCAAGGTGCCGGATTCGATCCGCGCCTTCAGGCAGCAGGCCGGCCATCACATGCACGCGACGGCAACCACCGGCCTGGATGTACTCGAGCACGGTGTCGAGCCCCGCGTCGAACTCGCGTTCGCGCCCCGGCAGCGAGGCGATGCCGCGCTCACCCTTGTCCGCGTGCCCGGGCGGCGCGTTGAACAGCACCCAGCGAAGATCGTTGTGCTGCAATCGCCGCGCGATCTCGGCAGGTTTGACCGCGTAGGGAAACTGGCATTCCACCCCGGCGAATCCGGCCTTGGCGGCGGCGTCGATGCGATCCAGGAAGGGCAGCTCCTGGAACATCGTGGAGATATTGGCTGCGAGTCGGATCATGACCGCTACGATACCTTGCCGGTCGACCGCGGTGATACGCTTTGCCCAAATGGGGGATTTCATGAAGACCGCAACCGGCCTGGCCTTGTTCACCGTCGCAGCCGCCCTGGGCGCCTGCGGAACCCGCAACCCGCCTCAGCCTGCCGCAGGGCCCGAACCGGCC
>Ga0075163_10006315_pt1 | contig 15683 bp, 17 predicted proteins | sample JI1023141ADNA_FD_71478 | JGI IMG/M metagenome (GOLD analysis project Ga0075163, IMG submission 71478) | Wastewater effluent complex algal communities from Wisconsin, to seasonally profile nutrient transformation and Carbon sequestration -... | ecosystem: Engineered > WWTP > Effluent > Algae... | reverse complement strand
AAGGCGGCCTTTTCGGTGAATTTCTTCGCGGCAAGACAGGATTTTGGCATCGCTGACGAACGGCCTGTGTTTATCGTGGGAATGCCAAGGTCAGGAACCACGCTGACGGAACAGTATCTGTCCGCCCATCCTGACATCGAGGGCATGGGTGAATTGCATGACATGCGCAAGATTGCCAAAGACCTTGGCTATGGTGGCGATGATCCAAATGCTTTTGTTAAGCGGGTATCGGCACTCACCACCTCAGACTGTGCAAATCTCGCGCGGACCTACATGAAGGGTTATGCCAAAGCGCGCAAACAGGCGCGGCGTCTAGTGGACAAGAGCCCGCACAACTACGAACTTCTCGGCCTGATTGCCCTGCTCTTTCCAAAGGCCCATATCATCCATTGCTCGCGCGAACCGATGGATAACTGCGTCGCCATCTTCATGCAGAACTTCAATGAGGCCCACGGCTACAACAAGGACTTTGCGACGCTTGGCCAATACTATCGGGAGTATCAGGGATTGATGCAGCATTGGCGGGAAAACCTGCCGCTGCCAATCCATGAAAATGTGTATGAAGAGGCGGTGGCCGACTTTGAGCCAAAAGCCAAAGCGGTGGTGTCATTCCTCGGCATGCCTTGGAACGAAGCCTGCCTCAACTTCCACCAACTGGAACGCCAGGTGCGTACGCCTTCTCGCTGGCAGGTGCGGCAGCCGATCTATTCAACGTCTGTCGAGCGCTGGCGGCGCTATGAGAAGCATTTGGGTCCGCTGAAGGCTGCCCTGGGCCTTACTCAATTGGAAAACCGCTGAGCACCTTCACGGTACGCAGAGCTAGAGAAGACTGGATGCGTTGCACGCCGGGCAGTCGGGCAAGCCTCGTACGGTGGATGCGCTCGTAGTCTTCAGCGTCGCGCGCCACGACGCGCAGCAGGTAGTCGAACTGGCCACTCATCAGGTGGCATTCCAAAATCTCCGGCACGCGCTGCAACGCCTTCTCCAGTTTCTCGAAGGCCTCTTCGGTTTGCGCAACAAGCGAGAGTTCCACGAAAAACTCGTTGGCCAGTCCCAGCAGCTTGCGATTGAGGGTCGCAGTGTAGCCGAGGATCAGGCCATCTGCCTCCATCGTCTTGATGCGTCGATGACATGACGACGGTGACAGGCCAGCCTTCGCGGCAATTTCCGAAAGAGGTTGCTGCGAACCAGCCTGCAGCATTTTCAGGATGATTTTGTCTGATTTATCAAGAATGTGAGATTTCATCCCACATTCTTATCATATTTTGACATTTTCTTCCAATGGAACCGCTTCAATCCGTGTTTCTTCGGGAAAATTTTTCGCCTGCTCTCGACTACTCTCCGGCCTTCAATCGGAGGAAAAACGAAAATGCTCATCGGCGTACCAAAGGAAATCAAGAACCACGAGTACCGCGTCGGCATGACACCCGTGTCGGCCAAGGAAGCCGTCCGTAACGGCCACACCGTGTGGGTGCAAGCCAACGCCGGTGCCGGCATTGGGGCCAGCGACGCCGATTATGAAAAGGCAGGCGCCAAGATCATCGCCACTGCGGACGAGATATTCGCCAAAGCTGACATGATTGTGAAGGTGAAGGAACCCCAGTCTGGCGAACGCAAGATGCTGCGCGAAGGCCAGATCCTCTATACCTATCTCCACCTCGCGCCCGATCCGGAACAGACCAAGGACCTTGTCGCGTCGGGGGCAATCTGCATCGCCTATGAGACCGTCACATCTACCCGCGGTGGCCTGCCGCTGCTCGCGCCCATGTCCCAGGTTGCCGGTCGCATGTCGGTGCAGTCTGGTGCCCACGCCCTTGAAAAGGCGCAGGGCGGCCGGGGCGTGTTGCTGGGCGGTGTTCCCGGCGTTGCTCCGGGCAAGGTTGTCATTCTGGGGGGCGGTGTTGTCGGCACCAATGCAGCCGCCATGGCGCTGGGACTTGGCGCTGATGTGACCATCCTCGAAAAATCCACTGACCGCATGGAAGAACTGGTGGCCCGTTTCGGCACGCAGTTGAAGACGATTTACTCAACGCAAGGTGCGGTGGAAGATGAATGTGCCGAGGCCGATCTGGTGATTGGCGGCGTGCTCATTCCCGGTGCTGCGGCCCCGAAACTCGTCACACGCAAGATGCTGCCGACATGGAAGAAGGGAGCCGTTCTTGTTGACGTCGCCATCGACCAAGGTGGCTGCGCCGAAACGTCAAAGGCCACAACTCATGCCGACCCGACTTATGAAGTCGATGGCGTCATTCACTACTGCGTGGCCAACATGCCAGGCGGCGTGGCCCGTACCTCAACCTATGCATTGAACAACGTCACGCTGCCGTTCGGCCTCGCCATTGCCAACAAGGGCTGGAAGAAGGCGCTGGCTGATGATGCCCACCTGCGCAACGGCCTGAACGTGGCCGGTGGCAAGGTCACCTACAAGGCGGTGGCTGATGATCTGGGCTATGCCTATGTGCCTGCGGAGAAGGTGCTGGCCTAAGCACGCTGCAATCAAAAGAGAACTCCCGCCTGGCACTGGCCCGGCGGGATTTTTTATGTGCCCTGCTTGGGCTTTGTTCCGAGATAGTAATTCGCGTTCTTGCCATAGACGAGCCCGCGTAGCAGGTTGCGCATCGTCTCGGATTTGCGCAACGGGTCCAACATGCCATGAACTACGTCATGGATCATCACTTTGGCGGCATCCAGCGTGGGGTAAATTCCCGGTTGGCGCTGCGGCAGGCCGAAGCGGCGAAGAGTCCCATTCATGGTTCGGATCTTGTTGAGGCGAACAACTTCTGGCGTTTTCCATGTCATGGCCATGGAAATGGAATAGCTCGAACCGGTACTCACCCAATGAGGGATCATGTAGGGCATGTGCAGCGCGTCGCCGGGCTTCAGGCTGTGCATTTCGGCACGGCTCTCAAACCAATCCTCGTAAGGAAGCATGCGGTGCTTGGAGGGTGACAGTTCCATGTCTTCTTCAGATACCAGCGTGCGGTCGTCGTTGTCGAAGGTTCGGACAAACTTGTCACCCTTGATCTGAATCAGGATGTTTTCCTCAGCATCGATATGGAAGGGTGTGGTGGCACTGGCAGATGAAACGAAAATAAAGCCCTGAATATCGGTAAAATCCTCCGGCTTGCGGCCGGCAGCAAGATTGGCTTCACGTACAAAACTCTCGAGAACGGAGCGATAGCCAGGATGGCTCTCCACTCGCTTCAACACCATCCACGCATTGTCCACTTCAATCGACCGAATGACCTCTTCCGGTGTCTTGTCGATGCGCGGAACATCTTCGAATCTCACACCAACAGCAATGTTTCCAGCGTTGTACTCAATGCGATCTCGCGGCATGGACTTCGCCAACTCCACCAACCTTGGCAAGGCGAACAGCGGATGGTCCGCCAGACTGTGTTTCAGGGTGAAGGCATGCTTGAGAAATTTTGCTTCCGCAGTGGCGCGGTCGATGGTGACAAGTGTCATGATTGCTTCCGTCCTGTCGCACGCAGGAACACCTGCTTTGCTACAGCACGAAATGCATCTTTCATGCCATGGAACTGCGACACAACCGCAAAAGTTGACCCGCTCACCACAGGTCCGGCGAGCACCACATCCATGCAGGCGATGCGGTCACGCCAGATGCGGTCAATCATGGGGTGACCGGGAATGGCATTGGCATCAGCAAGGCGGATGCCTTCCTCAGCAAACAATGCGTGCGTGGCTTCGATGATGAGCAATACGCCAGGCGAAAATTTGCCGAAGGCCTCGTCGTAGCCAATTTTGCCCAGTACCGCTTCGCCGCCGTCCACAAGGGCGAAAAGCGAGGCCACCGGGCGGCCATCCAGCATCATGGTCCAGAAGCGCAGTGCGCCTTGGGCGTGCATGGCGGCAAGTCCAGCAGAGAGGCCCTTGGCCGCTTCAACGTCGCTGTTGATGGCGGTTCCGCGCTTGCCTTTCCAGCCGGAAGACTCCACCGCAAGGAATGCCGACATGTGGGTTTGGAGGCTTTCGCCTGCCTTCAACTCCAGGAATTGAAGGTTGCCCTGCTCCGAGAGACGGGCCTTCAACCGCTTCAGCTCCTTGCGGCGCTTGTGGTCGAAATTCTGCATCAACCAGTCATCGAAGCTGCCGGACACATCCAGCGCCGCGCGTTGCCAGGTCTTGAGCACCTTCGCATGGCCTGCAGCGCTCAACAGTGCCGCAGTGACGGGGTGATCCACCGGCACGCTGCGCAAGACGAGCGGCACGCCGAGTTGATTGAGGAATGTCTGGGCGTCTTGCCGCGACGGAGGCCGTGACACGGCGGGTAAGGGGCAAGGCGTAAGCGCGTTGGCAGTCGATTGAATATGGGCCAATGGCAGCGTGGCGCGACGGGCCGCGAAAAGGCGGAAGGGACCAGGGATCTGTTCATTCACCAGGGTGCGCAGGCCTGGCACATGTGCCAGAACGGCACGCATCCACGCATCGTTGGAAAAGACTTGGGCTGAGGGCGTCATCATGGCCATGGCAATGCAATATGCCCGCCAAGCCAAGGAGGTTTGGTTAACCCGCCAACGAAAAAGGCCGGACTAAAGCCCGGCCTTTCAAATCCGATGGCAAGCCGATTATGCGTCGGTCTTGGCAGGGAGAACCTGGCGGCCACGATAGGTGCCGGATTTCAGGTCGATGTGGTGGGGACGGCGCAGTTCACCCGAAGCCTTGTCTTCAACAAAAGTCACGGTCTGCATCTTCTGGCCGGAACGGCGCATGCCGATGCGGCTCTTGGTCATTTTTTTGCGTGGAACAGCCATGATCTAAACCTCTGAAATCTCAATGAAAAAAGGAATCGCCCCAGATGGGGCGAGAAATCTTGGGCGGTCTATAGCCACTTCTTGGGCTCGAGGCAAGTGAGGTACGGTCCCATTGTGCGGGCACGGCGTTCGATGACACTGGCGATCAGCCTGACCCGTTTGGAGGGTTTGCCAGCTTTGCGTTTGATCGGATTGGGCAGAACAGCTGCCAGCAGCGCCGCCTCGCGGCGCGACAGCTTGGCGGCGGATTTCTTGAAATGGTGTTGGGCAGCAGCCTCCGCGCCATAAACACCCGGCGCCCATTCAACGATATTGAGATAGACCTCGATCATGCGGCGCTTGGTCCACACATTGTCCATCCACAGGGCAACAGGAAGCTCCAGCACCTTGCGGATTGCCCCAAGGGGGCCGCGGCCATCCCAGAGAAACAAATTCTTGGCGGCTTGCATGGAGATGGTGGACGCCCCGCGCACCGGGCCTTCATCATCGTCAAACACTTCACCGACGACTTCCTGGAATTCGATCCAGTCCACACCATAATGGGCACAGAAGCGTGCGTCTTCGGACGCAATCACCGAAGCCGCAAGGGCGGGAGCCATATCATCGAGACTGACCCAGTCCTTGTGGATTCCATTCCCCGTGAAGAGCCGGAGGATCATGAGATTGGAAACAGGTGGGGGAACGACTCCATAAACGATTGTCATGACGAATGGCCAGGCCATGACGACGGCTAACCCCTTCAAGACGCGGCGTTGCCAGGTCGAGCGCCTGTCCCAGAAAGCCCGCAGACGCGGGAATCTCTTGACCGCGCCTTCTCTTGGCGACGCAGAAGAAGCGTCTGCCGCCCGCTGGCGCGGGGCCCAGGGCGCCCTGCCTTTTGGCTTTGGCGGAACCTTGTCTGGGTCCTGCTCAGGTGCTGTGTGTTGAGATTTGCGTGCCATCTGCGTATGGGATGCCATATCGCTGATCTACAAACGAGGCACAAGAGCAGGCCATGGCCTTTGAGATAGCCCTTTCAGACACGGCTCAGGCCGTCGAGGCGACACTGGACGCGATGTTGCCCAGGCGGGCCAATGACCGGCTGCGTGACGCCATGCGCTATGCGGCGCTGGGACAGGGCAAGCGGCTGCGGCCTTTTCTGGTGATGCAATCGGCAGCGCTGTTCGATGTGCCAACGGCTTCCGCCCAGCGCGTGGCGGCGGCACTGGAATGCGTGCATTGTTATTCGCTTGTGCATGATGATCTGCCCGCCATGGACGACGATGACATGCGGCGCGGCCAACCTACCACGCATCGCAAGTTTGATGAGGCGACGGCGATTCTGGCCGGAGATGGATTGCTGACCTTTGCCTTCGAGATACTGGGTGATCCCGCAACGCATGCCGATGCAACCGTACGGAGCGCCCTTGTTTTGGAGCTGGCGCTGGCTTCCGGTGAGGCCGGAATGGTGGGCGGGCAAATGAATGATATTGAAGCCGAGACTGGTGGCTTCGCCTCCTATGATGCGATTGCCGCCATGCAAGGCATGAAAACGGGTGCCCTGTTCCGCTTTGCCTGTGAAGCTGGTGCTATTTTGGCGTCGGAAAATCGCACGGCACTTCGTCAGTATGCGGAATATATTGGCCTGGCTTTCCAAATCGCCGATGACATTCTCGATGTGGAAGCAGATGCTGCCACGCTCGGCAAGGCCACCGGCAAGGACAAGGGCCGGGGCAAAGCAACGTTTGTGGATTTCCTCGGATTGAGTAACGCGAAAACGGAAGCGGCGCGACTTACTGAAGCCGCGATCGCAGTCCTGACCCCCTATGGTGCAAAGGCAGATTTGCTCCGGGAGACTGCCCGATTCATCGTGGCACGGAAAAAGTAGGGCCCTACCCCAACACCTTCAACGCCTCGTCGTAGTCTGACACGCTGTAAACCCATCCCCGCCTTATGGCATATCGCCACGTCAGCCGAGGGGAGCGGGCCACGTCTTCTGGCGTCACACCGAGAATACCGTTGCGGTCTTCAGGGGAGATTCCGTCCTTCAGCATGACATTGGTGCTGATGCCTTTCAGTTCTGCTGCCTTGGCCAAACCATATTGAATAAAGCCGGAACAAATGAACTGCGGGGGAACCCATCTGTGCAGACGGCGGCGGGTGCGCACAATCGCGTCTTCCATGGACTTGCGTGACCCCTTGCGGATCTTTGAGCCCATCAATCGCGCGCCAAACATGGCCGACAGGCCCATCCGCATGACACGGCCAAAATCATAGCCGGACTTCACGTGGTCGAGCATGAGGCCACGCACTTTGCGGAAATAATCCTCGGTCAACTCAGCGCCATCCAGGCGCAGCACCACAATCTCTGAATGCGGGCGCTTGCCGCCAATATAGTCGCGCAGGTTGGCCAGCCCCACACCACCTTGCACACTCTCAAGCAAAAAGCTGCTGGTGAATCCTTCATCAGGCTTGGCCACCAAGAACATCAGTGCGGCGTGACTGAACTTGCTGCCCGTGGCCCAGCGAATGAGCCAGCTTGTAAACGTGGGACTGCGCGACAGGATGATATCGCCGACCCGCACATGCAGTTCGGCGTTCTCCAGAAACGACTTGACCGTGATGGCCTCAGCCACGGGCCGCTCCACCCCAGCGCGTTTTCACATAATCCTCGACAATGTCCTTGAACTGACCGGAAAGATTTTCGCCGCGCAAGGTCTTCACCTTCTGGCCATCAACATAGACTGGAGCCGCCGGAAGCTCGCCCGTGCCTGGCAGCGAAATGCCGATGTCGGCATATTTCGATTCACCGGGGCCATTGACGATGCAGCCCATGACGGCAAGCGAGAGGTTCTCAAATCCCGGGTACTGTCCGCGCCATTCCGGCATGCGATCGCGCACATAGGTTTGGATATCCTGCGCCAGTTCCTGGAACACGGTTGATGTGGTGCGGCCACAGCCGGGACAGGCGATGACCATGGGGGCGAAGGCGCGAAGGCCCATCGTCTGCAGGATTTCCTGCGCCACGATCACCTCGCGAGTGCGGTCACCGCCGGGTTCCGGCGTCAGCGAAATGCGGATGGTGTCGCCGATACCTTCCTGCAACAAAACCGAGAGCGCCGCCGTCGAGGCGACAATGCCCTTCGAGCCCATGCCCGCCTCGGTGAGGCCAAGATGCAACGCGTGATCGCTGCGTGTGGCCAGCATGCGATAGACGGCAATGAGGTCTTGCACGCCCGAACACTTGGCTGAGATGATGATCTTGTTGCGCGCCAAGCCCAACTCCTCGGCCCGCAAGGCTGACGAGATGCCGGATTGCACCACAACCTCGTGCTCCACCTTGTAGGCAGGCAGGGGTGTCGGAGACGCTGCATTTTCGTCCATCATTCTAGTGAGCAACGCTTGATCCAATGACCCTTTGTTGACGCCAATGCGCACTGGCTTGCCATGTCTGGCGGCAATCTCAATCATCTCCGCGAAGTTGCGGTCTTGCTTTGCCTTGAAACCGACATTGCCGGGATTGATGCGGTATTTGTCCAGGGCTTCGGCACAGGCAGGGAATTGGGCGAGCAACTGGTGGCCATGGAAGTGGAAGTCGCCGACCAGCGGCACTGTCACTCCCATCTGGGCGAGACGGTCACGGATTTTCGGCACTGCGGCGGCGGCTTCTTCACGGTCTACCGTAATCCGCACAAGTTCTGATCCGGCCCGAGACAGCTCTGCCACCTGTTGGGCTGTTCCCTCGACATCAGCCGTGTCCGTATTGGTCATGGATTGCACAACAACTGGCGCACCCCCGCCCAGCTTTACATGCCCCACCATGACGGGAACAGATGTGCGGCGCGGATGGATTGAACGAGCGGTCATTGGCGATCCCTTTGCGCGCTAACTGCGACGTCCCAGCGGCAAGGTCAAGATGAAGAGAAGTCCGGCCGACAGCACGATGGACGGTCCGGCCACTGTACCCCAAATTGCCGACATCATCAGCCCTGCGACAACGGCAATGGCGGCCAGTACAATGCTGGCCAGCGCCATGCCTTCTGGAGTTGTGACCATACGGCGGGCGGCGGCGGCAGGAATCACGGTCAAGGCCGTGATCAACAACAGGCCGACGATCTTCATCGATATGGCGGTGACAAAGGCGATGAGCAAGGTGAATAGTAATTCGGCGCGTTGCACGTTGATGCCTTCGGCACGGGCCAGATCCTCATGTACCGAAATGGCGATCATGTTGCGCCACAGGACTGCCAGCACAAGCATGGATAGTGCAGCCACTCCCCAGATGGTCCAGACATCACGGGTGGAAACAGTAAGGACATCGCCGAAGAGAATATCAAGGTGGCCGGTGACAGCGCCCGTGACCAAGCCAATCACCACAATACCCAAGGCCAATGCGGTGTGCGAGAGAATGCCGAGAATGGTATCCACGGCCAATTGCTGCTGGCGCTTGAGTGCAATCAGCACCAGCGCCAGGATCATGGCGACGACAACGGCACCTACTGCGATGTTGACATTGAACAGCAGCCCAAGCCCCGCCCCCAGCAGGCCGGCATGGGCCAGTGTTTCACCGAAATAGGCCATGCGCCGCCAGACGATGAAACAGCCAATCGGACCCGCCACCAGCGCCACGGCAAGTCCGGCCAACAGGGCGCGTTGGAAGAACGGTTCTGCAAGGATGTCCAGCATCATGAATGCCCGTGCTTGTGGTCATGCCCATGATGGTGCTCATGGTGTCCATGACTCTCATGGTCGTGGTCGTGGTGATGGGTGTAGGCGGCGATCATGCGGGCTGCCGTTGGACCAAACAGCTTGGCAAACTCGGGGTCTTTCTGCACGGCCGTTGGCCCGCCTTCGCAGCACACATGACCGTTGAGACAGATTACATGATCGCTCTCTGCCATCACCATGTGCAGGTCATGACTGACCATGAGGATGCCGCAGCCCCGCGATTTGCGGATTGCAGAGATCAACTCATAGAGCTTCATCTCGCCATGAAAATCCACAGCCTGCACAGGCTCGTCCAGCACCAGCAGTTCCGGTTTGCGCAGCAGGGCGCGGGCGAGCAGCACGCGCTGCAACTCACCACCTGACAGGTCTGCCACGCGCGCCTGCATCAAGTGACCAACACCCGTTTCCATCAGCGCTGCAAGAATGTCCTCATTGTTGGCTTGCAGCGTCAGCGTCATAAGGCGGCGCACATCGAGCGGTACATTGGGAACAACCGGAAAGCGCTGCGGCACATAGCCAACGCGCAAATCAGGTTTCATTTCCACCTTGCCGGAGGTCATGGACACAAGAGACAGCAGCACTTTCACAAGTGTGGATTTGCCTGCGCCGTTGGGGCCGATAATGGTGACGATCTCTCCCGGCCTGACAGCGAGGTTGACATTGTCGAGGATCAACCGGCCCCCGATTTTGAGTGAGACGTCATGGCTGGCGATCAGCGCATTGTTCACTTTCAGCATCACGCCGCCTTGCAGTGGGCGCAGGTGCCCGACAGTTCGACGACGGCATGGCGGATGGCGAAACCCTGGGCGCTGGCGGCTTCAACAAGCCCTTCGGCAGCGCGCTTTTCCAAAACCTCCGAGACATTGCCACAGGTTTCGCAAATCAACAGCGCGGTGGGTTCACCTTCATGTTGTCCGGCGCAGGCCATGTAGGCGTTGCGGCTTTCAATCTTGTGGACGAGATTCTGCTCCTGCAGAAACTCAAGCGCACGATATACGGTAATTGGCGCGGGGCGCGGCCCGTGTGCGGCCATGCGGTCAATGATCTCGTAGGCCCCAACAGCCTGGTGGCTTTCGGCCACACAAACCAAGACCTCGCGGCGCTGGTCTGTCAGCCGTGCCCCCTTGTCAGCACACACCTTCTCGGCATGGGCGACGATGCTTTGGGTGCAGTGCTTGTGGTCGTGTTGGGGGATGGGAAAACTCATGACTGTTATATTATAACATTCTTCCGAGTTTTCAATGAAAGAAGCTGTTGCCCGTTCAAATTGCATTCAGCTTGGCACGTGCAATATTTCAGTCATCACCGGAGACTACCATGACCAAGTCCCTCATACTCGCATCCGCAGCTCTGGCCGTTCTGCTCGCCACGCCCGCCTTTGCCATTGACTTCACACCCTCTGAAAGTGGCACGCTTGAGTTCGACATGCCCTCAGGGAATATCTGCTGTTCATACATCGCCGACACGGATGAAGGCCCGCTCCTCTCCTGCTCGCGCGAAAAGCCCAAATACTGGACGGTGACCTTGACGCTTGAGGGCGACATGCATGTTTACAAGAACCCCGGGGAAGTTCCAGGCTGCGGCTATGGCTCTCCGATTGGCAATGTCTTTGACTATGGTACCAAGTGGAAGAAGGCTGGCTTCGTCTGCACGTCCTCCACCTCCGGTCTCAAATGCATGGCCAATGGCTCGGGATTCAAGTTATCCAAGTCTGGCTTGATCAAATACTGAGGCTTGCACCTTGCGAGTCAGCGGTCATGGCCCGATGCTGAGCCATGGCCATCCTCGTTCTCAATGCAGGTTCATCCTCCCTCAAGTTCGCGGTTTTCGAACCGACGCTGAAGGAACTGTTGCACGGCCAAGTCAGCGGCATTGGTACTGCTCCCCGGCTGGTCTGTGGTTCAAGCGACAAACCCCTGCCGGATGGAACGAGCTATCGTGACGGTTTGACATTCCTGTTGGAGTGGCTGGCCGGACAAGGGTTTCAGCCCGAAAAACTGAGCGGTGTAGGCCACCGTGTCGTACATGGCGGTTCGACTTTCATCACACCTACAATCATCAACGATGATGTTCTGACAACACTGGATGGTCTGCGTAGTCTGGCGCCGTTACATCTTCCCTTCGGACTAGGGGTATTGCGAGACACACGCGCACTTCTTCCATCGCTTCCCCACATCGCGTGTTTTGATACGGCCTTCCACGCCACGCAGCCGGAACTCGCCACCCGCCTTCCCATTCCACGCCGTTACTTTGACAAAGGATACCGGCGCTATGGCTTTCATGGCTTGAACTATGAGCACATTGTTGATGCGCTACCAAAGCTGACGGGCAGGCCTTTGCCGCGCCGCCTTCTCGCGGCACACCTGGGATCGGGCGCATCCATGTGTGCGATCTTTGACGGCAACAGCGTTGGCACGACCATGGGCTTTTCCACCGCTGATGGTTTGGTCATGGGTACGCGCACCGGCTCCATCGACCCCGGCGTGCTGGTGGCCCTGATGCGCGACGAGAAGCTTTCACTCGAGCAGTTGGAAGATCTTCTTTATCGCCGCAGCGGTCTGCTTGGCTTGTCTGGCATTTCCGCTGACATGCGCGCGTTGCTGGCAAGTGACAAAGTGGAGGCCGCTGAGGCAGTGGACTATTATTGCTACTCTGCCGCCCGCCACGCGGCCTCGCTCGTCCCCGCGCTGGGTGGACTTGACGCGATTGTGTTTACGGGCGGCGTTGGTGAAAACGCCGGGCCGGTGCGTGCCCGTATTCTCTCACACCTAAAATGGCTGGCAGTGCCAGAAGAGAATGTGCATGTGGTGCCCGCCAACGAGGAGCTGACCATGGCGCGCCATGTGGTGCGGGTGTTGGGGCGCTAGGCCGCCAGTCACGCCATCGACAACAGCAGTGCCGCCGTATCGACAATGTCATCCACAGTGGCACCGCGTGAAAGGTCCGACACCGGTTTGGAAAAACCCTGCAGGATTGGGCCAATGGCCTGGGCACCCGCCAGGTATTGCGTCAGCTTGTAGGCGATGTTGCCCGCATCGAGGTCCGGAAAAACCAGCACATTGGCGCGGCCTGCCACGTCGCTTGGCTCTTTCACCTTGCGGGAAGCGACCGCTTGCGAAAGAGCACTGTCGCCCTGAAATTCCCCGTCGATGAAAAGACCAGGCGTGCGGTTACGGATGATGACGACGGCTTCCCGTACCTTCTCGGAATCGGGATGATCCCCCGACCCCTTGGTGGAAAAGGACAACAGTGCCACGCGCGGTGTCTCATTCAGAATTCGAACGGCGGTAGCATGGGCGGAAATCGCAATGTCGGCGAGTTGTGCCGCCGTGGGCTGAACATTCACCGCGCAGTCCGAGAATACCAGCCTTCGGTCCGGCCATTGCATGAGGAAGAAGCTTGATGGCGTCGCAATACCTTCGGCTGGGCCAATGGTCATCAAAGCCGCCTCGATCACCCGGGCCGTGGCATTAGCGGCACCCGCCAGCATGGCATCCGCCGCACCGGTGGCAACCAGACCACCCGCTGCATAGAGCGGTTTTTGCAGAAATTTGTGAGCTAGCTTTTCTGAGAGCTTGGGACGGAGCGCCATGATGCGCGCCACTGCCTCCGGATGAGCCGTTGGTGTGGTGTCTGCGCCAAAGAGAATAACCTCGGCCAAACCTTCCTGTTTCAAGCGTGCTGCCGCTTCGGCGATGCGGGCATCCTCAGCCTCTGGCATGACCAATTTCAAACCCCTGCCCTTGATTTTGGCCTTGGCCTCATCAATCACTGACATGACGTAACCTCCGGACCTGATCCATGAACACTGAAGAAAAGATCGAAATCCATCGCGGCCTCAAGGGTGTGTACTTTGAACGTTCCGCCACCACCTTCATCGATGGCAAGGCAGGCGAACTGCGCTACCGGGGATACTCCATCCATGATCTGGCGCAACAGTCCACATTCGAGGAAACGGCATACCTGCTGCTCAACGGTGAACTGCCCAATGCCACCCAGCTTGCGGCTTTCGACGCAGACCTGAAAGCGGCGCGCCATATTCCCGGCCCGGTGATCGATATCATCCGCAGCGTCGCCCACGGTCACCCGATGGATGCACTGCGCACCGCCGTCTCTGCGCTGGCCGCATTTGATCCGCAAACGCAGGACAATTCCCTTGAAGCAACGCGTGCCAAAGGCATTCGCTTGTCATCGCAAATTCCAGTGATCATCGGTGCGCTTGCAGCGCTGCGGGCGGGGCGGCCCATTCCGAATTCTGATCCCTCCCTCTCCCACGCCGCCAACTTTCTCTGGCTCATCACCGGACGCGCTCCTTCCGCGGATGCCTCCCTGCTCATGGATCGCGACCTCATTCTCCATGCCGAACACGGCAGCAATGCCTCGTCCTTCACGGGCCGCGTCGTCATCGGCACGGAGGCCAACCTGCATGCGGCCATGACATCTGCTATCGCCGCATTGTCTGGCCCGGCCCATGGCGGGGCGGCGGAAGATGTGATGAAAATGGCGCAGGAAATCGGCTCGCCTGAGAACGCTGCGGCCTATGTGAAGGCCAAACGCACTGCCGGAGAAGCGGTCACCGGGTTTGGCCACCGGGTCTATCGCACTGAAGACCCGCGCGCCCGGCACATGCGCGATGGTGTGGAAAAGCTCTCACGCGAAATGGGAGAACCGAAATGGTTTGCCATCCTGCAGGCCGTAGTTGATGCGATGAGACCCTATGCCCGCTTCGGCGTCAATGTGAACGTCGATTTCTATTCCGGCGTCATTTACTATTTGAACGGCATCGCGCCCGATCTCTTTGTGCCAATCTTTGCCGTCGGGCGGGTGCCGGGCTGGACCGTGCAATGCCTTGAACAGCTGCAGAACAACATCCTGATCCGCCCATTAACCCTGTATGATGGCCCCGCCCCCAGAGACTATGTGGCAATTGGCCAACGGGTCTGACCCAACAAGATTCCGCATTTCTGCCCCGCCATCGCCACAAAGCATAACGACAAAGAGGCTGCGGGCTAAGGCCCACCCGGGACGGCACATCGCGGGGAGTTTGAATGGGGCTTTTGAAACCCTTGTTGGCCGTCTTGGTCGCTGCAGGCATTGCCGTTTCGGCACACGCACCTGCGCTGGCTGACACGCGCGCCAGCAAGATCAACCAGAATACCCTCGGTCTTCTCGCCGCTGACAGCCAATGGCTACAGCAGGCCATGACCATCGCCAGCGTCGTACAGCACGACCAGGGCTTGCGGGTTCTTCCCATTGTTGGCTCCGGGACCATGCAGGCCGTGAGCGACCTCGCCACGCTCGACAGCGTCAATGCCGCCCTCCTGCCACTCGACACACTCACCTATGCCCAGGCACAAGGCCTGCTGCAGGGTCTTGATGGCAAAATCAGCTATCTCGCCCGGCTACAGCCAGTGCGCTGGGCATTGGTCACCACACGGAACATTGAAAATCTCACACAACTTGCCGGCAAGCGCATTGCCACTGGTCCCACTGGCAGCATGGGCTTTGTAGCGGGCGAGCTGCTATTCAGCGCCTATGAAGTGCCCTTCGCCCGGGTTGCCCGGCAGAATGGGGATGCGCTTGCCGTTCTCACGCAGGGGGCCGCCGATGCCGCACTGGTTGATACAGCTGTTCTCCGGGCGGCGCGCCTGGATGGCAATCGCTACAAGGTCATGCCCCTGGCACTGCCCAACCAGCTCACATCAACTTATGTGCCGGTCATGTTGAGCAGTTCGGATGCGCCTTCCCTCATCCCGAAGGGGGCCGATATTGAAACAATTGCAGCGCCGCTCGCCGTCATGGTGTTCACGCGCACTGGCAGCAAGAGTGATGATGCGCGGCTCAAAGCATTCTCAGCCGCCCTGTTCCGAAATGCCGGACAACTCAACATCAACAACAATATCGCTGCCGAAATTCCGGGCTGGACGCGTCATCGCGCCGCCCAGGAGGCGCTCAAGCAATTGGCTGCATCCGCAGCATCAGAATCCGAACTGCAACAAGGAGACGGGCAATGAGTAAAGAGAAGCGCACGCCGCCAACCCCTTCAAAACCTTCCTCACCAGATCCCGATGAAACGGCGATGCAGGAGGCCGTCGAACCCGGACATCTCACTGAAGGTGAGGTGACGCCCACTTGGTTTTCCAGCACTTATACCGAAGAGGACAGCAACGATCTGGTGGAACGGTACCGCTCGTCACGCGC
>Ga0075163_10006314_pt1 | contig 15685 bp, 18 predicted proteins | sample JI1023141ADNA_FD_71478 | JGI IMG/M metagenome (GOLD analysis project Ga0075163, IMG submission 71478) | Wastewater effluent complex algal communities from Wisconsin, to seasonally profile nutrient transformation and Carbon sequestration -... | ecosystem: Engineered > WWTP > Effluent > Algae... | reverse complement strand
TGCTTAATCCGTTACCTGAATAAGAAAATAGCACGCCGATCTCCTAGCACAGCTAGGTTGCTTTGCGTGGATCGTAGCTTATGCCGTAAAATAAAAAAAGGCGGGTGAGCAAAAAAAACCTGTCCTGAAATAAATCAAAAATCAGGTCATTATTTTTGGGAGGAAAAAATAATAAATGGATTTTTTGAATAAATCATCGCGCAATAAATCGGTAAATCAAAAACCCCTGAAAATGATTTTTCAAAAATCGAATTTATTAAAAATAAATGCTTAAAAATCCTTTTGGATAAGTTTTATTTTTTCTGATTTTATAGTTATTTTTTTCTTTTCCTGAATTGACTACAATTCTTTCTTCCTACTGGAAAATTTCAAGAGAAAGGAACGCCAACACCTAAAGAAATGATTTCAGATGATACCGTTATTTTGCCATTAGGCGGAAACACCCCGGATTTGCTGCTGAGGCATTGCTATGAAGGCTGCATTGTCTTTGGTGCAACGGGGAGTGGTAAAACTACGGGGTCAGGTGCAGCACTTGCCAGAGGATTTTTAGAAGCGGGCTTAGGTGGGCTTGTCCTTTGCGCGAAGCCGGACGAATCGGCACGCTGGCAAATGTACGCCAGGTTGACCGGTAGGGAGAACGATATTCTGTTGTTTTCCGAGAGTAGGTTTAATTTTTTGCGCTATCAGCAAGCACTCAGCAGCAGCAAAGGCGGAGGCATCACGGAAAATATTGTCCATTGTCTCGCCGAAGCAATGAACGCCTTTTCACGCGGCAAAAGCCAACATTCAAGCTCTGATCCGTATTGGGAGAACGCCGCAAAAACCTTGCTCAGAAACACCATAGATTTGATATTGCTGGCCGGGGAAGACCTGACCCTAAGCCGCATCTGTGAAGTCATCTATGACACGCCCACACGGGGAGAAGAGGAGGGAGGCGAAGGCGAAACCCTCTACCCTTACGAATACCGAAAGCTTTTCGATAAGGCCATCAACCGCGACGGTTTGACCAAACGCCAGCAATCAGACGCGGAGCTATGCTTTAGATTCTTTGAAAAGGATTTTGGCAAGCTGTCGGACAAAACCAAAGGCTCAATCATCAGCAGTTTTACCAGCCTTGCCGATGGGCTGATGCGCGGATTAATGGCCGATTTATTGGGAACAAGCACTAAGCTAGTTCCTGAGTTATCAAGGCAATCCAAAATTCTAATAATTGACCTGGACATAATGACCTATGGCGAGCTAGGCAAAGCCGTTGCGGTCATCTTCAAAACCATCTGGCAAAAAGCAATGGAGCGTTTTCCAGGCAACCCGGTCTTTTTGTTCGCCGATGAATCGCATTTCTTCCAGACGCAGTATGACGCGCTTTTTCAAAGCACTTGCCGCGGCTTCAAGATTTGCACGGCCTATTTATCGCAGAATAAGCCCGGTTACTTGCTCGAACTGCGGGACGAACACCGCATAGCATCTTTGATGGGCAATCTCAGAAACAAATTCTTTCACGCCAATGATTGCCCCATCACTAACGCCTTTGCAGCCGATTTGATCGGTAAATCCTGGCAGCACCGTACCGGCATAAGCGGCAGCAAAACAAACACCACAGACCAGCAATCAAGCGGCTGGAACAGCCAGTTACACAGAGATTACCGCATCCAGCCGGAGGAGTTTTTAAGCCTTAAAACCGGCGGCGCGGATTTTGGGAATGAAACCGAGGCGATTTTCTTCAAAAGCCCAAATTATGTCAAGATTGCTTTTGACCAGTGGCCGAAGTTGGAGAGGAGAAACCCTTGATTTGGATAAACTTACATTAGAAGGTAAGACAATAATGGCTGAAGGAATTATTGGTAAAGTGGTAAGTATCGTCGGAACTCTTGTCCCAGAAGTGAAGACTGCTGATGAATGGAAAAAACTTCCTAAAGAAACGATTTTACCCATACTTACCCCATTGCATATTCCAATGGTTCAATCCATAGGGCTAGTTTATGGTCATAAAATCGATGTAGACACTGCAAAGCTTCTACACAGCGTCTTTAGCAAGGAGCATTCCCGTTGGTTAGATAGTGGGTTTTCTTCCCTAATGAATATGGCATTAGATGCACCTATAGACAGTATACCTTTTCTTATTGCTGGAGCTATCAGCTTATACAACATAAACTTTCAGTACAAAGGTGCTGGTATTGCTTGTCGAGTTGCCACAAAAATTACTGAAGGGATTGGCAAATCCGCGATTGATTATTTTAAGAAAATTCCTGAAGGGATGCTTGGGGAAAGTCCTGCCCCTCAAACTTCGCAAAAGCTTGACAAAGAGCCGATTCAATTAGAAATTAGGAAGGAGGTAGAATTATTAGAGCTTTCACCAGTGTCAAACATTTCGCAGATTGCAGCATACAAACAAAAAAAGAAACACCGTGAACAAGCGGAAGAAGAAGAAAAGCAGGCTGCCCAAGATGTGGAAAAACTTGTCTCAATTTGTGGCGCAGATACGGAAGGTATTTCAACTCTTTACGAGATTTGGCAACTTGAGATTGAAGATAATAAAGCTGTTAGGGGTAGGTTGAAAGAGCTTTATAAGGACAGGATGCCGGAAGATGCTACACCTCGATTTTACGTTCAGACGAAGAGGAAAGAGATTAAAAGTGGAGAGAAAAGAGAATACAAGTATTTAGAAGTAATTTGGTCAAGAACTGTTGGTAGGGATGAAGATGGGGATTTTATAACCGAGGAAGGACATATTCATTTAGGCAGCCTTTCCGAATTTACTTCGTGGACACACGCCTTAAAGACAAACCAGCAAAACGCTGCAAAAATAGAAAAATCCTAGTTCTTTGAGATTGACAGAATCTCAGAGAACTGGAATAATCCCACCATAGATATTTGATAATTGTAGGCTACTTCTCAGCTACTTTCCATTTCGTCAAAAAAGCAGCCTATTTTTTGCAATCCCAACGATTGACAATATAACTTTCGGCTTACTCAGTTTTACCAGAACTGGTTAAGCTGAAAATTATCCCTCAATCATAACCTTAACTTCCCAACCCTCGCAAGAGGAATTGAAGACAAGGAAGTCTAAGCTTATGTCAAATCAAAATAATCCTTTTTCACCTTGTTATAGGGACACGTCACTTACTCCAATCGCTCAATCTGTGCGAGACATTCAACACATAGAAATAGCTCCCAAAACCATCAACCAATTTGGACAACCAAAAAGCCTAGCTCAAAACGGGCTACGTTGCTTAGAGGTAGCAAATAAATCTGATGGTTTGAAAGGTGCTAGTGCTGGTGCAACTGCTGGGGTACTTCTGGCAGGCGCGGCAGTGACAGTTATTTCTGCTCCTATTACTTTACCTGTTTTAGCAGGCGCAGCCCTTTTGGGTGCTTTGTGGGGATGGGTCAAGAAATAAGCAACTGATCCTATAGGCCAGCTTTGTAAAAGCTGGCCTACTTATCTTAAATCTCATTATATCAACAACATAAACTTTCTGTTTTCCCGCTCATTCTAGCGGCATAGGAAATTTTTGTCTCAAAAAGGAGAAAAAAACGATGATAAACGAAAAAAAACTCAGTCCCCGTATAGGAAGCATCATTATAGCGATGATCCTTTTCTCTTTGGCTGTCGGAGCGGTCTGCATCAAGAATAACTACAGTCTTAAAGACGTGACCGCCTACCTTCCTTGGTCACAAGCGACACCTCCACCTGAAGAAAAAGAACGCGCTGAAATTCTCAAGAGAGTCATAACCCTTGAAGAGCAGCAACAAACGCTAAAGGCTGAAAAGGAATTATGCGAAGCAAAGCTTGCTCTTTTGGAAAAGGAATATTCCAGACTAGGGACGAAAGTTTCCAGAATGGATAAAATACAAATCGCTCAATATCAGGTGCTTTCCAAACAAATCAACTTTCTCAATCATAACATTAAATCTTTGGATGTCACTTTAACAAGCTGGCGCAATGCGTCCAAAGGCTTAGAACCTCAAACCGTCAAACATAGCCCTGAAAGCAGAGCCGCAGAAGAGACACGAAAAGAAATCCCAACCCCTTCTCCTACACCAGTTCTCCGCCCTATGACGGAACGCACTGTTACTGTTACCCCTTAATTTTGTAAGTAATCAGTCTATAGGGCGCGACTCGCGCCCCTATTTCATCCAAGGAGGTCATTTTATGAGTGATAACACCGGCGGCAACGCGCCGCAGCAATGGCAGTCACCCTATAGCGGTTTTGAAAATCTAATGGTCAATCTGGCGCATTTTCTCTCATTACCAACGCAGGTTTTATTCAGAAAAAAGTTTGGCAAGAGGCATTTGCGCGTATTTCATACTAATTTCCTAAGTTTTACCATCTACGTCTTATGGGTAGGAACATTTGCTTTAGCTCCTTTGATGCTAGGCAACAAAGCGTTAATTCTGTCGTGGTTCTACTTACTGATCGTGACTATTTTAGCGAGTATCCACGCGATTGAAATCTATCTTAGGCCAAAGAGAGGCGTAAAAATCCATAGTCGCTACACTGGTTTTTCGCGCGTTTTAGACTTCATCCCAGGCGCGGTAAAGGCCAAGTTCAAGGAATGGGAAATCAATCTCGAAATCTTTGTGAAAATGTATGTTGAAACCGCCCTTTGCTTTTTAGTGGCCTGGCTCATTTTTCCCATCGATCCCGTGCTATCAATGCTCTTTGGGGTAGGAGGCGCAAGCCTTTATCTATCAGGGCAATACAAGGCCGCAAGGGACGAGGATAAGCTACTGGACATCATCGATGGTCAAATAGAATCAGGAATATTACAGCAGGATTTAACCCTAAACACCGGCGATGTTGAGAATTTCGGTCTTGAGAGCTACACACCCAAAACCAGGGTAGTTTCTTCCAGAACAAAACCCGTAAAGCGTGAGCTTGAGGACGAAGACGGCAAAATGCCACAATTACCGTTAGAGCTTAGAAATCTGGTCAATGAAGATGAGGAAGAGGACGACGAACCAGCAACAGTAAGACCAACAGCCACCGTCAAGATAGGGGTTGTTCCCAGTAGGAAAGAGGAAAATGGTTTCGATCCGATGACAGCAACACGTCCACGCGGACGGCCACGAAAAGAGACAGGTTCAGTCTATCCATAAGCTTTGCAAGCGTTTGACCCCTTGCCGGTAGAATCAACCTGCAAGGGTTTTTATTTTATTCGATAAGGAACAGCATTTTTTATGAAAAAGAAGCCACCAGACCGGCCAAGACCCTATGCCCCACAATATCCGCATCCTGATTACAAGGGAAAAATACCTAAGCTTTCCCAGAATGAAATCATCAAGTTTGCAAAAAGAGAGGGCGAAGTGCTGAGAGCCAACCGCACGGAGTTACAGGAGAAAAAAGAAGTGATATTTCAGGCTAAAAAGAACATCGAACAGCCGCCGCGAGAGCAAGCCGAAACCGTAACGCCACCAGCCCAAGCACCGCCCCAGGAGCAGAAGCAACCGCCTTGGCAATTTTCAGAGAAGGCGAAAGCCCTATTCGCAAAGTTTCGCCCCAAGGCGAAGGAACAACCACAGCAAGAGCAGACGAAGACCAAAGCCAGAGAGAAACCACGCGAGCGATGATTCTTGCTTTCCTACTGGCCTAAAAACAACCATAACCCTTATGCTATGGGGAGAAGAAGCAGAACGGCAAAGGCTTATGAAAGACTACGAACTGATCAAGCAGCAGGTAAACTTAACCGAAGTCGCGGCACATTTTGGCTATGAGATCATCCGTAAGGAATCATCCCGAAATTGCGTGATGATGAAATACGGGCATCATAAAATTGCCATCACCCGCGACCAGGACGGCCATTATATCTATTACACAATAGGGGATAGCCTGAAAACGGACTGTGGAAGCGTGATCGACTATGTAATAAACCGCAAACAATGCGAATTTCAAGACGCGGTAAAATGGCTTAAACAGTGGCAAAATATACCACTTAACGACCGTCCGCGCCGTGAAACTTACGTCAGCAAAATAGAAACTAGCTCGAAAGATACCCAATCCGTCATCAAAAGTCTGGTGAGGATGCAATTAGCAAGTGAAATGCCTTACTTATCATCACGCGGGATTACGAAAGAATCCCTCACTAGCCCAAGATTTCACGGCAGGATTTATAAAGATAGTAGAAATAATGTGGTATTCCCCCACTATGCCAACGGCGTAACCGGGTACGAACTCAAAAACTTTGATTTTGTTGGGTTCAGCCCGAACGGTGAAAAGGCTTTATGGTTCAGCAATGCCGAAAAGACCGATCAAACCTTAGTGATCGCCGAAAGTGCCATTGATGCCATCAGTTACAGCATTCTTTACCCGGACACCAGCGACCGCACACGCTATGCCAGTATCGGCGGCGCAATGTCCCCTAAAGCAAAAGACCTACTCCATAAAGCAGCAAAGGACTTTCCCGGCCAGCATATCACCTTGGCCTTTGATAATGATGATGGAGGCAAAGCCATCACCCAGGAAGTGCAGAACCTCTTAGCCGACACCGGCAAGGAAATCAGCATCCATCTATCAGAAAACAAAGACTTTAACGACGATCTAAAAGCCAAATTAGGGCTTTTAGACAAGCAAACCCGCCCTAGGTACAAACCCAGCAGCGACCGCGAACGCTAGGCCAAAACTACCAAATAGTGAGAATACCCGAAGCTATGATCTTATGATCACGGGTGACAAGTGGAAGCCCCAACTCTAAAGCGGTTGCGGCAATCACTCGATCCGGCATATCGGGAACGATTGCCCGCGCAATACGTCCAACGGCTTTAGCACAATCCAAATCCAGAGGGATCAATTTTAAGGAAGAGGTAGGATCAGCAAGAGCATTCACAACATAATCAAACACGGATTCTGTGATTGTTCTTTTTTCGATAAGGTAACGCATTTCTACCAGTACCATAGCAGGGACATAAATTTCCCCTATTGCGTCAGCATCATCCAGGGCTTTAAGTGCCTTTGCGGATAACATATTACGTTCAGCAACGAACCAGATAAGGGCGTGAGTATCTGCAACAACTGCACTCATTTCTAGTTATCCTTTGGAAAATCTCTTGGGAAATTAGCCCAGGCTTCGCGGCGCATTTCGTCGATGTCTTCCGCTTTGATGTGCAATCCGAGATGCTCCAAAGCCCCCCCCACCAAGCGGCGTGTTTTTGGAGGATCTTGTAGATTTTCTAGTTTTCTGTCCACAAGCGCGAACACGTCTTTTAGTTCTTCCACCGGCAGAAGGTGTATTTTTTCCATCAATAGGATTTCTTCTTTTCGCATAACGCCTCATTTACTCAACAAATTAAGGCAATAATACCGAATTATTGCAGCCAAAACAAGGAAATCTCAATTAGTCAGCAACTTGCTAACTAATTTTTTTGTTGCTTGTTCAAACACAAACGACCATTTGTAGTTGAACTTATGCCCCAGCAGAAAAGAACTAACGTTGAAGCTCAACCGACGGCAAAACAGATAAGCCGGTTGTGTGGGATGATATATCTTGCTTTTGTAGAAATACGCCTTCTAGCAGCTAATGGAGAGTTAGAGCAAACAAAAGCGTTTGCTAACACTTTTCATAACTTGCCATCTGTAAGACGACATTACTACCTGCCTTCTTACCTTAAGCCTTTCCTTTTTTGCGGCTCACATTCAAGGCGTGCGCGCCCCGAATCACCTTCTTTACAAGCCGCCGCTCACTTTGCCCTGGTGATTTCCACCTGCACATCGAACTGACCGCTATTGTTGCTCGCGTCCCGGTCATTCACCAATAGCTCCAATGTACCAGAAGTCTCGGCGGTAAAACTTCCTTGCGCGTAAACAGTATGCCATGTTTCCTGGCCAGTCTGCTTCACACGGGCAAGCAATGCTCCGTGCCGCGCGCCCCGCACCGCGTTATATTCCGTGAATCCGTCGATTCCATCCGGCCCGCCCGCGCCCGCAAACGCGCCAAGGACAATCCTACCACGTGCGTTAATCGCGACTTTGTCCCCTTTATTAATGGGGATTTCTGTGGAAAGTAAGGTTTTAACGGTGAGGGAGTGTTGTTCGGTTTGATGGGGCTTGACATCTTTAGTTTGAGGGAGAGGCTTTTGTGTAGCTTTCTCTAAAAATTCTGGCTTCTGGCCAACAAATTTGTCTAACCAATCATCATTCTCAGAATTCTGTAAAAAACTTATTATGCCTTCTACTTCTGCTCCGTTCACCAAGCCTTGCTTTTTTATATCTGACAGAGATACCTCAAAGCTGTTAACACGTAACTTTGTGGCGAGTTCTGGAATGAGATCCAGAGCCTCCTCGCGAATTAATTTCTCATATGACCAAGGAAACACTAGCTTAACAGCAGGCGTTAAAGCATTTTCAAGATAGGCAATATGTTCGGCACGAATCTCCTTCATTTTTCTAAGAATTTCTAGATATACTTGGTATCTTATCTTTGCATCACCTTGCTTCGGAAATCGTTTTGCTATTTTTGTAAACTCATTCGTTATATACTCACGAAAGGCAGGTGTTAAATGCTTTTCAAAATGGAGCATCCCCTTCACTGTTCCTTCAATATAGTCTTCAAAATACAAGTTTTTATATTTTTCAACGGCAAGAGTCGCTTCAAGAGTATCAAATAAATCCCCGCGACCATACTTTCTGATATACTCTGTACCCTTTTCCGCGAGGAAAAATTGCACTTCCTGCCAGGGAGTCAGTAAATCGTCTCTCTCGTCTTGAGAAGAAGAGTTTTCCCAGTATGATAAATTTTTTCTAATATCACGAGATGCCGATAACAAACAAAATCTGGTAAAATCACCAGCCCAACCTCCATTTTCTTTTCTAGCCTTATAAGCAAACTGTGCCTCATTGTAAATTAACCCTGAGAACGCCCGTGCTGGGGTTGAAGTTATTGACGTTCCATTTCTCTCATAGAACATCCCCAAGTCTGTTAAAATCATTTTCCATTCCTGCTGACTTTCTTGACCAATAGTTGTAGTAGCTGAGGATTGCGCCTTATGGCTTCCAGGAAATTGTAACTGTAGAGCATTCCTTCTCCATTGCTGAGTTCTTCTGGCCTGACCAAATGAGAAGGAGTATATACCATTGATAAGAAGACAACCGAGTAAGGATAAGGTGATTATTATCTTTGCTGAAAAAGATTTACTCAATTTCATCACGCTCCGTGCCCAAGAAATTACTAAAATCATAATATTATGATAGTAAATACGGGTAGAAGCTTGCAAACAGAGATGGAAAACTTACATCATGCGTTACAGTTGCTTACTGCTTCGCGCATTATTACTCCTGTTTTTGGTAGGCATTGGTTTCAACAGCCAGGCAAAGACGGAGTCTTATCTATCAACTCCTACCTCTAAACATGTAGCACCTTCAACTAACGAAATAGTATTGAGTGAAAGAGGTATTGCCTTTTTTATTCCAAAGGGCTGGAAACCCTCGATAGGAGAGAACGTTATATTAGAAAAAGACTTCTCAAAAATAATCATTGATTTTGAGACAATTCCTCACCCTAGACATTTATCCCTAAGTCAAGAAATGGTAACATATGGTCTCTTATCTAGAGCGATGGCTAAAGCAAGCAATATCTACCTCTCGGCGCAAGGCTATTTTATAGAAAGAGAAAGAGAAATAACCATCCGAGAAAGAACTGTCTGTCTAGTATATTTTATTGCCCCCAACAACCATCAACTAGCCACCGCTTCTTCGCACAAAAACAGGGTATTGGGAGCATTTATTTCTATAAACCCGAATCGTTATCTTGCAATCACTGGCCTATTAGAGACAGAAATACTGGAAAAAGAATTTATACAGTTTTTATATTCCATTCGTTTTCTAAGCTAGCGACCAAAGCTGAGGGTTTTCTACTGCTCCCGCGCACCCTACTCCTTTGTCATTTTCAGAAATAAATGGCACTGGCTGTCCTCAAGGATTGCGGCAGAGTGTCGCAATTTTTGAGAAAGGACGACACAAAAGCCAAGCATTTTCTTTTTGTACCCCGCTATAGATTTTTGTGCCGCGCTCACCCTGCTTTTTTCACATACTTATAAAAACTCGTTCGCCCTACTCCCAGGGTTTTGCAAATATCGGTGATGGTGTTTTGTGGGTCAGCCATCAATGCTTGCGCTTGCCTGATTTTCTTCTCGTCCATCACTTCAACCCGGCCACCTTTGCGACCTCTGGCGCGAGCAGCAGCCAAACCCGCTTTGGTACGTTCACGGATCAAATTTCTTTCAAACTCTGCCAACGCGCCGAAGAGATGAAAGACCAGCTTTCCCCCTGGAGTAGTGGAATCAATATTTTCTGTGAGAGAGCAAAACCCGATTTCTTTTTGCTCCAACTCTGTCACAAGCTCGATGAGATGTTTAAGCGACCGCCCCAACCGATCCAGCCGCCAGACCATCAGCACATCACCAGGGCGCAGCATTTCTAGGGTATGGTTTAAGCCTTTACGCTCTAATTTAACCCCGCTTGCCTTATCTGCAAAGACCCTCGCACATCCTGCTTTCTTAAGCGCGTCGGTCTGTAAATCCAGATTTTGCTCTTCCGTCGAAACTCTCGCGTAACCTATCAGCATCACAGCCCCCGTTTATTTGTTCGTCAATCCATCTCTATATCATAACCGCGAACATAGATAAACGAATAACAAAACGAACAACACTAAACACACCAACCCATTATTTTTAATGCTAGTGGTTAAGTGTTCGTCAAACGCTCCTTTGACGAACAGCCGCAAACTATTTTTCCATCACACATCTTGCTTGAAGAAAGTAAACTGCTCATCCCATTCGCCGGAGGGCATTTCTAAAGGGAAAATGTCAGGGCTATGTTGTGCTTTGCCTGACCAATAACGTGCAAACCTTTCAAGGCTTTCTTTCTCGCTTTGGATAAATTCATCCAGTGTCATTCTGTAGCCTCATTTTCCAAATATTTCTATTTTATATAGTACGATACAAAAATAATGAATAACCGTTCTATTAAAGGCCGTTACAAGCGTGGAAGAATCAAGAGTTTATTCCAGTAGGAAAAAGAAGTGGTTATCTTGATAACTTGTAATCGTGCTATCACGCTATCATATTATCCTGATGATGATATATCCAGATATGAAGAAATATTCCTATAACCATTGCACAATATAAAGAAATCAAGTAATAGTATGAACACGCTAACAACCTATAAAGTAAGGGTGATAAGATGAAAACGGTTGCTATTCTTTCCCAAAAAGGCGGAGCAGGAAAAACCACCATAGCTTTACATTTAGCCGTTGCGTCAGAAATGGAAAAGAAATCAGCCGCAGTTATTGACCTTGACCCCCAAGCCAGCGCGACGGGATGGAAAGACAGCCGCAAGACGGAAACACCCGCCATAGTATCAACCCAACCGGCTAGACTTTCCCAGGTACTAAAAGCAGCAGAAGGAGCAGGAGCAAGGCTTGCTATCATCGACACCGCGCCACACGCCGAAAGCGCATCACTTGCGGCAGCACGCGCAGCGGATTTTATATTGATACCTTGCCGCCCTGCTATTCTTGACCTTCGCGCCATTGCCGCCACTGTCGATATTGCAAAACTTGCAGGTAAACCCGCCTGTGTCGTGCTAAACACCGTCGCCCCGCGAGGATCACAGGCAGAAGATGCAGCCACCGCCATAAAACAATATGGAATTGATGTTTGTCCCATCCATATCGGACAACGCGCAAGCTATATGCACTCGCTTACTTTGGGGCAAACGGCCTTGGAGTATGAGCCAGACGGGAAAGCTACAGAGGAAATTAAAAAGCTTTATAAATGGCTTTGTAAACAAGTTAACTTGTAATATAGATAGCGTGATAGCACATTATCACGCTATCTTATAATCATTCTATAAAGATATAAAGATGAGGTGTAATGATGGCAAAGAAACCCAGCCTAACAGCCGCTTTGCAGAGCGCAAGCGGTCAAAATCAGAAAGAAAAAATAATTGCAGAGGAAGCCCCAGAAGGGCAAACGGTACGACCGAGCCGCCAGGGAAAGAAAGCAATCATTGCTTATTTTGATCCAGCAGTATCAAAGCAGCTAAGGCAGATAGCCTTGGATGAGGAAAGCACCGTTCAGGATTTAATGAGGGAAGCTATCAATGATTTGTTTCAGAAACGGGGCAAATCTGCCATTGCATAAAACCTGTTACGACCGACTACACAAGCGCGATGATTCAGGGTATAAAGAACGCTGAAAGGTAGGTTGTTATGGTGAAACACACTCCAAATCAAGACAGCGATAAGGTCAAAAGCTTGGACGAATACAAGGCCAGCCAGCCCGAACAATTAGAACTTTTCAGCCTATTCGGAGAAGAAAACAAAAAATATAACAATACCATTGAGCTTTATGATTTTATGCCCAAATATTTTTGGGGTAATGTCAAACGCATCAACGGCCAGTTTCTACCCTCACTAAAACGGGATTTTGAATGCAGAGGCATAAAATACAAACTCAAACTTAGCCCTGCTAAAATTGAAGATAAAGACGGCGTAGAGAGGGACTATTACCCAGGCCAGCGAGAAGAAATTGTAGAATTTGCTCTCAGAAAACTTGCCACAGAAGGACGGGGTATTTTTTTAGATGATGCTGCTAGCACTACGTTTACTTTGTACGAGGTGCAGAAAGCACTTCAATTAATGAAGCACGGTTATAAAATTAGTGACATCAGGGAAGCCTTGTTAGTATGTGTTGGAACAAAAATAGAGGTCACTAGCGAAGACGGAAAAACAGTAGTTATCTCTCATATTTTTGAAACTTTGGGGCTACAAACAAGAGAAGACTGGAAAGGTGCAGGGCAAAAAACCAAGTGCTTTGTGCGCTTCAACCCACTTGTCACAAAGAGCATTAAGGACAAATCTTTCCGCCGGTTCAACTATGAGAAAAATTTTGAACTGGTCAGCATTGTAGCCCGTCAACTACACAAACGAATGTCTCACCACTTTCTGCAAGCCAGTCTGAGCAGAACCTATGAGATACGCCTTACAACAATGCTTCGTGACTCTGGCATAGCACGGCAAAGATCGCTTTCTGATAATATTCGTGATCTTGAATTTGGGTTAAAGGAACTCCAAACCAAAGAGATTATTTCAACCTATGACATCAAAAAAATACTAGATGCCAAGCGTAGGAACAAATTAGAGGATGCAATTATTATCATCTACGCCCATCCAAAATTTATCGCCGATATTATCCAGCACAATGAACACCGCAAAAAAATATTAGGAAATTTTCCTCCGATACCGTCACGTCAGAGCTAACAAACTTCGGGCGGTTGCCCCATATTTTCAAAAATGATCATATCCGATCAAGGTTGATCTCATTATGATCTATTCTAAAAAATACATAAGATATTTGACGGATAGTTTTGTTCAAAATATGGGGCAACCACCCGAAGAAATATGGGGCAACCGCCCGAAGTTTGTTCAAAATATGGGGCAACCACCCGAAGTTTGTGGATAAAATTGCCCTTTTTGCCTATAAATTACCCTCAAAATATGGGGCAACCGCCCGAAGATCGAGCGCGATCGCCTGATCTCATCCCCTAAAATATGGGGCAACCACCCGAAGTTTGTTCTAAAATATGGGGCAACCGCCCGAAGTTTGTTCTAAAATATGGGGCAACCGCCCGAAGTTATTTTTTATAATTCATTGATTCTACATAGTTTAATCATCGGTTTTTCCGCCTATCCTTTCTTAGTCTTATATTTAACCTAAGAATCTAAGAGAGAAGAAATAGGAGAGAAGAGGGGGAAAACAGGTTTTCCCCCAAACCCCCTTTCCAAGAAAAAAGGATGATCTCGCTTTGCTCGATCAGCTAATAAGAATTTTATTTCACACGTCGCACGCTACGCTTTGCTAGTGTTCCATAAAATAAAACTCACTAACGCTTGAAGAAACAGAACTCGCCTAACGGCTCGCAAGATTCTTTAGGGCTGAAGAGGTATTTTTTATCGGATGCAAGTAATCAAAAATAGATCTAAAAAATACATAAGAATTTTCCAGTAGGAAAAAGAAAGCTGTTAGTATTCTAGGTAGCTTAAACAAGCCCAACAAGGCCAGAAACTTACACACTGGAGAGCAAAGAGCCAGTTTTCTAGGGCAAGGTAGCCAAAAAAACAAACCCTTCTAAAAACGCATTTATAGCAGTTTTATTGCTATGGTCTGATAAAGTCTCAAAAGCTAGAGTTTTAGCCCGCCAGTTTTGAAACTTTGCCTAAAAACACCGTTTTTGTGTCTGTAAGTTGTTGATTCTAAAAGGTCACTTTCAGGAGTATGCTAGAGTATTCCAAACCTCAAAACCCCCTCCAGAATCGCCTCTAAACGCATTGTTTCTAAGTGGTTTAAATGGATCATTTACAAACAGCATTTCCCCTTATTTCAAGAAACCTACTGGTTTTCTTGAATGTCCACCACACTAACGAAAATCTCTTTTTTGTCGCCTGTATCGTAGAAGCTATCTTTCTCACACACAAAACTGACTTCGTGCCTTACCAGACGATTGAAGATGTTTTTAAGGTTTCTGCCTTCAATCTTCACCCGATGCCCGACAAAAAGCATAACGATGCCCTCTTGGGGGCAAAAGCTTGCCTCTACCAGATAGGTGTAGGACAACGCCCGGTATGTGCCATCTTTCAACCTGAACTCAATCATCAATTCCTGACCCTTGTAGCGTCTTGCTCCAAAGGCAGGGAAAGCGATAATGTCATCATCGCCGCCCTCATTATCCCGCGCTATCACATCATCGGGAGCGCGAAGGCCGTTTGCTATTTCTTCATCTGTGGGCAAGGTAATGCCCTCAAGCTCGGCACTCAGCTTTGACACGCCGCGATTAATCACGATTTCAGGTTTATCTTTCTCTATCGTCATACTGTCTTTTCCTCTTGGGTTGGTTCTTTTCCATTGTAGCCAACGGCGCATTTTTTACAACGTTCGGCTTAGTTTTCCGGCGTTCCTTGATCAGTTTTTCGCTATGTTTGCCCACCGCCGCGGCTAAAGGGGAAACCCCATTTTTAATGGGTTCATTCGTCGCCGGCGTTGCCGGCAGCGAAGGAGCTTTGTCTTTTGGTGTATCCTTGGCCTTACCCCGCAGATTGCCGCGCAGATGATGCAAAGCAACTTTCTGTTGATCCTCTTGAATGGTTCTTTGCTTGCGCTCCGGTTGCTCTTTCTCGCCCTTCATCAACTCAGTGGCCGAAAGACGGTGCTTTTCATTGCTGGCAGCATTGAGTAATTCGCTTTTGCTGTCAGTAAACACCATCGCCTGCTTACGTCCGCGACTCAAAGCAACGTAGAGTTGACGCAGATTGCCCGCCGACCCGGAGAGGCCAACCCAATCAACCGTTTTCCCTTGCGCCGCGTGTGTCGTAAAATACCCGTTTGCGATATGCCCGAAATCCTTTGCAATCATCGCCCCGTTATCGAGCTTTAAGTGTCCGTCCGATGTGATAGACTCCACTTTCACCACATCGCCATTATTGAGCCGCCGCTTATGTCCCGATCCGTCAGGAAGGCAAAACCCATTGGCGGTAATTCTCAGGTTTTCGCCATTTGCGATTTTAAGCCCCTCCACAGCATACAAGGCGAATTTTGCGCACTCGCCTAGTGGAAGGGTTCTTTCCGCGCCTCTAATGGCTTCTAATTGAATCTTAGGGGCATCCGGTGAGGATGTATCAACCGCAATGATTTTGA
>Ga0075163_10006313_pt1 | contig 15686 bp, 13 predicted proteins | sample JI1023141ADNA_FD_71478 | JGI IMG/M metagenome (GOLD analysis project Ga0075163, IMG submission 71478) | Wastewater effluent complex algal communities from Wisconsin, to seasonally profile nutrient transformation and Carbon sequestration -... | ecosystem: Engineered > WWTP > Effluent > Algae... | reverse complement strand
ACAAGTAAAAAAACTTTTCGAAAAAATGTAACTAGAGTGATGGAGAGTGATATTTTTCATAGTATCGCAATCGTATCCGTTATCCTCAATATACTCTTACTCGTTGGCGTATACGTGCTCTCCAGTACCGATACTTTCGGCAGAAATTTCTATGATTCAGCTCGAACAAAATACTGTCAAAATATCGATGGAATATCGGATCGTGCCGAACAGCTAAAAAGCGAGAAGGCCGCTGTGAAAGAATGGCAAATTACGTGTATCAGCAAAGAGTTTAAGCCGTTCTACGATGAAGCTACTGCAAAATTTAATGCGCAGTACCCGAATTAAACATACGTTAGTATCAGTCAACTAGAGCTATTCGACCATCTTTAGTTTAATTCTATTCTCCTATGGATAGTGAACTCAGTTTGATACGCTAATGCTTGTACTGTATTTATTAGCTAAGAGTTGGTATACTACATCTGTAGATAAGATAATAAAAATGAAAAAAATTATCCGAACCATACAGTCATTATCCTATCAATTTTATTTGATAATTTTTGTTGCGATCTTCGTGATTGCATCGTATACACCGAATATTGGCAGAGTCGAAGCCGCCAGTACAACTGCGAGTTTTACTGTTTCTCCTAGTTCAGGTACTTTTAGAAAGGGATCTACATTCGCATTAAAAGTTAATGTAAGTCTTGCAAATAAATATAATGCATCCTGGGCTGATTTGTATTTTAACAGCAGTAGATTTCAGTATATTAGTACTACATTTGGATCCGCGTACAACGGGGGAGGAACGGCCTCATTAAAATCAAACGCCTACGGATCATACATCTCACTTGCAGCAACGAGAACCTCTGGTGGGCCACTTAATGGCTCATATGCGCTGGCAAGCATCAACTTTAAGGCACTCAGCACCGGTGGAGCCTATGCAAACTTTGGCTCAAAGCGGGTAGTTCTTTACCCAACTACTGAATATACTACCGCTTCAACAAATGGAAACTACACAGTCACTAATCCTGTCACACCGCCCGCCACAACTCCAAACCCAACTCCTACTCCCAGTCCGACACCAACTCCGGCACCTACCCCTGCGCCCGCACCAACTCCGACACCCCCTAAGCCAGCACCCAGGGCCAAGGCCCCTGTACAATCTAAACCCAGTCGCACTGGCCTACTGATTAGTGAATTTACTATCGGAGGACTTGGTTATAATTCTGCAAATCTCTCGTGGAAAACAAATAAACCCGCATCCAGTAAGGCCAACTTTAGCACCGATAAAGCCGACCTCTCTCACGAGTCACTTGATAACACAGCGACAACAGACCACTCAATTACTTTGGGAGGAGATGATCTCCAGGCGGGCAATCACTACTATGTAAGAATTACGAGTGATGATGGCAGTGGGCCGGTGACGATTGATGGTGAGTTTGATACCAAATATATACCGGTAATTATCAAGGTTACAGATACTAACTCTAATCCTATTGATTCTGCAACGATTACTGTTGGTGATTCAATTGGAATAAGTGATTCTGATGGCCAAGCCCCCTTTGATCTAAAGCAAGGAGAGGTATCCATCCATGCATCAAAAAATGAGCTTAGTACTGATTTCACTGCGCAGATTGATGTGCCTGCTGAGGGTGACCCCACGCAGACAATAACGATAGCACTGACAGACTCGGCCGCACCGGCCAGTAGTAACCAAACCACAAAAAACAAATCATCCAGTGTCGGCAGAATTATTGCAGCCTTCTTTGTACTGTTAATAGGAGGCGGGCTAGTATTCTTCATGATTGTCCGAAGACGCGTTAGCACATCCAGTAGCGTACTAGGTGACGCCCTGGAGGCCGAAAACTATACACAACCCGTAGCACCCCCGCCGCTACCCCCGGCAGAGCCTATCACCTCCACAAGTCAACAGTCACCAGACCCTACGTACGGACCTCAACACCACGCTTCGCTACCTGAGCTAGTCAAACAACATGCGGGTGCCGAAGCCGTAACGAGCACCGTAAAACAGCCTGAAGTTGCAGTATCACCCACCGGCAATCAAATCCCCAAACATGCATCACTTAAAGATCTTGTTTCTGTACCACAAGTTGAGAAAGTCAGTGAAGAAATATCACCAGCACCTAACGACCTACCAATCGCACCAGCAAAATCTGAACACCATAAAAAGACCACTAAAAACAACTCTGACATGCCCGATGATTTGCTCGTTATCAAGCACTAGCCGCTTGTGCCTAAAAATACGCACCCTGTTAGACTACTAGAATGCCCGAGGTAACGTTAACTAATCACTACGGTAATAGAGAGATCCTGCCTGGCACACTATGGCCTGGCCTGACTCGCTACAACCGTGCGATAGGTTCGTGGAAACCGATACTTGATCGAGTCCTAAGCCCAGACATGCTCGATCAGAACGGCGTGCTTCTCGGAGACCCAGACGATAGTCACCGAGACCTGGAATCACTTGTAGATGTCATCTCCAGCAAAAATGCTAGTAATAGGTTACTCCGATCACCAAAGCAACTTGCCATGATCCGTAAACAAATCGGTCATTGTGCAATTACTGAGGACGGTTGCTGGGTGGCGGGAAGCTCTTTGCTATCTTTGCGTGAAGCAACTGAACTTGATACCTCACACGTGATTTTGGAGAAAGATCAAGATCACACCGAGGTGCGTATGTGTTCGACTCCAGAATGTATCTACCACCGGCACTATGACGTCACTCTGAACGTACCAAGTGGGCGCAGGGAGCTTGTGTACCCAAATCCCAACTACTACCAACAGGACGGCCCGAGAATTATAACGGCCTGGGGAGATTCACTCCCGAGTGTAGATAAGAGTCGACAAGCTCTCTACGAATTTCAGCATCGATCCGTGCCCTTTGTACCTGTTGTAGAATCAGTGCTAACCGCAGGCGGGGTGTCGCAAATCAGTCTGTTGCCACATACGGGCTGTTGGTTTGTACGCAGTTATTATATGACCCCAACCGGCCAGTCAGCACCAAAAGGCTGGCAATACGATGGCTATGGTCGGTTAAAAATTCCAGGCCCGGCTGCTGAAAAATACAAATACGCTAAATATTCTACCTTAGCACACCGCATAGTCTGGTTACTCCATACTGGTGAGCTCAAAGACCCCAAGAAGTTTGTGCTCAATCACAAGTGTGGGTTTCGGCCTTGCTGCAACCCGGGACACCTCGAGGAGCTAACCCCTCAACAAAACAACGTGCACGGTATAATGATGGACATTACTAAAAATATTGCAAACGGAGTAACATCTTTGGAGAATGGTCTGCCTCAACTTGTTCAAAGATCGAAAGCACTTGGGAAGAACCCCGTAAATATCATCGACTTCTGGGACGTGTGAACAACCTAATCATAGTGTTTATGGTAAAATTAAACATATGCTACAGATGTGTACGCCTCAAAAATTACGTTCAACCGGTATACCACTATGAACACCCCCGCCCTTCTTAGTGGTTCTGCACTATTAGTGACGGTTGTAGTCGCCTCTTTACTACTTTTAACAATGTTCGTATTGGGAATGTTCACAGGACGACAAAAGGGTAAATCTAATACCGAGACATCCGATGATGGGCTTTCGGGTCCAAATACCAAATTTATGTTAACTCTCAGCCAAGACGCGATTGTTATTACTGACGGTAGTCAGAAGATACTGAACATGAATGCCAGCTTTCGTGCCTTGCTCAATAGCGACATAGTACTGAATGACCAAAATTTGTCTGACTTACTCAGATTTGCCTCAAGCACTGGCGAACAAATCACCCCCTCTACCCTTGCTAAGTTCACAAACTCAGACATGGTATCTCATGACCAGCTATACATCCTGGATGGAGCTAACCAAAAAATTGAAATCTCCGTTAAAATATTCAAGATGCATACGAAGCAAGGTAACGGTGCCTTCATTTGGAAGATTACAAACAAGACTGCGGAGAAGGATACAGAGAAGAGACAGAGCGAGTTTATATCAGTTATATCCCATGAACTACGAACACCAGTTGCCGTTATGGAGGCAAGTACCTCTAGCCTGCTAAGTAACACTAACGAATCCCTCTCTCCCTCTCAAGCTAAGCTTGTGAACGCAACCCGTGAGAATGCACTCCTTTTATCAAAACTGCTAGCAGATTTATCGGTTTACAGTACTCTGCAAAACAATGCCATTACCGCCGAAATGAAATCGGTCTCTCCAAGAATGATTCTCGATCAAATGCAAAAAGTGTTCACCACGCAGGCGGAAGAGAAAGGACTGGTGCTCGTTGTAGATCACGACCAGAACGTCCGTTCAGTAATTAGTGGAGAGGCTCACATCTTATCAATTCTCCAGAACTTTATAAAGAATGCCCTCCAGTTTAGTAAAACCGGTGATATAGTTATTGTCTCCACAAAAGCCGTCTCAGACGGAGTGGTATTTATGGTACGCGACACTGGATCTGGCATCCCAGAACAGCAGCGTGATCATGTCTTTGAAAGCACCTTCCATGCAAATACTGATACCCAACACCAAACACTACAGGGTGCGGGAGTCGGGCTCTATATTAGTGCGCAACTCGCAAAAGCCATTGGTGCATCTGTATGGGTTGAAAGCGAGCCAAGTAAAGGGTCGTCATTCTTTCTGAAAGTACCAATCACCTACGATAATAATGAGTCTAAGACAACTGTTCATAACCTAGAAATCAATAAATTTGCACAAGATATTTAGCAATTAGTATATTGAACGCTCAACCTCTTTCTTACCGCCAATTGGCGTCAGTAAGCTAGAGAGCATAAGAATGACCGCGAGCAGAGCAAGGATTAAATCAAATATTGTATACACATAGGCTGATCTGAGTTGTAATGATCCTATAAGAGTCAGGAGAGCCACTGAGGCAATTGATAGTGAGATCAGGACCAGTCTAAAAGCCGCGAGCGGCTGGCCGGCGATCTCTTTAATTTGCCTTACAGTGATGAACACTGCAGATAGAGTAATCAACAGTGGCAACACTGATAAAACAAAAACAATCGCAGGAGGCCCGGACTGCAGCGGCAATTTAAAGAACTCTTCGCCCACACGAGGTATATAGACGAGTGCGGCTATACATACCGATACGACACCCATAAGCAAGAAGAGCAGAGTTGCAAGTTTGTTTCGGATTGTAGTATAGGCCACGAGTTGGGTACATATTAGCTGGATCGCGGCTAAAGAAACTACGTACAGAATATATAGATAGCCTTCGGCATATACGCCGGACTTTAGAAGAACTAATGCACTTACCAGGCTTAACAAGGCATAAAAGAAGTAGAATGCAGCGAATAATAACGCTGGTCTCACTCTTGTCTTACGGTATAATCGCACGCTCTGGATACTCAGGACCATAAATGATAATCCTGCAATTAAACCTAGTAAGCTCCTGACTTCCACCATCGCTACATATACGTTTCTTCTTCACTAACGCCTAACAACATATCGGTGCGCCATATTACATAGCCGGTTGCGCCGAGTACCGCCAAGAATGTACCGTAGACTAGGTAGACAAGCCAAGTCCTCATGGTGGATGTCTTAACCGCACTCACATTAGAGTTTAGAGCCTGCTGAGCGGTGTCCCTGATTACCTGTACCGTTTGCTTTGGTATATCAAGTGACTGAGCGCTTGCAGCTGGAGTACTGTTAGTGGGGAGGAACTTGAAGAGTGTCGTCGTAGTGTTTTTGCCATCATCAGGCTTACAGTCAGGTGAGTCGGCGAGAATTTTTGAATTATATGCACACTTTACAACCGGTGCATCCGGTGGTACAAAGTAGCTCTTGCTATCGTTAAACGTACCTATTGTCATTTCACCAATATTACTACTCGTAGCAAGCGCGGTTGAGATTCCGCCAAGTAAAATTGGTGCATTTCCGGCGTCCATAGTGTCACTATCGACATCGTACACATGCACTACATTCTGACCAAGTGTTGGTATAAAGACTTGCTTGTTGTCGGGGCTTAGAACAAGATTCATCGGAATCTCATTATTGGTGATTGGCCGATTCGTCACTTGTCCATTTTCGGTGTTATAGATTGTTAAATTAAACGATGGGAGCGAATCAACAAGCACAGCCTGAGGGTTATTGGTTAAGCTCCCGATTGAATTTATTAAGCTTTCTAAATTGATTGTGGCCATGTAAATTCGGGAACCCGAGCTATTTACGGCAAAGTTAAAGAGTGGCAACTCGGGCAATACACTCTTATTGATAAGGCTATTGTCAGCTGTGTTAATGAGCATAATACCAGGAACAACGGTCGCACCAGATCCGTCCGAAGCTATCGTTACATCGAGATATGTTATGTACAGTACATTGTTTGTCGGATTAATGTATGTGGCCATAAAAGCAGTGAATGCACTTGTGTTAGGTACGGAAAACTCGCTAACACTACCGGTTGATGTGTTTATTATCGATAGTTTACCCAAGTGAAAATTAGATGCATAAAACTTGCTACCGTCCGCGGTATACGAGCCCACGTTAGACAGTCCAACAAGCCCCCCACTTACCAACGATCCAATTTGAGACGGAAGCTGATCGTTACCACTTGCTCCTGGGACATCAAAGGTCAAAGTGATAGGAGCGCCCACCAGACTCTCCTCCTGAAGATCGACTCTTTGCAACTGGATCGGCATTGTATTTGTCGGTGCGCTTTGTGTGCTCAGCAACTCAGAGAGTTTTTTAATGTCGAACGATAGTATCATACCTTTCTTGCCATCAGGACTCACCTTCATACTAATAGGGATCGTGCCATTAGGTGTTTTAATCCTCTTTAGGGGCAGGGTAGTCTGCCTGCTATACACATCAACACCTCCGAACTGCGAATCTGGTAACTGCTCTAGAAGTGTTTCCAGTTGTGCAGTATCCCCGGAGATTGCTGCACTTATTGCATTACTAACAAGGGAGCTTAAGTCGGTGTTAATGACATAATACCGAGAGGAACTTGGGTTAACCGCAGCCGCCGTGTTTATTTTTACAGAAGATACTCCAAATGGCGGCAAGGAGATTGGATTGGTCTCGAGACCGCTCTTACCATCAATAACCGACAGCTGATTTTTTGCAATGTCTGAGCCAAACACAAACGTATTGGGTAGCACCAGCTGTGTGCGTTTATTGTTATAGACCGCAACTATACTGTTATTTTTGTTCTTAGTTAAAGTTACCTGCTTACTCCAATTTCCGCTACCATCGACTGAAACATTGACTCCCGGTGCGTTATTGATTGAAAGCTTGATTGTCTTATTTTTTGGACCCCTTCCAACGATTGTAGGTGTTGAAGTATCGAGCGTTGCATCGGCAGCTGGGCTGGTAATTGTTATGGGTTTTCCAACTGAGAAATCGATCGTATTTGTTAAAACTATCGGTTGCGTGACCACTGGGTCAGACATAAGACCGGCAGCATAGCTATTTACAGTAATCGGAGTTGCAGTTACATCCGTATTTGTCGTAGCATCAGAAACCGCGAGCGAACTAAACAGTTTTGTTGGATTACCGCTAGCATTAAGCAAATCGGCTACTGGATCTGGAATTCTATCGTAGGTTGTGTATAGTTTGTTGTTATAGAAAAGCAAGCCATGCAGATGCGAGTAGTTACTAGCTGGCTTGTTTATAACTGCGGTGAGACTACTAGCAGAGTGATCAACAACAGCCACAGAATCATCGGTCAGAGGAAAGTATATCCTTGAGCCACCCTGACTCTCAACAATTTGTTTAGTTTGTGGCACAACCGGACTTGCGGTATTTATTGTGCCAACAAGTTCTTTAGATGCGGTGTCGTATACTTTTATGCTGTTAACATAAGTGCTGGCAAGATAGAGTTTATCCCCCTGAGAGGAAACGTGAATAGTATCTGGCTCGAATGAATTCTCCCCCAAGTCGATCGTGTGGTCATCAAAATTACTAGTGGCAATATCAATGCTTGCAATGTAATACTTAGTATCCTGCATTGCACTCGAGATATACACTGATGAGCCGTTAGGTGACAGGGCTATATCGCGGGCAGACGCACCAAGGGTATTAGTAGAAACCGATCCGTCGGCTGTCTGGATGGTATCAAGCTCGGTGTTATTATAAGCAACCGTATAGAGCTTTGATCCGTCGGGTGCGAGCACCATTGCAGTTGCTCCTGCTACCACCGAAGCGGGAAAGCCACCGCTGCTAACGAGTGTGTTGGTCGCGACATTAATTTTAAGAATCTTTGCGGAGGTGTCACCAGAGTATAGAAGGTACACACTTGTGCCATCAGCAGACACAACTGCCTGCTTGAGCATCTCTCCGGTGTCCTGTGGATTCTCACCGCCTGAGTTAAATAAGTCAGATAAAAAGATTGTTTTAGTCGCCCGCTGTGAGGCTACATCGAGCACCGTAACACTACGCTGCCTCACCACATATACGGTTGAGTTGTTAACTCTTACGGATTCATTAACTGCTACAGAGCCACCACCGTAGTTGATTTGACCAAAGGCAGTACCAATGCCGACAGTAGCAGCAGAGACAAGGCCGTTGGTAGTTAGATCTACTATAGAGTAACCCGGCATGAACCCGGTTGCCGCCACTACGGAAAACGGTCCCGACAGCGAAGTTGATGCGGTAAGTTGATGATCTCCATCGGCCACACCCGTCAGATCCTTTGTCCAGGCACCCTTCGAATCGGTCTCGGCAGCCCCTTTTGTGACGCCATCCACCTGAAGGTTGATCGTTGTGCCCGGTGAAGCGGTCCCAGAGGCGGTAAAGTTAGCCTCATTGCCCACCGAGCTGCTTAACGGCTGAAAAACTCTAATCTTAGAAGGGCCGGTGCTCAGTGTAAAGTACGGATCATAGCCCACATCAGCCTTTGCACGTTTGGTAAGAACAACTGCAGCAAGCGTTCCAAAGCCTGCAATCACTACAAGTAGCACCGTGATAATAATTCTACGTCTGAGCAAAATGGTTGATCCCCTAGCCTTTTTTTTGCGTGTTGTTCGCATTACATAACTTCCTGGGTTAATTTTATCTGAACGTAAGCATTTTTACCACCCCTGGACATAGTTTCCTACTTTACATAGTTATTTATAAACGTTATCTTCACACTATTACCGACACCCTTGATGTTCGTTACTAACAACTCACCGCCAAGAATGTGCATTATTTGATCTGCTAAGTATAGGCCGATACCGATTGAGTCTGAATCGGTATCGTTGCTGAGCATCGGGTGAACTGCCGAGTGCGCAAAAGGTTCTCCCGATCCCTGGTCAGATACGGTAATCGAAGATGACGATACATTATGCTCACTTACTATCTTAATTACAGACTGCTCGGGTGCATTGATTACGGCATTAGAGAATACTTCTGAGAGTGCGGTTTTTAGGAGTGCACGATCCTGCACAACACCCAACTGAATCTTTGAGGCCCCAACACGATGAAAATGCTCCACCTGAAGACCCCGTGCATTTAGTTGTTTTTGATATGTTCTAAATACATCCTCAATTAACTCCTCAATATTTAATAATTTAACATCCGATTTAATTAAGCGGCTCTCTATATCATTTAACATTTGGAGTCGACCAACAACAGTGTCAATTCGAGCGATATTTTGTGTAATATCAAGCTGGTCTTCACTATTTACAAAAAGGGCAACATCAGACTTGAGCTTTTCAATATCCGCCGCGATTATTTTCACTACCAGCGATACAATGTGATCTTTTGCATCATCTACACTTTCTTGCAGCCTTATAGTTGCTTTGCTATGAACGAGCAGCTTATCAGATATCCTTTTATAGCGGTTGGTTAGTAAGACTGCGATAATCACAGTGATGAGTGCAACAACCTGAAGTGAAATTGTACCAAAAGTAAGTGTGAGATATTCTGTTGAAACCAGAATCGAATCTATAACCACCAGCATAAACGCCGTTGTGGCAATCACAAGTAACGTTGTTGCAGATCGATAGAAAGGAAGTATGTCTACAGACTCCTGAGTAAGGCTGAGTGTAGAGCGTTGCAACTCTCGGGAGAGATTCTCTATGCGAGATCGTGAGGTTTCTACCGAATTAAGTAGATTCTTCCGGTTGTCTGTACTAATTTTTTCGGTTTTATACAACTCTTCTATTATTTGTTTGATATTAGAAAGAGGCGCGCCAATCTTATATTGTATTACGGCAAGACTGTTGTTCTTTTGCTGCAGCAGCCACTCATGCTGTCTGGTTACTTTCTTCAATTTTTGATATTTAACTCCACCAATATAGGCGGCGATAATGTTGAAGAGCGCAAACATCACTGGAATAATTAGGATAATCAGTGCATAGGCACTGTTATCCTTTTTTGCCCCTGCACCAGTATTTGTCGATGAAAATAGGATCGCATGTGGTGCGACTGTATCGACAAATTGTTGTAAAACTGTATATATCATGTTTTTAAATATAGAAAATGTAACTATCTATCTGTTAATACTTGTGCTTATAATAGCATTTTAGGAGCGGTCTGTCTGTAGTGCTTCAATCGGTTCTTTATTTGCAGCGCCGAGTGCGGGGCCTACACCAAAAATCAAACCAACCACCACCGAAAGACCTAACCCGAGTCCGACCAAATCACCCGATATCTCAGGCGTAACAGGAGAAATCTTTTGGATAACAAAAACCGCAGTAACCGCGAGACCAACGCCGAGTAATCCACCCATTAGTGTGAGCATTAAAGTTTCGATTAAAAACTGAACAAAAATGTTTCGGGACGTTGCACCAACTGTTTTGCGAACCCCAATTTCCCTGGTTCTGTCGGTAACAGCGACAACCATCACATTCATTATGCCCACTCCACTAATAAAGAGTGATATCACTGCAATAATCGCTATAAACGCTGAGATCATATCAAGAATAGTTTGGCTGGTGTTAATTCTATCGGCCTCGGTTCGAACATTAAATGAAGCTGGTGATCGATATTTCGCCAGATTCGTCTCGATACTTTGCTTTGTGGTACTGATGCTTGATACCGAGGCAATTTTAGCCAGGATCATAGAATATACGACTCCTTGGTCCGCATTTTCTACCAGGGAGGGTGGACCGTAAACTGAGTTGTCTAGGTTATTTGCCCCTATTTCATCAGAGGTGCTACCTATCTTGTCGGCCACACCTACTACCACAAGGTCACGACCGTTGTATGAAATAGATTTACCCAAAGGGTCCTCTTCACCAAATAGTGCAACCTTCGTAGCTGTACCAATTACCACTTTTGGGGTCGTATCAGATTGCTCTTTTTTGGTAAAGAAACGGCCCTGCAGCATCTTTATATCTCTCACAAATGGATACTTATAGTCTGTTGATGCAAGAAAAGTAGGGGTGGTTTTTCTATTACCAAAGTTTACGTCACCGCCCAAGTATCGTAGTGGGGTAGCAGCAGACACCGATGGCTCCCTGCTAATTGTAGAGAGGTCATCAGACGTTAGTGTCGGTACAGAAATGCCGCTCGTTATTACACCGCCTATATTGGGGCCTTGGTCCTGATCACTTGAGGTCGAACTGATAGAGATAACATCGGATCCGATAGTTGCGACTTGCTCCTTGATCTGTGTATCAACACCACGGCCAACGGCAAGTAATGAAATCACTAAAAAAATACCCATGCTTATGCCCAACACCGCAATTACCGTTCGGAGTCTCGCTGATTTTACCCCAAGCCAGGCTGCATGAATATACTTTTTAAACATCAGAACCCTTTATGCCAACAACGCTGCCCGACTTCATAAAGACCGTCCTTGAGGCATACTGAGCAATCTCTGGGCTGTGCGTTACCATAACCACAGTAGTGCCTCTGGCACTAAGTGTCTTGAGTAGCCCCACTACCTCATGCGCCGCGGTTTCATCAAGGTTGCCCGTTGGTTCATCCGCTAGAATAATTGGCGGGTTATTAATAAGCGCACGTGCAATTGCCACTCTCTGAGCTTGCCCTCCTGAAAGTTGGTGTGGACGTGCGTTTGCCTTACCCGACAGACCAAGTTGGCTCAGTAAATCAAGCGCTAGCCTCCGAGAGGCTGCACCGGACACACGCTGATAAACCATCGCTAGTTCTATATTTTGTAGAACAGTATACCGATCAAGTAAGTTAAAGTTCTGAAATATAAAACCAAATTTATCCTTGCGCAGGCGTGCCCTCTCGCTCTGTGATAGATCGTTGGTAAGAATGTCACCAATAAAATATGCTCCTGCCGTTGGTCGGTCAAGAAGGCCGAGAATGTTTAAGGTGGTGGACTTTCCTGAACCGGAGTAGCCCATAATAGCCACAAACTCACCAGACGAGATAGATAAGTTCACTCCTTTTAAGGCTTCGACCAAATTATCGGACACGGTAAAACTCCTCGATACAAGCTCGAGACGCAGTGCACCTGGCTGACTAAAGACAGGTGACAGAACAGAGGTAGTTTGATTTGTACTATTAAGTTCACCCATACATAACCACTACCACTATCGTATCATGTAGTGCTTATTTTCGCTCTTGCTCATATACATATATACACTCCCCTGGGCAATATTCAGCGGCCTCAATCACAGCCTCCTCAAGTTCGCTGGTGACGGCAACCCTGCCACCAAAGCCAATCAACACCGGAACCTCCGGGTCAGCTGTACTATCCTCTTTAACGTACGCTAGTCCATCGTTTGCCATAAAAAAGTGTCTCGGTGCTATCATAGTGCACTCTTGGCAAGAGGTGCATTCGTCCTGATCAATTAGTAGTTCTAATCCAGCCATACGCTCTTCTCCTATATTAGTAATAGTCGGAGTCTACGCTGTACTGTGATTCATATTCAGTGACTATAATCACCAACTAGATGAGAATCTTCAGAAGGCCATTTTTTGTAGTGATAATAAACCCGTTCTTTTCAAGATTTTTGAGCGCACGCGAAACTGACTCTCGTTCAACTCCAAGCAGATCTGCTATCTCATGATGTCGGAGTTTATAGGGTAGACGCGAATAGGCTCCGATCTTTTGGCCCTGATCTTTAGCGAGAGTTTGTAGCTTCAGGAGCAACTGATCTGATAGCTTAGTAGTCTGAAGATCTATTACCCTGTCAGCAAACATCGACAATTGTTCAACCGTTCGGCTTAGTGTGTCACGGCAAAATTCTCTGTCCGTATCTAGCCTGTCAAGAAAATCTAACGTTGATATGCTAGAGAGCTTCACCTCGGTGAGGGCACGATATGTAGCCCGTTGCTGAGTTGATCTAAAAACACTCAGTATCGGAAAGTACGATCCGGGGCCATATATTAGATGGATCCTGTTTTTACCTTCATCCGTGAGGGTGGCAGCAGTCACGAAGCCCGTCTCTATAAAATGAACTCTCTTGTCAGAGCTAAATGGAGAGTAGATCTCTGCCCCCTCTCCATATAATTGTATATGAGCTGAACTATTCATACTGCCTACAGTATAACCTGGCGGCACTAAACCTTGGTGTTGTCTAGCGGAAGAATAATGGTAGCGGTAGTTGCTTTGCCTAATCTACTGGTAATACTTATAGAGCCTCGCTGTCGTTCAATAAGCTGTTTTGCAATGGCCAGTCCTAACCCATGACCTGCGGTGCTACCCGACCGTGAACTATCAGCACGATAAAATCTATCAAATAAGTGGGGTAAAGCATCGGGCATTATACCGGCCCCCTCGTTCGATATTACGACCTTCACTCTATCTCTAAGAGTGGAGACCTCTACGGTAACCTCAGAGTCTGGGTTGCCGTATTTAATAGCGTTATCTACCAGTACGATTAGAGCCTCTTGAAAAGCACTTTTATCTGCCTTAGCCTGTATATTACTGCGGGAATATGTACTACGAACAGTGATATTTTTTTCATCCGCAGCTGCTGATAGTTTTTTAATAACTGAGCTTATTATGGACTTAATTCGCTGAGCTGAGATATCGAGTGGTAGTTCCTCGAGGCGAGCCAAACTCAGCAGGCCGCCCGTCAGCCGTGTCAGTGAATCAATCTCCTCTAGATTACTCTCAAGTAACTGTTTCATATCTGACTGGCTCAACTTGGGCTGCATTAATGCAACTTCTATCTCTGAGCGCATTGCCGCAATAGGGGTTCTCAGCTCATGACTTGCATCAGCCGTGAACTGCTCAAGCGAGCGGTGCGCTTGTTCAATCGGCTCAAGACTTCTCTTAGCTAGAGCGTAACTTAATCCACCGGCAAGTACAAATATTGCAAGGTTTGCAAAAAGTAAATTAGCAAAAATGTGCGCCTTGGCCTCGATTGCAAGTTCATCACGTTTCTCGACAAAACGACGCTGCAGGCTGGGCGGTAATAGGTAATCTGTGGCGGGTAGTTCAGTGATGAATGCCCCTTGTCGCTGTAAACCCCTGTCGAGCTCTCTAGTAGACAGCTCGAACAGACTAACACTAAAAAGTACGCTTATCGACATGATAATAACGAGATACAGTCCAGTTAACCTAAGGACCGTTTTGTGAAACATTACCGACGAGCCCCAAACACATAGCCGAAGCCGCGCTTAGTATAAAAAAGTGGCTTCAATTTTGGGAAAGCCTTCTCGAGTTTATTTCGCAAGTACCCCACATACACTTCTACGGTGTTGGGTAAAATGTCCGAGTCATAGTTCCAAACATGCTGCATTAGAAGATCTTTGTTAAGCGGCCTCTCCGGGTTACTCATAAAGTATTCGAGAAGAGCGAACTCTTTTTGGGATAAATCTACAACTTCACCAGCACGTGTTACCGTGCCCGTTTGTGGATCAAGTTCAACATCACCATAGGAGAGTGTAGTCGAATTTGATTCAGCCGGGCGCCGTAGTAGGGCACGAACCCGAGCAATTAGTTCAACAAAAGCAAATGGTTTTACAAGATAATCATCAGCCCCACTATTTAGTCCTGCCGCTCGGTCAAGAATCTTATCTTTGGCGGTCAAAAATAATACCGGGGTATGGTTTTTTTTATCTCTTATCTGTTGTAGGATACTGAGCCCATCAACACCCGGTAACATTCTGTCGAGAATCATAAGATCGTAAGGCTCATTCAACGCAAGCGCCAAGCCCTCGTCTCCTTCATACGCAACGTCAACTACGTAATGTTGAGTTTCGAGCCCACGTTTAATCGAGTTGGCTATTTTATGTTCGTCTTCAACAAGCAATATCCTCATATCTTTAGTATACCCAATAAGCTGAATTAAAACTGAGAATAGCTACCGTTTCATTGGTAGCTATTGTCAGCTTACTCCTTTCGGCGTAGTCAATAGACTTACTTACTTCTTAATCGCGACGGCCCCTGTCTCCCTCGTGCATCTCGCCCCTATGCTCTCTCATAAAAACGCCCTGCAGCTTTGCTAGATCAATCCCTTGTGCCTTCGCCCAACTCTCAAGCTCAGCTCTCTTGGCTTCCATTTTTGCCTTTCGTTCTGATGGAGAAAGATCCTTCATACTCTCTTTATCTTGCTCGTGGCTAGTTTGGATTTGCTTAAGCTTCAACTCGATTGATGTTTTTTGCGTGGAAGTTATAGTACCTTCATCAACAAGTTTTTGCAGACGGTCGCTCACTTTCTGCTGACGTTCTGCCTGGTGCTCCTCTCGGTCTTGATCGATCACCTTCTGAACATCAGATTTATTTAAATGGAACTTGGATGCAAGCGTGTCCGCGAGCGAAGCTCTGCCGACCCCCGACTGGGCCGAGACTGCACCGAGGCCAATCAAGCTACTGGCAC
>Ga0075163_10006312_pt1 | contig 15688 bp, 23 predicted proteins | sample JI1023141ADNA_FD_71478 | JGI IMG/M metagenome (GOLD analysis project Ga0075163, IMG submission 71478) | Wastewater effluent complex algal communities from Wisconsin, to seasonally profile nutrient transformation and Carbon sequestration -... | ecosystem: Engineered > WWTP > Effluent > Algae... | reverse complement strand
AATCAACGTACCCGCTGATTGGAATACCTTCTTTCTCGCCGCCAAAGATATCTTTGATACTTTTTCTTTTTGGCTTGTAGAAAATTCTAAATCCAAGAAATTTCCCAACATCTACGATGGCGAAAAGTTTCTTCGACCTCAAATTAAAACGAAGTATCCCGGCTTCAATACTGGCTTAATCCAAACCATCGCCGATGTCGCTGCTGAAGCCTTTAAGTCAACTCGAGGCAAAAATCCATCGAAAAAAGATAGCTCTGCTATTCGCTACGATAAACGAACCATTAAGTTATCATCTGATGGAAAAACCATCGATTTTGCTTGGATGGGGAAACGAAACTTGACTCGTCAACCTATCGATATCCCTCAGTGGTTTTCCCTTCGATATCCTCAAAGAGAATTGGTCTCTGCTTCCATTGGTTACTCCGAGCATCATAAATCTTGGGTCGTCAATCTCAATTTCAAACTTCCCGAAACTAATCCTCTTCTTTTCTCCTATAACGAGATCGAAGGCATCGACCTCGGGGTCCATCAATTAGCAACCACAGATTCTGGAGCGATGTTCTCGTCCTCCAAATTAAGAGCCGCCCAACGACGATCTCTTTATATTATCAGAGAACTCCAACGTAAGGGCACTCCCTCAGCCAAACGAAAATTGAAAGCTCGTTCAGGTAGACAGAGACGGTTAACGAAGGACATCAATCACTGTATTAGTAAGAAAATCGTATCCAATCCCAGAAAGAAATGTTTCGTACTCGAAAACCTCACTAAAGGAGCCCTTGGATTTTCTAAAAAATCCAATAAGATCTTGGGATCTTGGGCTTTTCGAGAGCTTCAAACTTTTATCGAATACAAGGCTTTGACTCTAGGTAAAACCGTAGTTCATGTGGAGCCTCATTATACCTCCCAAATGTGCAATGAGTGTTGTCATATCAGCGAAGATAATCGAAAGAAGTCGAAGTTTGAGTGTATCGAATGTGGTTATCATGACCACGCCGATATCAATGCCGCAAGAAACATCAAGGAGAAGTATACAAATCCGACGAAGTCGGAGAAACCCATTCAAGCCGCTTTTTCGAAATGGAGAGCTCAGAAGGAACTCGAAAGAATCCAAAAGCTAGAGAAATCGAAAAAGAAGGCTCGACAGGCTGAAAGTCACCCAGCCCAATGCGAAGTCCCGGAGAACGGTCAAAGTTTTCCGGATATCCAAGAGGATATGAATTTGACTATCTGCAAGCCATCGATTTTATTCGATGGTGGTTGACTCGTAATCTGCTAGAGAATAGGACTTGGATTGCGGAGGAATATAAAAATTACTATGTAGTTCAGTAAGAAAAAAATGCCATCTTTCTGGAAAAGCGGGGAAAACCGAATTTCCGTAACCATCAGTGATAATAAAAACTGCTTGAGGATATCTCTTAGGGGAGAACTGTTGAATTTTATCCTCGATACAAGAAAAAGTGGTTCCCCATCCTCGAGCCCTTTTTTCAGAAGAGTGAAAAGCAAAGTCATCAAAAACAAAGAACTCGACATTGAATTTAGATGGGTCGATACCCTCTGCTACTTTACGAAACCTTTCTTCATAATGGGCGCAAGAGCCGGAAACATCTTGAAAAAAGAAAAGATCTACCTTGCCCTGCGGAACCTCGTAAGTTCCGGGGATAAACATACCTGGACAAAGATGTCCGTGCCTAGATGAGCGAAGCCAAGAATCGGCTTCTTTTTCCTTAGATCCATTGTTTTGGCACCAATTTTTGATTACAGATTCGAATTTGGGCTTTGGTTTCTTATACTGGGGACGAATTTGAGTTTTACCATCAGCTTTGCTAAGAAGGTTGGAAAGACCTCCTAAAAGACCTCCGGGTAACAAAATTGTGATAACTTGTTCAAAAGCTGTCGAATCTTCTTTATTTGTGGGCTCCTTAGACCCTTCGCCAACCTCAACCTCTTGTTCAGGCTCAGGCTCAGGCTCGGTTTCGTCAAGTTCTTCGATTGATTTAAGCTCCTCAGGCTCAGGCTCAGGCTCAGGCTCAGGCTCAGGCTCCTTAAATTCTTCCGTTTTTTTTGATTCTTCTACTTGGGTTAAACCCTTGCTTTCTGCAACTGGCTCTTCCTTCAACTCTGGAAGCGGAGGTGGAGGTGGAGGTGGAGGTGGAGGTGGAGGTAACTCTTGGAGTTTTTCCGATTCTTCTTTAACAGGTTCCTTTTCCTTTTCCTTTTCCTTTTTCAATTGTTGCTCTCGAATTTTTTCGAGATAATAATCAGCATCTTGGTCGATCAAAATTTCTTCAGGGTTATCAAACACCGTAGAAATCCAACACCCCAAAGGCTTACCATTTTCTTGAATAGGAGCAACATCTTCAAAGAGAAAACCAAAATAGTTAACCAACATATGATTAACCACGATATCACAAGCAACATTCTCTAAAGGATCGACAAGTTTATAGCGATACAAATGATCTAAAGCAATGTGCATAATCTCGTGAGCAACACCAAAGATCTTTTGAGTATCAGTTAACTTGCTCCAAAATTCTTTATTGAAGTGAAACGAAAATTTGTTGTTCTTGCGTCTAACAGAAATAGTCTCGATAGTTTCGGACCAATATTGACCTGATTGCTGGAAAAACTCTCGAAAAAATGGATCGTGACCCGACAACCGGCTCATTAAGAGTAGGTAATCGGCATCATCGAAGGTTTCTTTGAGTTCTTTAAGCATACGGATATAGAGCTTGAGATGTTAAAGCCACAACTGTTCCTGGATTGTAACGCCCATTTGCCCACTAGTCAACCCTCGATCGATCGATTTCTCGAGCTCAATCAGTCACTTGCGGGTCATGGACACCCTTCTGCTCTAGCAGCACCAGGAAGAGCAGCCGCAAAAGCTTTAGAGGAAGCTCGGGTTAAAATTGCCCAATTAATCGGAGCAAAGAGACCATCACAAATTGTAATAACAAACACGTGCTCGGAAGCGTGCGAGTGGGCGGTTAAAATCTTAGTTAAAAGATACCCTGAACAAATTTTTCAATTAAGTCCCTTCGAGCACACAGCTGTTCGAGATCCTGTATTCAAGTATCTGGGAACTGGTACTCCAATAATGGCGACCAACTCCAAAGGATATCTCGAAATTAAAGATACTCATAGCATCGTGGTACATGCCCAAAATGAATTTGGTAACATTTACCCGGTTATGGGTATCGATCTAGCCGATATGAGCCAAAGTTTAGGAAAAATTCCCGTAGATGTCACCGCAATGGATGTTTCGATGGCGGTTTTTGCGGGTCATAAGGTCGGAGGTTTCAATATCGGATGGCTTTATCTAAAAGATGAGACCTGGTGGACCGAATTTGGAACAGGAAGCCGGTATATGATGGACCGTCCTGGAACTCCAAGGGTCCTAGAAACCGCTGCAACTGCTGTAGCCGTGGAAGAGGCTCTACGGAGCTTACCGGAACGTACAGCGAATTGCCTGGAATTCAAAAAAATCTTGGAACCTGGACTCCAAGAACTTGGATATCAAATCGTTGGAGGGGAAGATAGACTTCCGGGAACCACTTTTGTCTTCAAGGAAGGCGCCATTATGGACTTAATCCGTTTGGGAGATGCTGGAATCCATGTAGGACTAGGAAGCGCTTGTGGTTCGGTTTCTACAGGTTCTAGTCCAAGCATTAGGGCGCTGGGATATCAAACAAATAATCAAAACTTCTTAAGAATATCAAATTGGGGATATGGAAGTAAGGAAGCTAAGCAAGTATTAGAAGCATTAAGGTGAAGAAAGCTAAGTTACATAAAGAATTCTGCGAAATTGAAGGATGTTCGATAACTGATCCCAATCTTTTGGAGCACCACCATATTCGAGATAGGGTTTTACCAGGATCAACTAACGACCCTCATAACCTTAGTGTTCTTTGCTGCACTCACCATAAGATGATTGATTCAGGAAGATTAAGGATTATTGGAGTTTTTGATTCCACCGATAAATATGGTAGAACTCTGGTTTACGAACTAGATGGAGTTGTTAACTTCCCAGGTTTAACGCCTCAGCCATTTGAACCAAGTGTCAAGCGTATCAAAATTCGTTAATTTGAGGAGCTTGACGTGTTTTCCTGGCTAAGACACATTTCTTAAGCCAGCCAGGAGAACATCTGGGACATGGACTTAAACAGTCACACCATTTTGGTATATGATTTCGTTGATACCTTCGAAATTTTCGAGTGCCTCGCTTCATATGGAAATGTCAGTATAAAGATTGAAAGTTATGATGAATAAGTTACCGCCCCCGACTCCCGAAAACACAGCGTCGGAAAAAGAATCTCGGCAGAAATTACTTAAATGGGCGCGTCTTGCGGGATGCGAGTTTGAAGTCCGGCGAATTGTCAAGAAATATGATGATTTAATGAGAACTGCCCGAGACGATTTCGAGAGACGACAAATTGGAATCGCCGGAGTTCAAGAACTTGAGCAATTTTTGGCTATTAAAGAGAGTGGAATTGTAGAGGTAGGTAATGGAAGCAACTGATAATCAACGGTATACTGGTATTTGTGAATGGTTCAAGGGGCAATACGGCTTCATTTCCTGGAAAAAGGATGGAGTACCTCAAAAGGATCTATTTGCTCACTTTAGCTATCTAGTAACTAGCGCCGAGGGAGAAGACATCGTAGCGCCAGGAGTTTATCGAACTATTCCAAAGGGAGCCAAGGTATCTTTTGCAGTAGGAACGAACTTCAGCGGCAAACCAATTGCCATCGATATTCGAATTGAAAAAGCTTAACAATAGTTTACAGCTCTGGATTACCAATATTTCAAAGATTCATTTGAAAATTGGAGATCTTCGAATTAAGATCCCGGCAGGAGCTCAACGAAACTTACTGAGCCCCGAATTAGGTTTAACTCAGAAGGCTATTGCAGATTCCTGGAACACCGGGAGCATGAGTACGCTAAGAGATAAGCTAAGATTAGGACAGGTTAAGAAACCGGCTAACTTCACCAAATTTGAGGTATCGGAACTTCCGGCTTTGCCTAGGGTTAGGATTGGAATCTTGACCAAGCAAGAGAAGTTCTCGGAACGATTGTTGACCGATGAGGAAATTGAAGAAGATACTCAGTTTATGGATGAGTTTGTGAGTCAGAATCCGGACGATTAACAGGTGTAAGCGGCTCTAAGAGCTCGAACTCAGGTAATGGAGCAAGAGCATCTTTAAGAGCCCTTAGCCATTTCTTAATTCTTTTTAACACGTTTCTTTCCGGTCATATACTCGCAAAGAAAATCGTCACAATTGTTGAAATCTATTCCATACCAATCTACAAAGAACGAATCTAATTTTCCTTCAACATAATCTTTGGAAACATTAAATCCTCTAGCAATAAGTTCTAGGATAAGATTTTCTACGTCGGATTCGTGACACCCATACCAATCTTCGTGCTCAAAGTTAATTTCACAATAACCTCGCAAGAATGAGCCCCTAATATCACCGTAAACCTCATTACTAAATTGACGAATGTCAATCTTATAACCTACGTGAGAACGGGACGCATATGGGTGAACGCCAATATTCACTAATGGTGATACCGGAACCTTTTTCTCCTCAAATAGCGAGCAAAACCAAGATTTGATGGTGGTAAACATCACTTGTCCTCTAGAACTCGCTGAATCTCTTTGTTTTGCTCAAGATTACCACGCTTGATGCCTTCGAGCTCCTCCTCATACGCTTCAACTAACTCACCAATTTGCTCGACAATCGTAGGAGTCATGAATCCGGCTGTCTTAAGAGTAATGTAACTGTTAGGCTCTAAACTAACAGCTTCTAGAGCTACTCCAGCACCAACACGGGTGACAATAAGTGCGTTGAATTCGGTAGAGCGGCTCTGATTGACGATATCAACCATATCCATTAGGTGAGCCAGATGTTGCTCAAGGGTAAGCTTTGGCTTAACGGCAACCTTTGGAGCCACCTTCTTGACTGTCTTCTTAACGATCTTCTTTGCTTGTGTCTTCTTCTTGGTTGCCATGGTCATTTTCCTTTGTTAAATATGGTTCAATTTTCGATTTAAGTAATTCAATGAGAGCGGGGTCAAGGTATTCGTATTCATCTGGAATCTCTAAAGAGTCCATTGTAGAAAAGTTCCGTCCAAAAAGTTCCCTGATTTTCTTTTTATGTTTAGACTCCATCACCAAAACAAGAGAAGCCCAAGAAAGATCATCTCGAGAAAGCTTTCTTCGACTTTGGGGGCTAAGCCCAGCGGAACGAATGGAGAGCCTCGAATCGTTTTTATAGATGGACTCGGCGGTTCTAGATCTTTTCTTATTTTGACCGCAAACAACTAGAAGGTTCAAAATGGCAACCACTCTTTTTTGTACTCGAGTTTAAATAAGTCAAAAGTTAATTTGCAGGTATCTTCTAGCGTATGAGCCAGTGGAATTTCGTATTTTCTAGCAAGACGATTTAAATACCTAACATGCGGAGTATCGAGATATCGCTCAAAAATCTACGAAAAACGAAAGTTGATGATTTTTCATAGCTCAATTTTCTTGATTGTAAATTGGTTGATGTAACTAATGTGCCTGGTACCATCCGAAAGAACAACAAATTCCTCATCGTCTTCTTTGTTATGGTTCCCTAAAACTTCCACGGAATCCAATTCAACCCTAACCTTATTGACTTCATCAGTAGAAGGTTTGTGATCCCAGGCTTTGGCGCAACAATACGAATCACCAGAGTCTGAAGTAGCACACATTACGTACATTTCCATGATATTCTCCTTACAGCGCAGCCTTAATCACTGCATCAAACAAATCTTTGGGCTCTTTTCCGATCAGAGCCAAAGCCTTATACATCTCTGCATCATTACCGGGAGCTAGACTTGGAAGAGGGTTGATCTCAATGAACTCAAGAGAGTTGGTGGCTGCATCAAATCTAAAATCTGCACGAGCTAACCCCTTGATACCCAATCTGTTAATGATATTTTCAGTCGTACTGATAAGATCTTCCTTATTCAGATCGTCAATTTCAGCCGGAACACGCGCTTCTACTAAGTTTTCGCCAGTCCTCTTAAGACTGTACTCGTAAATATTATACTCGCCAATAGACTTAAAATGATAGGAGCAAGGCTCTAGACAACCCATGCCTTCAACCCAGGCTACTGAGATATCGATGCCCTTGTAATATGGCTCCACCAAAACTTGTCCATATCTCTCGATTAAATCTAGTAAAACATCTTTAGCGTTTTCTAGCGAAAACACAGATTTCTGAGTAATTCCTTTGCTAGAACCCTCAAAAAGAGGTTTAACAAACCACAAATCTTCATCATCGAACTCTAGTTCAAATCTATCTTCTTTAAGATACGCAACATCTGAGTGTTTAAAAATAACACTTTTGAAACTGAAGGTTCCAATTTTGGAAGCTAATCGCTTATTGGCAGATAACACCATCGCCTCAGGTCCCGAACCAGTATAGCGATACCCCAATTGCTCATAAAGAGCCGGATAAAACGCTTCTCGATGGTCCCCAACGCTGCCCTCAGCAAGGTTAAAAATCAGCTCTGGCTGACAATCCTCAAGCCTAATGATTAACTCCTTAACGGAACATCCTACGTCCACCACTGTAACTTGATGGCTAAGAGACTCGATATTCTTCCTGATAAACTCAACGGTTTCAGGAATATCGAATTCCGCTTCGGATTCATCATTAGACTTTTTGATATTGACAGCCAAGGTGATCTTCATTTGGACCTCTTAAAAGTAACGAACCATCATCTGATTTGGAATCTCGCAAGCCTCTTGATAAGCATCAGCCATTCCTTCTTGGATAGAAGGAATGATATCAATCCCGTAAAGATCGATAATCTGAGCCGCAGACTCCATCATCCAAACCGAATGTTCGTACGGATGACTACGGCTTAGCAAGCCGATCTATTACCGCTCTAGCAATCTTCCCAACTTCACTTCTTAACCTGATTCTCTCTCCAGACTCGACTACCTCTAAATATTAGAAAACCCTTATCGGATCCAAGGGCTCTAATACGATAATCGTCGTGCCCGTTACTATAGATTACAACTTTAGATTTAACCTGGAAGAATTTGATTAACTCTTTTCTGTGAGACTTAGATTTACCGTCATGTAAATCGCTTTTAATTTCTATTTGAAAATCGGTATTTTCGGGGTCCGTGCTATGAATATTCAACTGTAAACACTCAATATGTTCTCCAACTGGTTCAATAAACAATCTGGAAATAATAATTCCTGGGTGACCGTTGCCAGGTCTTGGGTCACACGGCTTAACACGAGATTTCATATTTCGCTCCGATGGTAAGAAAACTCAGAAACAACAATTTCTCGCTGAGCTCGATTTAAATGGTAAGATGCATCTCGGAAAAACGGATGGGACAAGAAGTCGGACTTAAAGGACTCGAGGGACTTGACAATTGGCTCTGTGTTGTTATTCATGATATGTTTCTCTTTCTGCCTAAAAATAGGCGGAGGAAGATGAAGGGATCGAACCTTCGCATCCTTGTTCATCGAAATAACGGGGGATCATGAGGAAAAAAGAAATAGTCGGGATAAAACAACAATCTTACTCCAAACTTATTGAAGTATCTGGCAAAACATCCTTCGTATTCTTTGTTTTTAATGGACCAAGTTCGAGGCTCAATCCCTGACTCTTTAAGATTTGCTAGAATTTTCTCTTTGGTATCTCCAAGAGCCGCAAGCTCCATCAAGACTTCGTATTGAGTGATTTTAGGAAGAAAGACGCTGTCCGAAACCTTTTCGAAAAGCTTTTTGTTATACTCTCCGAATGGTCCAGATTCCAAATCTTCTCGAGTTATCCAATCAACTTTACAGCCTTCCTCGGGCTGAAACTCATCCTTAGAACTAATGCTCCCAGCAAAGCAATAAGTTAAATAGTCCTCATCACCCGAACAAACAAGCTTGAAACAAGGAAGCCAGTATGGAGTAAATGTTGCTCCGATTTCTTCTTTGAACTCGCGTACTACAGCTGTTCGAGGTTCTTCGCCGGGTTCGATTTTGCCTCCGGGGAGCCCCCACTGATCAGTAGTTCCTCGACGAGTTACTCCAAGAAATAATCTAGGATGAGTCTTATGGCGAACTAGGGCACAAACGGCTTGCTTCATATCGCAATACTCCTATCAGTCCGCAATCTAGCAAACAATGCCTGAGCCTTCAGTCTTCGAAGCTTTCGTTCTCCGTGAAACCAAATGATTACCCCTACTGTAAATATAATGGCTCCAAAAACAATTAAACAACAAATAACAAAGCTTGCTAAATACAAATCATTAAGCATGTTTTTTATCCAAGTATACCCAAGCCTTGTCGATATATTTTCGAGTTCGTTCGGTACGTGCATTGTTGCCAAGCGTTTGAAGACTGGTTCCAATCAATTGATAAAGTTGGTCCCACTCCTCATTGGAAATATCTTTCAACCGATCAAGATCATTTAAATCGCATTTACGACCATTACTTGCTTCATCCAACAAATGAACTACCAGCTTGTTTTCTATAAATCTGTAAGCGCCATCCGATGCTAATTCTACTGGCTGATTTGGAAAATGTTTCGACCCAATCATAGTAATTCTTTATCGCCGTTTATAGTAGATCTCCGGCTCTTTCTTGTTATCCACAATCTTCGCCTCTAACTGAAGCTCTTCCTTGCCCTCTCGGCTCAAGAAAGCCATAAAACTTCCATTATCTGACAATTCAATCAATCCCTCAAACTTCACTTTAGCCAAGAACCAAGCATTTCCTTCGGCGTCAATTCTTTTAACTAATTTGATCTTGAGCTGATTGCCTTGCTGGTAGTACTGGGAATAGCTTCCGTTATCCGAATCCAGATGAGCTATTTGAATCTCTTCACTGCCCGCTTCTGAAATGAATATTAAGAAGGCTATTCCCTCGTTAGCTCGAAATAACAACGGAGCATCTAGGCGTCCGATGTAATAGTTACTACCATGCCGATCTTGTACCGGCTCAATCTCTACCTTTAGATTACCCAATCATCCTTTATCATTATCTCGGAGATCCTCAAAAGTAGGACTCTCCTCCTTGTTTTCCATCACGGGTTCCGCTTCCTTTGAAACCTCTGGCTCCTTTTGAAACCAACCCTTTACCTTACCAAATACTCCCTTGGCGCCATCGACAACCGTATCTTTGGCAGTAATAGCAGTTCGACCAACTGTGGTTCCAACTGAAACCGCTAGATTTTTAGCTCCCTCGGGAATTCTTCCAGCTGCCTCCGGAACCGACTTAACAACATTAGGAACAGCCTTAACCCCAGAAACCACTACTCCCGGAGCTGCCACCACTGCCGAACCTACCGCCGTTGCTGCCGTCTTGACCGCTCCTACCGCTGTCTTTCCCGCTCCCTGAACCGCTTCCGAGGCATCAAAAGCAGCGTCCTTTGCTGCTTCTGTGGCTCGTTCCACAAGGGTTGGCGGAGTAACAGGCTGGTTAACGACCTCTAGACGCTTATCGAGCTCATCGGCAACTTGGTTGAACTTTTCCTTGGCTTTCATGATATCAATCCCTTTCATCTTTCCTACTGATGCATTTCCAATAATCACTTGGACATTCGGCAATAACTGTGTTACCGATTCCTCATGAGTGTGACCACACAACACCAAAATTCTCTTCTTTGGATATTTTGTTCCCATTTGAATCAACAAATCTCTTAGAGAATTATTGACATCATATGGCTTCCAAAAAGCGTTCCGCATTACCGAAGATGTTTCAATAAAAACTGGAGGGAAATGAGTCAGGACTACTACCTGATCTCTAGCAATCAATGCCGCTTCGAGTTTTCCTCTAAGAACCGCTGTCTTCTCTTGAGAAACATTCCGAAAAAAACGAACCAAATCTACGCTGGTTACATATTTCTTCAAATCTTTGATGAATAACCAATCCAAAAAATAAACTAATGGAAAAGCAGGGACGTGCCAAACCGAATCATACCAACCATCGGTTCCCACCAAAGCAAAATCTTCAATGAACTCTGGGTGTTTAGAATGCTCTAGATAATGAAGCTTTCGGTGATCGGTCTTAAACCAACCAAAATGCTTTCCATAGTAATCATGGTTACCTAGGACAAAATATATCGGACACTTAAGGTTGTCGTAAAATTCTTCAAGGTGTTGCTCTAGATGACTACCGGTAGAGATATCACCGGAAATACAAACCGCCTTGGGTTTAAGATCGGATAATTCCGAGAAAAATTGATTCTTCTCCTGCTGATTCAGCGCCTTGATATGGGTATCAGTCAGGTGAATATACATCAATCTTCTCCTAAAAGGAAAGTAGGATCTTCAACGAATGACGGCAACTCTTGATCCAGATACCATTTAAGGGTCCGATAAACCCCAATCCCTCTATAGAAAACGCTGGGATACCTGGCTTCCATATCGATCCCAAAACGTTCTTTAAGAATCTTCTTTTTTTCATTCAGAGTCGATTTGCCAATTGCAGCATACGAGAACTCACCCGCTTGTTGCAACTGCTGTGCCAGCACCCGATCGACTGCCCAATGGTAGGTGAACCACTGTCGTAATGTAAGCAGTTCTGATGCCTTGTCAAGGGTCGGCACCGTCCAAGCTCGACAAGAAAAACTCATCAATTGCGGTAATTTAAGGTGGGTATACTCTTCTTGGTATACCTGATTGACAATATTCGTAAATTGGCTGGCGGTACTAGAAACAATATCTTGGATTCTATTGTTGTACCAGGGCTCTGAATCCGGAGACTGATCGTTACGGAGGATAAAAGTAATTTCGTCAGTTTGAAGGTAACCTGCCACCGCTCCCTGGATCTCAGGGATGTAGATGTGCATGGCTTTACCTAAAAGCTCATAAAGATCCGGAGAAAAAGGTTTTTGTAAATGAGCAGTAAGACCCTTAAACCCTTTTCCCTGGAGTTGAAGAATTACAGGGAGATGGGGAGGGAGACGATAATCAAATGTGTCTCGATAGGCTATTTGATGGTTAGACAAAGAATGCTTCAGTAACAGGAATGAATGGCTTGTTGATATGTTCTGTTTTTACCCCATAGTAGGCGCAATGGAACTTAGAAATGGTGAAACAACGATAGTTCGATCCAACAAGGAGGAAGAACTCCTTGTTGACGATATCTATACCAATGATTTCGAAGTTTTTCACGGCTCCTTCTTCAGAAGTTGAAGAAACAATGGTAAACCGATCTTCCTTACTAGGTTCAGGAGTTCCTTTATCTCTCCAAATATCAGGAATAGGAAGAGTCTTTACCTTACAAGAAACCATGTCTCCGATTTTCAACGGTCCTCTTCTTTCCAAGTAAACCAATCAGGAGGAAATTGACGCTCGGGATCAGATAGCTTCCACCCCAAAGAAACCAACCGAGCCTCTTCGGTAGCCATTTCCTCTTGAGAAAAAGCTTGAGCGATGGGTTGCCCAAGATGATTGTAAACTCGAGCATGCCCTTCGTAGGGTATCCAAGGACCAGAAATTAAAGAGGGTTCGCAAAGAAGTCGCCAAAGCTCCTTAATTGGATATTTATCTTCAATCCAGTCGTCCGCCATTTTAGTTAGCCATCTTTGCTACTTCGGCAGCAAAATCTGAAGATACTTTCTCAATTCCCTCACCTACCTCGAAACGATAAACAGCCTCAATAGTCGACTCTCCTAGAAGTTGCTTGATAGTCTTGGTTGTATCAAGAAGATAAGCCTGCTCCATTAAACAAACATCGGAGAACCATTTATTGAGTTTTCCCTCGAGAATCTTAGTTCGAGCCGCCTCGGGTGGTGCCTTCTTCATTTCAGCAATTTGCTGCTCGAAAATCTTAGTCTGACGCTCAACCTCGGCAGCGTCAACCTGATCTCGAGAAATTGCAAGGGGACTCATAGCAGCAACCTGCATCAGGATTCCATCCTTAATCTCCTGGTCAATTACTCCATTAAATTTACCAATAACTCCAACTTTTTGGTTATTGTGGAGGTAAAGATCCGAATCCTTAGGAAGAGTTACCGTTCTACGAACTACGATATTCTCCTTAATGGTGGCAACGGCTTCCTGGCGAGTAGTCTCGGGATCGGTACCAGTGGCAATAAGATTAGAGATTTGGTGAGCAAACTTCTGGAATTCAGGAGATTTAGCAGCGAAATCCGTTTGAACATTGATCTCGGTCATGGTCACAGAACCAGAAAGAAAATCATGAGAAATGAAGATTAAACCCTCGGCGGCAACTCCTGTCTTCTTGGCTGCTTGAAGAAGACCTCTAGCCTTAATGATATCTTCGGCTTTGTTAAGATCGTTTTCTGACTCCATTAGAGCCTGACGACAGTCGTTCATGCCAGCGGAAGTGCGGTTACGGAGCTCTTTGATTAGTTCTAGTGACATTTTACTTTCCTTCTTTCTTTTCTTTTTCTGTAACAATCATCTTAAGCTCGTTTTCATATTTTAAATACAAGCAATCAGGTTCGTGAGTACCCGCTTTACAGTATTTGTTATCCCAATTATGCCAAGCTCTGCAATAATGACAAGCTTTTACGTAATCTGGTAAAGAGTGCTCGTATCTAACTCCCTCACTGTCGCGATTGGTATTAGCTCCCCAACTCCACTCTCCATGCGAAATCAGTTCAAGAAGAGTATTGGGAAAATTTTCCTCAAGTCGTTTTTGTTCTAAATATTCCATTTCAATAACTCAATCAAGTGGATGAATTTTCACTATGGTTCCAGCAGAATTAAATGCAGCAACATATTGCTGTTCGATAACAAATTTTTGAAATTCCTCCCAAGAATCGGTTCGATATAGATATTCTTTACCAGTCTTATCCGAAATAAAATATACCCAAAAATGAGGAGAGAACTCTTGCTTATACCCGCCTCCTTCGTCTGCCTGAGGATATCGAAAGCATTGATAGCCAAGGTTATTTTTTTTGATTCTGATTATTGTTTTTCAAAAAGTGAGCCAAAATATTATGTAAAATTATCAATTAAAATCTCATCAATTTTTTGAATATATTCGTTACCTGTTTTAAATTCCAAAATTTGCTTTTTATATTTTTTAAACAAATTAATAATTTCTTTTTTGCTACTTAATTTTAATAAATTTAAGTCAAGCATCAACCCTTTATTTAAATCGTTAGGTTCAAATTTTTGAAGTCCATTACCATATTGTCGACTGTTGTCTTCAAAAATTTGTTTAGCAGTATCTGTTAATAAATAAGCGAAAAGTAAATCAATATCAATTTCAGAAAACAAACTTGTTTGTTTTGGATAAATGCAGTGGTATGAAGTTAAGTTAGAAATATTAGCTTCATTTCTAATAAAACGCAAACCAGATCGATTAAAAACAGAAACCCAAATTGGTGCAGGTTTTCTATTTTCTAATGAATACCAAGGAGTTCTGCTTGCAGTAAGAAACCGTTTATTTATCTCTTCACTTTCACCTTTTTGGATATATGAACTTATATTTTTATCAGTTGAATTTTGAGCGTTAAAAAGAAAAACAGATTTGTTACTTTTCTTTAATTCTTCAAAATCTTGTTTAGTGAAAAATGATGTTTTGGCATCTTTTGCACTGCAAATACAAGGTAATAAATATTGTTCGTCAATATTAAATTCCTTTGCTTTTGAAAGATTAAAAGTAAAATATTCATTAGAACCTGTTGCAATGCCACGAACTACTTTTGCATAAGTTGAAAATGGCACCAGATTTTTAAATTTAATGCTATTTTGTTTTTGATAGTAAGCTTTCCATTTAATATCTGGATTTAATTCAGTAAAATTATATGTCTGTTCTGTTTCTGAAAAGTTCGGATATTTAGTTATTATTTCATCTATCTTACTTAAATCTTGCAATGATTGAATATTACTAAACTGAACTTTATCTGTTAAATTGTCATTTGCACAAAGTATAATTGATGCAGTTGTTAAAGCGTCATCAAATACGTTTTCTTCAAAGTCAATTACAATAATATGTCTTAATGTTTTACTTTTTATTAAATAAGTTTTTACTAATTTTCCATAATCCGAATTTAAGAATTCGGAAGGAATTATATAAGCACAACGTCCATTTTTTCTTAATTGATGAATTGATTTTAATAAAAATAGTGTGTAAAGATTTGTAAAGCCATTCAACTTACATTTAAGATTAGTTTCAATTTCTTTTAAAATATTTTTATTGTCGTAATCGTGAAATTTAAAGTATGGCGGATTACAAATAATCCCATCATATTTGTTTTTCCAATCATTATACATATAATCTTGCAAATGAAGATTTACATTTTCGAAATCATCAAAATATTCTTTTGCGTTTCCAAAAATAGTTTCATCAACTTCAAACCCTTTTATATTGATTTCTTTATTTTGACTTAAAATAGCTCTTGAAAAAACACCAAGACCGAAAGCTGGTTCAAGAACGGTTTTTAATTGTTTGTTGCCTAAAATCCATTTAGCCATTGCGTTAGCAATGGAAAAAGGCGTAAAAAATTGTGCAAATCTTTTACGATGCTCTAACGAAATTGATTTTGAGTAATCACTTTCAATGGAATTATTGATAATATGTTCCGTTGTTTCTACCATTAAAATCCAGTTTCTTCAATTCCTAAAATAGTTCGTAAATTATCTAAATCAAGGTAAGCGGTTCCACCTTTAAATGTTACATAAAACAACAAACGTCCTCTGTCCATTTCTTTTCTGATACTTTCGTGAGT
>Ga0075163_10006310_pt1 | contig 15694 bp, 13 predicted proteins | sample JI1023141ADNA_FD_71478 | JGI IMG/M metagenome (GOLD analysis project Ga0075163, IMG submission 71478) | Wastewater effluent complex algal communities from Wisconsin, to seasonally profile nutrient transformation and Carbon sequestration -... | ecosystem: Engineered > WWTP > Effluent > Algae... | reverse complement strand
GCCAAGGGGCACTGCTGGACCGAGGCCTCCGGGGGCGTGACGTTGGAGACGGTGCGCGGCATCGCCGAGACGGGCGTGGACCGGATCTCGATCGGCGCGCTCACGCACTCGGCGCCGGCATTGGACCTCGCCCTCGATTTCGAATGAGCGACCTCCTCGCCGCCCGCAGCCAGATGGCGATGTCGCTCGCGTTCCACATCATCTTCGCAGTGATGGGGATCGGGATGCCGCTGTTGATGGTGCTCGCCGAGCGGCAGTGGATCCGGACGCGCGACCCGGTCTGGCTCGACCTCGCCAAGCGCTGGAGCAAGGGGACGGCGATCCTCTTTGCTGTCGGCGCGGTGAGCGGCACGGTGCTGTCGTTCGAGCTCGGACTCCTCTGGCCGGCGTTCATGGAGTACGCGGGCGCGATCATCGGCATGCCCTTCTCGCTCGAGGGCTTCGCGTTCTTCACCGAGGCGATCTTCCTCGGCATCTATCTGTACGGTTGGACGCGGCTCACCGCGCGCGCACACTGGTGGGCCGGCGTCGCCGTCGCGGTGAGCGGCACCGTGAGCGGCATCTTCGTGGTGTTCGCCAACGCGTGGATGAACTCGCCGACCGGCTTCACGCTGGTCGATGGCAAGCCGACCGACATCGACCCGATCGCGGCGATGCTCGGACCGGCGTCGTTCCCGCAGGCGCTGCACATGACCATCGCCGCCTTCGCGACGACGGGGATCGCGGTGGCGGGGATCCACGCGTGGATGCTGCGTCGCGACCGCGAGTCGACATTCCATCGGGCCGCGCTCAAGCTCGCGCTGCTCGTCGCGGTGCCGGCATCGCTCCTCCAGCTCGTCAGCGGCGACCTCTCGGCGAAGTTCGTCGCCAAGTGGCAGCCGGCCAAGCTCGCGGCGATGGAAGGGCACTTCGTCACGCAGCGATCGGCGCCGCTCCGCCTCGGCGGGATCCCCGACGAACGGACGCGCGAGACGCGCTACGCGATCGACGTCCCCGGCGGGCTCTCGTTCCTGGCGTTCGGCGACTTCGACGCCGAGGTGAAGGGGCTCGACGCGTTCCCCGAGAGCGACTGGCCGCCGGTGGCGATCACGCACGTCGCCTTCCAGGTGATGGTGGGCCTGGGGACACTCATGGCGTTCGCGTCGCTGTGGGTGATCTCCTGCTGGGTGCGGAAGCGCGAGGTGGCCGACTCGCGCGCGCTGCTCGGACTGCTCGCGCTGCTCACGCCGGCCGGGTTCATCGCCGTGGAGGCGGGTTGGGTGGTGACCGAGGTCGGGCGCCAGCCGTGGATCGTGCAGGGCGTGATGCGCACCGCGGACGCGCTGACGCCGATGCCCGGGCTCGTGGTGCCGTTCGCGGCCTTCACGCTGCTCTACGTGTTCCTCGGGGTCATCGTCGCCTGGCTGCTCTGGGCGCAGATCATCAAGACGCAACCCGATCCGGCCCACCCCATCCGGCGGGACGTCTGACATGTTCGGGCTGACCCTCGCCGACCTCATCGCGGGCGTGACGATGCTCGCGCTCAACGCGTACGTCGTGCTCGGCGGCGCCGACTTCGGCGCCGGCGTCTGGGATCTCGTGGCCGCCGGCCGTCGCGCGCATCGCCAGCGTGCGGTGATCGCCGACGGCATCGGGCCCATCTGGGAGGCGAATCACGTCTGGCTGATCCTCGTGATCGTGCTGCTGTTCAGCTGCTTCCCGCCGGTGTACGCCTCGCTCAGCGTCACGCTGCACATCCCGCTCGTGCTCATGCTCATCGGGGTGGTGCTGCGCGGGTCGGCCTTCACCTTCCGCGCCTACGATTCGACCGGCTCCGCGGTGCAGCGCTACTGGGGGAGCATCTTCTCCATCGCGAGCACCATCACGCCGATCCTCCTCGGGATGTGCGTCGGCGCGCTCGCGTCGGGGGCGCTCGCGGTCCCCGCCGATGCCGATTTCCATGCGCGCTTCGTGGCGCCGTGGACTTCGGGCTTCGCCATCCTGACCGGGTTCTTCACGCTCGCCATCTTCGCCTTCCTCGCCGCGGTCTACCTCACGGTGGAGGCGAAGGACGAGGACCTGCAGGAGGATTTCCGCGAGCTCGCGATCGTCGCCGCGCTCGCGGTGGCCGGGCTCGCGGTCGCGCTGCTGATCCTCGGCCACCGGATCGAGGGGTCGATCACCCCCGGTCTCGTCTCGCGTCCCTGGTCGCTGGTGCTGCAGGTGCTCATCGGTCTCGCGGCGACGACGGCGTTCGTGGCGCTCGTGCGGGGCGCGTTCCGCACGGCGCGCGTGGCCGCGGTCGCGCAGGTGAGCCTGATCGTCTGGGGCTGGGCGTACGCGCAGTATCCGGCGTTGATCCCCGGGGTGCACACGATCGAGTCGGCGGCGGCGCCGGCGGTCACGCTGCGGCTGGTCGCCTGGGGGCTCGCGGGTGGCGCCGTCGTACTGGTCCCGTCGCTCTGGTACCTCTTCACGATCTTCAAGAGCGACGAGGCGAGCGCGTTCCAGCGCGTGGACACCGCCGAGTACAAGGCGCCCGAGTGAGTGCGCGCGGCGGTGAGGAGCGTCCGGCGAGCGCATCGGCCGGCGCGGGCCCGCGCGACGATGCGGTGCCGGCCGATGGTCCTGCCGCCGGCGAGACCTGCGACTACTGCGGGTCCGATGCGCTCTGGTGGCGCAAGTGCAAGTTGATCTGCGGGAACTGCTCGCAGATCAACAAGTCGTGCGCGGATCTCTGAGCAGAAGGCGGAAGGAAGAAGGAAGAAGGCGGAACGGCTACCGCGATCGAGCTAGACGCGTGCGCAGTGTGGCGGGGTCGCCGATCGGGAGCTCGCAGGCGTAGCGCTCGCAGACGAATGCGAGGGCGCTTCCCTCTGGCGCGATGCGGCCGTCGAGGAGTGGCAGGCCGGTCACGGCGGGGCCAGCGCCGCCAGCAAGGACGAGCGACGGCGCATACGTCGCGGCGGCAGACTGGGCGAGGGCGCTGAAGGCGGGGGCCTGCGGGTCGCCGGCGAGTGCGACCTCCGTCGCGCCGTGCACGGCGAGGTCCGCCACCCCCAACAGATGGCCGAAGGCGAGGGGCGCGCGCCGCAGCGGTTCGGTCATCGTCGCCAGCACGTACTCCGCGCGGCGACGCATCGCCTGGTCGCCCGTGTACTCGGCGGCGATGAGCTGCAGTTCCACCGCGAGTGAGGTGCCCGACGGGATCGCGTTGTCGGTGACGTCGCGCGGGCGCGTGACGAGGCGCTCGGCGTCGCGCGCGGTGTCGAAGAAGGCGCCCACGTCGTCGTCCCAGAACCACTCGACGGTGCTGCGCGCGAGCGTGAGGGCGAGGTCGAGCCAGGCGCGGTCGAAGGTCAGTTGGTACACCGCGACGAAGCCGAGTCCGAGGGCGGCGTGATCCTCGAGGAAGCCCGGGATCCGCGCCTCGCCGCGGCTCCATGAGCGCAGCACCCGGCCGTCGCGGATCATCGCGTCGCGGAGGAATGCGCCGGCGCGGACGGCGTCGGCGCGGAGCGTCGCGTCGTCGAATGCGCGCGCGCCCTCGGCGACGGCGCGGAGCATGAGGCCGTTCCATCCGGCGAGGACCTTCTCGTCGCGCCCGGGCCGTTCGCGCGGCGCGCGCGCGGCGAAGAGCGTCGCCTTGGCGCGCGCGATCGCCTCGGCGGCCGCTGCGTGCGACATCGCGCACTGCGCCGCCGCCTCGTCGAGCGGGAGCGCCACGTGCAGGATGTTCGTGCCTTCGAAGTTCCCGCCCGACGAGATGCCCCAGTGCGCCTCGGCGATGGCCGCGTCGGCGCCGAGAAGGCGGCGGATCTCGTCGAGCGACCAGACGTAGAACTTCCCCTCGTGCCCTTCGCTGTCGGCGTCGAGCGACGAGTACCAGCCACCGGCCGGGTCGGTCATCTCCCGCCGGAGCCAAGCGAAGGTCTCCTCGGCGACGCGGCGCGCCTCGGCATCGCCCGTCGCCTGCCAGAGGTGCACGGCGAGCCGCGCGAGGAGGGCGTTGTCGTAGAGCATCTTCTCGAAGTGCGGCACGAGCCAGACCGCATCGACCGTGTAGCGATGGAAGCCGCCGCCGAGCTGGTCGTAGAGTCCGCCACCGGCCATCTTCGCCATGGCGTGGCGCACGAGGCGGAGGAACTCGATGTCGCCGGTGCGCGCCCAGTGCCGGAGCAGCGCGTCGAGGACCATCGCCTGCGGGAACTTCGGCGCGGCGCCGAACCCGCCGTGCTTGAGGTCGTACCAGTTCCGCGTCGCGCGCACCGTCTCGGCGAGCGTCGTCGCCGAGAGCGCGTGGCCGGCGGCGGTCGGTCCCTCTGACGCGGCGTAGATCCCGCGCAGCGACTCGGCGCCCTTGAGCACGTCGGCGCGCTTGTGCTTCCAGGCCTCGGAGACCGAGACGAGCACGCGACGGAAGGACGGCATCCCCATGCGGTCGTCGGGGGGATAGTAGGTCCCGCCGTAGAAGGGCACGCCGTCGGGGGTGAGGAACATCGTCATGGGCCAGCCGCCGTGGCCGCTGATCGCCTGCACCGCCTGCATGTAGATCGAGTCGACGTCGGGGCGCTCCTCGCGGTCGACCTTCACGTTCACGAAGAGGTCGTTCATGATCCGCGCGGTCGTCTCGTCCTCGAACGACTCGTGCGCCATCACGTGGCACCAGTGGCAGGCGGCGTACCCGATGCTGAGCAGCACGGGGCGGTCGGTGCGGCGCGCGAGCGCGAAGGCCTCCTCGCCCCACGGATGCCAGTCCACCGGGTTGTCGGCGTGCTGGAGGAGGTACGGGCTCGATTCGGCCGCGAGACGGTTCGGCATGATACATTCAGTCTACTGAACGACACGACCGCCGCCCATCCTATCGGACTCGCCGCCGTGCTCGACCGGACGACCCCCCACGAAGACCCGACGGCCTGGCGACAGGCGCTGCTGATCCTCGCGGCGGCCGCACTCCTGCGGCTCGCGCTCGCCGCGGTCGTCCCGCTCTTCCCGGACGAGGCCTACTACTGGGAGTGGTCGCGCCGCCTCGCCGGCGGCTACTTCGACCATCCGCCGGGCATCGCCTGGCTCGTGCGCGCGGGCACGGCGCTCCTCGGTCCGTCGCCGTTCGCGGTCCGTCTGGCGCCGATCCTCGTCGCGAGCTCGGGCGGCCTCGCGATCGCCCTCGCGGCGCGCACGCTCGCCGGGGACCGCGCGGCGCGCTACGCCGCCTTGATCTTCTCGGTGATGCCGCTCGCGGCGGCGGGGCTCGTGATCGCGACGCCGGATGCGCCGCTCCTCGCGGCGCTGGCGTGGACGCTCTACGCGGTGGTGCGCGCGCTCGGTGCGGCGCCCCGGAGCACCGCCGCGACGCGCTGGTGGCTCGTCGCCGGGCTCGCGATCGGGTGCGCCATGTCGTCCAAGTTCACCGGCGTCTTCGCGCCCATCGCGCTGCTCATCGCATTCGCGGTGGAGCCGTTGTTGCGCGCGCGCTTCCGCGAGCCGGGCCCCTGGCTCGCGGTGCTGCTCGCCTCCGCGGTCATGATCCCCGTCCTCCAGTGGAACGCGAGCCACGACTGGATCGCCTTCCGCTTCCAGCTCGGGCACGGACTCGGCGGCAACGCGCGCGAGAACCTCTTCCAGCGCGAGCTCAACCTCGTCGGCTCGCAGTTCCTGCTCGTCACGCCCATCCTCTTCGTGCTCGTGATCGGCGCGATCCGGCGCAACCTGCGCGCGCCGCGGCACGCGGCGCGATTCGCGCTCGCGACGATCTCGGCGTTCTGCGTCCTCTTCTTCGTCTACAGCGCGACGCGCCGGAACCAGGAGGCCAACTGGCCGGCGATCGCCTGGATCCCGGCGCTCATCCTCGTCGCGGCGGCGCGCGATGGTGCGCGCAGCGCGTGGGAACGGCGCGCCGCCTGGCTCGCCGGCGGATTGAGCGCGATCCTGCTGCTGCACGCGGTGTTCCGCATCATCCCGTTGCCCGCGCGCCGCGACCAGGTCTCGCTCGCGCATGGCTGGGACCACCTCGCGCTCGCCGTCGATTCCGCGCGCTTGTCACTCGCGGGTCCCGACGGCACCACGCCGCCGGTCGCGGCCAACCGGTACCAGGACGCGGCACTGCTCTCGTACCACATGCCCGGCCGTCCCTACGTCACCGCGCTCAACCTCGGCGGTCGCCGCAACCAGTACGATCTCTGGACGCGCTACACCGATCTCGAGGCGCCGGGTGCCGACCTGCTCCTCGTGCTCGAGATGCCGCGCGAGGGGCTCCCCGGCCCCATCCGCCGCCTGATCATGCACTACGCGAGCGTCACGCCCGGGCCGGTCATCCCTCTGCTGCGCGACGGTGAGACCGTCGGCCGCCGCCAGCTCTGGACGCTCCGCGGGTGGGACGGCAGTTGGCCCGCCGACTCGACCGATCCCCGCGCCGCGCGTCGTTGAGCTTCCATCCTTCATCCTTCAGCCTTCATCCGGATGTCGCTCGCCCCTGCTCTCGAGACCTGGCTCTCCGAACACGACCAGCGTCTGCACTCCGACCTCTTCGAGTTCCTCCGCATCCCGAGCGTCAGCGCGCGGAGCGAGCACAAGGGCGACGTCGCGCGCGCCGCGCAGTGGGTGCACGGCCATCTCGCGCGACTCGGCTTCACCACCGAGACCATCGCCACGCCGGGCCACCCCGTGGTCCTGGGCGAGTGGCGGAAGGCGCCGCCCGGCGCGCCGACGGTGCTCGTGTACGGGCACTACGACGTGCAGCCGCCCGAGCCGCTCGAACTCTGGACCTCGCCGGCGTTCACGCCCACGCTGCGCAACGGCAACATCTATGCGCGCGGATCGGTGGACGACAAGGGGCAGCTCTGGCTCCACATCGCCGCCCTCGAGGCGCATCTCGCCGCGCGGGGCACGCTGCCGGTGAACGTGATCGTCCTCGCCGAAGGGGAGGAGGAGGTGGGCTCGGAGAACCTGGCGCCGTTCATCGAGCGCCACCGCGAGCGACTCCACTGCGACGCGGTCGTGATCTCCGACTCGACGATGTTCGCGCCGGGGATCCCGAGCATCCTGAGTTCGCTGCGCGGCCTCGCGTACTTCGAGATCGACGTCGTCGGGCCCAACAGCGACCTGCACTCGGGGATGTACGGCGGGGCGGTGGTGAATCCGGCGACGGCGCTCGCCTGGATCATCGCGAGCTTCCATGACGCCGACGGGCGGATCGCGATCCCCGGGTTCTACGACCGGGTGAAGCCGTTCCCCGAGGGGGTGCGCGCGGGGATGAAGCAGCTGCCGTTCGACGAGGGCGAGTTCATGCGCCACCTCGACGTCGCGGCGCTGGGCGGCGAAGCGGGATACACCACGCTCGAGAAGCTCTGGACGCGTCCCACCTGCGAGGTGAACGGATTGCTCTCCGGCTACACCGGCGAAGGGGCGAAGACGGTGCTGCCCGGTAAGTCGATGGCGAAGGTCAGCTGCCGTCTCGTGCCCGACCAGGATCCGGCGACGATCCACGCGCTGCTCGACGCGCATGTGCAGCGCGTGAAGCCCGACGGCGTGACGGCGACGGTCACGGCGCTCCACGGCGGGAACCCCTGGCGCGCCGATCTCTCCGGCCCGATCTACGACGCCGCCGCGCGCGCGCTCGAGGCGGCGTTCGGCCGGCGCCCGGTGATCACCGGCGAAGGCGGCTCGATCCCCGTCGTTGGCGACTTCGAGCGCCTGCTGCAGGCGCCGGTGCTGCTCGTCGGCTTCGGGCTCCCGGGCGAGAACGCGCACGCGCCCGACGAGTGGATCAGCCAGGACAACTTCCGTCGCGGCATGCGGGCCATCGCGGCGCTCTGGGACGAGCTGGCGCGCGGGTGAGTCTCTACGACCGCCTCGCCGCGCTCGGGCGCGCCACGCCGAACTTCCGCGGCAAGGGCACCCTCGCGCGCGCGCTGCACGCGCGGCTGCGCGCCGCCGCCCTCGCGCGCGACCCGATGCGCGAGGTCACGATGCGCGACGGGAGTCGCGCCCGCTGGGACCTGCGCGATGACGCCGAGGCGATGGCCTGCTGGCTCGGCGAGGCGGATGACGACGTGCGCGACGCATTGCTGGCGCGCGTGAAGCCCGACGCGACCGTCTTCGACGTGGGCGCGAACGTGGGGTGGTGGACGGTGCCGCTCGCGCGCCGGCTCGCGCGCGCAGGCGGATGCGTGGTCGCCTTCGAGCCGGTGCCGGCGAACCGCGCGCGCCTGGAGTGGGCGATCGCCGCCAACGCCGTGGGCGCGCAGGTGCAGGTGGCCGCGGTCGCGCTCGGGGATGCTCCCGGCGAGCTCGGGATGTGGCTCAAGAGCGAGGAGACGGGAGCGGGCAGCGGCACGGCCGCGCTCGTCACCGGCGATGGGCCGAGTCATCTGCGGGTGCCGGTGGTGACGCTCGACGCCTGGACGGCGGAGCACGGGCTCACGCGCTGCGACCTGATGAAGCTCGACATCGAAGGGGCGGAGCTGATGATGCTGCGCGGCGCGGAGCGGTTCATCGCGGCGACGCGGCCGCTGATCTTCGGGGAGTTCGAGGCGTACTGGCTCTCGACGTTCGGGGCGACGTTCGTGGATGTGGCGGAGTGGGCGACTCGCATGGGATACGGGATGCGGCGGTGGGATGCGAGGACCGGGGCGTTCGTCGCGCTCGAACGGGTCGAGGTCGGGGTGCAGGATGTGCTGCTGGAGCCACTGCCGACGGCGCGATGAGCTATAAGCTGTGAGTCATGAGTAACGACGATGCGGGGCAGCGCCTCAGCGCCACCCCGCATCGTCGTTCCTCACAGCTCACCACTCACCACTCACAGCGCCGTTGCCGTTCAGAGCCCCGCCAGCAGCGCATCGTTGGACGTCGTCGACGCGATCCGCTTGATGAGCCACTCCATCCCCGCCTGCGGCGGCATCTGCTGCAGTCCGCGGCGCAGGGTGTAGATCGCATCGATCTGCTCCGCCTTGTAGAGCTTCTCCTCGCGCCGCGTCCCGGAGGTCGCGATGTCGAAGGCGGGGAAGATCCGCTTCTCGGCCAGCGAGCGGTCGAGCTTGATCTCGCAGTTGCCGGTGCCCTTGAACTCCTCGAAGATCACGTCGTCCATGCGCGAGCCGGTCTCGACGAGCGCCGTCGCGATGATCGTGAGCGAACCGCCGCCGTGCTGCGGCAGGATGTTGCGCGCGGAGCCGAAGAAGGCCTTGGGCTTGGCCATGGCCGAAGTGTCGAGGCCGCCGGAGAGCGTGCGGCCGGTGCCGCGCTCGGCGGTGTTGAAGGCGCGCGCCATGCGGGTGAGCGAGTCGAGGACGATGATCACGTCCTTCCCCTGCTCGACGAGCCGCCGCGAGCGCTCGATCACCATCTCCACCACTTCGACGTGGCGCTTGGCCGGCTGGTCGAAGCTCGAGGCGATGACCTCGCCCACGCCCCACGAGATCGCCTCGCTCACTTCCTCGGGACGCTCGTCCACGAGGAGGATGAGCAGCGTCGCCGTCGGGTGGTTGATCGCGATGCCTTCGGTGATCGCCTGCATGAGCATCGTCTTGCCGGCACGGGCCGGGGCGACGATGAGCGCGCGCTGGCCGAAGCCGATGGGCGCGATGAGGTCGATCGCGCGGCGCGTGAGTTCCGGGCCGCCCTTCGCCGACCGACCCGTCTCGAGCGTCAGGCGACGCTCGGGATAGCTCGCGGTGAGCGTCTGGAAGTCGGCGCGGCGCGCGCCCTCGACCGGGTCGGCGCCGTTGAGCGAGACGATCTCCGCCACGGAGATGCGGCCGCGATGGTCGCGGCCGGTGCGGGCGACGATCGCGTCGCCGCGCCGCAGGCCGTAGAGCCGCACGAGGTGCGGCGAGACCCAGGTATCACCGGGTTCGTTCAGGTAGCTGTACTCGGCGCGGCGCACGAAGCCCGCGTCGCGCGCCGGGTCGAACCAGCCGCTCGTCTCGCCGTCGATGACGAGGATCTGCGGCGGTCCGGCATCGCGTTCGCCGCGATCCTGGTTCCCACCGTCGTTGCGATCCGGGCGTTCCGGCCGGTCGGGGCGCGGACCGCGCGCCTCGTTCTCCCGCTCGCCGCCACGGCGCCGACCGCGCTGGCGACGGCCGCGGCGGCCACGGCCACCGCGATCGTTGCGGTCGCCACGATCCGGGCGCTCGCCACGGTCCTGCCAGGGCCGCTGGCCGTTCTGCTGTTGGGGGGTCCCGCTGCCGGAGGCGTCGGGTGCGCTCGCCGAGGGGGCGGCGCCGTCGCCGCTCTCGGATGGAGCAGGCGGCGGGGTGTAGGCGGGGGCCGGGGGCGGCGCCTCGGCGACCGGCGCCGCTACGGGCGCACTCGCATCGAGGTACGGATCGGCGTCATTCTGGCCTTCCAGCGCGGCCTCGCCCTTGGCCTTCTTCGGGCGCGCGCTGCGCCCACGGCGGGGCGGACGGCGGCTTTCAGTCATGCAATTGGGTGTAGGACCACGAGGGTCGTTGCGGAGCGAACCGCAGAGCCAGCGATGTGCTGCGAGCGTCCAGACGAATCCGGCCAGGTCCCGGTCAGTCTGCCGGGGAGGCGCCGCGCTCAAGGGCGGGGCGGGGGAGCGTCGGGGAGCGCGATCGTCCGGTGGGCAAGGCCGCGCCGTGACGAGCGTGATTGAGTATCACCTGTCCCGGCAGATGGCGCAACCCTTCGTTTGCCGGTCGGTCCGAACGCGCCTCAGACCCGGTCGGGCGGGACCTGCTCCCGGACGATCCGCACCAGTCGGCGGCAGAGCTCGATCGCCCGCTCCACCGACGCCCGATGCTCGACCGGCAGTTCCTCCATCTCGAGGAGCTGCAGCTCGGCCAGGAGGGCGGCCAGCGGGTTGTTCAAGGTGTGTTGCAGTCCCTTCGGACGGTCCGGCGTGGTCAACAGGTCTCCGGTGCCAAGCGTGATCGCATACGCATAACTTTCCCCAATGGTCCGCCAAGCGCCAGATGCGCGTGCCGCCGTCGCGGCCGCCGTTCGTGACTACACGTCCGAAGCCGACATCCCCCAGCTCCTCGCCCGCCTCGACGCCATCTGCGCCGACACGGCCGACACCGCCGCGCTCGTCGCGGCGGTGGAGCCCTTCCGCGAGATGCACGAGGTCGCCGGCCCCGTCTACGAACGCGTCGTCGAGCGCGAGCCCGAGAACGCCACGGCGCTCGTCGCCCTCGCCAACGCCTACTGGCTCACGGGCCGCGGTCCCGACGTCGTGGGGGCGATCGCGTCGCGCGCGCTCGCGGTCGATCCGTCCAATCGTGCGGCCTGGCACCTCTGGGCGCTCACCGAGCCGTCGCCCCGCGGCCGCATGAACCGCTGGCATCAGGTCACCCAGCGCTTCCCCGAGGACAAGCTCGCCCACGCCGCCCTCGCCGACAACGCGGCCGGGGTGGCGAGCGCCGAGAACGATTCGGTCGCGCTCAAGCTCGCGGTGGGGACCTACGAGATGCTCCTCGCCACCGCCACCGCACCCAACGAGCGCACCGCGCTCACCGATGCGCTGACGACCCTGAAGAAGTGGTCGTTCTGACCGCCGTCGGGACCAACCGCTCCATCAGCCGGTCGATCAGCTCCGCGGGCGCGACCCGTTCGCGCGCCCGCGCCGTGGTCATGCCGGTGGCCCATCGCATCGTCTTCGTGAGATGATGCGCGCTCGAGAAGCGCAGCGCCTCCGCCACCGCCTCGATCGCCTCGTCCGACTCGCGGAGCAACGCATACGCGCGCAACGCCCGCGCCGCGGCGATCACCTCGCGCGGTGAGGCGAACTCCGCGCGTTCGAACTCGCCGTAGATCGTGCGGCGCGACACCGCGGCCGCGGCCGCGAGGTCGGGCACGCCACGGAAGGCCGCCGGCGTATGGATCACCCGCTCGACCGCGCGCGCGACCTCGGCGGGCAGCCGGCGCAGCGGCGCCTCGAGGCGCGCGAGCAGTGCCGCGCCGAGCGCGACACCCGGCTGCGAGGCGAGCACCGCCTCGAGTCGCCACGACTCGTCATCGTGGTCGTGCAGCACGAGCTGCGTGAACCCCGCACGCCCGAGCGCCGCCAGCGCGGGCACCGTCGACGCACCGAGCGCCGAGTAGATCACGAACGGCATCGAGGGATAGCGCGCGCGGATGGCGACGATCGGGGCCGCATCGGTGCGCCCCCCGCCGAACGCGGGGTCGGCGACCACCACATCCACGGCGCAGCGGCGCACGAGGCTCGCCGCATGCTCCCAGTCCGCCGCCTCGTGCACCAGATGCGGGGCGGGGAGCGCGGCGCGCAGGCGTTCGAGTCGCGCGGGCGGCAGGCAGGCGAGCACGATCATCGTGACGGCTCCGGCGCGAGTCCCGCGCCGCGCAGCGCCTCGGCGATCGCGCGCGCGACCTCGATCGCCGTCGCGCGATCCGACTCCGCACGCCGCGGGGAGGGCCGCGTCCCGGCCAGACGGATCGTCTCGCGCGCGCCCCGCGTGACGCGCGCCGCATCGACGGCACCCATCGCCTCGAGCCAGGCGGCGAGCGCATCGAGGATCTCGTCACGCTCGGGGACCCCCGGCGCCAGGTCGAACGCGCGGAAGGCCTGACGCGCCGCGCCGCCGCGGTCGCCGCGCGCCCAGCTCAACTGCGCCCGTTCATAGAGCAGCATCGATGTCACCACCGCGGACTGCGCGTCCTCCGCATCGGCGATCAGCTCGTCGATCATCGCGTCCGCCGCGGCAGGATCGCCCCGGTCCCAGAGGACCTTGGCGCGGCCCAGCCGCGCCAGCAGCTGGCGGAGGCGGTCGCGGTCGCGATACGCGAGGGCCGCGGCCTGCGCGTACGACTGGTCGGCCCATCCGAGCTCGCCCGCGCGGCGGAGACACCGGCCGGCGCGCATCAGGCTCTCGTAGGCGAGGTCGAGCTGCGTGCTCGGGTCCGCGTGCCGCGCGATCGTCGCGAACACGTCCCCCGCCTCGGCCTGGTGGCCCCGCGACTCGAGCAGCGCCGCGAGCGCGTGCAGGCGCGGCAGCAGCGGATGCGGCTCCGCGGCCGGGAGCGTCACCAGCGTGTCGGTGATCGCGGCGAGGATCTGCCGGAGCTCGGCGTCGACCTCCAGCCGCGCGATGTCGTCGCGCGTGGTCGCGAGCGCGCGTGACGAGTCGGCGGAGACCGCCGCGCCGAACGCCACCCAGTGGTCGAAGAGCCGGAGCGTGAGGAACGCCGCCTGCGCCGCGCGGAAGCGCGGGTCCTCAGGCGCGACCGCGGCCATCGTCTCGAGGAGCGAGACGTGACGGAGTGCGGGAGACGGGGTGCGGCGGCGGCGGATCGGCATCGCTCCCCGAAGCTACGGCTCGGGAAGCGCGCTCCTCGACCGCGCTGTCACGAATTGACGCTATCGGGCACGAACGGAGGGTTCCGGGGCAGACCCCGCCACGTACCGCCCCCGTCGCTCGATCACGCCGAGCCACATCTCGAGCTCCTCGGCGAACACCTGGATCCGCGGGATCCGCAGCGGATCGAAGGCGCTGTCGTACGGGCTCCGCGCCGGGCCGCCCGAGACCATGAGGATCGCATCGAGCGTGTAGCGCGTCGTCCGCTTGGAACGCGGGTCGGTCCATGCGCCGGCACGCAGCAACCCGCGGTCCTTCGGCCAGATGCCGAGCGGCAGCGCGAGCGTGCGCATCTGCACGTTCGTGCCCGCGGAGTCGAGCGCGATCTGCGCGCGCGCCACCTGCTCCTGCACGCCCGCCGCGCTCATGCGCGCGAGGTTCGCATGCCACAGGGTGTGGTTGCACAGCTCGTAGCCGCCGCGCGCGAGGTACTGCACCTTCTTCATGCGCCACTCGGTGCGCTGCCCCTGGATCCCCTTGTCGCCGAAGAAGGCGTGTCCTTCGGTCGCACTCGGGAGCATGCAGAAGACGGCGCGGCCCTTCCATTCGGGATGCCGGGCCGCGAACGCCTCCCACACGCCGAGCGCGGAGGTGGGATCGACGACGAGGGAGTCGCCGCGCTGGACGAACCGGAACTGCCCGGGCGACGCATCGTCGAAGGTGATCACCACCGGCGAGAGACCGGGCCCGACGTCGATGCGGCGCTCGACGAGTTGGCGCACGGTGATGGGGCGATAGCCGCGCGCATGGAGGAGCTCGAGGTCCTTGGCGAAGCGCTGCCAATTCCGCGACCAGCGGCTCTCGCGGTCGCCGATGAGGTGGTACTCGAGGACGGGGATCACGCCGAGGCGGTTCGGCGCGCGGGACGGCGTGGCGGGCGTGGCGGGCTGGGCAGCGAGCGAGGTCGCGAACGACACCAACGCGAGCAGCGAACGGGGGGACTTCAGCATGCGCGCAAGTTATCGCGCGCGCGTCGCCTCACGTAGGCGCCGGTGAGGATCGCTCAGCCGAGCACGCCGACGCGGCTCGGACCGTCGAAGCCAGGGAAGAGGGCATCGAGCCGCGTGGTGCCGAGATGCCCGGTCACGGCCTCGCTGAAGACGGTCCGGAAGTCGGTGGTGAGCGCGAGGTCGCGTCCCTCGTGCAACTGCTCCCGCGCGAGCCCCGGCCAGCGCCCAAGGACGCGTCCGCCCTTCACGCCGCCGCCGATGGCGAACATCGCGCCGGCATGCCCGTGGTCGGTGCCGCCGTTCCCGTTCTGCCGCGCCATCCGTCCGAACTCGCTCATGGTGAGGATGAGGACGTCATCCATGCGGTCGTCGAGGTCGGTCACGAAGGCGGCGATGCTCGCGCCGAAGTCGGTGAGGCGATTGGCGAGCTGGCCGGTCGCGGCCCCCTGGTTCACGTGCGTGTCCCACCCGCCCATGTCGGCGAACGCGATCTCGAGCCCGACGTTCGCCTTGATGAGCTGCGCGACCTGCTTGAGGCGCTGGCCGAACTCGCTCCGGGGATACTCGGCGCCATGCGCGGGGGCGTACCGGGAGGGGTCGGCCTCGCGAAGGCGCTTCACCGCGTCGAAGGTCTCGGCGCCGGTCGCATGGATGAGGTCGGCGGAGCCGGTGCGATAGAGGGCCTCGAGGCGCTCGCTCATGCCGCCAGTGCTGCGCACGGTGAAGGCATCGATGCTGGTCATCGCGACGGCGGGGGCGGGGCCCTGGAGGATGCGGGGGGTCTGCTGGGTCATGGCGACGGCGCGGAACGGTTCGGTGCGGCCGGCCTCGCAGGTGTCGCAGGTGGCGAGATAGCGGTTGAGCCAGCCGTCCTTGGTGCCTTTGCGGTCGGGGGTGCCGGATTCCATGTAGTCCTGCGCGTCGAAGTGACTGCGCGTGGCGCTCGGACTGCCGACGGCGTGGATGGGGGCGAGCCAGCCGCGCTGGTAGAGCGGATGCAGGGTGCGGAGGGCGGGGTGGAGACCGAAGAAGCCGTCGAGGTCGATGGCGGCGGACTGGGGGGCGATGCGGGAAGGGCGGGCGATGCCGATGGTGGGGCGGAGCTTGTAGTAGTCGGGGTCGGCGTGAGGGACGAGCATGTTCAGCGCGTCGGCTGCGCCGCGCTGGAAGAGGCAGATCAGGACCTTGCCCTTCGCGGATGGCGGGAGGGTGAAGGCGGTGCGGCGGAGGAAGCTTGGGGAGAGGCCCATCGTCATCAGGGCCATCGCGCCGTGCTTCATGAAGATCCGTCTGTGCATGGGATGCGGGATGCGGGGGGTAGGGATTCGCTCTCTCTCTCCTCTCGGACTTGCTCTCTCTGCTTCGTCTCTCATTCCTCGGTCTTTTCCCTCGCTCCTCGCTCCTTCGCACCTACCTCCGCTGGAACTC
>Ga0075163_10006309_pt1 | contig 15695 bp, 16 predicted proteins | sample JI1023141ADNA_FD_71478 | JGI IMG/M metagenome (GOLD analysis project Ga0075163, IMG submission 71478) | Wastewater effluent complex algal communities from Wisconsin, to seasonally profile nutrient transformation and Carbon sequestration -... | ecosystem: Engineered > WWTP > Effluent > Algae... | reverse complement strand
GTTCGTGGTGGACGCTGTGAAAATTGTCAGGGCGATGGCGTTATCAAAATCGAAATGCATTTCCTGCCAGATGTATATGTTGAGTGCGAAATTTGTCACGGTAAACGATATAACCGTGAAGCGTTAGAAATCACATATAAAGGTAAAACTATTTCCGATATACTCGGCATGACCGTCGAACAGGCTGCAGATTTCTTTGAAAATGTTCCTGGCATTAAGAAGAAAATGGACACACTTGTCGAAGTCGGACTTGGCTATATTACATTGGGCCAGCCAGCAACAACGTTTAGTGGCGGCGAGGCGCAGCGTATCAAGCTCGCGACCGAGCTAAGTCGTCGAGCAACAGGTAAGACACTGTATATCCTGGATGAACCAACAACAGGTCTACATTCGGCGGACGTCAAGAAACTATTACACGTACTTCAGGCACTGGTAAGTACAGGTAACAGTATGATTATCATCGAGCACAATCTCGATGTCGTGAAGTCTGCTGATCATGTTATAGACATGGGTCCAGAGGGTGGCTACGGTGGCGGTCAGATTATTGCTGAAGGCACGCCAGAAGAAATTGTCAAAAATGTTGAGAGCTATACAGGCAGATACCTGAAGAGCTTACTTACTTAGATCGTCCGAATACAATTTTGATTTCGCGCTTGGTACCCTCGATTAGCATGTGTCGCCGCTCTTTGTCCATAATTGGGTGTATAACAATCGGCAGCATCGAAATGACGATAATAAGTATTACGGCGACTTCTATGTTGATCCCGAGATCATTCAGTAATTGTCCAGCAAAGTATCCTAAATACGTAAATCCAACCGTCCAAATAAACGCCCCAACAATGTTATAGACCAAAAATGTATGATATTTCATCGAGCTCATACCAGCAACAATAGGCGCAAAGGTGCGTATGACGGGGATAAACCTGGCGAGAACAATTGTTTTTGCACCGTGCTTTTTATAGAATGCTTCTGCTCGTTGTAGATTCTCTTTACGGAAAAAGCGTGAATTTTCTTTTTCAAATAACTTATGTCCCACCCTAGACCCAAATGCATACCCTGTGCTGTCACCAGCAACAGCAGCGGCAAAGAGTATGAGTACAAAAAGATGGATGTTGATATCAAATATACCCTCATGCACCAAAAACCCAGAAGTGAATAACAGGCTGTCGCCTGGGAGAAAGAAACCAATGAGTAGCCCTGATTCTGCGTAGATTACAGCAACGACGGCAAGCCATCCGAGACCGGTTATAAATTCAAGTAATCCTTCTAACATGATCATTATTGTATCACGGCAGAAGCTTTTTACATGGCTGATAATTTGTGTTAAAATATATCTATATAACAAACTCCGTAAACATATCCATAGAAAGGGAGAAAGATGGGAGACAAGATTACACTCAAGGTAAGTGAACGAACTGTTCAAGGTAAAAAAGTGCGACAACTACGTGCTGATGGCATTGTGCCTGGCGTCGTATACGGTCCAGGCATGGAGCCTGTGGCTGTCCAAGTCGACCAAGTGATCATGGGCAAAGTATATGCTGCTGCAGGGAAGCACGCGCCAGTACATATAACCATTGGTGATAAGAAAAAAATCGCCATGATCAAAGACGTTAAAGTTGACAATGTCAAACGAAGAATCAATCATGTCTCATTCCACGCTGTACGTCAGAACAAGCCTATTGAAGCTGAAGTTCCCGTGCACCTTGTAGGCGAAGGTGAGAGCGAAGCCGAAAAAGCCGGTTTGATTATCCTCCAGAACCTAGACAAGATCGAAGTAAAGGCATTGCCAATGGACCTTCCAGAAGCACTAGAGGTGTCAATCCTTCATCTAAAAGAGGCAGGTGATCGTGTACTTGTAAGCGACATCGTTGTGCCAGAAAACGTAGAGATTGTTGATAACGACGATGGTCACGGTGACGATGAGGAAGAGGAAGAACGAAACAGCGTCATGGACCAGCTCGTTGCAAGCGTCTGGGAACCAGGTGCTCTTCAGGCTGCAAACGAAGCAAGTGGCGGTGATGCAACTGATGAAGCTGAAGTAGAAGCCGAGAACGGTGAAGCTCCTGTTGCTGAAGATGCTGAAAGTGCACCAAAGAAAGACTAGGCGCTGTACATAGTAAAAAATAAGCTGCCGACTATGGCAGCTTATTTTATTCCTCTATGATGCCACCTGTTTGATGAGCCCATAGTTTTGAGTAGGTACCACGGCTATGAATAAGCGCCTCGTGAGTTCCTTGTTCAATGAGGCGTCCGTTTTCTAGCACGATAATTCTGTCGAGTTTTGCAATGGTGCTGAGTCGGTGTGCAACTACTAAACATGTTTTGTTACGCATGAGTTCGTCCAACGCTTTTTGTATGTACATTTCGCTTTCACTGTCGAGCGCGGAGGTTGCTTCATCAAGAATGAGTATCGGTGCGTCCTTAATGATTGCTCGCGCGATTGCGATACGTTGTCTCTGCCCGCCGGACAGCTTTACACCACGTTCACCGACGACTGTATTAAGTTGTTGAGGTTGTGCCATTATAAAGTCATACGCGTATGCACGTCGTGCGGCATCAATAACCTCTTCGTCAGTCGCGTCAGGTTTACCATAGGCAATGTTTTCACGAAGGGTTCTGTGAAAAAGTAGTGGCTCCTGTGGGACATAGGCAATGTTGTCACGAAGACTTTGTTGAGTGACTAGAGAAATATCCTGACCATCAATTTGGATAGTGCCTTTTTGTACATCAAACAGCCTGAGTAGCAGCTGTGTCATTGTTGTCTTGCCCCCGCCGCTATGACCAGCAAGACCAATTCTTTCCCGTGGTTTGATAGTTAGGTCGAGAGAATTGATAACTGAGATAGCGCTACTATCTTTGTATTGGAATGATACGTTATCAAACCTAACGAGACCTTTGTCTACGCGCAGGTCTACTGCACCATCAATATCCTTAACTTCAGGTTCCTCATAGAGCAACTCAGTGACAGCTGAAGCGTCCAAAAAGCCTTGTTCAATGTTCCGTACGATCGCACTAATGTTAAACATCGATCCTGTGATACGTCCTAGGTACGTAATAGTGAATATAAGAGCGGCTATACTCAGTGTATGTTGTTGGAAAAGATAAATGCAAAGTACAATTATCACGATCTGGAAACTAAAGAGCACAAACTGGCGTACTATTGACTCATGCTCTATGACGTCAATCTCTTTTTTTGCAATACGCTGAATCTCCAAACGTTCTTCTCGTATGTTAGCTGTTTCTGCTTGTTGAGCTGAGAATAGACGAACAAGCGACTGGTTGGATATGATATCAGCGAGTGATCCAAACAATTTTGACATTAATATTTTTCGTTTGTTGCGGTATTTCGAACGCTTATTTAGTGCGTGCATGCTATGTAGTACGACAAATGTTGTGAGTAGAGTGAGAGGCAGAAATAACATAGGCGATAGAATGGCAATAATGATCAAGCTTGTCACAAAGTTAACAAGTATGGGCATAGCTTGCAGGAACACTGCATCAAAAACCGAAATATACGAACGTCCAAAGTTGTTTATATCGCCTGCGAGCGTACCAACCTTTTTATTCGCAAAAAACTGATGGCTATGCTGCAGTAGCGTATCTTGGGCCCGGACAGTTAGACGTGTACAAGCAGCTTCCTCTTGGTTAAACAAAGCTGGAAAGGCGTTAAAGTTTACGATAAGTGTAAGCAGTGATGTTACCACCATGCCTCCTATAAGCCAGTACAGAGTTTGACTTTGTGGGTCTGTCAGCAGTGTTTGAATGATGAGACTGATAAGTAGTGGCAACAGAACAATATATAAAAAGTGACCGAGTGGAATGAGTGTCATGTAGGTAAGCGTCGTTCGCTTATCTCGCTTCGCCTCTTCAATATAGAGGTTGAGAGTTTGCCTCACTGTAGATGTGTCGACGCGACTAAATATCTTCATATCATTCCTCTATAAATCCGCCACTTTGATGTCCCCATAGTGAAGCGTAAATGCCTTTTTTGGCAAGTAGCTCGGCATGCGTGCCATCCTCGGCGATCCGTCCGTTATCGAGCACTATTATTCGATCAAGCTTTGCAATTGTACTAAGACGATGTGCAATCACGATACTTGTACGTCGTTGCATCAGGTCGCTCAAACTTGCTTGGATTAGCTTTTCACTTTCACTATCAAGTGCTGATGTTGCTTCGTCGAGCACCAATATCGGCGCGTCTTTGAGTATGGCTCGTGCAATCGCAATACGCTGTCTTTGACCGCCTGATAGTTTTACACCACGTTCACCGACGAGAGTATCCATGCCCTGTGGAAGTTTAGCTATAAATTCAGACGCATGTGCGAGAGTTGCAGCATGTTCGATCTCTGCATCACTAGCATCAGGCTTACCATAGGATATGTTCTCCCGAAGTGTTCGGTGAAATAGAAGCGGCTCCTGTGGTACATATGCGATCGATTGCCGTAAACTTTGTTGTGAGACATCACGAATATTTTGGCCGTCGATCGTAATCTCACCTGATTCAATGTCAGAGAATCTAAGTAAAATTCTAGTGAGACTAGTCTTGCCTGAGCCACTATGGCCCACTAGGCCAACTTTTTGTCTTGCTGGTATGTGTAGCGAAAAGTTATCAAACAAGTTGTCTGAATCACTTTCATCATGTCTGAACGAAACCTCGTTAAAATTCATGGCACCTTGTGGAGCATTAAGTACTTTTGTTCGATTGTCTGTGATGTCATATGGCAGGTTTAGAATCTGGGTCATGTCCGTTGCATCACCAATAATTCGATTGTAATTACGCATGATATTGTTCATTTCCCATAGTTGTCGTGCAACTGTGAGTGTATATGCTATCGAAAGGTATACGACACCAATTGATATGAGATTTTGCTCACTTGCCCAAACGGCCGCGACAAGTGCTGCTACCTGTATCATGGTGGTCATGAATGAGTAGATACTACTCACGCTCAAAAATCCGCGCATCGTGCTGAGCGACCGCTGGCGCCACTGCTCGGCATAGTTCGTTGCATTATTGAGTTCGATGTCCTCGGTACCATGAGATTTTACTGCGAGTACATTCGCAACCATGTCTGCAAGTCGACCAGTCATGGCAGTGCTTGCCTGGGCTTCAAGTGTGTTTCGTTCGGCCATAAAACGTGAACCATAATAAACTGTCAAAATAAACGCAACTGAAAGTATGAGGATAAATACTGCATATTGCCAAAACACGAAGCTCATTATCACGATAGTCGCTACAATACTTGTCATGACAGGCACGAACTGGAAAATTATAGTGTCCCAGAAGCGTTCGAAAGACCCAGTAAGCTTATTTGTCTGCGAAACGAGTGAACCACCAAATCTATCTGCATGAAACGCAAGACTTTCATTTGCAAGTTTATTAAAAATTGAACGGTACAGGTCTTTCTGAGCACTCGCCTCAAAAGTCCATATAAGGTACAGATTGATTCTCCATCCTATCATTTCTCCGTAAAGCTGTGTTGCAGCATATAGAATGATTGGCGTCATTAGACCCGAAAGCGATGCGTCACCTCTTTGTATGCTTTCAAGGATAACGGCAATCATTAACGGACCAACAAACGCTCCGATGAATACTGTTAAGGCGGAGTTAAACGCTAGAAGAGAAACCCTTATTTTGTAGGGTTTTGCATAGTGAAGCAATAACGAGATAATTTCTTTCTGCATGAGTCTCCATTAATAGTACAAAGTATGTGCTTATTTTGCTATTTTGGCTTTGTTATTGGTCTGTCGAACAGACAGTAACGTGTAGAGGAACTGATAAGCAGTTCATAGTATCTATAGTTTACGATATAATTAGTTGAGATGCAAAAAATATTACTCTATTATAAATTCACACCGGTCAAAGAACCCGATCTTCTCAAGCTCTGGCAGAAGACACTATGTGACTCACTTGGGCTCAAAGGCCGCATTCTAGTTAGTGCTCAGGGTATCAATGGCACAGTGGGTGGCGATCTGGACGCACTTAAAGCATATATAAAGGCGACCAAAGCATTTCCAGGGTTCAAAAATATTACTTGGAAGTGGTCGGACGGTTCAGCCGACAGTTTTCCTCGAATGAGCGTCAAAGTAAAAAAAGAGTTAGTGGCATTCAACACTTGGGACGAGCTGCAAGTTGATGAGAATGGTGTGGTTGGCAGCGGCACGCATTTGAAACCACATGAGCTACACGACTTGGTTGATCAGCACAAAGACGAAGTGGTATTTTTTGACGGACGAAACCAATACGAGGCAAAAGTCGGACGTTTCAAAGGTGCTGTCGTACCAGATACGCGGACATCCAAAGATTTTGTGACCGAGCTTGAAAGCGGCAAGTATGATGACCTCAAAGACAAAAAAGTTGTGACGTACTGCACGGGCGGTGTGCGTTGTGAGCTTTTGAGCGCCATGATGAAGCAGCGAGGCTTTAAAGATGTTTATCAGATCGACGGTGGGATCGTAAAATATGGTGAGGCATATGGCGACGATGGATTGTGGGAAGGGAACCTGTATGTATTTGACGGACGTATGGGAATGAACTTTTCTGACCACGCAAAAACGATTGGTGAATGTATACATTGTGGAGGTAGCACCAGTAACTATGAAAACTGTGCGTTGGCGGAGTGCAACGACCTGGTACTGATTTGCGAAGAGTGTATGCAGGACAAAGAAAAGCTATTTCATTCGAGGGAATGTGTAGCAATCGAGAACCAAAAAGTAGCTGCCTGATGCCACATATTCACACGCAACCTAACCAACACGATATGACCGTCAGTATGTACATCATCCGTAAAGTAGATGACGACTGGAAATGTCTTATACATATGCATCGAAGACTGGGTGTTTTGATGCAAATCGGCGGGCATATCGAGACCGATGAGACACCATGGCAAACCGTAGCGCATGAGCTAACGGAAGAATCGGGTTACACATTGGCAGAGCTGGAAGTGCTGCAGCCTTCACGGGTTCGGCAGGTGAGGGGAGCCGTTGTTCACCCTGTGCCATGTTTGGTTAACACGCACAACGCCGGTCCAGGGCCACACTACCATTCGGATCTATGCTATGTGTTTGTTGCAAAAGATATTGCGAAACAGGATCCAAGCGACGGGGAGTCAAGCGATATCCGCTGGATGACACCTGCTGAAATGAAAGGACATACCGGCGAAAAAGTGCTCGGAGATGTCATAGATATTTACGAGACGATACTGGATGAGTTTGCTGACACCTACCAGTATGTTCCTGCGACGATGTTTTCGCTGGAAAAGCCCGTCAACTACTTTGGATTTTAAGAAACAAAATATAGCTATTTATTCTTGTGCAATATACTATACTGGAGTATAGTATATACATGACATACGACGCACGTATAAATAAGATCATTGGTCAGCTCGAAGCATTACGCAGGTTGTCAGGCGAGGGACAAACTGGTTGCGACAAAGTACTTCAGCAAGTAAATGCTGTTCAAGGCAGTGTCGCATCATTAAAACGAGTTATTATTGAAGACTCCCTTGATTCGTGCGCCGACCAAGGCAATTCTCATGCAGAAACCAAAGCTTTATTAACCAGTATCAGGAGGTACCTCTAATGGCACTACACAACACAACTACCAAAGAAGAATTTAACGAAAGAGTACTCCAAAATGACAAGCTCGTGCTTGTAGATTTTTGGGCGCAATGGTGTGCACCTTGCCGGATGATGGCTCCAATTTTGGAATCTACCTCAAAGAAAATGGACGACAAAATAGAGATTGTAAAAGTGGACGTTGAAGCCTCTGCCGACAACGGATCATTAGCTGCAGACTACGGGGTTCGTGGTATTCCAAATATGCAAGTATTTAAGAACGGCAAAGTCATCAAAGAGCTCATCGGGGCACGCCCTGCCGATGTGTTACACGATGAGCTGACTGCACTTTTGTAAATCAAATTATGTAGAATTCGGTATACTACATGTATGGATATTATGTCGGTTGACGCGTACATAGCTCGGTTTGATGGCATCACCAGAACTCGTCTCGAGCATATGAGACGGATTATACGCGATACGGCGCCACAAGCTAACGAAAGCATAGCTTACAAAATGCCTGCATACAAACTTGATGGAAAGCCGCTGGTTTATTTTGCCGGTTATCCGCACCACATCGGTTTATATGCCACACCAAATGGTCATGAAGCCTTCGCAAAAGAATTTTCGGTATATAAACAAGGGAAAGGTTCAGTGCAGTTCCCTCATGACCAGCCACTACCCGTAGACCTTGTCCGGCGAGTTGTTGAGTTTAGACTTCAGCCCCATAATTCTTAGTTTGACAGAGACAATATGGTCCGCGTACTTTACAATAGTAAAATGAAGAACTTTTATAGTATTCTCGCCAATACTGTCGTCGCGAACATCACCACCAGTTATCTGTGGTTTGCACTGACATTTTGGGCATATCTTGAAACGAGATCAGTCCTAGCAACAGCAATCATCGGTGGCATGTATATGCTGTTAATTGCATTTTTTGGTATAGCTTTCGGCACATTCGTTGATAAGCGCAAAAAGAAATACGTCATGGTTGTGTCGAGTCTTACGACGCTGAGCATGTTTAGCTTGGCCGGTCTTTTTTATCTGATAGTTGGAGAGCAAGGGCTTGCCGACCTGTCGAGCCCGGTATTTTGGACATTTGTGATGATTATTCTCTTCGGGGCTGTCATCGAGAACATGCGCAACATTGCGCTGAGCACGACAGTGACACTTTTGGTAGAAAAAACGAAAAGAGATAGGGCAAATGGGCTTGTCGGAGCTGCCCAAGGAATAGGCTTTATCGTCACAAGTGCACTGAGTGGATTATCGATCGGCTTTTTGGGGCTTGGTTGGACACTCCTGATTGCTATTGTTGTGACTGCGCTTGCGAGTCTGCATCTGTTGACAATTTCTATCCCAGAAAAAACTATTGCGCATGGTCCGAACCTTGAGCAAAAAAAGATTGATTTTAAAGGCAGTATACAAGCAATTCATGCTGTACCTGGCCTGCTTGCTCTCATATTCTTTTCGACGTTTAACAACCTGATTGGTGGCGTTTATATGGCGCTCATGGACCCATATGGTCTGACAATATTTAGCGTTCAGGAGTGGGGGTTTGTCTTTGCCGTCGCCGGGACTGGCTTTGTTGCCGGTGGGTTATTGATCGCAAAGTTTGGGCTCGGGAAGAACCCTGTTAAGACTCTCCTACAAGTATTGATCATCATGGGTGTTCTAGGGGCATTATTCACGATTCGCGAGTGGGGGTGGCTCTATGCCGGTGGCATATGGCTCTATATGTGTATCGTACCGTTTGCAGAGGCCGCAGAACAGACAATTGTACAGCGAGTTGTGCCGTATGAGCGGCAAGGGCGTGTGTTTGGGTTTGCGCAAAGTGTCGAATCAGCTGCAGCTCCCGTCACCGCATTTATGATCGGGCCGATTGCCGAGTTCTTCATTCTGCCGTACATGAACACCTCTGAGGGTCAGCAACAATTCCAGTGGCTACTCGGTACTGGTGACGTTCGCGGCATCGCACTCATCTTCCTAGGCTCAGGCATTGCTATGGTGCTGATTGCGCTTATCGCCTTCCAGTCGAAATCCTACAAGACCTTGTCACGTACCTACCTCGCATCTTAGGTATACTAGAGATATGTCAGATCTTATAACAAAACTAAAAGACTTACCAACAGTGCCGGGTGTTTATTTCCACAAGTCCGCAAGTGGGGAGGTCATTTATGTGGGCAAAGCGGCAAATCTACGAAATCGTGTGAAGCAGTATTTTCAAGCGTCGGGGGTGCGTGATGCAAAAACCGATGCGCTGGTTGCGGAAATCACTGACACTGAGTGGATAGAAGTCGAAACAGAACTTGATGCGCTTTTTCTAGAATCCGAAATGATCAAGCGATATATGCCTCGCTACAATGTGCAACTCCGTGACGACAAAAGCCAGCTGTTTGTGAGAATACCACTGAAAGATCCGTATCCGGCAATTACTTTCACGAGGCAACCACTTGACGACGATGCGACATATTATGGGCCGTATTATAACGGCTGGGCGATAAAAAAAGCATTGAGATATTTGCGAAGAATCTTCCCATACAGTGTGCATGAGCGTATGCCGAACAAACTTTGTCTACAATATCACCTCGGGCTATGTCCAGGTGTAGAAGCACAAAAGACAACATCTGAGGATTATAAGAAAACGCTTAAAAAGCTTATCAGGTACATGAGCGGAGACCGTAAAACGCTTATCAAGGAGCTTGAGCGAGATATGAAAACGCTTAGCGCCGAGCATAAGTACGAACAAGCAGGCTTGTTGCGTAATAGACTACGTGAGCTTAAGCAGTTATCACAGCAGATTATTTTTTCGGATCGAGAATTTATGAATATCAGCAAAGATCAAGCGTTGTCGGGATTACAACGATTGCTTGGACTTAAAGATATTCCAAAACGAATTGAAGGCTACGACATAAGTCATATGAGTGGCACGAACAATGTTGCCAGTATGGTTGTGGCTACCAACGGCCTTGCTGATAAAAGTGAGTACCGTAAGTTCAAAATGCAGCTCCCCGGCAATAATGATTTTGGCCATATGCAAGAAACGATGCGACGACGATTTAGCGGTAAACACAAAGACTGGCAGCTACCTAGTTTGATACTGATTGATGGAGGTAAGGGGCAACTCGGTGTAGCAATAGAAACGCTCGAAAGCGCCGGCATGTCAATCCCTGTCATTGGTCTGGCAAAACGGGATGAGCAGATTGTCATACACAGAGAACGATCAAATGTCAGCCTAGATATTGAAGCTGTCAAAGCATGGGCCAGGGAAAAGAGCCCATTTGATGAACCTCATTTGATGCCAATTGATGGTTTTTCTCTAGAGTCAAAATATGTGCAAAATTATGTCAACGATGGAGCTGATCCAGGAATTGAGATAAGTGATGACTATATGCTGGTAACGCTGCCGAAAGGCAGCCACATCGTCAAGCTGCTCCAACGCGTGCGCAATGAGTCTCATCGTTTCGCCGTGAGCTATCATAGTACGCTCAAGCGTAAATCAGCTACCAAAAGCGTGCTTGATGAAATTCCTGGCGTTGGACCAGCTACTCGTAAAAAACTCATTTCGACATTTGGCAGCGGCATTGGTGTACGCGAAGCTGGGGAAGCCCAACTTGTTGCGGCTATGGGGCCGACGAAGGGGATGCATATATACAGGTGGCTTCACCCAACAAAAGAGGCATTGTAATCTGCTATACTTGTAGCAGAAAATGAAGCAACAATTTATATTCTTTCTGATTCGTTGGTTAGTCAACTCACTCGCGTTGTGGTTAGCGATATGGATTCTTTCAAATGGTGATTTTGCGGCAAGCACAGCAGGCTTTGCGACGTTCTTGTTAGCTGGCCTGGTGTTCTCGATCGTAAATGTGCTTCTTAGGCCTATCATTGTCATCTTGTCATTACCAGCGATTTTGCTGAGTCTTGGGCTCTTCATGCTCGTTATAAACGGTATAATGGTCTACGTTGCTATCCGGCTTACTCCATCAGTAGAAATCACGTTTATCGGTGCAATATTGGCCGGTATGATCGTGAGCCTGACGAATTATGCATTAAGCGGTATAATGGAGTCATACCGTCATAAAAGGAGCTATATACATGCAGATAAGTGATGTTTTAGATATTATTACCGTCATTTCCGCGGTGTTCATGGTGTTATTTATCTTGCTACAGGCACGTGGTGCATCCCTTGGGGCAGGATTCGGTAGCTCTGGAGAACTCTATACAACACGACGTGGGCTCGATAAAAACTTACACGAGGCAACGATTATTCTTGCTTTCGTCTTTGTTTTATCGATTCTCGCGGGATTATTCATTGGATAGGAGTATCTAGGTGGACGAACAGTCTGGTTCAAGTTGGAAACGATTTCGAAAGCTGAAGCCTACTAGTTCGCGTATTCGTACAAATGCACGCAAACTCGAGTCAGCAACACTCAAACACGCTCACCGGTTTGTGCTCACCCGTTTCGACAGCATCCGTTTTGTAAAACGCCACGCATTGGGGTGGCTATTATTTGTTGGTTTATTGATTTCGGTCAGCGCTTTTCAGCTTTTGGGTTATCAGCGATCTTATTCTACGTATGCATCGATCCCAGGCGGCACATTTGCAGAAGGTGTTGTTGGCCCACTCGAGACAATGAACCCTATCTTTGCCCGTACATCTGCAGAGCAGTCTGCTTCACGCCTGCTTTTCTCGAGCCTTCTGTCATATGACTCCACAACATATCTGAGAGGCGAGATAGCAGAGTCGTGGCGGGCAGAAGACGAAGGGCGTCAATATGTTGTGAACCTCAAAAACGACGTGTATTGGCACGACGGTAAAAAAGTGACGGCAGATGACGTGGTATATACCATCAATATGATAAAGAATCCTTTAGTGCGTTCGCCACTATACTCAAGTTGGGCCCAAGTCAAAGTAACAAAATTATCTGACCTTTCAGTCCGGTTCGATCTTGTTAGACCGTATGCGGCATTTCCACATGCATTAACGTTCGGGATCTTACCAAAACACATTCTCGGGTCTACGGCGCCAGAGCGGCTACGAGAATCTGACTTTAACAGACAGCCCGTGGGCTCAGGTCCGTTTATATTTAGCCGCCTGCAGGTGCTTGATCCAGACGAAGGCAGGAGCATTGTCTATATGGAAAAGAATCCCGCTTATGTGAAAGGTGCCCCCAAACTTGATCGCTTCCAGCTTCATATATTCAAAGATTCATCAGCCATACATCAAGCGTTTATTAGACAAGAAATTAATGCCGGGGTAGACCTGACCAGTGCAGAGTTAAAGAACATCTCTGAAGAACGTCCCACCAGCATTATCTACCAGACACTTATTTCAGACGGTATGTATGCATTTATGAGAAACGATGCACCTGAATTCTCTGATCCAGTTGTACGGAAGGCTTTTGTGCTTGGTACCGACCGCATGGCGCTCATTGATAGGCTCCACGGCTATGCTTCCCGCCTTGATGGCCCTTTAACCCTCCATCAGCTACCTTCTGCACTCCAAAAGCGCCAGGCTTCGTTTGATAACGCTCAGGCAGCAGCGTTACTAGAGCAAGCCGGGTGGAAGTTAGATGGCCAAAAACGTGTAAAAGACGGTGTACCGCTAGAAATAGATCTAGTAAGCGTGCAGTCCGGTGATTACCCAGTTATTGTTGATGAGCTAAAGCAACAGTGGGGACGTCTCGGAGCAAAAGTGAATACCAGACTCGTCAACCCGAATGATGTTCAGCAGACCGTTCTTTTACCACGTAGCTACGATGCTTTTGTCTATGAGCTCGAGCTTGGTGCCGACCCTGACGTATTCGCCTACTGGCATCTGTCTCAGGCAGACCCGCGTGGGTTAAACCTTTCCAACTATAAATCCGCGATTGCGAGTGAGACACTTTCGAGTGCTCAGCTTCGTCTAGAGATGTCCGCGAGATTGCCAAAATACGAGGCATTCACCGATGCCTGGATTGCCGATAGTCCTGCAATCGCGTTATACCAGCCACAGATACATTATGTGAGCTCGGCTGACACACAAATGCTGAGCTCGGCAAATACCCTAGCAAGTCGTACTGACCGTTATCGTGCAGTCGAGTTATGGACGGTTGATAAGAATTGGAAATATAATTCGCCATAAAATGTATCCTGTTGATTATGGTCGTGTAATGTATAGAAACACAGCCTAACTATTTTTTGAAACATCCTTAGTGTTTACTAAGAGTATTACTCCGCATATGAGTATTGCGATACCAATCCAGCGGAACGGTAGGAAGCCCTGCATGTCCTGACTTAGTAGTGCGAATATCAGTGCCACGCTGATGGTTATCGGATAACTTAATAGTCCTGCAATCGAGCCAAGAGTCGCTCGGACAGTGCCATCAGCTGCGTGCTGGAGCTCAGCGTCAAGCAGAATACGCAGGACTCTTAAAAGAATGAGTCCTCCATGGGCCAGTAGGACGATGACGGGCAACCACCAGCCAAGCGTGGCGAATATTACCATCACACCAGCGCTACAAATAAGAATGGTTTTGGAAGTTTTTCCGCCCCCTTCAAAACGAGGTGCAATCAGACTCGCGAAAATGTTCAGTACAAGCGCTGCTGAGATAACAAGAGGGATATATTTGGTGGGAATTCCGGCCGCTGAGTCAAAAAGTGGAGTGTATTCTTCGTACCATCCAATGAAACCTGCAACAATGGCTAACCATGCAATAATAATTCGTACGCGTGTGTTATGCATGACATTTTTTATTGCCCGCCGGAGGAGTTTTGGCTGCGATTCGATTAGCATATCTGTTTCGCGATTTTTTACATTTGGTAATAGTGCTAACAATCCTGCGGAACAGACCCCTGTGACAATGCTTATGCTAAGTAGCAGCTCGTAGTTAACACCGTTAATGCTGAGCAAGTAAGCGCTTAGGAACGCAAATAGCATTCCAGAAAATTCAGCTGCCTTTATACGAGACATTACCTTAGTATATTCATGTGTTTGACCGTCATTTGCGAGTTCATCGTATACAAGCGCTTGATACGCACCAGACTTGAGGGCATATGCTGCTCCCCAAAGCACGAACCCAGCAGCGTAGCCTGAGAATGTAGGAAAAATTAGCCATACTAGAAAGGCCACGGAATTGATCAGTTCTCCAGCGATTAAGACGTATTTACGGGGGTATCGATCTGCTAAAAGGCCTGTTGGAACTTCAAAAATAAGGGCAGCTGCAGTCCAGATGGCGAAAAGAATACTGACGTCACTTATACTCAAACCGCCGCGTTCAGTAAACATGATTGCATACAAAGGGTAGATAACCAGCGCATTTGATACAAAAGATTGTAGTATGAATAGCTTTCTAGGGTTTAGCATCGTTATAACAGTATACATTTTCTGATGTGAATTGGTGTGTGGACACAAAGGGATCAGTGTGAAATAGTCTGGTGACTAAGTCTAAATACAGAGGAGTCTTAAATAACGAGAGAGGACTTGACATTTTTGCTCGAAAACGGCTAAAGCCTATTTTCTCGGCCAAGCATTGATTACATATACTGCCACTGGAAGTATATGCCTAGCGGTTCAAGTCCACATCAAAACATACCAAGAAAAATAGTCATCCTTTAGATGACTATTTTTCTTGGTGCCTCTCTACAACGAGGCTCGCACCTATTTTATGTCAAAAGGTTGAAAATCTGAAACAAGAGTAGCCCCGCCGTTTGCCAGCCAAAGGCTGACCCGCCCCGCCAGCCCTGGATTTTGATTGTTTTTGGATTTCCCCCCGCCGAATTTCTTTTTGCAGTTGAGAAAATCCAGGTCTGTCGGGTCGGCTGCCGAAAGCGGCAGAAACGGCGTGTCTGGTCGGTGGGTTTTGAGAGTTAGACTTTAGGAAAGATGGCATTGTCGCCTTCTGTCAATTCTTTGTGGACAGCAGCGTTGGCAATAATAAAGTCGTGGTTTTGGTAGTCATAAGTATCTTTTCCGATGTTCGTAGCCACACCACCCGCCTCGCTAACTAGCAGTGAGCCAGGCGCAAAGTCCCAATCCATACCATAAGGCTCTAAACCAATGCGCCCGTCTAGTTTACCCGAAGCAATCATAGCGAACTCAAAACCGCAATTTATTGTTGCGATAATTCCTGCTTCTCGCCGTACGGCGAGATATTTTTCATAGT
>Ga0075163_10006308_pt1 | contig 15696 bp, 14 predicted proteins | sample JI1023141ADNA_FD_71478 | JGI IMG/M metagenome (GOLD analysis project Ga0075163, IMG submission 71478) | Wastewater effluent complex algal communities from Wisconsin, to seasonally profile nutrient transformation and Carbon sequestration -... | ecosystem: Engineered > WWTP > Effluent > Algae... | reverse complement strand
ATCCACTCGCCCGCCGGATTCAGCGCCGTCTTCCAGGCCCGAGCGGTCTGCTCCGCGTTGAGGGGTTCACCGAGGCGGGCTGCGTGTTCTTCGCCGGCGCTGTCGCGCCAGCGAGCCTCACCGGAGTAGGCGAGAAACACCACCGGTCGCACGACCTTGTCGGCAAGCGCATCGGAGTAGCCGTAGACGTGGTCTGCCCGCGAGCGCTTAAGCCCGTCTGGGCCGAGTTCGTAGTCGACGAAGGGAATGGGGCTGTCGTCGCTCCGGAACGGCGTCCCGGTGAGCGCGAGCCGGCGCGTGGCGTCGTCGAACGCTTCCCGGATCGCTTCGCCCCAGGTCTTGGCGTCACCGCCATGGTGGATCTCGTCGAAGATGACCAGGGTCCGGCGGTTCTCTGTACGGACGCGGTGACGCATGGGATGGCTGGCCACCTGTGCATAGGTGACAACCACACCGTGATATTCGTCGGAGTGCTGCGCACTGGAGTTGGAGAACTTCGGATCCAGTGACAGGCCCACCCGCGCGGCGGCGGCCGCCCACTGCGTCTTGAGGTGTTCGGTGGGGACTACGACGGTGATTCGCTCGACGGTGTCGTCCGCCAGTAGTTCCGCCGCGATACGCAGAGCGAACGTCGTCTTTCCCGCGCCGGGCGTGGCTACCAGCAGGTAGTCGCGCGGCCGGGCGGCCAGATACTTCACCAACGCCCGTCGCTGCCAGCCCCGCAGATTCTGGGTGCTGGGCGCTTCGATTGCCCGCACCCCGGACTCCTCTCTGGATGGAAAGCAGCCTAGGCCAAGGGGATCCGTCGATGCATGCTCCAACGGCGTGGCGCTGCTGGTCGGCGCGTCGGGATGCGTCTGTGGCGACCTCGGGCTTTGCGCAGCGCGAACAATCTTGCACTCGGCAAGGGCGAGTGCTAATAATTGCTTTGGCACTCCCGACCGGCGAGTGCTAGGTCGGAACGGTGAGACCAAAGCCCAACACAGCTCAGGTCGTCCGTCGCGGGCACTGCGTCCGGCCACAAGACGTGTAAATCCCAACCGGAGGATTCACTTCGCAATGTCCAAGATTATTGCGTATGACGAAGAGGCACGCCGCGGCCTCGAGCGGGGCCTTAACGCCCTCGCTGACGCGGTCAAGGTGACGCTCGGCCCGAAGGGTCGCAACGTCGTGCTGGAGAAGAAGTGGGGCGCCCCCACGATCACCAACGATGGTGTTTCCATCGCCAAGGAGATCGAGCTCGAGGATCCCTACGAGAAGATCGGCGCAGAGCTGGTCAAGGAAGTTGCCAAGAAGACCGACGATGTCGCTGGTGACGGCACCACGACCGCTACGGTTCTCGCTCAGGCTCTCGTTCGCGAAGGTCTGCGCAACGTCGCCGCCGGCGCCAACCCGCTCGGCCTGAAGCGCGGCATCGAGAAGGCCGTCGAGGCCATCACTACTGCGCTGCTGAAGTCGGCCAAGGCCATCGAGACCAAGGATCAGATCGCTGCCACTGCCGGCATCTCCGCCGGTGACCAGACCATCGGTGACCTGATCGCCGAGGCCATGGACAAGGTTGGCAACGAGGGTGTCATCACCGTCGAGGAGTCCAACACCTTCGGCCTGCAGTTGGAGCTCACCGAAGGCATGCGCTTCGACAAGGGCTACATCTCGGGTTACTTCGTGACCGACGCCGAGCGTCAGGAAGCGGTCCTGGAGGATCCCTACATCCTGCTGGTCAGCTCGAAGATCTCGACCGTCAAGGATCTGCTGCCCTTGCTGGAGAAGGTCATCCAGTCCGGCAAGCCGCTGCTGATCATCGCCGAGGACGTCGAGGGCGAAGCCCTGTCGACCCTGGTGGTCAACAAGATCCGCGGCACCTTCAAGTCCGTCGCCGTCAAGGCCCCGGGCTTCGGTGACCGTCGCAAGGCGATGCTGCAGGACATGGCCATCCTCACCGGTGGTCAGGTCATCAGCGAAGAGGTCGGTCTGTCGCTCGAGACCGCCGACGTCTCGCTGCTGGGCCAGGCCCGCAAGATCGTCGTCACCAAGGACGAGACCACCATCGTCGAGGGTGCCGGTGATTCCGACGCCATCGCCGGTCGTGTTGCTCAGATCCGCCAGGAGATCGAGAACAGCGATTCCGACTACGACCGCGAGAAGCTGCAGGAGCGCCTGGCCAAGCTGGCCGGCGGTGTTGCGGTGATCAAGGCCGGAGCTGCCACCGAGGTGGAGCTCAAAGAGCGCAAGCACCGCATCGAAGATGCCGTGCGTAACGCCAAGGCCGCGGTCGAAGAGGGCATCGTCGCCGGTGGCGGCGTGGCTCTGCTGCAGTCGGCCCCGGCTCTCGAGGCGCTCTCGCTCACGGGTGACGAGGCCACCGGTGCCAACATCGTGCGCGTTGCGCTCGAGGCACCGCTGAAGCAGATCGCCTTCAACGCGGGCCTGGAGCCCGGCGTTGTGGCCGAGAAGGTCCGCAATTCTCCGACGGGTACCGGCCTGAACGCCGCGACCAACGAGTACGAGGACCTGCTCAAGGCCGGCGTTGCCGACCCGGTCAAGGTCACCCGCTCTGCGCTGCAGAACGCAGCGTCCATCGCGGCTCTGTTCCTGACGACCGAGGCCGTTGTCGCCGACAAGCCGGAGAAGGCCGCAGCACCTGCTGGCGACCCGACCGGTGGCATGGGTGGCATGGACTTCTAAGTCCTGTTCACGAAAATGCCCGGTCCCCTTTCGGGGGGCCGGGCATTTTCGTTGTGCGCGCGGGGCCCCCCTTGCGAGTGTGCGGTTTCATTCGCCACACGCCGCTACGGGCGTATAGGACCGCACACTCGGTGGGCCTGAGGACAGTGGGCCTGGGGACGGTGGAAATCACGGGTCCGCGCATCCCCGCAGGATGCGCGGATGCAGCCGATTCCCTGGCCCTTCCTGGCAAACGAAGCACTGGCCGACGGCGCTCTGGCATTCCGCGAGCTCAGGCGATTCCATGAAGCCGTCAATCCGGGAGTCTGGGCGCCTCGCGGGGTTGACTTGACGCCAGCCGATCGTGCGCGCGCTGCGTGGTTATGGTCGGGCCGCGATGCGGTGGTCGCCGGTTTGTCGGCTTCGGCGCTATACGGGGCCAAATGGATCGACCCCGCGACGCCTGTGGAGTTGGTCCACACAAATCGCCGTCCGCCGCGTGGCGTCATTGTTCACACTGATCGGTTGCTGCCTGGCGAAACCCAGCTGGTACTGGGCTTACCCGCAACCACAGTCGCTCGCACCGCCTTCGACATCGGTCGCCGGCACCACTTCATCGCGGCGGTGCAGCGTATCGATGCGCTGATGAACACCACCGATGTCAATGTCGAGGATGTCCAGGCGGTCATGCTCAGGCACCGCGGATCCCGGGGGATCACCCGGCTCCGGAAGGTATTGGAGTACGTTGACTCCGGTTCTGAATCGCCGTACGAGTCACTGACCCGAATCACCCTCATCAGCAACGGCTTTCCCCGGCCGCAGACGCAGATCCGGGTGCCTGACGAGGATGGCTTCGTCATGGCCCGGCTCGACATGGGGTGGCCGGAATGGCGTGTAGGCGTCGAGTTCGACGGCGCCCAGCACTGGACCGATCCCGCTCAGCGCACGCGGGATGTGGAACGGTACGCCCGGTTGCCGGAGTTGGGCTGGCACGTCGTTCGGGTGACGGGTTCGATGCTGCATAACAATCCACGGGCATTCCTCGGGCGGGTTGGTGCTGCACTTACGGCTCGGGGATGGCCATGCGCGGCGTGAGTGTGCAGACTCATCCGCCTTTCCCGGCGAGCCGCGTATGAAAACGCACACTCGGCGCCAGCGCGTAGCGTCGGGGAGATGAGTGACGCCGACGCCGCACGGGAACTCCTGCGGGACTGCTTCACGCGGCTCATCGAGCACGTCGAGAGCATCACCGACAACCTGTCCGACGAGATGTCGTCGTACCGCCCGACCGACACGGCCAACAGCATCGCCTGGCTGCTGTGGCACAGTGCCCGCATCCAAGACGCCCAGGTGGCGCAGATCGCCGGCATCGAGCAGGTGTGGTTCAACAATGGCTGGGTGGACCGCTTCAATCTGGACCTGCCGAGGGATTCGCACGGCTACGGCCACACCGCGCAGGAGGCTGCCAAGGTGACGGCGCCGGCCGCCCTATTGGCCGGCTACTACCGCGCGGTCCACAAGATGACACTGGAGTACATCGCCGGCATCACCGCCGAAGAACTCGCCCGAATCGTCGACACCAACTGGAATCCACCGGTCACCGCCAGCGCGCGGTTGGTGAGCATCATCGACGACGCCGCCCAGCATCTCGGCCAGGCGGCCTACATCAAGGGTATGAAGCTCTGAGGGCACCCGTGCGCTGGTGGCCACTCGTCGGCCTGCCTCTGATGATGCTGCTGGGCTGGGGCGTGGGTCACGGTTCCACCCCGCTGGACGACTGGTTTCAGCGTGGCCGTGACACCGGTCTCGGGTGGTTGTTGTTCTTCACGGATCCCCGAACCGTTCTTTCGATTCTGGCCGTTGTCGTGGGGGCCGCATTGCTGCGCAAGCGGTGGGTCCTCGCAATCGCGGTGCTGGTGACGCCGTATGCAGCGGGTTGGATCACCTGGTGGTGCAAACTTCTCTTCGATCGGGACAAGGGAGGCGCGCTGGCCTACCCCAGTGGGCACACCACGCTGATGGTTGTGGTGCTGGGCATGACGATGTTGGTCTTCGGTGCTCACCGGTGGCTCGTGGTGGCGGCAATTGTGTTCGCGTCACTGGGAATGCTGGGTCAGGCTGTTACCTATCACTATTTCACCGACACGGTGGGTGGCCTGTTGCTCGGCACTTCACTGACTTGCGTGACGGCCATTTTGACAGGTGTCAAGCTTGGTCCGCAGCGGGTTACGATGGCGGCATGACCACGATCGACGTTGATCTTCCCGACACCGGGACCATTCTCAATCCGGCCACGGGGGCGGTCGCGGGCCGTGTTCAGTGGACCGACCCGGCGGATGTCGCGGCCATCGCCGCGTCCCTGCGGAATGCCCAACAGGAATGGGAAGCGCGTGGTGCGAAGGGGCGCGCTAAGACGCTGGCCAGGTTCGCGGTTTGGATGGCCGATCATCGCGGCGAGATCGAGAGCCTGTTGATTCGGGAGACCGGCAAGTCGGCGGCGGACGCGGCTCAGGAAGTCCCGCTCCTGCTGATGATCCTGTCGTACTACATCAAGATCATGGAGAAGGCTTTGGCGCCGGAAACCCGGCCCGCCTCGCTGCCCCTGCTGGCGATGAAGAAGGTCACCGTTCACTTCCGGCCCCGTGGGTTGACCGGCATCATCGCGCCGTGGAACTACCCGGTGGCCAATGCGTTGATGGACGCCATCAGTGCGCTCGCCGCGGGTTGTGCGGTACTGCTCAAGCCGTCCGAGCGCACACCGCTGACCGCCGAGCTGATCAGGAGCGGCTGGTTGGAATCCGGTGGGCCGGAGGTTTTCGGCATTGCTCAGGGCATGCGCGAAGTGTCTGAAGCCGTCATCGACGTCTCGGATTTCGTGCAGTTCACGGGTTCGAGCGCGACGGGCGTCAAGGTCATGGAGCGTGCGGCCCGGCGCCTCACACCGGTGAGCCTGGAATTGGGTGGCAAAGATCCGATGATCGTGTTGGAGGACGCCGACATCGACCTGGCTGCGCACGCCGCCGTGTGGGGTGCGATGTTCAACGCCGGACAGACCTGCGTTTCGGTCGAACGGGTTTACGTTCTGGACAAGGTGTACGACCAATTCGTGTCTGCCGTGGTCCGCGATGTCGAGGCCCTGCGGGTAGGCGCCGGCGAGGGTAATCACTTCGGTGCACTCATCGACGAGCAACAGCGTGCCGTCACCGAGCGTCACGTCGCCGATGCGCTGGCCAAGGGGGCGCGGACCCTCACCGGCGGCAAGCGCATTCCCGGCCCGGGCAGCTTCTACGAGCCGACGGTGCTGGTCGACGTCGACCATTCGATGCTGTGCATGACCGAGGAGACGTTCGGTCCCACGCTGCCGATCATGAAGGTGGCATCCGTCGCGGAGGCGGTGCGGCTGGCCAACGACAGTGACTACGGATTGAGCGCCTCGGTGTTCTCTGCCGACGTCGACCGGGCCAGGGACATCGCCGTCCAATTGGAGTGCGGAGCCGTCAACGTCAACGACGTGATCACCAACCTGATGTGTACGACCGCGCCGATGGGCGGATGGAAGACATCGGGTATCGGGGCGCGGTTCGGCGGAGTCGACGGTCTCCGGAAGTTTTGCCGCCAGGAGACGGTTGTCGTGCCGCGCACCAATATCGGAGCGGGTGGCAACTACTATCACAACTCACTGAAGGCGCTCGGCCGGATGAATCGAATCATGACCAAGATGGCTCTGGCGCGGCCTCGCCGCGCATCGCGGTAGGCGCCATCGCGGGGAGGTGAGTGCGTGCGGTTTGTGGCGACGTTGCTGATGTGGCTCGTCACCACCGCACTGCTGGCCGTCGCATTGCCGGCGGCGTGGGCTCAGGTGAATGTGGTCGACAATGACGGGTACGCCTCGATCGCCCAGCGGGCGGCAGCCGATCCCGCCCTGCAGGCCGCGATGGCGGCGGAGTTGACGACGCAGATCTCGGCCCTGAGTTCCAATGTTGATCCGCTCGTTGTGAGTCGGGTCGCCCGCGGATATGTCGCGGGTTCGGCGTTCCCCGATCAGTTCGCTCAGGCCAATCGATTCGCCCACAATTGGCTGTTCACCGATTCGATCCGCTCGAGCGTCGATCCGCAGGGCAGGTGGGTCATCGACTTCGCGCCCATGCTTGCCGACAGCTCTTTCCAACAGACGCTGAGCTCGTATGGCGTCTCCGTGCCGTCGAGCATGCCGATTCCGTTGTCCGACACGGCGTCGGCCACGCTGCGGCCGGGAGTGCTGAAGCCGGTTGCCTCGTGGGGGCCGTGGCTCACCATTGTGGTGGTATTGCTCGCCGGCGCGTCGGCGGTGCTCACCCTGATCGTCGCCGGGCGAAAGGGCAAAGCTCTCGCCGCGCTGGGCGTTTCCGCTCTGCTTGTGGGCGGTGCGGGCTGGGGCGCAATAGAACTGGTCCGGGATCGCGCGGACCAGATGCTGAGCTCGATGTCCGGCAACCTCCGCGAAATCTCCGCGGTGATGGTGAGTTCCGCGGAGAAGAGCATGCATCAGTGGCTCAATGTCACGCTGATCGTGGGCGTCGGGCTGGTCGTCATCGGCGTGATCGTCACGCTGCTGGCGGGTTTGGCCAAATCGAATCCGGGACAGGCCCCTCAGGGGTAGACGATGTGGGAAGGGGCGGGGCGCAGTTCGGGTGGTGCCTGGCTGTAGTCACCCCAGGCGCCGTCGCGCTGCTCGATGGCGGCGCGCACGCCTTCGGTCTCTGCGGTGTTGATGAACGCCAACGCATCTGGTGTGTTGCGCATCAGGCCATCCAGGATTCCGCCGAGTAGCTGCGTGCTGGCCAACCCCATGTTCTCGTATGCCTGATTCACGATCATCTTCTGGGCGCGCAACTGTGACAACGGTATTCGTGCCAGCTCGTTGGCAACTTCGGCCACTCGCGCTTCGAGTCGATCGAACGGCACCGCTTCGTTGATCAGCTCGATTTCGGCAGCCTGTGCGCCGGACAGCGGCCGGCCGGTGAGTGAATGCCACTTGGCCTTGCTGAAGCTCAGCCGATACATCCACATCCCGGACAGGTAGGCACCCCACATCCGGCTGTACGGTGTGCCGATCACAGCGTCTTCGCTGGCGATCACCAGATCGGCGCATAGCGCGTAGTCGCTTGCGCCACCGACACACCAGCCATGCACCTGGGCGATCACCGGTTTGGAGGACCGCCAGATCGCCATGAATTTCTGGGTGGGTGCCGTCTCGCGGGCGCTCACCATCGCGAAGTCTTTGCCCGGGTCCCAACGTCCGTCGGTCATCATCGACTCGCCCCAGTGCTGGAATCCGCCACCGAAGTCGTAGCCGGCGCAGAATGCCCGGCCTGCGCCCCGCAGGATGATTACCTTGATGTCGGGATCGCGCTCGGCGAGCCCGATGGCGGCCTCGATCTCGTCCGGCATCGGCGGGACGATGGTGTTGAGTTGCTCGGGCCGATTGAGAGTCACCTTCGCAATGGCGCCCTCGGTACGGTAGAGCAGGGTCTCGAAGTCACTCATAGCTGCGCAAATTACCAGGTCCGACCGCCCGCACCTGTGACCCGCGACGGGTCGAGCATGCTGCCGAGACCAGCGCCCAACCGCTCGCCGATTCCGCTTCCGACCAGGTCGCCGACGATCGCGACGGCTCCGGCCGTCCAGGGACCGGCTACCGTTGCGGCCAGGGCGCCCGCCGCCCAGGCTCCTGCCGTACCGCCGACGATAGCCCCGGCCGACCCGCCGAGATCTTCGTTGCTGCCCCCAGAGGACCAGTCGTTGATCGCCATCCCGAATTCGACCAGGTCGCCGACTTTTCCGACGCGGTTGGCGATTTTTGCGTAGGCCTTCGCGTCTGAGGCCGACAGCGTCTTTTCCGCACCGGCCATGGCCGGCCCGCCGTAGGTGGTCATCCGGCTGACCACATCGGATGCGCCGATGGTCGACAATCCTTGCGAGACAAGGCTGTCCAGCACACGCCGAGTTGCGAGTACGCGGCCGAAACGCTCGCCGTCGTCAAGTGTTTGGGTGGCTTGGTCGGGGGTCATCGACGGTAGGTCGTAAGCGCCCTGTTCGAGTCGGCGCTGGATCTGCAGCCGGCCACGTGCTCTCGTTCGGGCATCTCCTCCGAGTACGGGATCGTTCGGCAGTGGCCCGACAAATGCGGCCATCCGGAAGTCGGCGAGACGTTCCTCCGCCAGCCGTCGCGCCTCGGGCGTGGCGGCCGGGTTCGTTGCCATGGCGTAGTCGCGCAGCCGTGCCGCCGCGCCACTGTCTTGTGTGCTGACAGCGTCATCGGCTGCTCGCTGACGTTCTCGGTAGCCCTCGATCGCTTCGTTGGCGTGCGGATCGTTTTCGGGAACGGATATGTCATATCCGTGGCTGAACCGCAGTTCCGTCGTAGCCGATGCGAGATTCGCCGAGTAGTCCGCCCGCAAGGACTCGACATGGCTCAGGGTGTCGGATGTGATTGTGACAGAGCTATTTTCAAGATCAGCAATGTCGTGATCGTGTATGAGCGCCTGGCCGACGAGCGCGTCGATGTATTCGAGTTGTCCATTCAGCGTGCGGATCGTCGATCCGGAAAATCGCTGAGCCTCTGCCAGGTCGGCCGCGATTCCGCTCAGCACGGCGCCGATCGCCGGAAGGTGGTCGCGTTGCACCATGAGATCGGTGGTGGCGCGCTGCACCTCGACGCTGTCGTTGATGGGATTCTCCCCGTTGCGGTGATTCCATGAAGCCCGGAATCGGGTCTGTGCCTGCTCGAATTCGCGGTACGTCTGGGCCGTGCAAGCGCCGGCGGCGATGAAGGCACGACTCAGGTCGGAGATCGATGCGGCATCTCCACACTGGAGGCTGTCGTCAATGTGCCAGGGATTTCCACCGGCCGCGGTGATCAATGCCGCGATGTCGATGTGTGCCAGGCAGGGATAGTCCGTCACAGTGCAGAGCGCAGTGCCTGTGCATTGCGCGTCTCCATGTCCTCGAACGCGGCGGCGGCCGTATGTGCTTGATCACCAACGGTATTCAGCCGGGTTTCGTGATGCCTAAGCAGGTCGAGTTGAACACCATGGGTACGCCCTATCGCCGCGCAGAAGCTTTGAGCGCCGGGAAATGATCCGAACATCTCAGCGTGCACAGCCATCCGCGACAACTGTCCGGCGGCCTCGTCGGCCAGCCATGCGGCACTGTAGGACAGGCTTGCGCCACAACGCATTTCTTCGACGTCGACTCGCATCCGCCCTAGGCTAATCGCAAGATTTCGGTCGTCAATTCACCCCGAGGGTGCGACGGAGGAATGAGAACACCAAAGCACTTTTGAATGCCGTCTGGGCGTTGTCGGCGGCGCCGGCGTGGCCGCCTTCGATGTTTTCGTAGTACCAGACCGGGTGCTGGGCCTCCTCAAGTGCGGCCACCATTTTCCGGGCGTGCCCCGGGTGTACCCGGTCGTCCCTGGTTGACGTGGTGACCAGCACCGGTGGGTACTGACGGCTCGTCGAAATATTCTGGTAAGGAGAATATTTCGACAGGAAGTCCCACTCCGCCGGATCCTCGGGATTGCCGTATTCAGCGATCCAGGAGGCACCCGCGAGCAGTAGGTGGTAGCGCTTCATGTCCAGCAGGGGAACCTGGCACACGAGTGCGCCGAAAAGTTCTGGGTATCGGGTCAGCATCACCCCCATCAGGAGGCCGCCGTTGCTGCCGCCCCGGGCGCCCAGTTGTGCCTCGGTGGTGATGCCCCGGGCGACCAGGTCTCGGGCGACCGCAGCGAAGTCTTCGAAGCACTTGTGGCGACCTGCTCGCTGTGACTGGGTGTGCCAACCCGGTCCGTACTCGCCACCCCCGCGGATGTTGGCCAGCACATAGGTACCGCCTCGGGACAGCCAGAGCCGGCCGAGGATGCCGTCGTATGCGGGTGTGCTGGAAACCTGGAATCCGCCGTAACCGCCCAGCAATGTGGGCGTCGGGCCCTCGACTTCGCCCTTTTGGACAACGAAGTACGGCACTGCGGTTCCGTCATCCGAGGTGGCAAAGTGCTGGACGACGGACAGCCCTTCTGCGTCGAAGAACGATGGAGCACTCTTTATTTCGGTGAGTGGGCCACCGGCGGCGCCGTGGAGCAGGCGGGACGGGCTGTCGAAACCGCTGTAGTCCAGGAAGATCTCGTCGCCGAGTGAATCTGCGGCGACGATCACCGCGTTGGTATTGGCTGGTACTTCGGGTACGGGTTGGCGTTCCCAGGTGCCTGGCGTGACGATTTCGACCCGGCTTGCGACATCGGCCAGGGTGATCATCACCAGCTTGTCCCGGGTCCAGGAGAACTGATGCAGGCAGGTGTGCGCGTCGGGTTCGAAGACGACCGTCAGATCGGTGTTCAAATCGCAGGTGCCGTCGATGAAATCGGCGTACGAAGCGGCGAGCAGAGAGCCGGCCGCGTAAGTCCTGGCCCCGGTGAACCAATCGGTGCGCAGTTCGATCAGCAGCCATTCGCGATGGGCGTACACGGAGGCGTCGGTGGGGGTGTCGAGACGGATCAGCTCGTTGTCTCGAAGTTGGTAGATCTCGTTGTTGTAGAAGTCGAAGCTGCGGCTGATGAAGGTCCGCTCGTATCCGGGCTCCCGACCGACGGACATCGAGACCACCACGTCACCGGGGGCTCCGGTGAACACAGTCTCGGCTTCGGTGAGCGGTTGACCGCGCCGCCACCGTTTCACCACCCGGGGATAGCCCGAGTCGGTCAGTGAATCGGGTCCGAAGTCGGTGCCTACCAGCACCGTGTCGAGGTCTTCCCAGGCCAACCGGATCTTGGCCTCGGGTAACTGGAAGCCGTCATCGACGAATGTCCTTGTCGTCATGTCGAACTCACGCACCGTGACGGCGTCGGATCCCCCTGGTGACAGGGCGATCAGGGCCCGCGTCAACTCGGGTTCGATGACGTCGGCGCCTCCCCAGACCCAGCTTTGCCCGTCCGCGTCTGCCAGTTTGTCGACGTCGATGATGACGTCCCAATCCGGGTTCGCAGTGCGATAGCTCTCCAACGTGGTGCGCCGCCACAGGCCGCGCGGGTTTGCCGCGTCGCGCCAGTAGTTGTAGAGGTATTCGCCGCGTCGCCGCACGTAGGGAATCCGGGTATCGGTGTCGAGGATTGCCAGCGACTCCGAGCGCATCTGCTCGAACACGTCGTCGCGGAATTCCGACAACGACGTCTCGTTGTGGGCTTCTGCCCATTCAAGAGCTTCTGTTCCGGTCACTTGCTCAAGCCACAACCGCGGATCTTCTGCCATGGCTGTCATTGTGGTGTCAGAGGCCGTTGGATCTGTGTTTCACCGCGCGGTCCGATCGGTTGGGTGGCCCGGCGCCGGTGGCCGGCGTCGACTCGCGAGCACGGGTTGAGATCCCCAGATCACAGATAGGAAACGGCTGGTCGGCACGCCGATGCGGTTCAGCCTCGGTTGCTTGACCTCGTCGTATGTTCGGTTCGTGATTCCGCTGCCAAGGGCGTGGCTGCTCACGAGTGCGTTGCTGGTCGGCTGCGCGGCCGGCCAGATCGCGGCCATCCTCACCATCCTGCTTCATGTGTCGATCCGCCCCGACGTAGCGGTCGGGTTGGTGATCGCCGTCCCGAGCATTGTCGGGCTACTTCTGATGCTGATCGCCGCACGGCGATGGGCGTCGGTGGCCGGCGCGTTCATCCTGGCGATGGCACCGGGCTGGTTGAGTGTGCTGGTCCTCACCCAGTTGGTGTCCCATGGCTGAACAGCTCTCCTTTCCACTGACCGAGCCGCACGCCGCTCCGATCTTCGACACCGGACCGCATCCCGGTCCCTTGATGCCCCTGGGGTTCGGTGACGTCGAAGAGTTCCCCACCGACGTGACTATTCCGCCGCTTGCGGGCGCATTTCCCATCGGCCCAATGGTCGTACGGCCGCTCCAGGGCATGGTGCCCGGGCTTGACCACGCATTGAAGCGGTGGCAGCTGGCGTTGATTGTCGGATCTGTCTGGCTGTTGGCAGCACCGGCCGGCTTGGGTTTCTACTACTGGTGGTACACCTCGATGAACAAGACGGCCGCGATCTTCGGTGTGCTGATGTATCTGATGCTGTGTGTCATCGCCAGCTTGTTGACTTCGCTGGTACCCAATAAACCGCAGGTCGCCGCCTTGGCCGTCGGGCTGATGTCGGCGCCGCTGGCGTCGGTCGCCGCGGCCGCAGTGCTTCATGGTTCCTATTACTTCGAATGGATCGCACGTCCAACTGTGGGCTAGATAGGGTAGGCGGCGTGACTCACTTTGACGTCGTTGTTCTCGGAGCAGGCCCCGGCGGGTATGTCGCGGCAATTCGTTCGGCCCAGCTGGGTTTGAAAACCGCCATCGTTGAACCCAGGTATTGGGGTGGCGTGTGCCTCAACGTCGGGTGTATCCCGTCGAAGGCCCTGCTGCGCAATGCGGAATTGGCCCACATTTTCACCAGGGAAGCCGCGACGTTCGGCATCAGCGGTTCGGCCTCGTTCGACTTCGGTGCGGCGTTCGACCGCAGCCGCAAGGTCGCGGAGGGCCGCGTTGCCGGTGTGCATTACCTGATGAAGAAGAACGGCATCACCGAGATCCACGGCTACGGGAAGTTCATCGACGCCAATTCGTTGTCCGTGGCTCTCAATGACGGCGGCACCGAAACGGTCACTTTCGACAATGCGATCATCGCCACGGGCAGCAGCACTCGCCTGGTTCCGGGCACCTCGCTGTCGAAGAACGTGGTGACCTACGAAGAGCAGATCCTCTCGCGCGATCTGCCCGGGTCGATTGTCATCGCCGGCGCAGGCGCGATCGGTATGGAATTCGCCTACGTCCTGAAGAACTACGGCGTCGATGTCACCATCGTCGAATTCCTGCCGCGAGCGCTTCCCAATGAGGACGTCGAGGTATCCAAAGAGATTGAGCGGCAGTACAAGAAGCTCGGAGTGTCGATTCGGACCGGGACCAAGGTCGAATCGATCACCGACGATGGGGCATCCGTGACCGTCGTCATCAGCAAGGACGGCAAGAGCGAAGAACTGAAGACCGACAAGGTGTTGCAGGCGATCGGTTTTGCGCCCAACGTCGATGGCTACGGACTGGAAGCCGCAGGGGTTGCGTTGACCGATCGCAGGGCGATCGGAATCGACGACAACATGCGGACAAACGTTCCGCACATCTACGCCATCGGCGATGTCACGAGCAAGCTGCAGCTCGCTCACGTCGCCGAGGCGATGGGTGTGGTTGCTGCCGAAACCATTGCCGGCGCAGAGACTTTGACGCTCGGCGATTACCGGATGATGCCGCGGGCGACGTTCTGTCAGCCGCAGGTCGCCAGCTTCGGCCTCACTGAGGAGCAGGCTCGCGCCGAAGGCTATGACGTCGCGGTGGCTAAATTCCCGTTCTCCGCGAACGGCAAGGCACACGGGCTGGCCGATCCCACCGGATTCGTGAAGCTCATCGCCGACAAGAAACATGGTGAGCTCCTCGGGGGGCACCTCATCGGCCCGGACGTCTCCGAGCTTCTGCCGGAGCTGACGCTCGCGCAGAAATGGGATCTGACGGTCAACGAGTTGGCTCGCAACGTTCATACCCACCCGACGCTGTCGGAGGCGCTCCAGGAATGCTTCCACGGGCTGGCCGGCCACATGATCAACTTTTGAGACCCACACTCGTCGCCGGAATCGGCGGCTTGATCGTCGGTCACGTCCTCTGGCTTATCGGCATCACCGCCGCCATGTCGGCGCCGAAAGTCAGCTTCTGGGTGCTGGTCCTTTCGGCTGCAATCGTGGTGATCGCAGTCGGGGTCGGGTTCCTCGCGCGTCGGATGTATGAGCGGAAGAAGATGGTGTGGGCGGCGTTCCTGGCGTGCCTACCGATCTCACCGGTGATCTTCACGGTGATCGAACTCGGGGTCACTTACCTCTAGTTCTCATCGCCGAAAGTTGTCGGTGGGCGGTGGCATAATCGCACACATGTTCGAACGCTGTTCTGACGCGGATCTTTTGGATGAGATGCGTGGTGGGCAGTGTCGGGAGCGGGTGGCGGTGGCGGTGCGGCTTTTGGCGGCGGGGCGGTTGTGTCAGCGGCGGCTGGAGCAGGCCGGCGACGAGCGCACGCAGTGGTGTATCGATAACTGGGATTCCGTTGCTGCCGAGGTGGGTGCGGAGTTGGGGATCAGTCGGGGCCGGGCGTCGGCGCAGATGCATCACGGCCTGGAGTTGATCGAACGGTTCCCCGCCGTGGCGGCGGTGTTCCTGACCGGTGTGGTGGATTTTCGGGTGGTCTCGATGATCCTGTTCCGCACCGGGTTGATCACCGATCCCGAACTGCTGGCCGAGATCGATGAGCGGCTGGCCCGGGTGTGTCCGGGGTGGAATGCGCTCTCACACAACAAGCTGATCGAGGCCGTGGACTGGTACGTGCGTGAGATCGATCCCGCCGCGGTACGGGTCGCCCGACAGTCCGACGACGACCGCCATGTCGAGATCGCCCCGGCCGGCGACGGCATGGCTGATTTGTGGGGACGGCTGCGGGCCACCGACGCCGCGGTGTTCGACCGGCGCCTCGACGCGTTAGCGGCCAGTGTGTGCCGCGACGATCCACGCACCGTGCGTCAACGCCGAGCTGATGCCGTCGGGGCGTTGGCCGCCGGAGCCCAGGCATTGGCGTGTGGGTGTGAGAATCCCGACTGCCCCACCACCACTGCTGCTGCGGTCGGCCCGGTTGTCATTCACGTCCTGGCCACGGCTGACACCCTGTCGGGACGGTCCGACACCCCGGCGCTACTGCCCGGTTACGGCGCTCTGCCCGCGCAGACGGTGCGGGACCTCGCCACCCGCGCACGGGTGCGTCCCGTGATCGACCCGACGAGGTTGGGGGCCGAGGCGGGGTATCGGCCGTCGACGGCGTTGGCCGAGTTTGTTCGGTGCCGGGATCTGACATGTCGCTTCCCGAATTGCGATCGGCCCGCCGAGATATGCGATATCGATCACGCAGTGCCGTTCCCGTACGGGCCG
>Ga0075163_10006305_pt1 | contig 15700 bp, 15 predicted proteins | sample JI1023141ADNA_FD_71478 | JGI IMG/M metagenome (GOLD analysis project Ga0075163, IMG submission 71478) | Wastewater effluent complex algal communities from Wisconsin, to seasonally profile nutrient transformation and Carbon sequestration -... | ecosystem: Engineered > WWTP > Effluent > Algae... | reverse complement strand
CGACACCCGCGCCGACACCCGCCACGCCGCCACGCTGGTCATCGCGCCCCGCTGAGGACTCGAGCGAAGCGAGAGTCCGAAGGAACCAGGAGCACCTTCGCCGCTGCGTGAGGGCCCGCCGACCGCGCCGCCGATTCGTTTGCAGGCGCTGATCCGACGCTCCGCCGCTGCGTGAGGGCGCGTTGCCTCCATCGCCGCCACCCGACCAGCTCAGCGCGGGCGCGTGATGCGGCGCATGATCCGGCCGGCGGCGCGGGCGGCGGTCGCGCGCGGCAGCAGGCGGATCGCGAGGCTGGCCAGCTTGTTGGTCGCGCCCGGGATGACCAGGGTGCGGCGGCCGAGGCCGGCGAGCGCGGCGCGCACCACCGGCGCCACCGGCATCAGCGAGACCCGATCGAGATCGACGCCGGTGCGGCGCGGACCCTCGGTGTCGGTGCCGCCGGGCGCGAGGGTCAGGACGTCGACGCCGCGGGCGGCGAGCTCGGGGGCCAGGCCCTCGCCGAACAGCAGATCGAAGCCCTTGCTGGCGCCGTAGACCACGCTGCCGGGCAGGCCCTGCAGGCCGCCGGTCGAGGCGACCACGATCACGCCGCCGCGACCGCGCGCGATCAGCGCCGGCGCCAGCGCGCGGGTCAGCGCGACCGGCGCCTGACAGTTGAGCTCGATCAACCGGCGCAGCTCGGCCGGATCGTGATCGACGAAGTCGCCCTTGAGGCCGACGCCGGCGTTGTTGACCAGCAGGCCGACGTCGAGCGACGCCACCGCCGCCGCCAGCGCGACGACCCCGGCCGGATCGGCGAGGTCGTGCTCGGCGACCCGGATCTCGACGCCGTGGGCGGCGCGGAGCTCGGCGGCCAGGGCCTCGAGCCGATCGCGGCGCCGCGCCACCACCACCACCGACAGGCCGGCGGCGGCGAGCTGGCGGGCGAGCTCGGCGCCGATGCCCGACGACGCGCCGGTCACCACCGCCCACGGCCCGTAGCGGTGGGCGAAGTCCCGGCGCGCGCCCCGCGGCCGCGCCGCCATCGTCGTGGTCATGGCGATGGGTACCACGGCGTCCGCGGTGTTACCCTCGACCGGTGGAGGGCCTGACCCTGGGCAGCTACACCGTCGAGCGCGAGCTCGGCCGCGGCGGCATGGGCGCGGTGTACAGCGCGGTCCACACGCTGCTCGGCCGGCGCGCCGCGGTCAAGGTCCTGCTCGCCGAGCTGTCGCGCAACCAGGATCTGGTCCAGCGGTTCTTCAACGAGGCCCGGGCCGCGACCGCGATCAAGCACCCCAGCATCGTCGAGATCTACGACTTCGGCTGGGCGCCCGACGGCAGCGCGTACATCGTGATGGAGCTGATGGAGGGCGAGTCGCTCGCGACCCGCCTCGCCCGGCAGCGGCGCCTGCCGGTCGCGGTCGCGCTCACCGTCGCCCGCCAGATCGCCAACGCGCTGGCCGCCGCCCACCGGGCCGGCATCGTCCACCGCGACCTCAAGCCCGACAACGTGTTCCTGGTCGCCGATGTCGAGGTGGTCGGCGGCGAGCGGGTCAAGCTGCTCGACTTCGGCATCGCCAAGCTGGCCGCGACCGGCGGGGTGTCGCGCACCACCACCGGCGCGATCATGGGCACGCCGCTGTACATGTCGCCGGAGCAGTGCGAGGGCGCGCGCCACGTCGATCACCGCACCGACCTGTACGCGCTCGGCTGCATCCTGTTCGAGATGATCGCCGGCCGGCCGCCGTTCCAGAGCGAGGGCGTCGGCGGCCTGATCGGCGCCCACCTCCACCTGCCGCCGCCGGCGCTGCGCTCGGTCGCCGACGCCCCGGTCGAGGTCGAGGCGATCGTCGCCCGGTTGCTGGCCAAGTCGCCCGACGACCGCTACCCGCGGGCCGAGGACGTCGCCGCCGCGCTCGGCCAGCTCGGCGGCGCGACCACCGCGCCGGGCGTCGCGGCGTCGCCGTCGGCGTTCGCGCCGGTCGCACCATCGTCGTCGCCCGCGTCGTCGTCAGCCTTGTCGCCTTCCGGCCTGGCGTCGGTCCCGCCACCGGCGTCGCTGGCGGTGGCCGCGACCGCGCCGAGCACGCCGCCGCCGGTGGCCGTCGGCGTGGCCGCGACCGCGGCGAGCGCGCCGCCGCCGACCACGCTGTCGGGCTCGTCGGGCGCGCTGCCCCACACCCCGGCGCCGTGGTCGCCGCCCGCGCCGATGACACCCCGGCCGCGGCGCGGCCGCTGGCTGGCGCTCGGTGGCGTGGTGGTCGTGGTCGGCGCCGCGATCGCGGTCGCCGCGGTGACCGGCGGTGGTGGCGCGGCCGGCACCGCCACGCCGGCGGCCGCCGACGCCGCCGACCTGGTCGTCACCGCCGACGCGCTCGCGCCGCTGACCGCCGCCGACGCCGACGCCGGCACGGTCGTCGTCGACCCCGGCCTCGACGCCGCGGCCGTGGTCGTGGTCGCCGACGTCGACGCGGCGGGCGCGGACGCCGGGCAGGCGCTGGCCGAGATGCAGCGGGCGCGGGCCGATCGCGACTGGGCCCGGCTCCGCCTCGCGCTCGACGCGCTGTACGACGCCACCACCGACGGCGATCCGCGCCGGGCGCAGGCCGACGACATGATCGCCGAGGCGCGACCGCAGGCGATCGCCGAGGCCCGCAAGGCGATCGAGGCGGCCAGCCGGCGCGGCGCCTGCGCCGACGCCACCCGGATCGCGCGCGACACCATCGCCGCGTGGGGCGAGGACGCGGCGGCGCTCAAGAAGCTGGCCGCGCGCTGCTCCGCGGCTCACAGCGGCGACGAGCGGGTGGCGGTCGACGCGGGCGTCGGCCCGCCGATCATTCCCGAGCTACCCCCGGCGCAGATCGCGGGCCGCCTCCGCGCCGAGGCCGGCCGGATGCGCCCGTGCATGGCCGGCGCGAATGGGCCGGTGCGGCTCGCGCTCCGCATCGACATCCGACCCGACGGCAGCGTCCAGGGCATCGAGGCGTCGCCCGACGACGATCGCGCCACCTGCGTCGAGCGGGTGGTGAAGACCATGCGCTTCCAGGCCAGCGTCCGCGGCGCGTCGGCGGTGGTGCCGTTCGTGGTGACGCCGCCGCCGAAGCCGCCGCCGCCGACCACCGGCCCGATCGAGGGCCCGCCGTCGCCGGCCCTCAAGTACTAGCGCTCGCCGGCGCCACCGTCACCGGCACGCCGTTGAAGGCGGCGTTGGCGCTCGGGCCGTCGACGAACGCCGGATCGGACAGCAGGTTGACGTTGACCCCCGGGCGCGCCGCCGCGACCGCGAGGCGCACGCCCGGCAGGTCGTGGCCGTAGCCGTGCGGCAGCGACACCACCCCCGGGCGGAGGTCGGCCGACAGCTCGACGTCGGCGGTGAGCTCGCCGGCCGCGCTACTGACCCGGGCCCGGCCGCCGTCGACCAGGCCGAGGCGGGCGGCGTCGTCGGGGTGGACCATCAGCGTGCAGCGGGCCGGGCCCTTGGTCAGCGGGGTCAGGTTGTGCATCCACGAGTTGTTGCTGCGCAGGTGGCGCCGGCCGATCAGCACCAGGTCCGGCGCTGGCGCGTCGAGCGCGGCCTCGAGCCGGGCCAGATCGTCGACGCACGGCGCGGGCGCGAGATCGATCGCCCGATCGGGCGTGCGGAGGATGTCGGGCAGGCGCGGCACCAGCGGCCCGAGATCGAGGCCGTGGGGGGCGGCGGCCAGGGCGTCGAGGGTGAGCCCGCCCGGGCTGGCGCCGAAGCCGTCACCGTGTGGCCCGAGCCGGACCAGGGCGTCGAGCAGGCGCTCGGGGCCGGTGCGCGGCGCCAGCGCGGCCAGCGCGGCGGCGGTGGTGACCGGGGTGGCGACGCCGGCCGCGGCGCGCTCGCCGAGCTCGCGATCGATCACCTCGCGCGCGACCAGGTCGTCGGCCAGCGCCAGCGGCGCCGCGCCCATCCCCATCAGCCCGCGGGCCAGGGTCAAGAGGATCTCCCACTCGGCCGGCTGGCCGTCGTCGCGCGCCAGGGTCGGCGACGAGTAGCGGGCGACGTCGCGGACCGCGAGCTGGTACAGCGCGATGTCGTAGTGGGCGCGGGTCAAGGGCGACGGCGGCGGCAGGATGACGTCGGCCAGCCGGCTGGTCGCGGTGACGTACGGGTCGATCGCGACCCGCAGCTCGAGGCCCTCGATCGCGGCGGTCAAGCGGGCCGCCCCCGGCGCCGACAGCAGCGGGTTGCCGGCCAGGGTCACCAGCGCCCGCGGCCGGGCCTCGTCGGGCCCGGTCAGCTCGTCGGCGAGGGTGGTGACCGGCAGCTCGCCGAACATCTCGGGCAGGCCCTTGACCCGGCTGCGGTAGCGGCCGAACCGGGCTTCGCTCCGCCGACGGTGGCGCCCCGGCAGCACCGCCGGCGACGCGAACATCGCCCCGCCCGGTCGATCGAGGTTGCCGGTCAGCACGTTGATCAGATCGACCGCCCAGCTGGCCAGGGTGCCGAACTCCTGGCAGGTGGTGCCGATCCGGCCGTAGCAGGCGGCGCGCGGCGCGGCGGCGTGATCGCGGGCCAGCGCGCGGATCGTCGCCGGCGGCAGGCCGACCCGGGCCGCCACCCGCTCGGGCGCGAACCGGGCCACGATCGCGCGCAGCTCGTCCTCGCCGCGGACGTGGCCGGCGGCGGCGCCGAGCCGGACCAGGCCGTCGGCGAAGAGGACGTGGGCCATCGCCAGGAGCAGCGCGGCGTCACCGCCCGGCCGGATCGCGTGGTGCTCGTCGGCCCGGGCGGCGGTCTCGGTCCGGCGCGGATCGACGACGATCACCTTGCCGCCGCGGGCCCGGATCGCGTCGAGGCGGCCGCGCATGTCGGGCGCGGTCATCAGGCTGCCGTTGGACGCCAGCGGGTTGGCGCCGAGGATCAGCAGCCGATCGGTGCGATCGAGATCCGGCACCGGCACCAGCAGGCCGCCGCCGAACATCAGCGCCGCGCTCACCATCTTCGGTAGCTGATCGGCCGAGCTGGCGCTGTAGCGCTGCTTGGTCCCGAGCGCCCGCACCAGCACCGGCCCGTACAGCATCGCGTCGAGGCTGTGGACCGACGGGTTGCCGAGGTAGACCGCGATCGCGTCGGCGCCGTGGCGGGCCTTGATCGCGGCCAGGCCGTCGATCGCGACCGCGAACGCCTCCGGCCAGGTCGCCGGCACCAGGGCGCCGCCGCGGCGGACCAGCGGCCCGCGCAGCCGGTCGGGATCGTCGTGCAGCGCGATCAGCGCGTGCGCCTTGGGGCACAGGTAGCCGCGCGACAACGGGTCGTCGACGTCGCCGCGGACGCTGGTCACCCGCCGCGCCTCGTCGTCGACCTCGAGGGCCAGCCCGCAGGTCGCCTCGCACAGGTGGCAGGTCCGGAACCGTCGCGTCGCCATGGCCGAGCGTACCCCGGCCGCCGGCCCGGCCGGCGAACTTCGGATTTGACATCCATCGAATCGATTGATATCGAAGCGGGATGACCGCCGAGGATCTCGACACCGTCGTCACCCTGTTCAAGGGCCTGGCCGACCCGACCCGGCTGCGGATGGTCGCGGCCATGGTCGAGCGGCCCCGTTGTGGCCAGGACCTGGCCAGCGAGATCGGGGTCGCGCCGGCGACCATCTCCCACCACCTCAAGGTGCTGGGCAAGGCCGGCCTGCTGGTCGAGACCCGGCAGGCGCCGTACGTGTTCTACAAGGTCGATCTCGACGCGGTCCAGCGGGCGGTCCGCGCGGTCGCCACCCCGAAGCGGATGCGCGAGCTGACCAGCGAGCCGCCGGTCGACGGCGAGACCCGCCAGATCCTGCGCGCGTTCTTCGACGGGCCCCGGCTGCGCGCGCTGCCGGTCCAGCGGCGCAAGAAGGAGCTGGTGCTCGAGGAGCTGCTGCGGCGGATCCCGCGCCGCCGCGAGTACCCCGAGGTCGACCTCAACGCCTTCATCGAGGTGATGTTCGACGACTACTGCGCGGTGCGCCGCGAGTGGATCATGGGCCAGTACATGACCCGCGAGCACCACGTCTACCGCCTGGCCCCGCGCGGCCAGGCGATCGTCGGCTGAGGACCCGAGCGAAGCGAGGGTCCGAAGAAACAAGGAGAGCTGCTGAGGCCGCGTAAGGGCTCGTCGCCGCCTCCGCCGACGCCTCTCTCACTCGCGGAAGCCGCCGTAGACCGCGCACGGGCCGCGCCGCCACACGCAGTCGGGCCGGGCGAAGCCGGCGGCGGCGAGCAGCGGCAGCTCCACGGTGAGCGGGAGGTAGCGATCCTCGGCGTCCCAGCGGACGAAGCAGGCCGCGGCCTCGGCGGCCGACAGCCCACGGCGCTGCATCTCGTCGGCCCACCCGGCGCGGAACCGCCGCTCGCCGGCGCCGTCGGGGTGGAGGACGCAGTCGGCGATCCACAGCGCGCCGCCCGGCTCGAGCGCGGCGTGGATCGCGCGGTACAGCCGCAGCTTGGCGTCGGGATCGGCGACGTGGTGGAAGGCCAGCGACGCGACCACGCCGTGGCAGCGCGGCAGCGGATCGAAGAAGTCGGCGACCCGGGTGGTGACCCGCGCCGCGTCGCCGGCCAGGCGGTGGCGGGCGGCCGCCAGCATGCCGGCGTCGCCGTCGATCAGCTCGACCCGCGCCGTCGGCAGCGCCGCCAGCACCGCCGCCGCCAGCGCGCCGGTGCCGGCGCCGAGATCGAGCACCAGGCCGCCGGCGGGGACCGCGCCGACCAGCCACGCCGCCGCGGTGTCGAGCAGCTCGCGGTAGTGCGGGATGAAGCGGACGATCGCCTCGTCGTAGGCGGCGACCTCGAGGCCGAGGTGGCCGTAGACCGCCGGCGCGCTCGCGTCGGCGTGATCGGCGTGGCCGGGGGCGGGCGTCGCGTCGTCGTCAGCGCGCATCGTACGGCGAACGTACCGGAGTCTGCCCGCGCGTGGCGATCCACGCGGCCCGCGCGATCAGGGAGCGCCGCCGCCACCGCCGCCGCCGCCGCCGCCACCGCCACCACCGCCACCGCCGCCACCGCCGTCGTCGATGGCCGGGCGGGTGATGTCGAACTCGACGATGCCGATCGGATCGGAGCCGAACAGGGTCGCGACCGTGGTCCGATCGCCGACCGGGCCGGCGTACTCGACCGCGGCGGTGTCCTGCACCACCCGCATGCTGATCGGCAGCGTGCCCAGGTTGGTGAACATCTCGTGGCAGGTGATGACCGTGCCGACCGCGGTGCAGGTGCCGGTGCCATCGGTGCCGGCGACCGGCAGCTCGGTGGTGCCGGCCGCGATCGAGCCGCTCAGCGACACGTCGAGCAGGCCGCCGACCAGGCCGACCGGCAGGTCGTAGTGCACCGTCGCGACCCCGTCGACGATCGTCCAGTCGACGCTCGCGACCGGGAACACCGCGGCGGCGGTGAGCTCGGCGGACACCGGGACCCGGTAGCTGCCGATGAACGATCCGCTCACCTGCGGCAGCGGATCGCCGGTCGGCGGGGCAGCGTCGACCGCCGGCGCGGCGTCGACGCCAGGATCGACGCCCGCATCATCGGCGCCACCGCAGGCGGCGAGCGCGAGCCCGAGCAGACCGACGAGGAGACGCTCGACGTGGACACCGTTTGCCATGGGCCGTTTATGGCGTAGCCGGCGGCGTCCAGCCAGTGACAGGTGGTGTCCCGTCACGCTGTGCAAATGGTGCAATTGTCGAAAGAGCAAGCAAAGACAAAGAGCTAATCGCGGCGCGCAAAGTTCGCGCGATCGAGAAAAGCGACGATCATCGCCGCGCGGGGGCGGCGCGGACCCGGTAGCGGGTGGCGCGCGCGTAGCCGAGGCGCTCGACCCGGCGGCCGGCGACCAGGTCGCGGAGCGCGCGCAGCACGGTGCTCGCCGACAGCTCGAGGGTGCGGGCGAGCTCGGGCACGGTCGCTGCGTCGACCTCGCCGAGCCGCTGGAAGACCACGTCGGCCGGGGTCGCGCGGGCGTCGACCACCGGGGCGGGCAGGGCGCGTCGCGGCCGATCGAGGGTCGGCACCTGGCCCTCCTCCCACAGCGGCGCGCTGTCGGCCTCGGTGGCGGCGGAGCCGATCAGGTGGACCGGCACCGTGGTGCGGTAGCCGTCGTCGCCGACCTCGATCCACGCGCCGTAGGGCTGGAGGAAGGTCCGCAGCCGGTGGATCGTGGTCCGCACCGGCGGATCGTGCAGCTCGGGGTGATAGGTGCGCAGGCCCCACAGCCCCTCGACGATGCGCTCCTTGCGGGCGTCGCCGCTGGCGAGGATGCGGAGCAGCGCCGGGCACCAGCGCGGCGGTCGCTGGCGGACCACGACGTCGCCGTGATCCTCCAGCAGCACCAGATCCTCGGCCGGGATGAGGATGATCCGGCGGGCCGGCGTCAACCCGAGCAGCTCGGGGACCAGGCCGAGCAGGCCGAGCGACACGATCCGCGACAGCGCCGACGCGTCGTGCATCACCGCCGCGCGTAGCAGCGGCGTCACCGCGTCCTCGTCGAACGCGCTGGCCGGGCCGGCCAGCCCGACCTGGCCGAGCGCGGCGCGGGCGGCGACGTGGTGCGAGCTGCGGACGATCGCGCGCAGCTCGTCGACCGCCCGCTGCTCGCGCGCCTGATCACCGCGGGTGCGCGCGACCAGGATGTCGAAGCCGAGCAGCTCGGCGCGGAAGCCGATGTCGCGCGGCTCGACCAGCGCGATCGCCTGCTCGAGCAGCGGCGCGCACGCCGCGACGCCCTGGTGCCAGCGCGTCACCCACAGCCGGGCGAGGAAGCTGACCACCTTGCCGCGCCGGGTGTCGCTGCGCAGCGCGTCGCGATCGGCGGCGGTCAGGGCCTCGGCGGCGTCGCGGTGACGACCGCGCAGCGCGTACTGCACGGCGACCTCGGTCAGCAGCGCCCGCCGCGAGTACGAGTCGTGGGCCCGTCGCCGCAAGAGCGCCTCGACCTGCTCGAGCGCCTCGGCGTGGGGGACGTGGCGGGTGACGTAGGTCGCGATCGAGGTGTCGACCGCGAACGCGTTGTTGGTCAGGCCCAGCCGGTGGGCCTGCTTCTTGGCCTGCTCGAGCATGGCGATGCCGCGCTGGAGCTGGCCCATCAGGCACAGCGCGTGGCCGCGCAGATCGGTGCCCAGCATCGCGACGTAGAGGAAGCCGGCCTCGTGGGCCGCCTGCAGCGCGCGCAGCGCGTGGCGCGCGGCGCCGGGGTAGCGGCCGATGAAGTGACACTGGCAGGCCAGGCCCTGGAACACGAACGCGCGGATCCACGGATCGGGATCGCGGCGATCGCGGAACGCCTCGGTGACCAGCAGCGTGAACGAGCGATCGAAGTAGCCGGCGCGGGCGGCGGCCAGGCCGAGGAAGAAGCGGCCGGCGGCGTGGCTGCGGCGATCGCGGGCTCCGGCCCGGCGCTCCCAGCCGGCGAAGCACGCCACCGCCTCGTCGACCCGATCGACGAAGGTGAGCGCGCCGACCACGAACGCGACGTCGGCCGGCGGCACGCTGCCGTCGGCGTCGTAGGTGATGGCGAGGATCTCGTCGTAGCGGCCGGCGTAGAACATCCGGGCCAGCTCGGTGTCGCCGACCACCTCGGCCGGCGGCGGCGGCGGCGACACGGTCGCGGCGGCGCGGGCGCGGCCCGGCGATCGTGGCGTCACGGTGGCCGCGCCGGCGCTGGTTCGCTTCACCATGACGTGTTTATACGACCGTATCTCCTTCGGAAACAACCGACCACGTCACGCAACCGGAGGTAGCCGAAAGCACCCGTCACTCGACCTTCGCGCCGGCAGGCCGCATAGCTGTTCTCACACGACGGCCACCAAGCGTCTTCGCCCCCCACGCACCGGAAGGCTCCCATGTCCAAGCTCGCCCTCGCCCTGTCCCTCCTGCTCTCGTCGATCGCCTTCACCGCCTGCGTCGAGCCCGACGCCGGCACCGCCAGCGCCCGGGTGATCATCGATCAGCCGTGCGCCGCCGACGCCGAGTGTCCGGCTGGCTTCGAGTGCGAGATCGAGACCGAGGGCGGCGTCACCACCAGCTTCTGTCAGTCGGACGACGAGCACTCCGACGGCACCTGCCCGGCCGGCTACGAGCTCGAGGTCGAGCACGGTCAGTCGTACTGCCAGCCGCACGGCGGCTCGGGCGGCGGCTCGGGCGGCGGCTCGGGCGGCGGCTCGGACGACAACGACGCCGGCGGCACTGGCGCGCTCGGCGCCACCTGCGCGATCGACGCCGACTGCGCCGCCGGCCTCGAGTGCGAGATCGAGCTCGAGCACGGCACCACCACCGCCACCTGCCAGCCGCACGGCGGCGGCAACTGAGCCGCGCGTCGCCCCGCTCCGCCGCCGCGTCGCGTCGTCACCACGCTCGTCCAACCTTTCGAGGTCCAACGATGTCCAAGCTCATCCTCGCCCTGTCCGTCCTGCTGTCCGCGACCGCCCTCACCGCCTGCACCGAGCCTGACACCGGCACCGGCACCGCGCGGGTCATCATCGAGCAGCCGTGCGCGGCCGACGCCGAGTGCCCGACCGGCTTCGAGTGCGAGATCGAGGTCGAGGCCGGCGTCACCACCAGCTTCTGCCAGTCGGACGACGAGCACTCCGACGGCACCTGCCCCGACGGCTACGAGCTCGAGGTCGAGCACGGTCAGTCGTACTGCAAGCCGCACGGCGGCGTCTGATCGCACCCGGGCCATGTCGCACGTCACGCGCCTCATCGGGACCATCGGCCAGGCGCTCGCGCGCCGGCGGCCGACCGCGGCGCCGCCGGTCGCGCCGCGGCCCACGCCGCCGCGGACCGCGAGCGACGCCCGCGCTCACGACGTAGCCGCCGCGAGCGCCGCGGCCCCGGCGCGCGTCGTCGGCGCGGGCCCGGCCGGCACGCCCCGCCGCGTCCGTGGCACGGCGGCCGACGACACGGTGTCGATGCGCGCGCGGTCCTGCCGGTGAGCCGTCGGGCCGCTGCCGCGTTCACCACATCACGGTGTAGCCGACGTTGGCGCGCAGCGCGCTGGTCACCACCAGCAGCGAGCCCTCGCTGGTCTCCATGGTGTCGTGGGTGTTGTACTGCCACGACACCGACGGCGACAGGATGCCGGACCGGCCGACCATGAAGTTGGCGCCGACCCGCGGCGCGACCGCGAAGGCCAGGCCGGGACCGTCGACGTAGCTGCCGCCGAAGCCCATGCCGAGGAAGCCGAACGTGGTCCGGTTGAACGGCAGGTGATACGACGGCTCCACCAGCAGGGTGGTGATCATCGCGTCGCTGTCGTTGGCCTTGGAGTAGGCCAGGTCGAGCACGCCGGTCAGCTCGAGGTTGTCGGCGACGAACCAGCCGATCGACGGCGCGACGTTGACCTGGGTCAGGTCGCTCGCGGCGGTGAGGCCGGCCGCGCCGCCGAGCTCGAGGACGCCGGCGCGACCGTAGCCGATCTTGCCGCCGACGCCGGCCTGCTCGACGACCCCGCCGGCCGGCATGCCGGGCGCCGCGACCTCGGGGTGAGGATCGTTGTCGGACTGCGGCGTGGGCAGGGTGCCGTCGTTGACCGGCGCGTCGGTGGTGCTGTCCGCGGTCGCCGGCTTGCCGTCCTCGCGGTTCTCGTCGGGATCGGGATCGGCGGGGACGTTCTGCGCGAACGCGGTGCCGTACGAGGCGGCCGCGAGGAACGCCGAGATCAGGGCGTACGTGGTCTTCATGATGCGTCTCCTGGGGGACTACCCCGTGGTTTGCCGAGCTCGTCGGCTTGCCCACCACCAAAGCAGCCCGCGTACCAACCGAGCGCGGTGAACGATCTTGCGAGGATGGCGCCGGTTCACGGTGGGCGGCCGGGCGCCGGCGCTCGTCGTGCGCGGCCCGCACGAGGCCTCGTACGGAAACCGGACAGTTGGCCGGATCGGGTCGTGGCGACGGCGCACGCGCGCCAGCGCACGTCGGCGCCTGGTCGGCCTGGATCGATGCGCAGTGGCGCGCGGCCGCGCCGGCCGGCGACCGTCGATGGAACAACCACGGCCGGTCGCGCGTTCGGGCGGCCATGGCGTCGCGCGTCCTCGGTCCGTTCGCCCTCGGCTTGACCCTCACCGGCGCGCTGGCCTGCCGTGGCGATGGCGGCCCCGCGCGCGCGGCGGCGCCACCGGCCGCGGCCCCGGCGGTCCCGGCGGCGCTGGTCCCGCTGGCCGACGCCTGCACCGGCGGCGACGCCCGGGCCTGCTACGACCTCGGCGTCCACTTCCAGGTCGGCGACGGGGTCACCCTCGACTACGGCCAGGCCCGCGCGCTGTTCGAGCGGTCGTGCGCCGCCGGTGACACCTACGGCTGCAACGGGCTCGGTCGGCTGTACCAGGACGGCCACGGCGTCGATCGCGATCCGGCCCGGGCGATGGCGTTGTACCGCCAGGCCTGCGCCGGCGGCGACGCGCCGGTCTGCTACTGGGTCGGCTACCTCGAGGCGCGCGGCGAGCTCGGGCCGGTCGATCTCGCCGCCGCTCGCCGCGACCTCGATCGCGCCTGCGACGGCGGCTACGACGACGCCTGCGTGGCGCGGACGATCCCGCCGGTGGTGCCCCAGGCCACGCTCGACCGCGACCTGGCGGCGTTGATCGCCGACGCCGGGGTCGCGACCCTGGCCGCCGCCACCGGCCGGCCGCACGACCCGCGCTTCGACGCCGGCGACCCGGGCGACGATCTGCGGGCGACCACGGTCGATCCTCGGTTCGCCGGCGCGACGCCGACCGTGCAGGCCACGATCTGGAGCTTCGACTGGTCGCAGTCGATCAGCGCCGGCAGCTACGTCCGGCTGCAGGCGATGGCGTTCGTGTTCCCCGACCGCCGGCTGCGCTGGCTGGCCGGCTCGCAACAGGTGCCGGGCCGCTCGGACCGCGCGCTCATGTCGGCGGCGGTCTGGCTCGAGCAGGGGCCGCCGGCGCTGTGGTGGGCGACCGAGCGCGCGCTGACGGTGATGCGGGCCGGCACCTGCGACCTCGAGCCGGTGACCGCGGCCGACGTCGCCGCGCTGCCAGCGCCGATCCGCGCCGACGTCGCCGCCGCCACCGCCGGCGCGGCGGCGAGCTGCGCGCGGATGCAGGCCGCGACCGGCGAGGACCAGTGGCTGCCGGTGACGCAATGGCTGGCGGTCATCGTCGAGCACCGCGGCGCCGCGTACATGGTCCGATCCAACCTCCACGTCGTCGCCGGCGGCCGGCTCCGGCTCGAGCCGGTCACGATCACGCCGCTGTGAGCGCCGCGGTCGAGGCCGGTCGCGCCGGCGGATTCTCGCGGTCGGTCGCGGATTTTCGTCGGTCGCGATCGTCATCTCGCGCGGTTGCCGGGGGCACGCCGGTTGCTATCACCGGCAGGGATGAAGCGGGTCAGCGCGGCGATCGTGCTCGGTTGCGTCGTCACCACCTCGGCGCCGCGCGCCGAGCCCGCCGGCGGCCGGGTCACCATCGGCGCCAGCGTCGGTCGGGTCGAGAGCGCGAGCGACGGCGACGGCACCGACGTCGATCAGTCGACCAGCAACGTCTTCGGCCGGCTCCGGATCGGGTCGGGGGTGTCGATGCAGCTCGAGCTCGGTCGCGCGACCCTGGCGCCCGGGGTCTCGTCGAGCTCGTGCGGCTTCACCGGCTGCGACGACCCGTACCCCGGCTGGGCGACCCGCCGGCTGGCGCTCGGCGTCCGCTACGATCTGCGCGCCGGCGGCGCCCGGCTGGTGCCGTTCGTGGTCGGCGCGCTGGTCCGCGAGCGGTGGGACCAGGGGATCGCCACCCACGACGTCGGCGCCCGCGAGCTCGGGGTCGGCGTCGAGCTGCGGCTGACCTCGACGATCGCGCTCGGCCTCGAGCTGCGCCGCGGCGCCCGCCGCCTCGATGGCACCCGGATCGACGACGGCGTGGCCACGTTGGTGCCGGTCACGCCGCCGTTCCAGATCGACGACCACTACCGCGCCACCCGGCTGACGCTGTCGATGCGCCTGTAGGTCGGGGCCTCGCTTCGTGAACGAGGCGGCGGCGGCGGCGGCGAGCCCTCACGAGGCGGGCGCGGCGCTCCTTGTTTCTTCGGACCCTCGCTGTCGCTCGGGGGCCTCAGTTGGTCGGCGCGAAGCGGATCGGGTACGCGATCGACACCGCGGTCCGCTGCGGCGTCTGCAGCTTGAGCGCGGCGACCTGGGCGATCACGCACTGCCGCAGGCTGGCGTCGGCCGGCTCGTCGCGGCCGATCGACACCTGATCGAACTGGCCGGTGCCGGACGCGGCGCGGAAGTTGACCACCATCATGCCGCGGACCCGGCGGTTGGCCTGCAGCGCGGTCGCGTAGCACTGCTGGATCGGATCCTGGATCGACTGCATCCGGGCGGTGATGTCGGCGCGGACGCCGGCGCCGGTGCCGGTGCGCGAACACCCGGTCAGCGCGGTGGACAGGGTGGCCACGACCACGGCCGCGGCGACGAGCAGCGAGGGGGCGGGCTTCATCTCAGTCCTCCTGCACGATGGTCTTCTTGGGACCCTGCTTGACGATCTTGAACTCGACGCGACGGTTGATGTCGCGGCCCTCGCTGGTGCCGTTGTCGGCCAGCGGCACGTCGGGGCCGAAGCCCTTGGCGGTCAGCCGGCCCTTGGCCACGCCCTTGCCGGCGAGGTACTTGCGCACCGACTCGGCCCGGCCCTTCGACAGCGTGCGGTTGATCGCCGCCGAGCCGGTCGAGTCGGTGTGGCCCTGGATCTCGACCAGCTCGATCTGCGGGTTGCCGACCATGACGTCGGCGACCTGATCGAGCAGCGGGTACGACACCGGCAGCAGCTTGTCGGAGCCGGTCTCGAACTGGACCTTGTCCATGATCTGGATGTTGGAGTCGGTGAGCACGACCCGGGCCGGCGGCGGCGGCGGTCGCTCGGCGCGGATCTCGAGCGGCGGGAACGGGTCCTGCTTCACCGTCACCAGCGAGCACGCGCCGGTGACGAGGAGCGCGCCGGCCAGGAGCGCGCGGGTCAGGCCTCGAAGGGCTTTCACGCGGTCAATCTACTACCGTCGCTCGCGGGCCGCACGTCATCGACCCGCCGTCGCCGACATCTCACGGTCCGCGCGGCCGGGCGCGGCGCGGGGCGGCGGCCATCGGAGACGGTGAATAGCGGCGGCGAGCCCTTACACGGCGTCAGCAGCGCTCCTTGTTACTTCGGCCCCTCACTTCGTTCGGGTCCTCAGGCCACCCGCCGGCGGTCGTGCAGGCGATCGGCGAGCGCGAAGGCGGCCACCGCGTCGGCGGCGTCGGGGCGCGCGGCCATCCGCGCCCGCGCGCTCATCCGGCGCAGGCGGCCCGGCTCGCCGGCGACGCTGGCGAGGGTCACGCCGAGATCGGCCAGCTCGTGCGGGCGGACCGCGGCGCCGACGTCGAGGGCGTGGTCGCGGTTGCCGCGCTCCTGACCGGGCGCCGCGAACGGCAGCACCATCGCCCGGCCGCGGGCCAGGCACTCGCTGACGATCAGGCCGCCGGCCTTGGTCACCACCACGTCGGCGTCGTCGAGAGCGGCCTGCAGATCCGGTCGCCGGTCGGCGACGTCGGCGCCGGTGCCGGCCAGGGCGGCCCGTGCGGCGCGCAACACCTCGGGATCGTCGCCGGTCAGGACGCGCAAGGCGACCCGGCCGGCGCGGGCGAGCGGGGCCAGGCTGGTCAGCGCGGCGCGGGCGGTCGCCGGCGGCAGCCCGCCGAGCAGGGTGAGCACGCGGGGCACGTCGGTGAGGTGTGGGACC
>Ga0075163_10006304_pt1 | contig 15701 bp, 16 predicted proteins | sample JI1023141ADNA_FD_71478 | JGI IMG/M metagenome (GOLD analysis project Ga0075163, IMG submission 71478) | Wastewater effluent complex algal communities from Wisconsin, to seasonally profile nutrient transformation and Carbon sequestration -... | ecosystem: Engineered > WWTP > Effluent > Algae... | reverse complement strand
ACGATCACGCCCTTGCCCGCCGCCAGACCGTCAGCCTTGACCACAATCGGCGCACCTTTCTCGCGAATGAATGCAAGCGCCTGATCAATCACAGTGAAGCGCCCGTAAGCCGCCGTCGGAATGCCGTACTTGGCGCACAGATCTTTCATGAAGGCTTTGGAACCTTCAAGCCGTGCCGCCGATTGCGTGGGCCCGAACGCGCGAATGCCGACAGCATCCAGTTCATCGACGAGCCCCTTGACCAATGGCACTTCCGGACCGACAACAACAAGATCGACCTGATTATCGACGCAGAAATTCGTCAGCGCCCGCACGTCATCGACAGGGATGCCGATACATTCGGCGCATTCAGCAATGCCCGGGTTGCCCGGAGCACAATACAGGGTCTCACACCGCTCCGATTGCGCCAGCTGCCACGCCAGCGCATGTTCACGACCACCGCTTCCGACCAATAAAATCTTCATGGTTCTTCCTTAAAAAACTCATCCTGCAGAAGCACTCTACAGGATGAATCAAGAATCTTAAACGGATCTAACATTAGGCATCGCTAAAGTCAGAGACCAGCACCTCACGCTTGCCGACATGGTTCGCGGGGCCGACAATACCCTGACGTTCCATTTCTTCGATAATCCGGGCGGCACGGTTATAGCCGATATTCAGGCAGCGCTGAATAAAACTGGTCGAGGCTTTCTTATGCTTGGCAACACAGGCCACAGCCTCATCCCATAATTCATCAACATCACTGCCATCACCCCCCTCGCCGCCACCGAACAGCGCGTTCATCACTTCGTTCTCACCGCCGAAACCGCCTTCGGTGATATCGTCGATATAAGCAGGCTGCCCCTGCGCACGCAGGAAGCCAACAACGCTTTCAACTTCTTCATCGGAAACGAACGGACCATGCACGCGACTGACGCGGCCACCAGATGCCATGTACAGCATGTCACCCATACCCAGCAATTGCTCGGCACCGGCCTCGCCCAGAATGGTGCGGCTGTCGATCTTGGATGTCACCTGGAATGAAATACGCGTCGGGAAGTTCGCTTTGATCACGCCGGTGATGACATCGACCGACGGGCGCTGCGTCGCCATGATCAGGTGAATACCCGCCGCACGCGCTTTCTGCGCGATACGCTGGACCGCGTTCTCGACATCCTTGCCCGCGACCAGCATCAGGTCGGCGAATTCATCGACAACGACGACGATGAACGGCAGTTCCGTCATATCCATCGGCTGGTCTTCATAAACAGGTTTGCCTGTTTCACCATCGAAACCGGTTTGCACCTTGCGCATCAGCGTTTCGCCCTTCTTGCGGGCTTCGGCCAGACGCACATTATATCCTTCGATGTTACGCACGCCCAGTTTCGACATGGCGCGATAACGCTCTTCCATCTCGTTTACGACCCACTTGAGCGCGACCACGGCCTTGCCCGGTTCCGTCACCACAGGGGAGAGCAGATGCGGAATATCATCATAAACCGAAAGTTCGATCATCTTCGGATCGATCATGATGAAACGGCATTTTTCCGGCGGCAGGCGATACAGCAGCGAGAGGATCATCGTATTGATCGCCACCGATTTACCCGAACCCGTTGTACCCGCCACCAGCAGGTGCGGCATGCGCGCCAGATCGGCAATCACCGGCTGACCGCCGATATCCTTACCCAGAATAAGGGGCAGGTTCGCCTTAGTCTCGCGCACCTCGTCGGTTTCCAGCAACTGTCGCAACCATACCGTCTGGCGGCGCTGGTTGGGCAGTTCGATCCCGATCACATTACGACCCGGCACGACAGCCGAACGCACAGATATCGCCGCCATGCTGCGGGCGATATCGTCGGACAAGCCGATCACGCGTGATGTTTTGGTGCCCGGTGCCGGCTCCAGTTCGTACAGCGTGACGACGGGGCCGGGATGAATGCTGACGATCTCGCCTTCAACATTGAAATCATTCAGCACCGTTTGCAGCATCTCTGCATTTTTTCGTAACCCCCCCTGATCGGCTTCGGCGCGCGAATCCAGCGCGGGCGCTTCCGCCAGCAAATCGAGCGTCGGCAATTCCCATTCACCGGAATCCTCGCTTAAGGACAGGCTAAGCTGACGCGACTTCGCTTTCTTTTTCTTCGGCGCGACGACCTTGACGGCAGAAGCACGCGTGGCCTTCAGCGCACTGCGATCCTCATCTTCATCCTCGGCCTCCTCTTCTTCGTCGCTATTTTCCTCTTCGCTGTCGTCTTCAGCATCATCCTCTTCGGCAACAAGTGCCGGGGCACGGCGCGTACGCGCGGGCTTTTTCAAACCTGTGCTGACCGGGCGGTAATCAGGATCGTTGTAATGGCTGATCCACGCAAACAACGCGACAACACGGCCCGCCGCGAACGTGCACGCGGATGCGACACTGCGCCAGACGAGACCGATAAAGCCCGTCAGTTCATCACGGTTAACCGCACACGCATGCAGGAGCGCGGCAAACGCCATGATCCCGGCAGCCACCGCGACAATCGCATGAACGGGACCCGGCATCACCGGATGAATGACATTGGCAACACCGTTCAGCATCATCACGCCGCCGCTGCCGCCCATCCACGGCGTCAGCAGCCAGTCACCGGCGGGAATACGGGCAAACGCGATCGCCGCGCAAATCCCGGCGAACAGCATCGATGCCACCCGCGCCCAGAACGGCTCCAGCGGCGAACGGCGCCAGATGCGTACACCCCACGCCATCAGGACAACCGCGAAAACCAGACCGCCCAGACCGATCGTCTGGACCATGACATCGGCCATGTACGAACCGGGCAGACCCATCAGGTTGTGAATGCCGCCTTCTGCGGAATCGCGCGCGGTGTTCCATGACGGATCGGTATGGTTATAGGACGCAATCGCCAGCACCAGCGCAAACCCGACCAGCGCCAGCGCCAGCGCCACCCCGTCCACCATCCGGCGGGCGATAAAAGCCTGTATCGTCTCCGGCAGGAAGCTGCTGGATTGTTTTTTACGTTTGCTGCGGACGGTAGCGGAATAGCGGGCCATGGCGAGATCGGTCCTTGGGATAGCGGAGAATTCAAAGAGAACAGGTAAAAACGCCGGGAATCCGGCTTTTGTGATAGGGAAATTCTAACGCCGATCCCGATCAGACACAAGGAAAACGGCTTTTCCACAAAAACCCGGCTGGAAAATGCTGCAATTCTGAAAAATTAACCCTTTATTAATCAATTTGGCATTTCCTTAAAGCATGGGTTTCCCGTGACTGGTCCAGTCGTTCAAACGGGGATTTCATGACACTGCGTAGTCTTGAAACAATTCTGCCCCCCTTTGAAGCAGGGCAGCCAGGGAGATTCGCGCATGGCGCCTAAGACCAATACAGAGAACACCCGCAAGGAGAACAGCCGCGTGCATCAGGAGGCATGGACCCCGCATAGCGGACAGCCGTTGACGCATATCGAGTACAATATCTATTCCTACAGCAACGATGACAGCCCCCGCGCGTGCTGGCAAAAATGCGGCAGCGCCGACAAGGCTGAATCGGCGATTATCCATGCCGAACGGCTATTCCGGAGCGGACAGTTCAAAAAGGTCGAGGTGAAGCAGAAATATTTCGACAGCAAAGCGCGCCGGAATGTCGATCAGACATGGAAAGTCTTCGAACGCAGGAAAGCCATCCGGCTGTCGTCAAAATCGGTGGCATTTGCCGGGATCAGCGCCATTGTCGCGTTCGTCGCCACATATATTTTGACGACGATCTAAAACGGCTGGAATAACCTAGGCGCTCGGATCTTCGAGCTGGCCGGTCGGGTCGGTTTCGACCAGTGCCGCAACCTGTTCGAACACATCGGCGTTTTCCATCATCTGGTCGTGCAGTGTTTCGTTCTGCTCGCCGACGGCGCGGAAGAAGGTGGCAGCATCGCGCAGCAGGCGGGCGGCAATTTCAGCATGTGATGGCATGGTCTATTCCTTCTTCGACAGTTCGTTTCTATACAATTATTACAATGTTTTAACCCGGTCGGCTAGCCTTTCTGGGTTTTCCTGAACTCGTCCGCCGGATAGGTGCCCAGAACCCGGACTTCCTCGGCGAAAAAAGCCAGTTCCTCGATCGCCAGCTTCAGCAGGCGGTTTTGCGGATGGCCTTCCATTTCGCAGTAAAACTGGGCGGCCTGAAATTTCTCATCCACATAGGATTCGATTTTGACGATGTTGATGCCGTTGGTGGCAAATCCGCCCAGCGCCTTGTACAACGCCGCCGGAATGTTGCGGACTCGGAAAATCAGGCTGGTGATGACAGAGGCATCTTCCTTGTAAGGCGGTACAATCGCATCCGGCGAGAACAGCAGGAAACGCGTCGTGTTTGTGGCCGTGTCCTGCACATCATGAGCGATAACATCCAGATTGTAGATGTCTGCCGCCAAAGCCGGCGCCAGTGCCGCCGTGTCGGCCTTGCCCCATGCCGCCACATCGGCGGCGGCCCCGGCGGTATCCGCATGGATATGCGTCTGCAGGCCCATTTTTTTCACAATATTGCGGCATTGCGGAAAGGCATGGACATGGCTGTAGACATGCTTGAGGTCTTCAGGCTTGGCACCCTTGATCGCCATCAGCGCAAAACGGATCGGCATGAAATATTCAGCCGTGATCGACAGGCCGCTTTTCGGGATCAGGTGATGGACATCGGCCACCCGGCCCGCCAGATTGTTATCGACCGGAATCACCGCCAGATCAGCCTGGCCGTCCTGAACCGCCCGGAAAGCCTCTTCAAAAGTCAGGCACGGCAGGGTTTCACACCCCGGCACCAGCACCCGGCTGGCCATATCGGAATTGGCGCCTTTAAAGCCTTGAAATGATACTTTTTTTACTGTCTGGCCCATGAAAACTTACTGAAACACCCACTTATGTATACGACTACTTGGCAATCGCATTTTTTAGGGGTATATGCAAGGTGTTTCGGTACTGAAAATCATCGCAGAACCGGCAGCGTAACCTTTATTGATCGTCAGGACTTTTGCCATGAACAACATGGAATTCAACAAGATATTCGCCGCCATTCTCGTCGCTGGTATTATTGCGGCCTTCACAGGGTTCATTTCGACCCAGCTCGTACCCAAGGCGCATGAATCAACCGAGTTCGCTTATAACATCGAAGCCGCCGAAGAAGGTGGCGCCGGTGGCGCTGCCGCTGTTGCGATGCCGGAACCGATTCTCGCGATGATCGGCACCGCCGACATCGAGCGCGGCAAGCAAGTCGCCAAGGCCTGCGCATCCTGTCACAATTTTGAACAAGGCGGCCCGAACGGCACAGGTCCGGCGCTGGCCGGTGTTGTCAACCAGCCGAAAGCCCATCACGCCGGTTTCGCATACTCGGAAGCGATGAAAACCAAGGGCGGCAACTGGACATACTCTGAACTGAATCATTTCCTGTGGAAGCCGAAAGCCTATGTCAAAGGCACGGCGATGAACTTTATTGGCGTGAAAAAACCCGAGGACCGCGCCGCGCTGATCGCGTATTTGCGTTCGATTTCGGGCAGCCCGGCACTGCCGTCGCAGGCCGATATCGATGCGGAAATGGCTGAACTGGGTCCGAAGGAAGCCGCACCGGCAGCCGATCCCGCTGCTGCTCCGGCGGATACAGCAGCGCCGTCAGAACCGCCGCAACACTAAGCGGTACGAAATTGAAAACAAAAACCGGGACATCGATCCCGGTTTTTTTTATCTTACTCTGGCTTTGGTCCAACCGGCGCTGAATAGACCAGCTTAGGAGTCCTCATATCTGCTAATGCATCATAGAGTAAGGCAGAGAGCAATTCCGGATGATCCCGCAAAGTTCCTGGAGGCCCCAGATAGACCATATTGCGCTCTTCCGCTGGAAATTGAGATTGGTGATTTTGCAGGAAAGCCGTCACCAGATCCTGAGCATGCTTCGTTTTATGAGCATCGGCAAAACTATAGATTTCACACAGGCGCGGAGGTACGGAATCAGAATTTTTACCCATGATTATGACGCGCTCCCTAAAAATTAAGATAATAAGTACTTGTACTATAGTTTTTCATAATTTTCAAGAAGGGGGGTTGCCGTTTCCTAGACCTTCTTTTCCCAGCCCTTATCCGTCTGCTGCCAGTAGGTGACATCGTGACCGGCATCCTTGTACGCTTTCCAGCGCGCGCGTGCCGCCGCAACGTCGTCATCCAGCCGCCCGTCAATCATATCGCAGCACAATGTGAAATCGGCAAGATTGGGGGGCAGATCATGGGTAGCACCGCGCACGGTCATCAGCACATCGGCCCCGTTCGGGTTTTCAGCCTGATTGGTCAGCCATACCGGCTGGTCGCTGGCGAACCCGTCCTTGGCCGATCCATGCGGCAGGAACGAATCCGGATTATAGGTCCACAGATGTTCGTTCATCTGCTCGACCAGCGCCTTGTCGGCAAACCAGACGACGATACGCCGCCCGCCGGAAAGGGCCTTGCCCAGAATGCCGGGCAGAACCTGATCCAGCGATGAATACTGGGCGTGGTAAAAACGGATTTCAGTCATGAACCATTACTAGCGGAATAAAAAAAAGCCCGCAAGACGGCGGGCTTTCCAATCACGATTAAAGGCGCGCTATGCCGAGGTGGATATCGCTGGCTTTCGAGAACCGGAGCGCAGCGTACATTTTAGTACGTGAGCACCGGAAGCGTAGAAAGACACGATAGACGCCCGGCAGAGAAGCCTTAATTAAGCGACTTTCGCGCGGGAAACATATTCGTCCGTGCGTGTATCGATCTCGATTTTCTCGCCGATTTCGATGAACGCCGGCACAGCAATCTCGTGACCTGTGGCCAGACGCGCAGGCTTCATCACTTTACCGGATGTATCGCCCTTCACAGCGGGTTCCGTGTAGATGACTTCACGCACCAGTTTCACCGGCAGCTCGATGGAAAGCGGCTTGCCTTCGTACATGACGATTTCGCACGGCATTTCTTCTTCGAGGTATTTCAGCGCGTCTTCCATGAAGTCTTTGGAAACTTCGAACTGGTTGTATTCGCCGTCCATGAATACGTAGTTGTCGCCGTCAGCGTAGGAGTATTTCACTTCCTTGTGTTCGAGCATGACGTCATCGAATTTCTCGTCTGTCTTGTAAACGCCTTCCGACGGCGAGCCTGTCTTCAGGTTGCGGAATTTGAATTTCATGACCGAAGCGTTACGGCCCGATTTGCTGAATTCAGACTTTGTGACCAGCAGCAGGTTGCCGTTCATGGTGATAACGTTGCCGGAGCGCAGTTCTTGAGCAAACTTCATAATAAATTATCCTTGGTTTTTCATTTGTTCGCGGATGAACGCCACAAGCCGTGTCGCCAGATCGTCCTGTGCGGCCTGTTCGAGGCTGCGACGGCGGGCATGATCCCGCAGGGCGGGCAGGCATGCCAGAAGGCGGTGGGCCGGGATCATTTCATCCTGACGGCCCTCTTCATTCCACATTGCGCTGAAAAAGTCCAGTATTTCGCGGCATTCCGGGTCCAGACCGGCCCAGAAATGGTCGTGGAAGGCCCATAATTTGGGGATATGCGCCCTTTCCGGCTGCTTATAGATATCCCAGATCATCGGATTTCCGGCCCAGACCGAGCGCACCAGCGAATCCTCGCCGCGGACGAAATTGAGGTCGCAGCTCCAGAGCAGACGGTCGTAATCATCCTGCGACAGGAATATTAAATTATGAAAATTAATATTATCGTGAACCACGGTTTCGCCCGGCACTGGCCGCACGCCCGTAAACCGGGTCAGGGCATCGGTCGCCACCCCTGCCGGAATCATCAGCCGGACAGGCTGGCCTGAGCAGGCAAGCCCCCTCAGGAACGGTTCAACCGGGGATACGCCATAACAGAACAGGCTGATATCGGTGACACCGTCCTGACGGGCGGGAATCCCCACACTCTCGCGCCATTGATTCTGCGCCGTGATATCGGCCTGAAATGCCTGACGGGCCTCGATCAGGCCCTTCTCGCGGGTGAGACCGCCCGTGCGCTCGGTAAAGCCGGGGAAGAATAATGTCTTGTTGAGCCCGGTCGAGGGATGCAGCGAAACAATTGCATGATGCGTATCGACCCAGCTTTCGGCACTCATATATTCAAGGTCGATCCACACCGGCGGCACAGGCTTCAGGGTCAGCATGTCATTGACTTTATCCGGCAGGTGGCAGGCAAAGGCCTCGATCACCGCATCGGCGCAACCGTGATAAAGCCGGTCGATGACCATATGGCTCCAGTGGAAGACTTCGACGGATTCGATGTGCTGAATTTCACGAGTCTTGTCGAGCGAGGGCTCGATCTTGGCGAATGCATCGAAATCATCGACGAACAGCCGCACATAACAGCCCTGATCCCGCGCCAGCGCTTTGCAAAAACGCCAGCATACGCCGACATCGCCGAGATTATCGACGACATGACAGAAAATATCGATGCTGGGGGCCGGCAACGTCATGCCGTTAGATATACATCACAAAAACGGAAAAACCAGAATTTTATCTGCCTGATCTATCGGGACGGTTCAGGGCGCACGATCAGGTTGCTGCGCAGGTATTCATCCAGCGGTATGCCGTCGACATACATCATTTTCAGAACAGCATGACCATCCGGCTGCGGCACAAGCCCGACCGAGAATTTATGTTTCCCCTCACGCAGCATTTTTTCCAGCGTATAGGCATGGTCTTCGGCGACGAAGTAGTTTCGCAAAGTTTCATCAGGCTGGAAACCAGTGCCGCCGCCCCACCCACTGACACGAACACCAGCGTCACAACGCTGTCCTGCCGGGTTCTTGCCCTTACATGAATCAAACCGCACATCAGGATTCAGTGGATCGCCTGAGAAACAGACACAGACCTGTTCTGTTGGTGGATAGCGGTTGTCAGCATATGGATTAACCGTGCCTTTCGGCCAGCCATAGGTAAATCGTATGTAATGGCCTTTCAGAAGATCGCGCGGATCGTAGCCATCAATCGCGATCCGGTATTCCTGATAGGCATTTTCCTTGTAATGATTGGTCGCGATCATGAAAATCATCGCCATGAAAGGGATGGCAAGGAACAACAGGCCTAGCGGTTTCACATTTTCAGCCAATTTCATAGTTCACCAGTTTTCTTCCCACCGCGACGATCCGGTTGAGATAGCGGAGAATGATCAGCAAGCTAATGCCGGAAATAATCAGCCCAACACCCTGCAGTGCCATGCTGCCGAAGACCTCGATATAGACGATGAACAGGCGCAGGATCACAAGACGGATCGCCCAGTCGGTCAGGCTCGATGAGTGCGTACGCGCCCCGACCCAGGCAATGAAAATCCAGTAGAGAACAAAAAGAACCGCTGATAGGACATCACTTTTCAATGCAGGCAGCACAAACGGCAGCATGATCAGCGCACCCGACACCAGCAGGTAATACCAGAGGCAGGATGCATCCTCATCCGTTTTTGTTTTTGGGCGAAAAACGATGAAGGTGATAAACAAACCCAGCGCCATCAGCGCAACCTGCACGGTCTGGTGAGGAAGGATCCGGTCAGCTTCATAGAAAAACATGATCGCCATCGTCGCAAACAGGGCCGGCAAGGTCAGGCCCAGCCGGAAGAAGGTCGCGGCAAATCCGGGGCGACGAACCTGCATCACCGGCAGGCGCGAAGCGAGAATCAAAACCATCGGCAGGTAGAAAGACATGAGAGAGCCGATCAGCACAGCGATCAGATCGTCTTTCTCAAAATAAAAATTAATATTCAGGAACAGCGCCGCCAGAAACACCAGCAACCAAGGTACTGCGACCGTATAGCTGCGCCCGAAATACCAGACGAACGGCGTACAGATCGCCAGCCAGAACGCCAGCGTCATATGAAGATCGCCATGTAATTGATAGATCTGCCCGATCAGGGCAATAAATGTCAGGAACAGGCCGAACAGTAACAGGGTACAACCATCGCGCCGCACAGGGTGCTTGTCGCCATCGATCCGCAGCATCACCAGAATGACCAGCAGGTTCAGAACAAAATGACCGATCAGCTTGATTTCATCGGTCAGCGCCGCCCAGTTCGATGCCACCAGCGAAACGACGCCCAGCAGAATGGCGATGATCCCGACCGTACCGAGGTCTTTCACCAGCTTGCCGCTTTTGCGTTCTTTTTCAAAGGCGAGGATGGCAGCGCTCTGCTCTTCCGAGATCAGACCTGCTTCCTGCCACCTTGTGAATTTGCGTTTCAGGCTTCCGAACATAGCGACCAGAGTATCATGCAAAAAAGGCTTCCGAAAGCCGGAAGCCTTTTCTTAAAACAATATGGAATGCAAATTATGATTCGTAATGATCAGCCACAAGACGGTTCAGAACACGAACACCGAAGCCAGTCGCATGACGCGGTGCGAGGGATAAGTCTTTATTGACCCACGCCGTGCCCGCGATATCCATGTGCGCCCAGACACGCTTGTCATCGACAAAATGGGCAAGGAACCCCGCCGCCGAACACGCGCCGCCGTAACGGCCCATGGTGCTGAGGTTCTGGATATCGCTGATGCTACCCTTCATGCTGTTCTTGAACGCATCATCCAACGGCATGCGCCAGAGCTTTTCACCTGTGGCCTTGCTGGCCTCTTCCATCTGGTCCCACAGCTTGTCGTCGTTCACGAACGTGCCGCAATATTCATGACCCAGCGCGATCATGATCGCACCGGTCAGGGTCGCGAGATCGATCACGAATTTCGGATCGTGCTTGCGCTGTATATAGGTCAGCGCATCGGCCAGCACCAGACGGCCCTCAGCGTCCGTGTTCAGAACCTCGATTGTCTTGCCGGACAACGAACCGATCACATCGGACGGACGGTAAGAACGATCGGATGGCATGTTTTCAGCAAGACCGATGATACCAACAGCATTCACCTTTGCCTTGCGGGTGGCCAGCGCGCGGAACAGGCCAACAACAGCGGCAGCGCCCCCCATATCCATTTTCATGTCGGCCATGCCGTCGGATGGTTTCAGGTTGATGCCGCCTGTATCAAACGTCACACCCTTGCCTACAAAAGCCACAGGCTTCGTGGTTTTGCTGCGGCCACCATTCCATTGCAGGATGACGATGCGCGGCGGACGGATCGAACCCTGCCCCACGGCCAGATGCGCCTTGAATCCCAGCTGGGTCATTTTCTTATCGTCGAGAATTTCGATTTTAACCCCGAGCGGGGCCAGTTCGGATTTCACACGGGCGGCGAAGCTGGCCGGGTACAGCACGTTCGGCGGCTCGTTCACCAGATCGCGGGCAAAGAACACCCCACCGGCAACCGCCTTTTCATCCTTATAGATCGCAGCCGCTTTCGTCGCCGCATCCAGAACGAATTCGATCTTCATGGCCTTGGGCGCTTTTGCATCCTTGGCCTTGGTTTTGTATTTATCGAAATTATAGGAGCGCAACACAAAGCCATTGGCGAAATGCGCGGTCGCCTCGGCAGCATCAATCGACTTCAGACCCTTGAACCCGTCCGCATGGAACAGCACCAGTGAGGGCTGCAGCGACGAAAATGCTGCATAAAAACGCCCGCCCATGGCAGCGGCTTCGCTGGCATCCAGCTTGTCGAGTTTGCCGACGCCCAGCAGGGCAATCCGGCTATGACGGAATTTTTGCGGCCCCGGCAGGGCGGCAACCTGACCGGTTTTACCGGTAAAGCTGTTGCTGGTTTTGATAAAATGACTGATCGCGCCCTTGGTTTCCTTGTCCAGCGCCTGCCCTTTGTCGGTCAGGCGACCGCCCTCACCCACCATCAGGACAACGGTATCGGCTTTCAGTTTGGATGATTTGGTAAAACTGGCAACGGGCTGCATGGGAGGAATCCTTGTCGTGCTTTTTCGGAAAAAACGGAGAGAATCTGGTATTTACGTCCCTGACAATATACGATGGCCAGGCCCCGAAAACCAGAGGGGCCAAAGAAGGAAACGAAGGAAAACCGGCCAAGGAAATCGACACGAACGCATGATCGTCAACCGTTACATTTTCAAAAACCTGTTTCTGGCCACGGTCTTTATCGCCGTGACGCTGGCGGCTGTCATTTTCCTGACCCAGTCGCTGCGCTTTCTGGAACTGGTGATTAATTCCGGGGCATCGGGCGGCGCGTTCTGGATGCTGACCATGCTGGCGCTGCCGCGCTTCTTTGAAATCATCCTGCCGATCGCGTTGATGGCCGGGATCATCTTTACCTATAATCGCATGACTGCCGACAGCGAACTGGTCGTGATGCGGGGCCTAGGCCTCTCGCCTCTGCAGCAGGCTAAACCTGCGCTGGTACTGGCGGGGATCGTTACACTGACGCTGCTGATCATGACCACAACCATCGCACCGCTGTCATTATCAAACATGAATCACATGCGGCAGGTGATCAAGGCGCAGTATTCAGTCTTGCTGTTCCGCGAAGGCGTGTTCAACCCGGTCATGCCGGGCCTGACCGTGTTCGTGCGTGAACGCGATGCGACCGGCGAACTGCGCGGGTTGATGATTCATGACACGCGCGATCCTGCGGAAGGCCCGATCACCATCATCGCCAAACGCGGCAATCTGGTCGTCACGCAGACCGGGCAACAGGTTGTCGTTTATGACGGCACGCGTCAGTCTCTGAATAAGAAGAACGGCAACCTGAACCGCCTGAATTTTGAGCGCTACATGATCGACCTGCCGGAATCGGCGGGCCCCGTGCGCCAGCGCTGGCGCGAACCGGATGAACGCACATTCTTTGAATTGCTGCACCCGGATGCCGGCAACGAGCGCGATGTCGAAAGCCGCCGTGAATTCGTGCTGGAAATGCACCGCCGCCTGATCAGCCCGCTGCTGGCACCGGCGTTTGCAGTCATTGCCTTGTGCGCGCTGCTGCTGGGGCCGCTGGAACGGCGCGGCCTGACACGCCGAATCATTCTGGCGGTGGCGACCTGCATCACCATTCAGGGGCTGTACCTGTCCGCCTTCAGCCTGGCAAAGGAAAACTGGGGTGGCCTCGTGCTGATGTATCTGCTGGTCTGGGCGCCGCTGTTCATCGGCCTGCGCTGGCTGACCCGCGGACGGGCCGTCACGCTGGCAGATCTCGGGAAATGGCGGGAGAGCACCCCATGAAGTTCTCCGCGACCTTAAACCGCTATATGGCGCGCAATTATGTCGGCAATCTGCTGCTGGGCCTGCTGATCCTGCTCAGTGTCGTCTATCTGTTCGACACGGTTGAATTGCTGCGCCGGGCGGCGAAGCAGGACAATATTCCCTTCAGCCTCGTGATGAAGATGGGCCTGCTGAAACTCCCCGAGGTCGGGCAACTGATGTTCCCCTTCGCGGTTCTGTTCAGCGCGATCTATACCTTCTGGCAGATGACCAGACGTTATGAACTGATCGTGATCCGCGCGGCAGGTTTGTCGGTCTGGCAGTTTCTGGCCCCGATCATGGGTGTTGCCATCGTCACCGGCGTCCTGCTCAGCACATTGCTGAACCCGCTGGGCGCCATGCTGGTCGGACGTTACGAGGTTCTGGAAGCGAATTACCTGAACACCGAAACCCGCCAGATCACCCTGCTGGAGGAGGGTCTATGGCTGCGGCAGGAAGCTGAAGACGGCCATGTCATCCTGCACGCGGGCAAAGTCCAGTTGCCGGAGTGGGAGCTGCACGACATCATGGTCCTGTTCTTCGGGCCGAACGATACCTTCCTGCAACGAATCGATGCCCCCAGAGCGCAACTCGAAGGCGGGGAGTGGCTGTTCCATGATGTCACCCGCCATGAGGTCGGGAAACCGATCCCCGAAAAAATCCCCGCCATGAAGCTGCCGACCACCCTGACCGTCGCAGAAATCGAGGACAGCTTCGCCGATCCGGAATCTATGTCATTCTGGAAATTGCCGGGCTTTATCCGCACCATGAACCAGACCGGCTTTGACTCAGCTCGGCTTCAGGTCCGGTTCCAGAGCCTGCTGGCCCAGCCCCTCCTGTTTGCCGCCCTGATCCTGCTGGCGGCGGCGGTTTCCCTGCGCCCGCCCCGGTTCCGGGGGGCTTTTGCCCTGGCCGCCCTCGGTATTTTGATCGGCTTTTTGGTCTTCTTCCTGTCCAGCTTCCTGCAAGCCTTGGGCAGCACCCACCAGATTCCCGTTCTGCTGGCGGCGTGGTCCCCGGCTTTTGTGACGTTTTTGCTGGGCGTGGCCGCCATGCTCAATCTTGAGGACGGCTGAAAAATTTTTGCATTCCCCCCGTTGACCGCGGAGCGTTGCCATCGCAATATGGCGCAGCAAATAACCTGCTTTTTTCCTTGTTTCTCAGGTTCTTGCAAAAAACTCGGTTCATTAAGAAATTAACCAAGTAGTAATGCAAACCTGATTTAATCAGGCTTGTGAGAAGTGGGATTTTCGCCTGAAACATCAGGCTTATTTCGGGGAAACCAATATGAATACGCATATAACAAAACTATCGAAACTCCTGATGGCAGGCGTGTTTACGCTGTCTCTGGCAGGATGCTCGACAACCAACACCGCCAGCCTCGATCAGGAAGTCTATGACCCGATGGAAGGCTACAACCGCGCCATGTTCGCTTTCAACGATGCCGTTGATACGATCTTTCTGGAGCCGGTCGCCCGCGGCTATCGTTTTGTTGCACCGCAACCGGTACGTACCGGTGTTCGCAACTTCCTGCGCAACCTCAGAAGCCCGATTCAGGTGGCCAACCAGACGCTGCAGGGTGACCTGAGCGGCGCAGGCCGTGATGTGGTCCGTTTTGCGCTGAACTCGACCGCTGGCGTTCTCGGCCTGATTGATATCGCCGCGATGGCTGGGCTTGAGTACGAATATGAAGATTTCGGCCAGACGCTGGGCGTCTGGGGTCTGGGCCATGGCCCGTACGTGGTCCTGCCGATCATGGGTCCGTCCTCGATGCGTGACGCCACCGGCCTGCTGGTCGACGCCTACGCCGATCCGCTGCGGATTTACCTGTACAACACCCATAACGAAGGCTGGCACTATGCCCGTCTTGGTCTGACGGCGCTCAGCACCCGTGAGGAATTGCTGGATGTTCTGGATGACCTGCAGAAGAACTCGTTTGATTATTATGCCGCAATGCGCAGCACCTATATCCAGCGCCGCGACGCTCTGGTCCGGGATGAAGATCCCGAACTGGCGGCTGGCCCATCCATTCCTGATTTTGATGAATCAGAATAACAAAAGAGAATTGGAGAAAAAGGCCTGATCCCTCAGGCCTTTTTCTTTAAAAGCTTGATTTCGCACAAACTTTATGCGAAACAGGGCGTCACCTCCGGTCCTTATTTTGACACAGACCGGGACTATAATGTTTATACAATGAACCATTGTGGCAACCAGTGGGTAGGGTTTAGGGGTATGAGTCAGGGTTCTTTCCAGATACATCAGAGACGTTCCATGCGCACATCATTTGCCGTATGCCTGCTTGCCAGCGCTTCCGTTCTGTTCATCGCCTCTCCGGCGCGCGCGTTCGATAATGTCGGCGGCCTTATGCTGGAAACATTATCCAGCCCTTATGCAGTGACGATGTCACAAACAAACCTCGCGATTGCGACCGACGACGATAAAGGCCTGTTTCAGGTCAGCAATGCCGATGTCGGCACGGGTGCCGAAAATTTCATCAATAACATGGCCAAGCGCGGACTGGATTTTCTGGGCAACGCGTCGATGACGCACGATCAGAAAAAAGAATCCTTCCGCAAGCTGCTGCAAGAAAGCTTTGATCT